>Ga0214471_10000026_pt1 | contig 157656 bp, 138 predicted proteins | sample RVTome_5_FD_207665 | JGI IMG/M metagenome (GOLD analysis project Ga0214471, IMG submission 207665) | Soil microbial communities from uranium-contaminated site in the Upper Colorado River Basin, Wyoming, United States - RVT142D155 | ecosystem: Environmental > Terrestrial > Soil > Contaminated... | reverse complement strand
CAGGTGCCGGTTCCGGTCGACGTCGACTGCGACCTCATCCCCGACATCACCGTTGCGGTGAACCTCGTCGACATCGAGGGTCCCCTCGACGATCCGCTCGCCACCGACAGCACGACCTACGAGGAGTTCCTCGCCGACCGCACCGGTCGCACGATCGCTCCCAACGTGGAGATCAACCGCTACCCGCTCGACGTTCTCTCAACGATCCTCGAAAAGGACTCGCCGCCCGTCCGCGTCAACGTGAAGTTCACCGTCTCCGACCTGGAGATGAACGAGCCGGACACCATCGTCCGCTTCGGCTACGACACCGGCGAGGGTGGGAGCATCCCCACCCACTTCAAGGCGCTAGTCCGCGGTCTCGAGGACTTCTTCAATCCCCTCGAAGCGGTCGTCGACACCAAAGGCGGCCTCCAGGGCGGTGACGAGGTCCCCATCTGGTACGAGGGCCCTCTCGTGCTGTTCGGCGGGGTGGAGACCGACGGCGGCCAGTTCGTGGCCGGCGTGGACATCGCCTACTCGCCCTTCCCTGACGTGGTGAACGTCCGGTACCAGTCTGATGACGCCGGGCATCACATCGACTACGCGCATGGGGTCGGCGAGCGCATCCTGCTCAACTACGGCACCGCGCTCCCCGACGGGACGTTCGAGTTGCACGTCCCCGGCGAGCTCCCCGAGGTCGACGTGGCCACCACGCTGGCGGTCGTCGATCACGGCGACACCCTCGACGTGGGCGCCGACGTCGACCGGCTGCCCCGGCGGTTCGGCATTGACATCGCCACCACCGACGAGACCGGTAGCTTCGACTACGAGGCCACCACCGACGGGCGCCTCCCCGACGTTCGGGTAGACCTCGAGTCGATCGTCGACGGCGAGCTGGTCAGGGCCGACGCCATCATCGAAGAGCTCCCACCCGAGCTGCACGCGCGGTGGCAGCTCTCCGACGGTGACATCGAGGCGCTGTTCACGACCTCCGACCCCGATGCTCCGGGGTTCGACCTCGACACCATCGGCGACGGACCCGGCATCGGAGCCATCGAGGTCAGCTACACCAACGTCGAGACTCCCAGCGCGTTCACGCCGTTCGTCCCCACAGAGCAGCAGTTCCTGAGCATGCAGGCTGTCGGGGGTGAGCAGCTCGTCACCGGCCGGATCGAGCGCATCCGCGGGTTGAGGTTCGCCAGCTCGGCGGAGGGTGTCGACGTGATCTCACGCGTCGGGGACGGCGCCCTCCCCCTCGAGACCCACGTCGAGCTCGATGATCTGCCCGACATCGGCCTGTTCACTGCTGGCGCCACCATCGCACCGCTGCCCGCCGAGATCGACACGCTGCTGCGGCCCGGTGACAAGAACGACGGTAGCGAGCCCTTCCGGTTCGTGTACCGGGCCAGCGAGACGGTCGACATCGACGCCAACGCCGAGCTGCGTGAGCCCGCCGCCATCACGGCTGAGTGTGGTGAGCCTGGTACCACGTGCGCCGAGCTGGCCGTGCGGCACGTTCCGGCCGAGATCGAGGTTCGCATCGAGGAGGACGGCGCCACCGGAGTCGGAGCCACCACCGACGTGGCCGTCGACATGGTTCCGCGGCCGGGGTCAGCCGAGCCCGACGTGCTGCTCAACGCCCTCGTGGGAAAGCCCGACTCCAGCGACAACCCCGACGCTCTCGCCGCCGCCGGCCCGATCCTGCTCGACGCTCACGCCGAGCTGTTGGGCATCCCCGGCACCGTGCGGATCCGCTTCGTCGAGGGCGCCGACGAGACCCTCGAGCGCCTCGACGTCACCACATGCGAGCTCGACGGCACGTTCGCCTGCCCGGCGGGGACCGATCCCATCGGCCGGGCCGAGGTGGTCATCAGAAACTTCACCGAGGACGAGCGCGACGGGGCCGGCATCGCCCGACCCGAGGGGATCGCTCCCCAGTTCGCCACCTTGACGGCGAAGGGGCTCGAAGATCCGCCCGACCCTGACAACCAACCCGTCCGATTCGAGGCGTCGGCCCGTGTCCACGACATCACCGAGGTCCGCTACGCCAACGTCGCCGGCCTGTTCGGTCTCCGCTCCGTGGTCGGCGACGACCGCGACCTCCAGGTCCTCCTCGACGCCGAGAACGTCTTCTTCGCCGACGACCCCGACGTCGGACCCGTCGACCTCACCGCCCGCGCCCTCGTGCAGCCGCTCCCCGCTCAGATCGACCTCTGCGTCCGCGAGTCGGGCAACGACCTGTCGCTTGCCCACGCCGTGCCGTTCACCGATCCATGTGAGTCGGCCGACCCGTTCGGTGATGGCTCGTTGACGGAGACGCCGCTCACCTTCGCCTACGACGCCAGCACCGGCTTCGACGTCCACGCCGATCTCAGCTACACCGCGCACGGCCCCACCGATGGCGTGGCCGACAACCACGACATCGATGCCAGCCTCGATCTGCTGCGCGTTCCGGCGGGCCTCACCGTTCACATTACCGAACCGGTCGTGGGCGACGACCCCGCCGACAACGTGCCGATGCGGATACTGACCTCGGCCGCACCCCCTCCCACCGACTTCGATGCCGACCTCAGCTACGAGAACCGCCTGGCCGGCGCCGACTGCGACGAGCCTGATCCCGCCGGCGACATACAGTGCATCCGGGCCGGCATCGACAACCTCCCCGAGCACATCGCCATCCTTGCCGGCGAGACGGGTGACGGTGTCGCCGCCCACGCGTGGGCGTGTGACCGGGACTTCCCCGGCGAGTCGTGCAACGGCATCCCCGACGGCGACCCGCTTCCGGCCATCGGCGCCATCGATGCGTGGGTCCGAATGGTCACCGGCTCACCCGACGGTGTCCGTCCCTTCGTCGAGGACGAGTTCCCGTTGCCGTCGGCCGACCCTGATCCCTACCTGCTCGAGTTCCGGATGGACCAGCCCAACGACGATGACCGAGAGCTGGTGGCCTCGGGGAGGATCGAGCACATCAGCGGGATCTCCTTCGCGCAGACGTCACAGGGCTTCGACATCCTCACTCGTCTCGGTGACGGTGACACCCCACTCCTGTCTCACGTCGAGCTCGACACCCGCAACGCGGCAGGTGACGACGGCCTGCTGGTCGTGGGTGATGCCCGCGTCGTCAATCTTCCCGACTTCATCCGCATCGTGCAGGAAGGCCCGGCCGCCGAGGGCCAACCGATGTCGTTCCACTACGAGTCGAGCGAGGGTCCCGCCGGCCCCGTCGACATCGACGCCTTCGGCCAGGTGTTGCAGGCCGAGGCGTCCGAGGGAGCCCGCTGCGGCGATCAGGGGACGTTCTGCGCCTCGTTGGATCTCGACCGTCTGCCCGCCACCCTCGATGCCCAGCTGACGCAGTCCGAGACCGATCATCCCGACATCGCCGATCGGGCGCTGACCGACGTCACCCTGGCCCTCGACGCCATCCCGCACGCTGGCCAGCTCAAGCCTGATCTGCTTCTCGAAGCGATCCTGGGTGAAGGTCTCATCGCCCTTCCCGACTTGTTGGGAGAGGACGTTCCGTTGGTGGCGTCCGCCGATCTCGACGGGTTCCCCCGCCGCACCCGGATCAGCCTGCGCGGGTACGAGGACTACGGGCTGGTCCCCGATCCCGAAAACACCGGCGAGTTCCTCCGCCAGCCCATCGATGAGACGGTCGAGCGCTTCGAGATACACGCCTGCGACCGCGACTTCGTCAGCGGCGCCTGCCTGCCCGATCCCGACGATCCCGACCTCGACGCCGACAACTACGGCCAGGTCGACAGCCTCACCGTCGGGTTCCGCAACTTCCACCTCCGTCCGGCTGCCTTCCCGCCACCCGCCGACGGCATCACCGCACCCAACTACGCCTCGGTGGTGGGTCGCGGCACCGCCTTCGAGGCCGAGGCCAAGCTCATCGAGATCAAAGAAGCGCAGTACGTCCACCACGAGACGGATGGCGTCATCGGCATCCGCGGCCAGATCGGCGGAGGAGGTGAGCTGCTGGCCCGGGCCGACATCAAGGACCTGGCCCTCGGCGACGTGTCGATCCTCGACGCTGACCTGACCGATGCCACGCTCGACGCCTTCGCCGAGGCCCGAGTGGTCACGCTGCCCGAGGATCTGACGATCTGCTTCCGCACCGGTGGCAGCGGTCCGCTGGTCGCTCCGAGCGACGACTTCACCCGGCCCTGCGAGAACGTGAACCCCTTCGATGGCAACCCCAGCGAAGATGACACGTCCGACCCGCTCACCTCGGCGCCGATGAGCCTGGCTTACCGGTCAGTACCCCCCATCCCCTTCAACGTCTTCACCGAGGCCCGGGCCACCATCAACGGCAACGACGCCAGCACCGGCAACCCCATCCCCTCCCGCAACCTCGACGGCCGCGTCGACATCACCGACCTTCCCGGCGAGCTCACCGTCCACGTGCTCACGCCCGGCGACGGCGATGGGAACCAGCAGGGCGACATGAAGATGTTCGTCGACGCCCCCACGGCGCCGTCGGGCGACGCCCCCGGCCCCGGCGGGGTGACCGTCGATTTCGAGGGCTCCTACACCCTGGGCGATTCGATCTGTCGCGACCCGCGGGCCGAAGTCGACGTTGAGGCGTACTGCGCGGCGGGCATCCTCCGGCACCTGCCCGAGCGGTTCGAGATGGACTTCGCCCCCGACCAGCGCTTCGACAACCTCCACGTGACCACGTTGGGCTCGGGAAAGATGGACTTCGACGATCTCTCCCTCTCCTACGTGCGTCCGGTGCTCGACAACGCCGGGGCTGTTGTGGTCGAGAACGGTGTTGCCCAGGCCGATGTCCTCATCGTCGACGGTGAGATCCTCGGCATCGACAAGGACATCACTGTCGAGGGTTCGTTGGCCTTGCCCAAAGGCGAGGGACAGGCACCGTTCATCGATCTGAACGCCGACATCTCGATCGACTCCATCGACGCCGAGATTCGCAACTTCGTCGCCCCTGACCCCATCGGCGATATCGCACCCCAGCGCGCTTCGACGGTGGTGCCCGGTGCCATCGACCAGATCGCCACGTTCCAGCAGCGCGGCAAGTTCTTCAAGGCCACGGCCCACATCGAAGACGTGCGGGGCGTCGGGTTCCGCACGGTCGGCTCCACCAACGACGACACCGCCATCCCCCTCGACACCAAGGCGCTCAACGTCCAGTTCGGCGAGAACCAGTCGCTGCGGGCCTACGTCGACATCGCTGATGACGCCGCCGATCCCGCCAAGCGCATTCTGGCCGACGTCATGCTGGGCGAGATCCCTGCCGGACTCGAGTTGTGCTTCCGGGGCTCCAAGACCACCGCGCTCGCTCCCGCCGCCGGCCAGGGAACGTTCTGCGACGATCTCGACCCCGACACCGGGCTTCCATTGAACCTGGTCGAGGACGACGAGGGAGCCATCCAGCTGGTCGGCACACCAGCCGCCGGTACCTCCGTCGAGCTCGATGTCGACGCCTTCTTCCGCATGGCCTCCGGCGGCGGTGCCGACATCATCGCCGCCCGAGCCGAGATCACCAACATCCCCAACGTGGTCCAGGGCACGATCCCCGCCGGCAGCGACGACCCGATGTCCTCCGGTGGCGATCTCGACATCCGGGCCTTCAACCTCGACGGCTCCGAAGCCGGCATCGACGAGATCCGATTCAACGTCGCCAGCTTCGACCTCGACACGGCCGACACCGGCTGGACCGCACCCGATCAGCCCTACCAGCCGTTCATCGTCACCAACGACCCGTTCCCGGCTGAGATCCCCGACGACGAGTCTTCACCGGGCACCCCGACGTCGAACCAGTACCTCAGCGCATCGTTCGGCAACGGGATGTTCCAGGCCCGCGGCCGCATCGGTGAGCCGGGCACCTCCGCCGCGTCGCGTCTGCACCGCGTCCGCTTCGGCAAGGAGTCATGTCCACGTCCCGAGTCGGTCCCCGACACCGCCTACCCGCACTACCCGCCGGGTCGCTACGAGGTCGGTGGCGATGAGGACGTCGAGTACATGTGCATCGGTGCCGGGTTCAAGGAGCACAACGGGATCGACCCGCTCGACCTCCGGGTCCTCGGGGCGCTCGAATCCGGTGAGCGCATCGAGATCACCGATGCCGGGCTCACCAACGTGCCCGAATCGTTCCAGGTCGGCATCGCCAAGGCCCCCGCCACCGAGCTCGAGGAAGGCTTCGGCGGTGGCTCCGATCTCGAGAGGGCCAAGGCCACCAGCATCCGGCGCCCGTGTCGCAGCGAGGCCGAGGAGGGGGAGGGCGCCGACTGCGTGCCGCCGCTCATCCGCTTCGACCAGCCCGACAACCCCGGGGTCACCAAGCTGTTCGCCAAGGTGGGCTACGGCACCAGGGCACGCCTGGACGAGCTCGCCGGGGTCGGTCCGCACGCCGGTGCCACCCTCGTCGACCTCGAGCAGGCACCGAAGTCGGACGGATCGGGCTGGCACGACCACTGGACCGACGAGCCACAGGGAGTCCGGGCCAAGGTCGGGGTGTTCGACCCCGACCACCAGGACGACACCGCCACCACCGCCCTGCGCCTGGGCATCCGCCTCGGCGTCCCACAGTCTCTCACCGTGGACACACCGGCGAGCTGGGAGCTGCCCGAGCCGCTCGAGGTCAAGCCGGACAGCATGTCGATCGCTGACTTCAGGGCGCAGTGGATCAAGGCCAGCGACATGCGGTTCCGCTACATCGTGCGAGATGCCGAAGGCGAGCCGGTGGGACGGCTCGGTCAGGCCGCCGCCCTCGTTCACCTGGAGGGTGACGACCTCCAGATCCTCGCCCACGGTGCCTGCGACCTCGAGACCGACATCATCAACATCTTCGAGAACATCCCCGCTGCCAGCCTGGCCCCGGCGACGGACCTCGACAACTTCGTCGACAACATCGCGCCCGCTCGCATCGAGCAGCAGTGCGCGGGTGACGCTCACCACACTGACGGGTTCCCGATCCCCGGTGAGTTCGGCATCAACCTGAACATCCGCGAGAACGTCGGCGAGGCCCGCAAGCTGTTCCAGATCGATGGCAGGGCCAGCCATCCCGGCGAGCCGCTCTCGGTCGGCACTCGGCTGCTGTTCACCGAGGGCACCATCGGGGTGGTCGACGCCCAGGTCCTCAACGTGCCCACCACGCAGGGACTCGTCTCGCCCGCGGCCGAGGAGGACTCCACGTTCCGGCTGCGCATGGAGCTGGGCGGTGAGAAGGTCGAGGACGAGGACATCCCCAAGCCCGCGGAGCCGCCGGATCCGAAGCCTGGTTCGTTCTTCGAGCCACTCTGCGAGGACATCATCTGCTTCGACGCCAAGGTGGGCGTCCCGCACATCTTCGCGGCCATCGACTTCAAGCCCACGGGCGAGGACTTCGCCCGCCGCACCGATCTCGCCGTGCACCTGGCTGGGACCGTGGACCAAGGGATCGAGCTGGCCGGCTACGACTCCATCGTCGGCGGCAACGAGGTTCCGATCGGCCTCGCGGCATCGGTCGAGGTCGACCCGCTCGACCTCAAGATGCGTGACAACTTCGGCAAGTTCATCAGCGACCTCGGCGACGACGTCGCCGACTGGGCGGTCGACAACCTCGGGATCATCGGCGACCTCTTCGGATGGGCCATCCGGGTCGTGTTCGACGCCATCGCCGAATTCGTCAACCAGGTCGTCCAGCTCAACCTGGACATGCGATCCGATCTCGACGTCCAGGTCAACATGCCTGCCACTCGCCACCTGTCCCTCAAGCACAGCCTGATGCACGTGGCCGTGCAGAACGGTGGCCCCGAGCCGGCCTACATCGGCCCCATCGACCTCCACGTCGACGAGTTCCAGGCCATCGCCAACGTCGGGTTCACCGTGCCGCTGCCGTGGCCCCTCCCCGACATACCGATCGGCATCACCCTGCTGGACGCCTGGTACGTCCCCGGTACGTCCTTCGTTCCACTCGACCTCGACTTCAGGGAGTGCGACGACGGAGTCGGCATCGCCGGTGAGATCGCGGCCGAGCTCTTCCTTGGAGCGGTCACCGGCTTCGATCAGCTGTTGTTCCCCAACGTCATCGGCGTCGAAGCCGGCGACTCCGGCGGCAATCCCGAGCGCGACATCGTGATCTGGCCGCTCAACGACGGCCGCATCCTGTGGGGCGGTGTCTTCGGACCGCTGATCCAGAGCGAGCTCGTCCAGGCCATCGTCCCGCACTTCTTCTGCCTGTCGGGCCACGACGACCTGAAGCTGTTCAACGACGGACGCCCGTCGGACCCAGTCCAGCTGATGAACCAGCCGGTCAACACCACCTCGCTGTTCATCCCACCCGCTGATCCCGGCCCCGCCCCCAACTCCGCTCCGACCGTCGACATCACCGCACCAGCCGCCCACTCGTCGGTGAGCGGCAACCCCGTGACGGTGCAGATCGATGCCACCGACGTGCAGGACGCGGCCGGCACGCTCACCGTCGACGTCGAGGTGTTCGAGGGTGGCGGCGGTCCGTCCGTCGCCGCTGGAGTGGCCACCTGGAACGGTGGAGCCAACCGCTACGAGTTCGACTTCGACAGCACCGTGCTAGCCAACGGGCCCTACACCGTCACCGCTCAGAGCACTGACAGCGGCCCGCTGTCGTCCCCACAGGACGCCATCCAGATCCAGGTCTCCAACGTCATGCCCGAGCCGCCTCCGGTGCTCGATCTGGGCGACTTGGGAACCGACATCGCCCTGTGCGGCTCCCACACGTTCTCCGAGCTGATCGTCCCGGCCGGATTCACCTTGTCGGTCGCCACGGCGGCCGACGCCTCGGCAGTGGTGCCGGGAGTCATCGACGAGCCCCGCTGCCCGGCCACCACGCCGAACCCCGGCGGTGGGCCCGACATCGACGCCACCGGGCACCTCCTGATCCTGGCCGAGAACGTCACCATCGCGGGGACGGTCGAGGCCGATGCCATCAACGAAGCCTCGGCGGCCGACGATCCGCCCGCCGACAACAGCGGCGCCGGGCACGGTGGCGCCGGTGGCGTGGGCAGCGAGGGCGGTGCGGGCGGTCTGCCCTTCGGCGACACCTCCACCGCCGTCGTGACCGAGCCCGGCGAGCCAGCGGCGGAGCACGGGACCGACGGCGGCCGGGGCGGTGGCGACATCGTGATCAACGCCGTCGATACCATGACCATCAGCGGAACTGTCTCAGCCAGCGGCGACCCCGGTGTCGACCACTTCACCGACGGCGACTGCGGCCTGCCCGACGACGAGTCCACCCTCTTCGTCGACGAGTCCACGCCGTCGACCGGAAGCCACGGCGGTGGCGGTGGCGCCGGTGGCGGTGTGGCGCTGGCGGCGACGGTCCTCGATCTCCGGGACGGCCAGGTGTTCGCCCGGGGCGGCGACGGCGGGCCGGGCAAGCTCGGATACGGTGGCGGCGCCGGTGGCGGCGTCGTCAAGCTGGCCGCTCCCGTTCTGCTGCGCGACGGCTCGAGCGGCCCCCATGCCGATGGTGGCGATGGTGGTCCCGTCGGCGATGACCCCACGTGCCCCGACACCGTGAGCGGCGCCAACGGCGGGGCGGGCGTCGTCGTGCTCGCCACTGCTCCTCGCAGCATCCTCGTGGAGCCCGAAGCGTTCGAGCCCTACCGCGGCGCCGACCTCGAGCCGACCTTCGACGCCCGGGCCGCGCTCGACAGCGCCAAGGGCTTCAACGTGGTGCTGTGCGGTGTGTACGAGGCGGCGGGGACCACGCTGCCCGCCGGTGTCACCGACCCCAGTGATGCGTCGTTCGCCGACGTGCTGTTCAGCGATGTCACCACCCTCACCAACAGCGCATCGGATCCTTGCGGTCCCGGTGAGCTCCTCGACTCCACCCACATAACCGATGCGCACTCGTTGCTTGCCCCCGACCCGGCCGCGGTTCTCCAGAGCGGTCTGACGTCGCAGTCCAGCAACGGCTGGTGGGGCCTCTACAGCGTGGTGGTGCGGCCCGGATCGGCCCTGGCCGCCAATCACGACTGCGTTGATGATCCGGCGGGGTGTGACGTCGAGTCGATCGATGCGCGGCCGGAGAACACGATGCCGCCGGCGGGGTACGTTGCGGGCTCCATCCAACCCGACCGGATCTACCTGGTCGACAACCGTGCGCCTCATCTCGACGTGACGGCCGTCGCCGTCGACCCTCTGGCAACCGTCGTCGGCGGGGTCATCCACACCAAGGTCGGCACCGTGAAGCTGACGGTGGCGGCCAACGACCTCGACCTCAACGCCCCGGGCACAGCCTCGAGCCAGCTCTCGGGCCTAGAGGCCGTCCAGTGCCGCAACGAGAGCACGAACACGTTCGTGGCGTGCCAGACGGGGACGTTCAACTGGAACACCACCGATGGTGAGGGCAGCAAGACCATCACCGTCCGTGCCGTTGACCGGGCCGGCAACTTCACCGAGCAGGAGATCGAGGTCGAGGTCGACCAGACGGCCGATCCGGTGACGGCCGATATCTCTGCCCCCGACGGCAACGCCGGGTGGTATCTCACCTCGCCCTCCATCTCGGTGATGGAGGGTCCCGGCGGCGACGCCGCGTCGTTCCGCTACCGCTTCAACGAGGGAAGCGAGCGCATCTGCCCCACCCCGGCCTCCTGCTCGATCCCGTCCGATGAGGTCGACGCGCTGGTCACCGCGGTGCACACCTTCCACTTCACCGGCGTGGACCCCGCCGGCAACCGCTGGTTCGACGACAGCGACCCGGCCACGCCGGGGCCGATGCCCGACGAGCTCGATGTCGCCGGCGGTGGCACCACCACCGAGATCCCCATCGACCGCGACGACCCGCTCTCGGTGCTCCTGACCGTGCCCGCGGAGCCCGACCAGGTGATCGGCACCGATGACTGGTTCTCTACGCGGCCGTTCCTCGTGCTGTCCGCCATCGATCCCTTCGGTGGTTCCGGTCTCCCCCTCACTGATGCCATCTCTTACGACCTCAACGGCGCCGGCTTCGTTCCCTACACCGGTCCGATCCGCAGCGAGCTGGTGCCGGGAGTCAACACGATCACCTGGACGGTCACCGACATCGCGGGTCGCGACGTGTCGTTCGGTCCTGAGGTCGTTCGCTTCGACGATGACGCACCCACGGCCAGTGTCGCTGTCGTGGCGGCAGCACCCGACGGCGACAACGATTGGTACGTAACCGATCCCACCGTCACCGTCTCGGGCTACTCCGATGGCGCGGGTGTGGGCGCCCCCGTCGCGTTCAGCGGAATCCAGACCCGCGTCGACAACGCCAGCCGGGTAGACCAGCCCGCCGACCCCGCCGAGGTCAACACGTTCGGCGACGGCGAACACCGGTTCAGCTGGCAGGTTGTCGACCGGTTCGGGAACCTTCGACCCGAGACGGCAACCGACCCCGACGGCTCGTTCCTGCTCGACGTCGACCTCACCGATCCACGTTCCTACCTGCTGGCCGGTCCGCCGGGGCCAGATGGGAGCAACGACTGGTACGTGCAGGAACCCTGGGTCACGCTCTCCGCGGCCGACGCCCTGATCGAGCGCGGGCTCCGGCCACCAGGATCAGGCATCGATCACATCGAATACGACCTTGGCGCCGGTCCCGTTACCTACACGGGTCCGTTCTCGTTGGGCGCCGGGATCCACGAGGTGTGCCACAGGGCGGTCGACGTCGCCGGCCGCTCGAGTGAACGGGTGTGCGAGACGCTCCACGTCGACCGCGCCGATCCCGGTACCGACGTTCTCGACGGCGGCACCTTGATGCCGAGCAACGATGGCGACAACGGCTGGTATGTCCTCGACCCCGCCGTGATCACGCAGCTGACCGTCGACCCGTTGCCCGGTTCGGGAATCGTGCAGAGCTTCTTGCCGACCCTCTGCGACCACGTAGGCGATGACGACCCAGCGCCGGCGGGGGTGTGCATCTCTGTCGACGGTCGGGCACCGGGCGTACCCATGGACGGACCCGAGTTCGGACCTTACGCCGGAGCGATCGAGCTCGGCGAGGGTGAGCACACCATCCGTGCATTCTCCGTCGACGTTGCCGGTCGCCGCAGCCCGATGGCCCACAAGGTGGTCGTGGTCGATCGATCCAACCCGGTGTCGGTCGCCCGACTCCGTGCCCCCAGCGCCAGTCGAGACGGGCTCGTGCAGCCGTGGTGGCGCCATGAGCCCACCCTGGTGCTCCGCGGTGTCGACGGTGACCACAACGCCGGTCTCCGTCGCCTCGAGCTCCGGATCGACAGCGGCGCCGTCCAGACCTACACCGGCCCGGTGTCCATTCCCGAGGGGGTGCACACCATCGAGCACCGTGCCGTCGACGAGTCCGGCCGCATCAGCGACTTCCGCAGGCTGTCGGTGGCGGTCGATCTGACGCCGCCGGGGGTCGAGGCGCTCAGTCCCGACCCCGCGATCTGGCTGTACGTCAAGCTCCTCGGCATCATCACCTTGGGACCCGCCGAGGCCGATCTCACCTGGGAGATCTCCGACAACCTGTCGGGGCCGGTACGGGTGCGGGTCATCGTCTACGACGAGACCGGATTCGCCGTCCGCCACCTCGATGGCGGGGTGCACAACACGGTGCCGGGCGTGCCGCTGGTGGGCTCTACCAAGTGGGACGGCACCGATGACGGTCTCATCGGCTTCGTCGGCGCTGGCGTGTACTACTACCGTGTAGTCGCCATCGACGACGCCGGCAACGTTGCCATGAGTGGCGAATCCGACGAGCTCCAGATCAAGTTGAAGGTTTCCCTTCGCTTGTTCTGATCGTTCGCCGGTGTGTCCATCGTCTCATCACGCCTCGACCCCATCCCGGAGGTGACGTCGCCGTGAACCTTCAATCGCCCCAGGGGACTGCGCTGGTGGCCGCGGCCGGGGTGATCGTTGGGCTCGCGGTGGGCATCCCGCTCGGCATCGGGCTCGACGTCGATCCCGTCGAGCGGAGCGGTGTCGTCGCCACCGGTCCCGACGACGAGACCGGGGAGCAGAGCGATCCTGACGACGAATCCCGTCCCGCGGCTACGGGCGAACCGCGCCAGGTGCTGTCCATCGACGGGCTCGAGGGTCCGGCCCGAGAGCTTGTCGAGCTCTTGCGGTCGGGGGCAGAGACGACGTTCTACGGGCGGTGGGAGTCCGATGTGATGCGCGGCGACGAGCCGCAGATCGTGATGGAGATCTGGAACAGCCCGCCCAACGTTCGGCGCGACAACGTCCTGCGCTCCGAGGGCAGCGAGATCCAGACCAGCGAGTACGACACCGGTGGCGACGTCATCGTGCGCTGCGCCCGCTTCGATACCGATTGGCAGTGCGCACCGTCGCCCTACGAGTCGGGAACTCCGGTGCCCGGTGACCTGTCGCTCGGCGCCATCGGCGAGGACCTCGGCGACCGCGAAGTGAGGGTTCGCGACGCCGAGATCGATGGTCGGGCCGCTCGTTGCTTCGAGATCACCGAGGACCGGGGGACCTTCGATCTGTGTGTGTCGACCAGCGGGATCCCCTTGCTCATCGATTCTCCCGAGGCCGAGCTCCGGTTGGTTCTCCTGGAGAACGATGTCGACTCGTCCGTGTTCGTGCCGCCGGGCGCGGCGTTGAACGGCTAGACCGCGGCATCATGGGGATCGGTGATCGCACGGTGCCTTGGTGGGTTGTCGCCGCGGTGGCTGGGGTCGTGGTGGTGGCGCTGGTGATCTGGCTGCGTGACGGAGCCAGCGATGTTGACGAGGCCACCGCCGGAGGTCCGTTCGCGCTGAGCGAGGGTGTCACCGACCAGACCATGGCCGAGCTGATCGACCTGGCCACGGCGGGCACCCGTGGTCGGTATCACGCCCGATACGAGCAGTCCGACGGCACGGTGATGGAGGTGTGGCGGCGCGACGACGATGTACGGCAGGACGTCATCGCGGCCGACGGCCATACCGTGCGCGTCGTGCGTCGGGACGGCATGACGACGCGCTGCGACCAACCCGTCGGCGGCCAGTGGCGTTGCATCGACGTCGTGAACGACAGCGAGGCCGATGTGACAGCACGTCTCATCCGAGACCTTCGAGGAGCTGGACTCGAGGTGGCGGACGACGAGATAGCCGGGGCCACCGCTCGCTGCTTCTCGAGCCGACCCGGGGGTGACGGGGGAATGGAGTCCGTCGCGATCTGTCTCACCGAGCACGGAGTGCTGGCGCGCTTGGTGGCCGACGACCAGCTACTGGAGATGAGCAGCCTCGATGGTGATATCCCCGGCGACGTGTTCGCTCTTCCGGCCGAGAGCACGTCCTGACGGTGGGGGAGCTACGCCCGTAGTCTGCGCTGATGCACGACGCGGTGGTGGTGGGATCTGGGCCCAACGGATTGGCCGCCGCCGTCGAGCTGGCCCGCTCCGGGCTCAGCGTGACCGTGCTCGAGGGGTCCGATGAGATCGGCGGTGGCACCCGCACTCGCGAGCTCACCTTGCCCGGGGTCAGCCACGACGTCTGCTCGGCGGTCCACCCCTTCGGAATCGCCTCCCCGTACTTCCGGTCGCTGCCCCTGGAGGCTCACGGGTTGCGTTGGGCCCATGCGCCCATCGAGCTCGCCCATCCTCTCGACGAAGGGCGAGCCGGCATCATCGTTCGCTCCCTGGACGCGACGGCAACGGGGCTCGGCGCTGATGGGGACTCGTGGCGACGGCTCATGGGGCCGCTGGCTGAGCGGTTCGACGACCTCATCGCCGAGCTGCAACAACCGATCGTGCACGTCCCGGCCGGGCGTCGGGTGGGATCGCTGCTGCGATTCGGCACCCGAGCGCTGCTTCCGGCCACCCGCGTGGCGCACCGGTGGTCCACCGACGAGGCCCGGGCGCTGTTCGCCGGGATGGCGGCGCACTCCTTCGCCCCGCTGACCAATCCGGCCACGGCGGCCGTCGGCCTCCTGTTCGGGGCTTCAGCCCACTCGCATGGGTGGCCGGTGGCTGTCGGGGGTTCGCGAGCGATCACCGATGCCCTGGCGTCGCTGCTGGCAGAGCACGGCGGGACGATCGAGACGGGCGTCATGGTCCGCTCAGCAACCGACATCCCCGAGTCAAGGGTCACCCTGTTGGATCTCGCCCCACGCCACGCCCTCGACGTGGTCGGCACCGATCTGGCGCCGAGCGTGCGCAGGGGTCTGGAGCGGTGGCGTCACGGACCGGCCGCCTTCAAGGTCGACTTGGCGGTCGAGGGCGGAGTCCCATGGACCAACGAGGCATGCTCGCGGGCCGGCACCGTCCATGTTGGTGGAACCATGGAGGAGCTCGTCGCCGCTGAGGCCGATGTGTCGGCGGGGCGGATGCCTGATCGCCCGCTGGTGCTGGTGGCCCAGCAGTACGTCGCTGACCCGTCGCGATCGAACGGCAACATCCACCCGGTGTGGAGCTACGCTCACGTCCCGGCCGGATTCGACAGTGACGCCACCGGCGCCGTCCTTGCTCAGATCGAGCGATTTGCTCCGGGCATCGGGGATCGGATCGTGGGCGTGGTGTCTACGGCTCCCAGGGAGCTCGAGGCGTACAACCCGTCCTACATCGGTGGCGACATCGCCCACGGCTCGTCACGAGGTCGGCAGATGCTGTTCCGCCCCCGCATTGCTCTGGACCCCTACCGGCTCACGGACCGCACGTTCCTGTGCTCGGCCGCCACCCCGCCGGGCGCCGGTGTGCACGGCATGTGCGGCTACCACGCCGCTCGCCGCGCCCTGCGGTCACTCGGCGTTGACGGACGCGTCCAGCGCCCCAGCCACGGCGGACCGGAGTGAGCTGGATGAGACCGGGAAGCGCACAACGATGGTTCCGGCGAACCGATCGGGGTCGTCACGCATCTCAGGCTGGGTCGCCTCCACGATCACCGGGGTGTCGGGAACGTGCTCCCGTAGTGCATCGAGCACCTGCCGGTTGCCGAGGAGGCGCTGTCGAAGGTTGTGGACGATGACGTCGGCGTTCTCGGCCAGGTCGCAATGGCCGTCGCGCACCAGCGGGCACACTCCCCGGGGGAGGTCGTCGGGGCCCGCGCAGGTGACCACGTCGTAGCCGTCGCGCTTGAGCAGCTCGGACTCTGCCCACCGGACGGCGGGGTCGGATTCTTCGATTAGCACGAGCGGCGGCGTACCGCCCCCCGGCGTTTCACGCAGATCGATGGCCATCGCGGTCTCCTCACAAGCGTCGTTGCACTCCCATTGTCTGCGGCACCAGCTCACCCGAACAGGGCCAGAGGTCCCGGCCGGCGCCACCCCGAACGTCCCAAGGTACCGATGACCGGATTGCCGGGTTCCATCGGGTTTGTTCAATGCGACCGTTGCTGGGGGAGGCCGCTGGCTACCCGGCGCGTGGGTCGAGCTCTTCCCGGATTCGCTGGGCGGCCGCCCCGAGGTCGTCGGGGTCGACCGAGCGAGCAGCGTTGGCGAAGTCGAGGTCGTGGACGCCCGAGATGGGGACGACGTGGAGGTGCACGTGAGGCACCTCCAAGCCGGCGATCATGAGACCCACCCGCACGGGGTTGAAGGCAGCCTGGATAGCTCGACCCACCCGTTGGGACACCTGGGTGAGGTGGGCAGCGAGATCAGGCTCGAGGTCGAGCCAGTGGTCAACCTCGGCCACGGGGACAACCAGGGTGTGTCCGGTGGCGAGTGGGTTGATCGACATGAAGGCCACCGCTCGGTCGTCGCGCCACACGAACGCGCCGGGCAGCTCGCCATCGATGATGCGGGTGAAGATCGTCGGCATGTCCAGAGCCTAGGAAGTTCCGTTCTCGCATCCCATCACGCGGAAGAGACCCGAAAGAGCAGCGCAGCCATCGATATCATGACCACGCCGGCCAGAATCTGGTCGCTGAGGCGCCATTGAGGGAACTCGCCGGTGATCACCGCCACACCGACGATGGTCACCGCGAACCAGAGGACGGTCTGGAGACCCGGTGACACGATCCCAAGCTGACGGGCCCAATAGAGAGCGAGCCAATAGAGGCCAATTCCCCCCGAAAACCACAGCCCCGAATGAGCGATCTCGCGCAAGGGCGACCGCCCTCCCTCCCAGACGCGGGCGGCGTGGACGAAACCCAGCGAGTCCCCAATACCCGAGCCGATCAGGAGGATGACGAGGGCGACCGCACCTCCTGCGCTGCTCAACGGAACATCACCTCGTCCAACACCATTCGTCCAACACCATGTCCGGTTGTGTCTGATCGATTTCAGGAGCGATTTTCGTAAAGGTACTCAATGTCCGGCCGATGTTGGGTGCATGATGTCTGGGGAGAATGTCTCGACGCGACTGATGAACGACGCGCCCCAGGGCGCCCAGGAGCCCCGCTTGGGGTCCCGAAGGTTGCGATCTCGGAGGCGGATGCGCCTCATCGAAGCTGGGCTCGCCGTTGGTTCCACCGTGGTGTTCACCCTGTGGTTGGTCCGGGGATGGGGCGGCGAGTGGACGACGTTGGTGATGGATGATCTGGCCACCATCCTGGCGCCCGGCCTGGCCACGGCGGCCTGCCTCGGCGCGGCACGACGTTCCCATGGCAGGGCTCGGCTATCGTGGTACCTGTTCGCGGCGTCCGCTCTCTCCTGGGGGCTCGGACAGGTGGCGTGGAGCTACTTCGAGCTCGTGCTCCGGGAGGCGCCGTTTCCGTCGATCGCCGACGTCGGGTTCCTCGGGGCAATCCCCTTTGCCATCGGTGCACTGCTGGTGCGGGTCAGTTCCATCCAGCGACGCGCAACGTTCGCCCGTGCCATCCTCGACGGTCTCATCATCTCGCTCTCGATCCTGTTCATCAGCTGGGACCTCGTGCTGGGACCGATCGTCCGAGCGGGTGGCGACTCCCTGTTGGTGCAGTCATTGACGCTGGCCTACCCACTGGGTGACGTGGTGCTGCTGGCCGTCGTCATCTTCACGCTCACCCGCGGGTTCAGCGGGCCGCGTGCCTCGTTGCTCCTGGTCGGGGGTGGTCTGGCCGCCATCTCATTCGCCGACAGCGTCTTCGCCTACTTCAGCCTCACCGGCAACTACGAGACGGGCCTCTACGCCGACAGCGGTTGGTTCCTCGGCTACCTGCTGGTCGCAATGGGGGCCCGCGCTTTCGCCGGCAACGCCAGGGTTTCGGTCGAAGCCCACGCACCCACCCGACTGAGTGTCGCCCTGCCCTACATCCCCGTCGGGCTCAGCTTGGTGCTGGCGGTGTTGCAGATCGTCCGCGAGCGAGTCCTTGACCCTGTGCTCTGGGGTGTGGGGGTCACGCTGTGGATCGCGGTGATCGGACGTCAGCTCGCCACCCTCTTCGAGGACATCGCGCTGGTGCGCTCGCTCGAGGACAAGGTCGACGAACGCACCACTGAGCTTCGGGACGCCGGCATCGCCCTCGAACGCAGGGAGCGGCACTTCCGGTCACTCGTCCAGAACGCCTCCGACCTCATCCTGGTGACCGACCGTGAGGGGTTCATCTCCTACGCCAGCCCGAGCGTGGGAACGCTCCTGGGCCGCGATCCGGACGATCTGCTCGGAGAGAACCTGTCCCTCATCGTCCATCCCAACGACGTCGACAAGATCACCGACGTGCTCATCGCGGCCGAGGTTCGTCCGACCGACGCCCTCTCGGTGGAGTGGCGGTTCCTCCACGCCGAGCGCGACAGCCGCGTGATGCAGACCGCGGTCACGGCTCAGGTGGTCGAAGGAGCCATCAACGGCTTGGTGCTCAACAGCCGTGACGTGACCGAGCGACGCCAGCTCGAGGAGCGCTTGCGCTACGAGGCGTTGCACGACGCGCTGACCGGGCTTCCGAACCGATCGCTCTTCCGTGACCGGCTCGACCACGCCATCGCCTCTCAGAATCGCATCGAGAGCCACATGGGCCTGCTGTTCATCGACATCGACGACTTCAAGACGATCAACGACACCGCCGACCACTCGGTTGGCGATTCCGTTCTCGGTGCCGTCGGGGAGCGGCTTGGCGACGCGATTCGTCCGGGCGACACGGTGGCCCGCCTCGGAGGCGACGAGTTCGCCGTGCTGCTGGCCAACCTCGACAACGCCGACGAGAGCGTCGTCATCGCCGAGCGAATCCTCGAGCGGCTCAGCGACCCGTTCAACATCGATGGTCGAGAGATCCGTATCTCGGCCAGCATCGGGATCAGCACCGCGTTCGGCTCGGGGGTCACCGCCGACGAGGTGCTCCGCCACTCCGATCTGGCCATGTACATCGCCAAGGGGAAGGGCAAGGCGACCTATCAGATCTTCGAACCTGACATGCACGACGCCTTGGTGGAGCGGATGGCGCTGAAGTCCGAGCTTGCCCGTGGCGTCGAGGCAGACGAGTTCCTCCTCCACTACCAACCGCTTGTCGATCTAAACACCGGATCCATCAAGGGCGTCGAAGCGCTCATGCGCTGGATGCACCCACGGCTTGGCCTAGTGCCACCGGCGTCGTTCATCCCGTTGGCCGAGGAGTCGGGTGCCATCATCGCCATGGGCAAATGGGCACTCAGCGAGGCGTGCCGCCAGACCGTGGCTTGGGATCGCGGCGATCGCTGCGCCGGGCTGGACGTCTCAGTGAACCTGTCAGCCCGCCAGCTTGCGGCGCCCGGCCTGCTGGCGACGGTCAGTGAGGTTCTCGATGAGACTGGCATCGAGCCGAGCCGGGTGATCCTCGAGATCACTGAGTCGGTGCTCATGGAGGACATCGAAGCCATCGTCGAGGTGCTGCACGACCTACGTGCGCTGGGAGTGCGACTGGCCATCGACGACTTCGGCACCGGCTACTCGTCGCTGGCCTACCTGGCCCGATTGCCGGTACAGATCATGAAGATCGACCGCACCTTCGTCAATGACCTCGCCGAGGAAGGGCGCACCGCCCTCGTGCGCTCGATCCGTCAGCTGGCCACCGAGCTCGACATGGAGGTGGTGGCCGAAGGCATCGAAAGTGACGAGGTTGCCCTCGAGCTCCAAGCCCTGGGCTGCGAGTACGGCCAGGGGTACTGGATGTCACGGCCGCTTCCTCCCGTCGAGCTGGAGTCGTTCATCGGGCGTCTGGTGCATCCCGGAGCGGAGCTGTCCCCGATGGGCCGGAGGTAACGCCCGGACCTATCGACGTGCGTGCTCTCGGCGGGCGCTGGCGAAGAGGAGACCGGTGTAGCCTTCGAACTGTGACGAGGTCAGGTCGAGCACTTCGGCGTCGGTGCGCTCCACGATCGACGGGGCAAACCCGAGCTCTCGGAGCATCCCGACCAGGGTGTCGATGCTGAGCTCGACGGCAGGGAAGTGCTGAGTACCGACCTTCCAGCCGCGAGCACCTTCCAGCGCCGACATGATCAAGCGGCCCCCGGGGGCAACAAGGCCGCAGATGTTGGTCATCGCCCGCCGCCACTCGTCGTGGTCGGCGGTGATCGACTCGGCAACGAAGTTCACGCCAACGACGTCGTACGGCCGACCCTGGCCCATCAGTGGGTCCAGATCGAAGGCGTCGCACAACAGCAGGCGGCGGATCCGCTGCCGGATGAGGCCTTCCCGGGTCTCGACGTCGCCCGCAGCGGGATCAAGGCCTTCCAGCTCGAGCCCTCGGCGGATGAAGGGCGTCCAGTCCCAGGCTCCTGGCCCTTGGGCCTTCCACGTCTCGATGGTGCGGAGGTTCTCGAACAGGCGATCGGCGACGTCGATGAAGGCCACTCGCGATGCGGCTGAGACGAGCTGGTACAGCGTAGGGCCGCACCCGAACTCGAGCATCGATGCCCCGTCGGGGATCTCCGCCGATGCCTCGGCTAGGAAACGTAGGAGGGAATCGTTCTCGGGACCGACGGTCGTGTAGTACTCAGCCAGGTAGTCGTCGGGAGCGAAGTTCCAGAAGTCGAGCGACCCGAATGCGCCCAGCGAGAGATCTTGGCCATGGGTGGTCATCGAGTGAGATTCGATGTCGGGGTCGACGACGACATGGGACCAGCCTTCTGATTCGAAGGCAGCGATGACCAGAGCGCACACCGGGGTGTCGACACAGGTCGCCCCTTCGACGACCATCTGGATCGGACCGAACGACTCGCGGCGTCCCGCGCACAACGACCGGAGGCTGGCTTCGATGTCGGCCTCGACCTCCTCACGGGAATGGCCCTCGTGCTCCACGAACAGGCCCTTGCCGCTGGTGTCCTGGACCCAGCCGATGCCCGCCCACGCCTCGATCCCAGGCTCAGAAGCACGCATCTGCGCCATCACGACGTAGAGACGGTCGCCCCAGCTGCCTTCGGCCAGCTTGGAGGGACCTGGTCTGACGTCGAGCACCGCGCCTGGCGGGATGACTGACGACAGGGCGATCAGGTTGAAGTTGGCCACGCCCGTCGCCCGGAGCGCGGCGTCGAAGGCCGAAAGCTCAGTTGGCCCCTCGCCGACACCGGCGGCCAGGTTGATGGCCAGGTGGAGGTTGGCATCGCGGGCGCGTCGGTCCGAGCGGGTCGAGCGTCGGTCCGAGCCCCGGACGCGTCTGTCCGAATCGGTTCTCCCAGCGTTAGGCATCCAACGATTTTGACACCGGACGGTGTCGATGTGGTGGAAATCCGCCTTGGTGCGTTCGGCCGGCCGTGGGGATTCAGGTCCCGGATCTGGGGCTCGCATCCGGGGTTATCGTGTACGGGGAGGGCGCGTCTCGGGGAATGCGCCGGCCATGAGCAGGAGGTGTGTCGTGTCGGTTGACTACCCAGCCATGCACGCGGAGGTCGCGCAGGTGTTCCTCGACGGCGCGGTGATGGTCGATGAGTCCCAGTGGGATTCGCCCACTCCGTGTGAGGGGTGGACGGTTAGAGACCTGGTGAATCACGTTGTCGCCGGGAACTTCTGGGCGGCCGAGCTGGTCGGCGGCCGCACCATCGGCGATGTGGGTGACGCCTACGACGGCGACGTGCTCGGGGACCAGCCCTCGTCCGTGGTCGAGAAGTCGACGGCGTCGGCGGTCTCGGCCTTCCGTGCTCCGGGGGCCATGACGGCGAGCTGCGCAGTGTCGTACGGACCGGTGCCCGGCAAGGTGTACTGCGGGCACCGCATCGTCGATCTGGTCGGCCACGCCTGGGACCTGGCCACCGCCACCGGTCAGGACGCGACACGGGAAGCCGCGCACGTGGCCGCGTGCCTGGAGATCTTGGAGCCCCAGTTCGAGCTACTGGCCGCCTCGGGTCTCTTCGGCGGGGCCACCGACCCGGGTGCCTCAGCCGAGCCCCAGGCCCGGCTGCTCTCCATGCTCGGTCGTGGAAGCGGGTGAGCGGTGGCGCCGCCGATGTATCACGACGGGTCGCGAGCGCTTCAGGACCGCTTCGACAGCCGGCGCATCGCTGACCGGTTGGAGCAGATCACAGTCCATTCCGAGTTCAGCGCCGACGACTCGGCGTTCATCGAGCAGTGCTCGATGTTCTTCCTGGCCACCTCGGATGCGGGGGGCTGGCCCGACTGCTCCTACAAGGGCGGGATGCCGGGGTTCATCCGGGTCGCCGACCCCACGACCCTGGTGTTCCCCAGCTACGACGGCAACGGGATGTTCCGCAGCCTCGGCAACATCACGGTGAACCCCAAGGTCGGGCTCCTCTTCATTGACTTCGAGCAACCGAACCGGATGCGTGTGCAGGGCACGGCCACGCTGCACGATGATGACGACCTCCTCGACGCCTTCGAGGGTGCCCAGCTCATCGTGCGCGTCGCGGCCGAGGCGATCTTCCCCAACTGCCCCCGTTACATCCACCGGATGCACCTTGGCGAGCACTCCGAATTCGCTCCGCGGCCCGATATGTCCCGCCGGTTCCCGAGTGGAAGCGGATGGATGTCTTCCGGGACCACCTGCCACGACCGGACGCCCAACACTGAGGCCGCAGCACGCCCGGGCGCATCGGTGGTGGTCCGCGAACTGCGAACCACGACGTGTGAACATCGGGCACGATGAAGTCGTGCATCTCGAGATGGGCGCCCACCGCGGTCGGAGCAGTGGCGGTACTCACGCTGTTGGGTGTCGTGGGTGCGGTCGCGGCTGAGAGCGCCGTCAGCGAGGGTGCCGTGGCCGGGGTACGGGCCAGCCAGTGGATCGTCGTCGATGCCGACAGCGGGGCGGTCCTGGCGGCCCACGACGAGCGCACACCCGTCCGACCGGCGAGCACCATCAAGCTGCTCACCGCGTTGCTTGCCGTCGGGCAGCTCGATCCGGCGGTTCCGATCACCATCAGTCCCGTCGCCAAGTCGATGCCGGCCCGACGCATGGGCATGCCGATCGGCGAGCAGTGGACACGCGACGACCTGGTTCACGCCGCCCTCATGGCCTCGGCCAACGACGCTGCCGTGGCGCTGGCGGAGGCCGTCGGCCAGGGTTCCCTCATGCGCTACGCCGTCGTCGCGCAATCCGTCGGTGAGCGGATGGGGCTCGAGGACCAGCCCTTCCTGGCTGAGCCGGCGGGCCTCGACGACGAGCATGCCTTCGCCGGCGGATCGCTGATCTCGGCCCGTGACCTTGCCATCATCGCCCGCGCCGTGCTCGCCGACGATCTCCTCGCACCCATCCTCACTCTCGATCGGTACGACATGGCGGGCCTTGACGGGGTCGGCCACTACGTCCTGGGCCACAATCGGCTACTCGATCGCTATCCCGGAGCCGTCGGCATGAAGACCGGCGGTACTCGCGCGGCCGGCTCCACGCTGGTGGCTGCCGCCCGTCGCGACGGTCGCACGATCATCGCCGTGCTGCTCCGTTCGCCCGACATGTACACCGAGGCCGCCATGCTTCTCGATCTTGGCTTCGCCTCGCCGCAGGGGCCACCACTCGCGGGGGACGTCCTGCCCGCCGTCGTTCCCGGTGTTGCCACCACCATCGCCATTCCCGACGTCGGCGAAGCTGAACGATCGACGGACCACGCCTCCGACCGACCGCTGTCGATCGGCGACGTGCCGCAGAACCGTGACCAGGCGGTGCTGATGGCGCTCGTGACGATCGCGGTCACGCAGAGTCGTCGCCCGATGACGCGACGGCATGCACCCAGGGAGATGGCACTGCCGCGTTAGGGAGCCTAGATGCCGCCCACGATCGGCGGGGCTGGCGAGGAGTGGGGAGCTCGACCCGCAAGGGTCGACAGATCACCCGGCGCGTCATAGGGTTGACATAAACGACATCACTTCGTAACAGGATGGGGGCAGCCCCCGACATGGACCTTCAGTGCCCGCGATCGGCGACGTGGTGAGTCGGTTCGAGGAGCCGGGCGGGGCCCGATTCGTCGCTCACCACCGGGAGAACGGTGTCGCCGTCGTCGAGGTCAGCGGCGCGCTCGATCGCCCGTCCCTCGATGACCTGACCACCGTCGTCTGTGGGCTCGGGGCGAGCTGTGAACACGTTGTGGTCGATCTCGATCTCGCCACCATCATCGATGCCCGGACCACTTTGCGCTCCGTAGTCCGCCTAGCCCTCGACGACACCACACCCAAGGTGTGTCTCGTGTGCGGTCGTGTCACCGCTCGGATCCTTCTCGACCGCGCCGGCGTGTCGGCAGTGGTTCCTGTCTTCCAGAGCGTGGGAGACGCCCTGCAGGCGGTGGTGATGGAGCGCGAGGGATTCGGCCGCGGTTGGCAGGCCGAGCCATGATCGCTGGCACGCTGACGCGGTGATGAGAGCCGGCGGCGTGCGGAGGGTTAGCGTTCTGCCGGTGCTCCGGAGACTGGTGATTGCGCCGTGGCTGGCGGTTGTTGTGGCCGTCGGGGCGACGGCCTGCGGTGACGGGGAGCCGGGGCAGACAGAGCGAGCGGCAGGCATCTACTCCGCGGTGGTGAGGGCTGCGGTCGGCGACGAGCCGTTCGTGGGACTCGCCGACCCGCTTCGTCTCGTGGTGTGGATCTACCCGTTGGAGGATCGGAGCATCGAGCTCGCGGTGCAGGTCAAGGTTCTGGAGCAACTCGAGGATTTCGCCACCGTGCGGTTCGTCGACGCCTTCGACGAGGCCGTGGACGGCAACGGGCCGGATCGTCCGGTGCTGGAGGACGGCATCGCGGTGGGACTGGGTCCGGTCGGGGATAGCCCGCGCCCGCAGATCGATGCGGCGATCCATGGCATTGGCGCCGACGCCGAGATGGTGATCTTCACGGTCCAACGCAGCGGCCAGAGCTGGCGAGCGGTGAGCGAGGGCGACGGCTGACGGCGCTGAAGAGCGGGTGGGATTGCTTGAGGCTCACTCTTCCAGACGCTCGATGACGGTCTGCACCGTGGCGACGGCCGACAGTGCCTCGTCGGGCGAGATGGGCTGACCACGAACGGCTGCGGTACGAAGGGCAACGACGTCGTGGCATCGTCGCCACAGGTCGGGATCGTCGGTCGGTGACCAGCCGGTTGCGGCTCGGAGTGGCTCGCCGAGCCGCAGCAGGAGCATGGCCGGCGCATTGTCGGGAAGGTGCTGGTCAACGGCCACCTCCAGGGCGGCGACTGCCTCGACGGCGGCGCGGGGAGGTGATGGTCCGGAGGCCAGGCGTTCAGCGGCGGCCAGCAGCTCGCGGGGGAGGTGCTTCGACGCGGGCGCCGGAGACTCGTCGAGAAGACCGGCGCGTAGGTACCGCAGGCCCTCGTCGAGGCGGACGGCTCCACGCCGAGAGATCGCGAACCACACGGCGCCGGCGGCCAGGGTCCCGCCGAGAGCGCCGAGACCGAGCCGGGCATCGGCACCGGTCACCACAGGAACGAGCGCGCCGAGCACCCAGGCGAGCTGGAACATGGTCTCGAAGCGGGCAAAGGCACGCCCCCGGCTGGCCGCTGGGGCGTGGCCTTGCACGAGAGCGTCGAAGGCTTGGCGGCCCCCGGCCGCGGCGGCGCCGAGGCCGACGGGGACGATCACCAAAGCGACCCGCCCGAACCGGATGGCGCCACCGAGAGCGAGGATGGCGGGCAGCGCCAGAGCGGCGGCGAGCATCCCTTCCTCCCGGAGCCGGCGGCGCAACGCGGGTGCGGCAACGGAACCGATGAGCGCGCCGACTCCGCTGGCCGCGAACAGGAGGCCGTAGACCCACGCGGGTTCCCCCTCGCGGCGAAGGGCGAAGCCGAGCAGGAACAGCAAGAAGCCAACCCCGGCTCGCAGCAGCCCGATGGCGACGGCACCCAGCTGGATCACGGGGGTATGAAGAGACTCGTACTCGATCACCGCCGAGTCCGGTGGCGCCGCTGCCGCTCGGGGCACCCGCAGGGCGGCGAGGGCGGCGGCGACGAACACGAATGCCCCGAGCCGCAACGCCCACGGCGCACTGAAGATGCCGACCAGCCCGCTGCCCAGGGCACCCGCTACTGCCCCGCCGGCGAGGCCGAGAAGCGTGAGCCGTGAGTTCGCCTGCACCAGCTCGGTGTCGTCATCGACGAGGTGGGGGACCAGGGCGTTCTTCGACACCGAGTAGGTCTTGCCGAGGACAAGGAGCGCGAATGCTTCGGGATAGAGGAACAGGCTGCGCAGGTCACCCGCGAGCAGCCAGCACACAATCCCTCGACTGACGCACGCCACGGCCACGACGGCTCGGTGTCCACCCCGGAATCGGTCGCTCAGAGGACCGATGAGCGGTGCCACGATGGCGAACGGCGCCATGGTGAGCGCCAGGTAGAGGATGACCTGGGGGCGGGCCGCGTCGAGTGAGACGTTGAAGAACAACGAGCCGGCCAGCGATACCGCGAAGAGGGCGTCGCCCGCGGCGCTGACCGCATGGACGACGGCCAACCGCCCGAACGGTGTCGAAGGTGAGCCGGTTCGGATCCAAGAAACGAGCCCCTGTGCGGTCACGGAGCACACATTGTGTCACTACGTCGGTCCGTGCCGAACGCCCGATCTCCAATCCACCGATCGTCGCCGTGCCCGCGACGTTCGGGAAGAGGAGGACATCCACCCGTTCGAGTCGAATGCCTCCACGAAGGCTCCATCGAGAGCTTTGAGCCCTGGAGACGCCTGTGAGCCCCACGCACATCATTCGAACACGGTCACGCGCCGCCATCCGGCGCGTGGTCGTCGCGGGAGGAGTGCTGGGGTTGTCGGCTCTGTCGGGCCTCGCCGCTAGAGCCGTCGACCCCTCGCCGTGCACCGCGATCGGGCTTGGCGGGGGGGAGTGGAGCACGTACGGCGGCGACCTCCACGGCACCCAGCGCCAGGACGCCGAACACACCATCGGTGTTGAGAACGTCGGGAGCCTGACCCGGGCCTGGATCACCGACGACACCGGCTACCAGTCGCCGGCCCCGATCGTGTCCGGCGGTTGTGTCTTCATCAACACCGGGGGACACATCGACGCGCTCCACCTGGAGACCGGCGAGACGGTGTGGCAGTCGGCGGGGGCGGACACCTCCGGCACCTTCGCGGTCACGGTCGTCGAGGGCCGGGTGCACGTCGGTCTGAACAACGGAGGCAAGCCGAAGGCGGCCGCCTTCGACGTCACCGACGGACACCTGCTGTGGGAGAGCGACGAGGTCTGGTTCGGCTACCGGACCAGCCAGCAGGCGAGCGCCATCGTCCACGACGGCATCCAGGTGCTGTTCACCACCGGCCCCGACTTCGATCCCGATGCCCGACAGGGCTACGCCCTCATCGACGCCGCCACCGGGGACATCCTCCATTCGTCGACCACTGTCCCCCCCGACGACCTCGAGGCGGGATACGCCGGGGGCGGCGTGTGGGGCACTCCCACGGTGGATCCGGACACCGGCTACCTGTACGTCGGCACCTCCAACCCCGAGTCCAAGACCAAGGAGCACGCCTACGACAACGCCATCATCAAGGTTGACCTCGATCGCGATCGCCCGACGTTCGGGCGGATCGTCGGGTCGTTCAAGGGCACCCCCGACAGCGTTACCGGTTACGACAACCCGGTGTGCCAGACGGCGGGTGACACGCTGTGGGTCAACGCTGGCATCTACGGATCATCGCCGACCTGCGGCCAGCTCGATGTCGACTTCGGTTCCGGCCCGACGCTGTGGCGCGACGCCAGTGGCCGCCTGCTGGGCGCGGCCACGCAGAAGTCGGGATGGCTGCATGTGTTCGACGCCGAGACGATGACGAGGGTCTGGGATCGCCAGCTGTTCGTGACCACGTCCTTTGCCGGCGGGAACATCGGTCGCATCGCCACCGATGGCCAGACGCTGTATGTGGCGGCGAACCCAGGGATCTTGCACGCGTTCGACGCCGAGGACGGCACGGCGCGGTGGCGAGCCCCCCTCACCGGTCTTCCCATGAAGGGCGGCAACGTGGCCCTCGCCAACGGCGTCGTCTACTACGTGGACGAGCCAGCGGTGAAGGCCTGGGACGCCGCCACCGGCGATGCCCTGTGGATCTCGCCGGTGACTCCGGCTGCCAGCATCGGCAGCGGTGTTGCCGTCGCCGGCCACCACGTGGTGGTCAACCACTTCGGCACCATCGCCGCCTATCGCCTGCCGAGCCTGGCGGTCGCCGGCTCCACCAGCCTCCCGGAGCTTCCCGCTCCGGGCCAACCGACGGAGAGCGCACCATGAGCCTGCCAACTCGACCCATCCTGCGGGGCGCCCTCGCCCTCGGTCTCGCTGGCGCCGCCGTGGCCGTCCCGGCGCTTGCCGTCGAGCCGGACCCGCCGCCGCACTATCTCGTCTACACCGCCACCTACGGCTTCCGCCACGACGGCATCCAGGAGGGTGTCGCCGAGATCCAGCGCCAGGCGGCCGAGACGAAGGCGTTCACCGTGGAGGTGAGCAACGATGCCTCAGTACTCGCGCCCGCAACCTACGAGCGCATCGATGGCGTGATCCTCGTGAACACCACCGGCCTCGGCGGCGGATCATCGCCCCTGACCGACGCCCAGAAGACCGACTTCATCGACTTCTTCGACTGCGGCGCGGGGCTGGTCGGCATCCACGCGGCGGCTGACTCGGGCGGTGGGTGGCCGGAGTTCGACGAGCTGTTGGGCTCGTACGGCTTCGACTTCCATCCGCACCTCTCGCTCGAAGCCCGCGAGAACCCCGCCGGACGCAGCGCCTTCAACCCGGCCGTGATCACCGACGTCATCATCCAGGTCGAGGATCAGGACCACGTCACCACCCGACCTTGGCAGGGCTTCGACACGTTCCGGATCACCGAGGAGCTCTACCGCTACGAAGGCGACCCTCGTGCCGACCCAGACTTGGACGTCGTCCTGTCCCTCGACGAGGAGTCGCACTACTGGAGGTCCGAGCTCGGCCTCGGGCCGTCGGCCGGCGGGCTGGCGCCGTCGGTCGCCAACCCCATCTCCAACCCCGTCAACGTTGTGCCGGTGACGGCGATGCCCAACGACAACCCGGTGGCGTGGGTGAAGACCCATGGCAGCCACGACGGCCGGGTCTTCTACACCAACCTCGGTCACAGCATGGCCACCTGGGAGCGCTCGGACTTCCGTGGCCATCTTCTGGGCGGAATCGAGTGGGTGTCCGAGGCGCGGCCCGACCGGTCCTGCACCGCCGAGCGATTCGCTTCGTAGGCCGTCTCGAGGCTGCGTCCTCGTCCGCCGTTGCTGGGCGCTACCCGGCGGTGTCGGTGGCGTAGTTGCGTTGTTCGCGCTCGAGGACGATGTCATCGACGTCGGCGAGCAGATAGGCGCTCGCGCCGTGCGACACGACCCCGATGCCCCACCCGAGGAGTGGGTAGATGAACCACGGGTGGCCGCCTCCGGTGCTTGCCCAGACCGAGACCAACATGGCGTTCACCGCAGCCCAGATGGCGGCGTGCACGAGGAACGCTCGTCGACGCCGGATCTGGCGCGCCTCCCGTTCACGGAAGGCCGCTCGCGCAAAGTCGTCACTCATTGTTCTCTCCTTGTTCGAGAACGGACGCGAGAGCGCGTCCGGTGGTTGTGAGGATCGCGTCGATGTCTCGCTCCTGGGTGGGGTCGAGTGGCACCGAACGATTGGTGGCTTGCCTGGCGAACGTGTCGAGCACCGCTCCGAGGGTCGTTCGGCGTTCGTAGTTCGACGCTCGTCGGGCGATCTTGTCGAGTAGGTCGGATCGGTCGTCGCAGGCACGGCGCCCCGATTCGGTCACGCGGTAGAGGCGAGAGCCGTTCTCGTCGTGGCCGGTGATGAGGGCGAGGTCTTCGAGGGCGAGCAACGCCGGGTAGACCGCACCGGGGCTCGCTTGCCAGCCGGCGCCGACCGTCTCGTTCAGGTGTTGCATGATCGCGTAGCCGTTGGTGGGTCCGGTGGTGGTCACCACTTGGAGCAGCGCGGCGGTGAGCTCACCTCGTCGAAAGATCCGTGTCATGACCGCGCCGACCACCGGATCGCGACGGGGTCGACGAGCCGGCCGCGTTCGGCGAGGGCTCGCAACACGTCGGTGCCCTGGGGTCGGCTCATAGTTACCTACCGTAACGTAATATTACGATATGGGTCAAGCGCTGGCCGGCGCCGAATGTCCCTCCTCCCTCGCCGATGGTCAGACTCTGAGAAGATCCGGCTTGGCGAAGATCGGATCAGGTAGGACACGGAGGACGGAGAGGTCGAATGGCCGAGCCAGCGGGGGACCACGTGGGGGACCAGGTGTCGGTGGAGATCGTGGCCACACCGGAGAAGGTGTGGGCGGTTGTCAGCGACGTCACGCGCATGGGCGAGTGGAGTCCGGTGTGTCGGAGATGCGAGTGGCTCGAGGGGTGGGTAGGACCCGAGGTCGGCGCCCGCTTCGTTGGCCACAACCGCCAGATGGGCGTTCGGTGGTCACGGGAGTGCGTGATCACGACGTTCGAACCGGGCCGCGAGCTCGCCTTTGAGACGTTGTTCCGCGGCGCTCCGTCGACGCTGTGGCGGTACCAGCTGGAACCCACCGAATCGGGCACCCGAGTTGCCGAGTCCTATGAGGTCCTGGCAATGCCTCAGTGGGTGCGGGCCGTTCGGCGAGTCCCGGGGATGCGCCATCGCTCGCAGGTCCAAGGCCGTCGGGGCATGCAGGTGACGATGGAGCGGATCAAAGCCACGGTGGAGGCGCCATGAGGGCGGGGGATGTGCCGCGACCGCACCCGAACGATGAGGAGATCAACTCGGTCGGGAGTCGCCGCCGACCGGTCAGCTGCGCACGAGCGCGTGCAGGAGCAGCGGCTGGGAGATGCCTTTGAGCTGGTGGTGGCCACGGGGTTCGCTGGACAGTCCGGCTTCGTCGGCCACGTCTGACGCCGCGATGACCTCGCCCGGCGCGGCGACCTTCACCGCCCGGGCCGCCGCGTTGACGACGGGGCCGAACACATCTCCGTCTCGCAACATCACCCGGCCTCCCGCCAATCCGCCACGAACGGCGGGGACGGTCGGGTGATCGCGGAACACGTCGGCCAGATCCAAGGCGATCGCGCAGGCGGAGGCGGCATCGGAGGTGGTGTACATGATCTCGTCGCCGATGAGCTTGACCACCCGGCCGCCCGCCGCCCTGACTGTGTCGCTGGCGAGGTTCTCGAAGGTGGTCAGCACGCCGCCCAACTCGGCCATCGTCAGCTCCTCGGCCAAGCCGGTGGATCCAACCAGGTCGACGAAACCGACGACGAGCTGCTGTGTCTCGTAGCCCGTGAGCTCGTCATCGAGCACGGTGCGTTGCGCGGTGAGCAGATGCTGGCGGAACAGAACGTCGAGGGCAGGCGCCACCATGGGCACCAGCGACGCGGCGTCGGCGTTGGCCCGGGCGACGGCCATGCCCACGGGATCCTCGAGGCGTGCCGCCGGCTCGACGTTGGCCAAAAACGCCGACACCATCGCGTCGGCGACCCGCGCCATCGCCGCACCCATCACCCGCACCAGTTGGTAGAGAACCTCCTCGCCGAAGAAGGCCTCCGCCGCCCCCAACCCCGCGGCCAGCTCCACGAACCCCTCGGTGAAGATCGGCTGATCAGAATCGGGGTCGGCGAACCCGGCGGCGCGGTTGAGCTTCCGCACCTGCTCGCTGCTCAACCCCGATCGCTCCACCGTCTCGGTCAGGGTGATGGCCGGGCCGCCTCGCACGGCGAGCGCCATGGCGAGGCCGGGCAGGCTGTCGCGGTAGGCGACGAGGTCATGGGTCGTGGCACCCAGATCCGCCAGGTACCGCAACAGCTCCAAGCGCTGCTCGGCATGCTCGTCGCCCGGGTCGTACAGACCAAGGGCGTGCAGGTCATCGGCATCAAGCATCTGACCAGTAGACACCAGGACGAGACGATGTCTCGATTTCGGCCCTCGCCGACGGCCGAGGCGACGTTGCAGTCGACCGACGGTGCGGGAAGCCACGCAGGTCGCCGGGTTCGCCGAGCGACGGGCTCACGCAGCCAGGGCGAGCGGTGGCCCATGTCGGGCTGCATGCCTTGGGCAGCTTCGCTGACCGTCTCGAGTTGGGTCATTCGTTGTCGTCGGCGATCCCGTGGGCTGGCGAACGGGTCCCGGTCCATGACCGTGGCCACTCGACGGCCAGTGGAGGACTCAGCCCGCTTAATAAAGCGATCAGCCGATTGCTTTAGGTATGCTGGCCCGACAGAAGGTCGGCTTTCGTTAGGAGTGAGCATGCAGCCGGAGGCATTCACCTCCACTGAGCGTGGCGTTGCCCGCCGGACAGTCGATGGCTACTGCGCGTTCTTCCCCGAGCCACTCCCACGCCGTATCCAGCTCCCGCAGGAGGTCATCAAGCTCCTCGACGAGGCGACCGGGGCCGTTCACCGCCTCGGTGGAGTCGGTCGCCTGATCCCCAACCCACACTTGCTGATCGGGCCCCACCTACGTCTTGAGGCCGTCCTCAGCTCGAGGATCGAGGGCACCAAGACGGACGTGAACCAGCTGCTGCGGTACGAGGCCGGACAGAAGCCGCCGCCCGACGAGGCCGACGATGCTCGCGAGGTTCGCAACTACGTCATCGCGATGGAGCACGGGCTCCGTCGCGTGCGAGATGACTTTCCGATCTCGATCCGGCTGCTGCGAGAGATGCATGAGCTACTGCTGAGCGAGGTGCGGGGCCAGCATCGACGCCCGGGTGAGCTCCGTAGTAGTCCGGTGTGGATCGGCGGCAACACGCTGACCGACGCGGTCTTCGTTCCGCCGCCACCGCAGGAGATGAGCGCTGCACTCGCAGACCTGGAGAGGTTCCTCCATGAGCACGACCTGCCGCTGCTCGTGCAGCTCGCGTTCGCGCACTACCAGTTCGAGGCGATCCATCCCTTCCTCGACGGAAACGGGCGCATCGGCCGACTGCTGATCCCACTCATGCTGGTGCTTCGCGGGGCACTTCCCGAGCCGCTGCTCTACCTGTCCGCCTACTTCGAGCAACACCGGAGCGAGTACTACGGCCACCTCCTGCTCACGAGCCAGCGGGGCGATCTGATGCCCTGGCTCACGTTCTTCTTGCACGGAGTCCGCCGGCAAGCACGTGACGCCGAGGAGAGAACAGTCCGGCTGGTCGAGCTGCAGCACCGCATGCGCAACGAGCTCCTGGAAGAGGGCAAGCCGAACTCGGTGGTTCGGCTCGCCGAGCACCTGTTCTCGACACCGATAATCACCGCCGCGAGAACAGCGGGCCTCCTCGGTGTCACCCGGCCGACGGCGCACGCCGCCATCGATGCTCTCGTCGAGCGCGGCGATCTGCAGGAGGTGACCGGTCGCGAACGAGGACGCATCTACGAGGCGCCTAGCATCTTTGCAGCCGTGTACGGACCGGTGGACATCGACTCCCCCGCACCCGACCCGCAGCTGACACTCGACCTCGGACCACAACGATGAGCACGCAGGCTTCCAATGGATCCTCTAATGGACGGCCGGGAACGAGCCACCCCGCGCCATGACGCGGCGGCACGTCCGATCGAGATGACACCGAGAACTCGCTGGTCGGGACCCCTCTGAGCAGCGATCTCGTGGCGGCCAACGCGGGCGGCCGGTCTGACTCCCGATCAGAAGGTTGGGGGTTCGAGTCCGAGCTGCGTGAGGACGCGAGCTGTGTGAGGCGATGAGTCCCACGAACGCAGCGAATCAGCCGACGCGGAGCAGGACCTTGCCTGACGTCGTCCGCGCCTCGAGTTGGCGGTGAGCCTCGGCGGCCTGATCGAGAGGAAGGGTCAGCCCTATCCTCAGCGAGAGAACGCCATCGGTGATCCAGCCGAAGATGTCGGCGGCGCGCCGCTGGAGCTCGCCGGGGGCCGCCGTGTAGTCGGCAAGTGTGGGTCGGGTCAGGAACAGCGAGCCGTTGGCCGACAGCACCAGCGGCGAGATCGGCGGTACCGGCCCCGACGCGTTGCCGTAGGTGACCATCGTCCCCCGGCGCCGCAGCAGTCCGAGGCTCTGCTCGAACGTCGATGCACCTACACCGTCGTACACGACGTCGATCGGGCGGTCGCCGGCGATCGTGCGCACGGCCTCGGCGAAGTCGACGTCACGGTAGATGATGGTGTGGTCGGCACCCGCGTCGCGGGTCAGCTCCGCCTTCCACTCCGAGCCGACGGTGGTGAACACCTCTGCACCCAGGTGCTTGGCGATCTGGATCAGCAGCAGGCCGACGCCGCCGGCTCCGGCGTGGACGAGGCAGCGGTGCCCCTCAGCAAGGGGGAAGGTGTCGGTGGTCAGATAGTGGGCAGTCATTCCCTGGAGCAGAGCGGCGGCCGCCGAGTCGATGTCGACGGCCACGGGAACCGGGACGGCGGCCCGTGCGGGCACCTTGACCAGCTCGGCGTAGGAACCCGGAACGGTCGCCCACGCCACTCGGTCGCCGATGAGTTGCTCGACGCCTTCGCCGACCGCCACCACATCGCCGGCTCCCTCGAGCCCGCAGATGTAGGGGAGCGGGACGGGGTAGAGGCCGCTGCGGTGGTAGGTGTCGATGAAGTTGACGCCCGCGGCCGCTATGCGCACGACCAGCTCTCCGGGTGCGGGATCGGGATCGGCGACGTCGACCAGGCCGAGGACGTCGGGTCCACCTGTCTCGCTGAACTGGATCGCCCGCATCGCCACTCAACCTACGCGCGGACCGCGGGCGCCGAGGTCGGCTCCGCCAGCGGGCCAGCTCAGGACTGGTCGACGATGACGTGGTAGCCCATGTCCTCGATGGCCGAGCGGAGGGTGGTCTCGTCGGTCTGGGCAGGGTCGTAGACGACCTCGACGTGTGCTGTCTGGTGGTCGGCGTGCACCTGTTCGACGCCGGCGAGGCTCGAGAGCGCGAAGCGGATGTTGTTCTCGCAGCCGGTGCAGGACATGCCTTCGACGGGCAGCGTGAGGGTGGTGGCCATGGTTCAGCTCCTCGGGGTGGCGGCCGCGGCGATCTTGATGCGCAGCGCGTCGGGTTTGGGGACGGTGGTGAAGGCGAGGGTGCCGTCGATGACGATGGCGGGCACCGACATGATGCCGTAGCAGGCGGCCAGCTCGGGTTGTTCGGTGAGGTCGATCTCCTCCCAGTCGAGCTGGGGGTAGTCGGCCAGCGCATCGGCGATCAGGTTCTTGGTTTGGGCGCACCCGGCGCAGCCGGGCGTCGACAGGATCTGGACGCGGGCCATGGGCTCAGCCTCCTGGCTGAAGGACGAAGGGGACGAGGCCGCCCCACAGCACGAGCATGAGCGCGGCGAACGCCGCGAGCCCGGTGCCGTTGATGAGCTTGGCGCGGGCCGAGTTGCCGATCAGCCAGCGGGAGATGGCCCGCTGGTCGGTCCCGGAGTAGGCGAGCCCGCCCACCACGAAGAGAGGCGCGGCCCGGCCCAGCGCGTTGGCGGCGAGCAGCGCGGCGCCGTAGAAGGGGCTGCCGACCAGGGCGGCCCAGGCCAGCACCGCCTGGTAGGTCGGGAACGGGCAGCCGACCCCGAAGCCGCCGCCGAGTGCCGCGCCCATGGCCAGCGATCGCGGGTAGGGGTTGAGCTTGGCGAGCGGCGCCGGCATCGCTCGGTGGCCGCCGACGCGTGGGAGCCGGACCCAACCGAACTCCCACAGCGCCATCAGCAGGGCCAGAACGCCGAGCAGCGAGTAGAGGATCTCGGTGACCGTGAACAGGCGCGATGGCTCAGCGAGGAACGACACGATGCCACCCCCGGCCAAGCCCACCACCGCGCCCCAGATCGCCATGACCGAAGCGATCCCCACGGTGAACAGCACGAACGGTGGTAGCCACGAGCGGCCGCGCTTGCGGCCTTCGCGGGCCATCGAGTTGAGCCCGAAGATCAGCGGCATCCCGCACGGCGTGAAGATCATCGTCACGCCCGACACGAACGCCAGCGCCAAGCCCACCGACAGCGCGGTGACGCTCGTGGTGCCGACGGTGGCGTCTTGGAGGCGCAGGGCGAACAGGTTGACCGGGTCGAAGACCTCGTAGAGCACATAGGCCATCGCCGCGCCCCCGGCGAGGCCGCCGGCCAGCAGCCGGATCTTGGGCGCCGACCCAGCGGATCGGTCCGTCTGTTCTTCCACGATGGTCATGTCGCTACCGTATGACCTTGCCCCAAGGTCAAGGTCAAGGCGGAGTACGAGAGATGCGACTTTGGTCCCGTCCAATGGCGCCGTCGGGCAGCGGAGCGAGCTGCCGTCGGAGTGTCGAGGATGAGCGGGGCGGTGCTAGCAGCATATTGCTGTGGGTACATGTAAACTGCTTGCATGCCGTCGATCACAATCCGAGACGTTCCCGGTCGAACACGGGACGAGCTGGCGGCCCGAGCTGCCCGATCCGGCCGGTCACTCCAGGAGTACCTGCGCATGGAGCTCATCGAGCTGGCCCGCCGCCCTGATCCCCAGGTTCTTGCCGCCCGGATCGTCGAGCGCAAGCGCCGCACAGGGAGTGTCCTGCCGGCGGAGAAGATCGTCGGTCACGTTGCCGGTGATCGCCGGTGACCATCGTGGCCGACGCGTCGGTCGTCGTAGCAGCCCTGGTCGACTCGGGTCCTGATGGCCGGTGGGCCGAGCAGCAGCTGACGTCGGGCGTCTTGGCCGGACCTCACCTCCTCCCAGCCGAGGTCGCGAATGTGCTCCGGCGAGCGGCTGGCGCTCAGGAGATCACGGAGGACACCGCATCCCTCGCACACGCCGACCTCCTCGATCTACGACTCGAGCTGTTCTCGTACGAGATCTTCGCTCCCCGGATCTGGGAGCTTCGCCACAACCTGACCGCCTACGACGCCTGGTACGTCGCCGTAGCGGAGCTGCTCGAGGCACCGCTGGCCACACTCGACGGGCGGCTGGCTTCCGCCCCCGGACCCCGCTGCGAGATCCGCACCATCGGCGCGTAGCCTTGCCGATCCGATGCAAGTCGGGCGATTCACGTAGCGAGTCCGTCCAAAGGGCTCGTCCAGCTCTTGGATCGAGAACGCGAAATCGCGCCTTGCGATTGCGTTGGTGGTCAGGTCACCGGTCGGGCTCGTGTTCACGGGCGAAGCGCTCGGGCTCGGCTGCGAACTGGGCCGCGCAGCCGAGGGAGCAGAACCACCAGTCGGCCTCGCAGTAGCGGAGCCGCCCGGCGGCGTCCTTGCGGTCCACGTGCATGCGGCAGACGGGATCGATGGCGCCTCCCGCCGGCGCCGAACCCACGTCGATCTCATGTAGGTTGACCGGCTCCCCGACGTTCTTGAGCTCGAATGTGCCTAGATCGACCGTCGCCACCCCGGCCTGGTGCGCCACCTTCGCCACGGGGTCGGTCCCCAGCACCTGCCCGCCGTGGGCCTGACCGGCCACGCGGGCGGCCAGGTTGACGGTCGCGCCGAACAGGTCGCCGCCCCGCTCGATCACTGGCCCGTGGTGCAGCCCGGCCCGGGGGACGGGGAAGCCCGCCGTGGCGTAGCACCCGGCGAGCAGTCGGCGCAGCAGCTCCAGCCCCGCGGCCGGGTCGGGCGCGGCCACCATCACGGCGTCGCCGATCGACTTCACGAGCCGGTCGCCAGCTCCGAGCGCCTGCTCGGCGAGGGACACGAACCGGTCCACCAGGTCGACGGCCTCACGGTCGCCGTGGACTTCGGTCAGCGCCGTGAACCCGGCCAAGTCCACGAACACGACCGTCCGATCTGCCACGACACCGTCCTCAGCTGCATCCGGCACCGAACCTGTCGCCACGGCGAACCTCCTCGAGCCGGATCGATGAGCAGCGGGACTCGACCAGATCGTAGGGCGCCGCGTCAGGCACGGCGTCGGGCGCGGCGACGGCGACGGCGACCGGCGCTCCGTCCGGCGCATGCAACCGCCGAAGGGCGCGCGGCGCCGGATACGGCCGACCTGCCAGGCTGGGAGCCATGCCCCATCCACAGAGCAGGCGCGCCAAGGAGAGGAGGGCGAAGCGAGCCAAGACCCGCGCCCACGCCGACGTGCAGGCAGAAGAGCGCAAGCGGCAGGAACGCGCCGAACGCCAAGAGCAGCAGCACCGGCAGCAGGCACGCCGCCGCAGGCTCGGCCGTACCCGCAACGCCGTTGCGGGAGGGCTCGTCGTGGCCGGTCTCGCCTACGGGTTGTGGCTGTTGGTGCGACCGGACCCCGAGCTGGCCGGGGTGACCCGGCCGCCGTACGCCGGCCAGGGTCATGTGCAGGGCGCGACCTACGACAGCGCTACGCCGACCAGTGGCCCCCACGATCCCCGCGCACCTCGCTGCGGCATCTATCGCGAGGCGCTCGACCCCGCCCTCGCGGTGCACGGCCTCGAGCACGGGGCGGTGGTGCTGTGGTACGACGCCTCGCGACCCGAGCTGGTGGAGACGCTGGCCGGGGCGACCAGGGCGTTCGACTCGCACGTGATCATCGCGCCCAACGCCCGGCTCGACGCCCCCGTGGTGGCCACCGCGTGGAACCGCCTGAAGGCCTACGAACCCGACGATGCCGAGATCACCGAGTTCGTCGACACCTACCGCCAGCGAGGCCCCGAGCGCGAGCCCTGCGACCTGTAGCGGGACGGGATGCGCTCATCCACAGCGTGAGACTGACACAGTCGGCCCCTCCACCGCCGGCAGCGGCATGGGGACGGCGGGAATCCGGGGCAGGGGACGGCGGGTTTACCCGGGCATGGAGCTGATCCTGAGCGATGACGCCGCCGAGCTGCTGGCGCGCAAGGGTGGCGTCTGCGCCATCGACTACATACCTCCCATCGGCTGAGGCGGCATCGCCGAGGTGTCGGTCGACACCTACCTCAGGGGAAAGAACACCGCCGGCTATCGCAAGGTGCGGGTCCAAGGCGACGGCGCCCAGCTGAAGGTGCTCGTGGCGCCGACGCTGGCTGGTTGGGCGCGCCTCGAGCTGTTCGCCACGCGCCGTCTGACGGGCCGCAAGCTGCGGGCGCTCCTGCAGAGGAGCTGCTGAGCGTCGCTGCGCCCGGTGCTCAGCCACCCACGACGGTGAGGCCGATGGCGCGGGCCACCTGGGCCTGTCGCACGTCATACGTCAGGATGCTCACCGATCCCAGCCGCGATGCCGCTCCGAGGTGCAGGGCATCGAGCGTGCGGACGCCGCTCTGCTCGGCGAGGGCAGCGGCGCGCTCACAGGTGTTGGCGTCGAGCTCGATGAGAGCGAGGGCCTCGAGATCTCGGCTGAACGCGTCTCGAGCGGCCAGTAGCGCCGGTCCGTCGAGCAGGCGGGCCAGGTTTCGTCGAACCTCGACGAGCGTGTGCCGGCCCGTGACGAGGTCGGGGTCGGAGGCGAGCAGCGCCTCGGCCCGGTCGGAGTCAGGTTCGTCGATGTAGCGCTTCAACAGGGCGCTGGTATCGACGTAGAGCGTCACGCGCCCCGATCCTCGCCAAGAGCTCGCTCGGTGGGGATCGCTGCGCGCTGGCGCTCGACCGGTGTCAAGCCCGACCGGGTCGGAAGAGTGATCCAGCCCTCCTCGGCACCCTGTGCGAGGCCGACGCCGGCCGCGACGGGAGCGAGCACGGCCACCGGTCGACCGTGATCGGTGATCGTGAGGACCTCCCCGGACGCAGCCCGCTTCAGGTAGGTGGAAAGCTTGGCCTTGAGCTCTCGAATCCCAACATCCATGTGGTCACAATAGCAGAAATGTGGTCACGCGGTCTGTTGCTGGTGGCAACTATGAACCTCGGTTTGACCTACTGTAAGCAAGTCTTTCCCGGGGGCCTAGACCACTTGAACGGAAAGTATCGTTGCCCGAATGGCGACTCAACGGATCGAGGGTCTCAATGTGGCGCAGGACGGCGGGGTCCTGCGCCTGCAGCTCGACCGGCCCGAGCGCAAGAACGCCCTGACCGACGAGATCGTCGCCGGGCTCATCGAGAGCTTCGACGCGGCCGGCAGTGACGAGTCGGTGCGAGCGATCGTGCTGAGCGGCACCGGCGAGCACTTCTGCTCGGGGTTCGACCTCACCACCAGGGCGCCCTCGGGACCCGAGAAGCCCCGTGTGGGTGCGATCCAGCGGCGCATGGGTCACCAGGTGAACCGACTCATCCCGGCCATGCTCGAGTGCCAGACGCCGATAGTGGCCGCCGCCCAGGGGTGGGTCATCGGCCTCGGCCTCAACCTGGTGCTGGCCTCTGACTTCGCGGTGGTGGCCGACGATGCCCGGCTGTGGGCTCCCTTCACCGAGTTCGGCTTCACCCCCGACAGTGGGGCCTCGTGGCTCATCCCGCGGCTGGTCGGGGTGGCCCGGGCCAAGGAGATGCTGCTGCTCGGGCGCAAGGTCGACGGGGCCAAGGCTGCCGAGTGGGGTTTGGTGCACGATGCCGTGCCGGCCGACGAGCTGGACCGCGCGGCCGAGGCCCTCACCACGGAAGTCGCATCAGCGCCCACGGTGGCGGTCGGGCTCTCCAAGCTGCTGGTGCACCGGGGCCTTACCGCCGATCTCCACCGCCACCTCGCCGAGGAGGGATTCGCCATGGAGGTTTCGAGCCGGTCGGAGGATTTCGCCGAGTACCACCGCGCTCGAAGGGAACGCCGACCGCCCGAGTTCCGCGGTCGTTAGGGCGAGCGAGGCGAGCGACGCTTGGGCCAGCGGGCGACCATCAGAGCTGGTCGAGGTATCGATCGGTGCCCGGCACCGTGGGGATGAAAGGGGCGATGAGGGCGGTGGTGGCGATCCCGCTGCCGTCGACGCGGCTGTTGAGCTTGTCGAACCACGGCCCCCACCACTCGCGAGGATCGCAGTCGAGGAACCCCAGCACTAGCAGACGGTCACCAACTCCTTCGGGCTCAGCCAGGTCGGCGGGCCACGCCGCCGGCTTGGGCCGGGGAGTGAACAGCAGGCTCTGACCGAGCGGCGAGCCGTCGATCACGGCCTCCAGCTCGTCGATGAGCCAGGCCTCGACTTCGGCGAGCGTCGCATCGGGCCGGCGATCCAGCCACCAGGCAACGAGCCCGTCGTAGCGGTGATCACAGGCGAGCTCGGGAGGGACGGTGTCGCGCAGCACCGCGCCGCGGAACTCGTAGGTGGCGGTGCAGACGTGGTCACGGTGGGGCAGCATCCGGCCTGCTTCGGCGAGACCTGGAAGCACTTCGGAAACCCAGGTGGCCTGTTCCTCGTGACGATCGGACTCGATCCAGAACAGTCCCAGGAACGACCCGGCCTCGACGGGATCAGCGATCGGCCCCGAGCTCGGACATCGGAGCGCCTTCAGCTCTCGGGTCGCCACCCATCGGCTGACGGCGAACACGTGGGGCCCCGCCACCCCGCAGGAGTACATGTGGTCGCGCTCGTACCAGTCGTTGAACTCACGCTCGTGTCCGGGATGGGGGTCGATCAGCGACACGATCGCCGATCCGAGCGAGACGCCGTCGGTGAGCGGGTCGGGGCTCCGGATGGTGCTCACAGGCGGCCGTCCCCGCGCAGCTCCTCGGGCACCCAGCTCGGCGGCCGCCTCTCCTTGAACGCCCGGTAGCCCTCCACGAACTCCGAGCCGGCCAGGCTGGCGTCCATCGCCATCCGGTCATAGGTGCCGTAGTACTCGTGGATCGAGCGCTTGACCGCCGCTCTCGCCTCGGGTGCCGCTCGACTCGCCAGCTCCAGGCACTCGGTCGCCGCCGCCAGCAGATCGTCATGGGGGACGACCCGCGAGACGAGACCCCACCCAGCCGCGGTCGCGGCGTCGATCTCGCGCCCGGTGAGGAGCAGGTCTCGCGCCCGGGCTGGACCGATCTGGCGGGGAAGGATCTGGCCGTAGTTGGTGTCGGCGATCCCGCGGTGAAGTTCAGGGGTTCGGAAGGTCGCCCGCTCACTCGCCAGCGACACGTCGCTCAACATGGCGATCATCAGCCCGCCCCCTTGGCACACCCCGTTCACCGCGGTGACCACAGGCTTGGGTGACCGACGAACGGCGTCGAACGGCACGTTGTCCATACCCAAGAGGGTGGGAAGATCAGCCCACCCGTCGGGGTTGCCACCACCCATGTCCCCACCGGGGATGAAGACGTCGCCGGTCCCGGTGATGATGAGCCCCGCCAGCTCTTCGGTCCGGTTGACGTGGTCGATCGCGTGGCGGACGCCGAAGTACATCGCCGGCGACATGGCGTTGCGGACCTCAGGGCGGTCGACGACCACGTGGGCGAAGGGCCCGTGGCGCTCGAACCGGAGGAACGGTGTTCCCAGCCAGTCGCCTTCCGGCGCCGTTCCCGTTCGTTCGTCAGTCATTCCTGCTCCTTCTCAGCCGAGCGCGGCTCCGTCAGCTGATTCGCTGCTCGCCCCGAAGGAGGACCTTGTCGACCTTGCCGGTGGCGTTGAGGGGCAGCTCGGAGACCACCTCGACGTAGCGCGGCACCTTGTAGTTCGCCATGTTCTCTCGGCACCAGGCGATGAGAGCCTCGGGTTCGACCGCGGCGTCGGTCCGTGGAACCACCAACGCCTTCCCCACCTCGCCCATGCGGTCGTCTGGCACACCGATGACCGCGGCGTTGGCGACAGTGGGGTTGGATGCCAGGAGCCGCTCGATCTCCGCTGGGTACACATTGAACCCCCCCATGATGAACATGTCCTTCACCCGATCGGTGATGTCCACATAGCCGTCCTCGTCCATCACCCCGATGTCGCCGGTGTGAAGCCAACCATCGCCATCGATGGCCTCTGCCGTCTGCTCGGCATCGTCGAGGTAACCCGGCATCACGTTGTATCCCCGTACGAGGATCTCGCCCTCGGTGCCAGGCGGAACCTCCTCGCCCGAAGCCGGGTCGACGAGCTTCACCTCCACGTCGGGGATCGCCCGCCCCGATGTGTTGGCGATCCGCTCGGGCGGGTCGTCGTGGCGGCACATCGTGACTATGCCCGTGGCCTCGGTGAGCCCATAACCGGTGACGATGGTCTCGAAGCCCAGCTCGTCGTACATGCGCAGGATCATCTCGGTGGAGATCGGCGCCGCCCCGGTTACCGAGAGGCGAAGTGTGGAGAGGTCGTGCTGCTCCCGCTCGGGGTGGTTCAGAATTGTCTGGAAGATTGCCGGCGCCCCCGGGAACATCGTGATCCGCTCCTCGGCCACCCGTCGCATGGCCATCGGGACGTCGAAGATCGCTTGGGGGACCATGGTCGCGCCCTTGACCAACGAAGCGATGATGCCGGCATTGAGGCCGAAGGAGTGGAAGAACGGGTTGATGATCAGGTACCGGTCGCCCTCTTCGAGGCCGACGACGCTGGCCCAGGTGTCATAGGCCCGAACCGTCGCGCCGTGCCGGAGCATCGCCCCCTTCGGGGTTCCGGTGGTGCCGGACGTGAAGAGGACGTTGGCGATCTCGGACGGGCCGATCTCGGCGGCGCGCTTGCGCGCCGCCTCGGCGTCGGCGCTGCCGGCCCGGGCGACGAAGGCGTCGAACCCGGTCGTACCGGCGGGCACGGTCCCGCGGAGGATGATCTGCTCCTCTAGTGCGTCGAGGTCGGGGCGGCCGGCCAGCAGCGCGGTGTAGTCGGTGTCGAGGAAGTCGGTGACGGTGAACAGAAGCCTCGCCTTGGTCTTGTTCAGAACGTATGCCGCTTCGGTCCCCTTCCACCGGGTGTTGATCGGGAGCAACGTCGCGCCCGCGGTGTGCACGGCGAGCGCGGTGACGGCCCACTCCCAGATGTTGGGGGCCCAGATGGCCACGACTTCACCGGGCTCGACGCCGGTGGCGATGAGCGCTCGCGCCACCCGGTCGACCTCGTGGCCCAGCTCCGCGAAGCTGAGGTGCACGTCGAGGTCGGTGAGCGCCTCCAAGTCGCCGTAGAGCGTGACAGCACGTTCCACGACCTCCGGGATCGTGGAAGGAAGATCAGCCATCAGCGGATCATAGGGTTGCAGGCTCGGACTCCGGGTTCGTTGCCGGCTGACCCCAGCTGCCGCGGATCGTTCGGCGGGGAGAGCTGCTCAGACCTTCACCGGTACCTTGGCGGGGCCGCGCACCGTGGTGGTGTGCACCATCTCCACGCGTGACTCGTCGACGTCCCACTCGGGATGGCGATCAAGCATCTCCTCTATGATCACCCGGCCCTCGAGCCGTGCAAGGGCCGCACCGAGGCAGAAGTGGGTGGAGTACCCGAAGGTCATGTGGCGGTCCATCTGGCGTTGCACGTCGAAGACGTCGGGGTTGGGGTACTCGCGCTCGTCGCGGCCAGCCGACCCGTTGAGGAGCGTCATCTTCGAGCCGGCGGGAACGCTTGCGCCGTGCCACTCGACGTCCCGGGTGACCAGCCGGGCCTGGACAGGTGACGGGGCCTCATAGCGGAGGAGCTCCTCGACGGCATTCGGGACGACGGAGAGATCCTTCACGAGAATGTCCCGTTGGTCGGGGTGGCGGGCCAGGAGGATCGCGGCCCATCCCAGCATGCGCGCCGTCGTCTCCGAGCCCGCGCTCTGGAGGAGCATGAAGAACCCGCTCACCTCGCCCACGTCGAGCTTGCGGCTCGATCCGTCGGGGAGCGGGACATCGACCTCGAGGAGGGTGGAGATCATGTCGTCGCGGGGGTTCTTCTGGCGTTCGGCGATGAGATCACCCATGTAGGTCCTCATCTTGGTGGACCCCTCGAGGCGGACGGGGTTGAACTGCATCACGCCCTGGATGGTGTCGCCCGTCTCGGCTTCGGGGTCGTAGTGCATGAACATGTCCACCCAGTGGCCGAGCTGCTCCTGGTCTTCCTCGGGAACGCCGAGCATCTCGCCGATGATCATGGGGGGCATTCGGGCCGCGAAATCGCCCAGGAAGTCGAACTCGTCTCGCCCCTCGACGTCGTCGAGGAACCGGTGGCACAGATCCCGGAGGCGCCCTTCGAGCCGGGAGATGGCGCGAGGGGTGAACGACCGATTGACGATCTTGCGGGCTACGTCGTGGTTGGGTGGGTCGCTGAAGATCATCGACCCCACGCCACTGACGCCCGCCCGCTCCTCCTCCGTCATCGGGCCCGGCTGGATCAGCTCCAGGACCGTGCCACGTGCCGAGCTGTAGGTCTCCCAGTTGACAAGCCCGTCGAGCACATCCTGGTAGCGGCTGAGCGCGTAGAACCCGTGCCGCTCGTTGTAGTACAGCGGGGCCTCGTCACGAAGCCGCTTCCACGTGGGGTGCGGGTTCTCGTCGATCTCGTAGTCGTAGGGGTCGTAGACGAGATCACCGGGCACGTCGGGGAGCGTCTTGGTCATCGCAGTCCTCGCTCGCGGTCGGTGTCAGTGGGTGGGCAGCTTGAGCGTGTTGGCCTGCCACTTCGGCCGGTAGTAGCCATCGAAGCGCAACTCCCCGCCGCGAAGCTCGCGGAAGGTGAGGAAGTCGCCCTTGTAGCCCTTGCGGTCGTTGGGGCCGAACTGGATGTAGCAGCCCGGTCCGCCGTTGGTCGCGGGCATCCAGCGGATCTGCTCGAGTCCCCGCTTGACCTCTTCGGGGATCGGGATGGTGGCGTTCGCGATGCCGTGGATCGCGGCCCGGGCTGTGTCGTAGGACAGCGCCACCACCACGTTGCGGGTGCGGCGGCCGAAGCGCGACTCCATCCGGTCGATCAGCGCCTCGTAGTTGGGGTTGGTGCCGTCCTCCCCGAGCTGGTCGATGCCGTGCCAGCCCTCCAGGCCCTCGGCCCAGGCGTTGGAGTTCGAATAGAACATGAACGCGGTGCCCATCACCCGCGGTGGGTCCCAGTCGATGGCCTTGAACGCATCGGCGAAGTGGAACGTGGAGTAGCCGTACCCCCCGTAGTAGATGCCCTCGGTGCCCATCTCGCGCATGGCCGAGAGGTGTTCGACCAGGTCGCGGGGGTTGGGTTCCAGCATCACCTCACGGGTGATCGTGAGGCCCAGTCGCATCGCCGTGTAGCGGAAGTAGTCGGCGTAGTCGCGTCCTGAAGAGCCCGCCTCCCAGAACATCCCGACCTTCTCGAACCCCTTCTGCCACAGCCAGTTGGCGCACATCACCGCTTCGGTGGGGATGTCTCCGTTGGCGACCGTGAAGCAATAGTCGCTGGCGAACCTGTGGGCACCCGTCCACCCGATGACCGGGACGCCCACCTCGTTGACGGTGTCCTGGAGCGTGATGCTGTTGTCGGAGATCAGCGGGCCGAGCACCACCACGCAGCCTTGCTCCACCAGCCACTTGTAGCCGTTGATGACCTTCAGGTAGTTCTCGCGGGGCAGGCCGCGGGCGTCGGCCACCACCAGCTCGATGGGGCCGCGGCCCCACACCCCTTCGTTCAGCGCATCCTCGATGGCCAGGATCGTGGGATCGATCCAGTCAGCCAGGAGCTGACCGAGGTCCATGTCGACGAGCACGCCGATCTTGACCGGTTCGAACGGGTCGCCCTGGGTCTTGATGCCACGGGTCGGGGGGTAGGTGACGATCGGCTGAACGGCCTTCTCGCCGACCGCGCCGCCTCCCTCGTACCACTTCTCGCCCGCGCCACTGCTGCCTCGGTGGTACGCAGTGGTGCCGAACTCGACGTTGGTGACCGCCCGCTCATCCTCGGCGATGCCCCAGTCGGTCGGCGCCGGGTACAACCTGTCGGCCGTCCCGATCTCCAGCGGATCCTTGCTCATCCTTCGCCCTCCTGAACCGTGGTTCTACCCTGATCAAGGCTGAGTCTGCGCTAGTTGCACCAGCTCAGCGTGCGGCCGTCGTCCCGAAGGCGCCGTCGACGATCGTCAGGAAGTCGTCGACGGCCATGCCTGGGCCTCCGGTCCCGTTCATCACGATGGGATCGCTGGCCTGGAAGGCTGCCACCAGTGCGCTGAAGAAGCGGGCCAGCACCGAGGTGTCGCCGTCTCGGAAGACCCCTGCCTCCTGGCCCGACGCGAACAGTTCGGCCTGGAGGCGCATGGCCTCCGAATACCGGTCGGCCACCGCGTGGTCGATCTTCGACTCCACCTCCCCGACCACGACGGCTGAGTCGCGGAGGTACAGACGGCCGAAGTTGGGGTGCTCACGCATGAACTCGATCTGGTAGGTCGCCAGCCGGTGCAGCTGATCGCGCGGGGGCCGATCGTGGCTGAGAAGGCTGCGCATGCCTTCCATGAACTCCTCGCCACGGCGCAGGTAGATCTGCACGAAGAGGTCGTCCTTGTTCTCGAAGAAGCTGTACAGCGCTCCGACCGAGAACTCGGCCAGCTCGGCGATCTCCTTGATCGTCGCCTCGTGGAAGCCCTTGGAGGCAAAGATCTCCTCGGCGGAGTCGAGGATCTGGTTGCTGCTGAGCTCCTGGTGCAGGCGCTTTCGCTCATCCCGCTTGCTGACGGCGTTGGCCACTGTCAATCCTCTCGCTGGGCTGGGTCGGCTCGACGAACGCGGCGGCCGAGAGCGCGTCAGGCGGTGGCCTGCCGGGCGAGCGCGCCAAGCGAGATCTTCTCGCGATTTGCGTGCCGGCCCTTGTCGTAGGAGCGCACCGACACGTCGTGCCCAGCGACCTCGCGCCGCAACGCGCCCACGGTGCACTGCTCCCGGGGCCGATGGGTGAAGGGATCGAACCGGTACCACCGCATCGCATTCTGGTGGGTGATCTTGTCGATCTCGTCGCGAGGGACGTCGAGCTTGGTGGCGACGGCGGCGAGCTCGTCGGGTGCGGTGGGCCACGAGGAGTCGGAGTGCGGGTAGTCCTGCTCCCAGCAGATGTTGTCGATCCCGATCTGATGCCGCAGCTCCAGACCGACCGGGTCGGCGATGAAGCAGGTCAGGATGTGCCGCCTGAACACGTCACTCGGTAGATCACCGTTGAAGGACTGGCCCGTCCACAGATGGTGCATGTCGTAGGTCCGATCGAGGCGGTCCAGGAAATAGGGGACCCATCCGGTTCCCCCCTCGGACAGCGCCACGCGCAGGTCGGGGAACTCGCGGAACACCCGTGACCACACGAGGTCGGCGGCCGCCATGCAGATGTTCATCGGCTGAAGCGTGATCATCACATCCATCGGAGCGTCGGGCGCGGTGACGGCCAGCTGGCCCGAGGAGCCGAGGTGGATGTTCAGGATCGTGCCCTCCTCCACGAGAGCCCTCCACATGGGATCCCAGTGGGCACTGTGGAAGCTGGGCAGCCCGAGGGTGGCAGGGTTCTCGGTGAAGGTGAGCGAATGACATCCCTTCTTGGCGACCCGGCGGATCTCGGCTGCGATGAGCTCGGGGTCCCACAACATGGGGATCGCCATGGGGATGTGGCGCTCCGGATAGGAGCCGCACCACTCATCGATGTGCCAGTCGTTGTAGGCCCGCACCGTCTCCTCGGCGAGCTTCTTGTCCTCGGTCGTGAGGAAGAGGCGCCCCGAGAACGACGGGAACGACGGGAAGCACATCGAGGCCAGCACGCCACCCGCGCTCAGATCCTTGACCCGCTCGTGGATGTCCCAGCAGCCCTGCCGCATCTCGTCGAAGGCGGTTGGATTGACGCCGTACTCCTCCTTCGGCCGTCCGGCGACGGCGTTCAGGCCGATGTTGGGGATCGAGCTGCCCTCGAACATCCACACGTCGGAGCCGTCGGGTGTCCGCTCGATGCGGGGGGCCCGGTCGGCCAGAGCCGCCGGCATCCGTCCCTCGAACATGTCCGGTGGCTCGACCACATGATCGTCAACGCTGATGCAGACCATGTCTTCAGGCGTCATAACCCCGCTCCAGTTTGCTGAACGATCCTTCAAGCATATCGAAACCAGGCGGGTGGTGTGGTCCGACGACGCGGACCGGCCACGGCGTCACCGCTTGTCGTACGTGATGCCGGAGTCGTCGACCGACCATGTGGAGAGCGTGACGCCTTCCTCCCGCAGGACCCGCTTGAGGACGCGGCCGACCGGGCTCCGCGGCAGCTCGTCGCGAAACTCGATGTACCGGGGGAGGGCGAAGTAGGGGAGCTCGTCGATGCACCACCGAAAGAGCTCCTCCTCGGTGAACGACGACGCTGCGTTCCGGGTAGCGGTGATCTTGAGGTCGTCCTCGCCGAGCTCGCTCGGGACCGCGTGGACCACGACGTCGGCGAGGCCGCCGTGGCGCATGATGATGCGCTCCACCTCGAAGCTGGCGATGTTCTCTCCCCGCCGGCGCAGGTAGTCAGCCTTGCGGTCCACGAAGAAGAGGTAGCCCTCCTGGTCGATCCGCCCGATGTCGCCGGAGTGGAACCAGAGGTTGCGGCTGGCCTCGACCGTGGCCTCGGGGCGGCCCCAGTAGCCCTCGAACATCGCATGGGGCCGCTTGGGCCGGAACACGATCTCGCCGTCGGTGCCGCGGGGGAGCTCGTGGTCGTCGTCGTCGAAGATGCGCACGTCGAAGTAGTCGGTGTTGATGACGCCTGCCGCGTTGGGCTTGTTCCTGGTGCCGGGAGGCTGCCACGAGATCAGCGAGGCTTCGGTGAGCCCGTACGCACCGCTGAAGGTGTCCACCCCGAACCTCGTGCGCAGGATCGTGTCGATCTCCTCGGGCAACGGCGCGGCGCCGATGAGCCGCAAGGTCGTGTTCGCCACGGCCGCACCGGACTTCGGCATCTCGGGGCGGTCCTCGTCGTGCGCGAGGAGGTACGCCATGGTTCCCAGGGTGGACGTGATGGTGGCTCCCGTCCGGTTCATCTCGGGCCAGAAGCCCGAGACCGAGAACTTGCGGTCGATGGCTCCCCGGCCCCCGAAGATCAGCGGCCCCAGGACCGCAGTGACCAAGGCGTTGTAGTGGAACAGGGGAAGGGGGGTCCACACCACGTCTTCCGGAGTCCGCCCCCAGCAATGACCGATCTGGCGGGCCAGCACCTCGTGGTAGTTGTGGCTCAGCATGCAGCCCTTGCTCAGCCCGGTGGTGCCGCCTGTGTAGATGAACGTGCCGAGGTCAGGGGATGCGACGTCGGCGGGGCTGGCAGGTTCGGCATCGAACAGGTCATCCCACATGTGTGTGGTCGTGGTCGGGTGCTCGGTGGGGCCATCGCCGATCACGATCACGTGCTCGAGCGCCTCGACTTCGGGCGCGATCTTCACCACACGGTCAGCGAAGTCGTCCTGGATGATCAGCGCGCGCGATCCGGAATCCGCGAGCTGGTGCCGGAGGTACTCGCCCTTGTACGCGGTGTTGATGGGCACGGCCACCGCTCCGGCCCAGATCACTCCCCACCAGGTGAGGAGCGCTTCGGGGCCGTTCTCGATCAGTGATGCCACGCGATCGCCTTTGCCGACCCCGAGCTCGGCGAGGCTGGCCGCGATCCGGCCCGCCCGGTCGGCCACGTCGGCCGCCGAGAACTGGGTGCCCACCACGTCGAGGTAGGGCTCGTCGGGCCCCGACTCGAGGCGGCGGCCGATGAGCTGGAGGAGAGTGTGCTGGTCCTCGCGTATCCAGACCGAGTCGTTCACCGGTGCACCTTTCCTCATCGCGACGTCGATCGTTCGGAGAACCGCTGGGCCAGGGCGTCGAGCACCCCTTGCGTGGAGGACGCCCCACCGGGGATGTCGGGCAGGGAGACGGGGCCGTGCTCCCGGCTGGGCAGAAGCACCGTGGCATGGCCGGGCGTGGTGATCTCTCCTCGCTGGTTCTCTCCCCTGATCTCCAGGTCGACCGCAGGACGATCCCCGACGGCCAAGTACTTCCTCGTCACCTGGCCGGTCATCCAATGGGTGTCGCCCACGTAGTTGAACCGGCGGAACTGGCAGTCCAGCTTCCACAGCCAGGCGTCGTCGCCCATCCAGTCGGTGCACAGGTGGATGAGCCAGGTCTCGCGCATCCGGCCGTAGTCGTAGACGTTGGGGTTGCCGGCCCGGCGGGCCCACTCCTGGTCCCAGTGCACCCGCTGTTGCACATCGGGGATGTTGAGGTCGTCGGGGCGGAAGAACCGCGGGACTCGTTGACGCTGCTCGTAGGCGAGCCGGAGCGCTTTGACGCCGTACAGGCCCATGCCCACGCCCACGTGCCAGCACACCATGTCGGTCACCCGGAGCGGCCCCTTCACGATCGGTCCCAGCTCGTCCCCCTCCTCCACGTCCTCGAACCACCGCGGATCCGATCCCCGACGTCGCTCGTGTTCGGTGGCGTAGACCTTGTCGATGGCTGCGAGCGCCTCTTCGCTGTAGGGCTCGGTGGTGATCTGGTCGTACTTCCCTGCCTCTTCGGCCTTCTCCCGCTCGGTGCGGATCATGAGCCGGTACTGGGCCGACAGCGGTTCGCCGTCGCGCAAGGCGAACACCTCCGCGGTCCACTCGTGCACCGCCCGTTTGGCGAACTCGCTCTCCTTGTCGTGCACGCCGACGAGGGCGTTCCTGCGGGTGATCCGGCTGTCCGGTCGCATCGGTCGCCACCACTCCCGGAAGCTCCCCGAGTAGTAGGCGTGCACCCCACGGAGCGGATCGCCCCGGACCAGCTCCCTGGTCTTCGGGTCCAACGAGGTGACCTCGTCCTCGCCGACCATGGTGTCGCCCCCCACGAGGTGGGGCGGGGCGATCACGCCTCCCCATAGGGTGCCCGCCGCGTACTCGGGGTCGCACCACAGAGGGTTGTCGTCGCCGTACGCCTCGGCGACGTGGCGGAAGGCGTCCTCGTTCGGGCGCCGGTAATGAGGTGGTTGTGGGTGGGGCCGCGGGATGCCGATTCGCTTCCGGAGTGCGGCCACCCCCTCGTCGGTGATCTCTCCGCTCATCTGGCTCCTCACATCACGTCGTGGATCATGGCAGCGGACACCTGGTCGGACAGCAGGCGGGCGCTCGCCGCCAGCGCCGCGGCGAGGTCGGCCGCCTCGCCACCACGCACCGGGCCCGCGAACCCGACCAGGTACATCCCGATCGAGGGGCCCGAAGTGGAGGACACCAGTGCGGCCACATGGGCGAGGTCGTAGCTCTGGCGACCGGAGAACGCGGTGAGGACCGACCCCGGTTCCTCGAGCGCGGCCACGGCGGAGGCCACCGCGTCTCGGGCCGAGCTGTCCGTCGGATGCGTCTGGAGGTGGCGCAGCGACCGGCGCAGCCGAGGCTGGGGAGCCTGGTCGCGCCGGGCCGCCCACCCGTTGCGGGCGATCTCGTCGAGCAGGTCGCGATAGCCCGAGCGCAGAGGGCGGGGGGCCATCTGAAGCCAGTGCTCCTGGGTTTCGGGAGGGGCGTGGGCGGCATGGATCGCGGCGACCGGTGGCACCACTGGCAGGCGCTGACCGACAGTGGCGACCGGCCCGGCGCGGTTGACCGACTCGAGGATCAGCAGCTCGTCATCGAGCAGCGTGGTCAGGAGACCTTCGAGATCGTGGTCCCGGGCCAGCTCGCCGAGTGCATCCCGTGCCCGGCCGATCAGCGGATGGCGCCTCGCAGCCGCCGCGCCGATCACAACCAGGGCGGGGCCCAGCGACCACAGGAGGTCGTCATCGCGCTGGACGTAGCCGACGCTGGCCAGGGCGTGGAGCACCGCGTGGGCCGAGGAGGTGTTGATGTCGAGCCGGCGCGCCACCTCGGTGAGAGAGAGGGGTTGGTCGGGGTTCGCCGCCAAGAGATCCAGCACCATCGTGCTGCGGGTGGCGGAGAGGGCCGGGCGCGCCATTCCTTCACTATTGCAAATAATCGTTCGACACTGCAATGATGAATCCAGTGAGCCAGCTGCCCGTCGCCTCCGACAGCACCGACGACGAGCTCCTCGATGCGGTGCGGAGCTGGATCGAGGAGCACGTGCCCGTCAAGTGGCGCCGTGCCACGGCCCGCGGCGGCCGAGACGAGCTCCGAAAGGTCCGGCCTCGTTCGAGCTACGAGGAGTGGTATCCCACCTTCGCCGAGTCGGGTTTGGTTGTCCCCACCTGGCCGGTCGCGTACGGCGGCCTCGATCTGTCTCCCCGCCAGGCTCGGCTTGTGGAGGGTGAGCTCAGCCCGTTCAACCTGGGGCGGCTCAACCCCCTCGGGCTGAACAACACCGCGCCGGCGCTGTTCGCCCACGGCACCGAGGAGCAACGTCTTCGGTTCCTTCCGCCGTTGGTGCGCAACGAGGAGCGGTGGTGCCAGCTCTTCAGCGAACCGGGGGCCGGGTCCGATCTGGCATCCCTCGCGACGCGCGCTGAGCGCGACGGCGACGAGTGGGTGATCACGGGTCAGAAGGTGTGGACCACGTGGGCCCACGAGTCGGAGTTCGGGATCTGCCTTGCCCGGACCGACGTCACCAAGCCCAAGCGTGAGGGGATCACCTACTTCCTGATCGATCTCAGATCTGCCGGAGTCGAGGTGAGGCCGCTCCGCCACATCGGGGGCGCCATCGACTTCAACGAGGTGTTCCTCGACGAGGCCAGGGTGCGTGACTTCCACCGCGTCGGTGCCGTCGACGACGGCTGGCGGGTGGCCCGCTCCACGCTGGCCGGCGAGCGCCAGATGGTGGCGGGCGCCGGATCGGGCGGGGTGGACCGGATCGGAGGCAGTGGAGCCGAACGCCTTCTCCGGTTGGCCCGCGAGCGCGGGAGGTGGTCCGACCCCCTCGTCCGCCAGCGCACGGTGCGCATGTGGAGCGAGGAGCGCATCCGGTTGTGGACGAACGAGCGGGTGAGAGCCCAGATGAAAGCGGGGGGAACCCCGGGCCCGGCGGCGTCGATCGGAAAGGTGCACCAGGGCCTGCTCAACCAGCGGATCCAGACGTTGGCCTGTGATCTCCTCGGCCCGGACGTGGTCGCATGGGAGAGTGCTGAAACGGACTACGCGCAGGCGCTGCCCTACGAGGTGAGCGGGATGCTCCGCAGCATGGCCAACACCATCGAGGGTGGGACGACAGAGGTCAACAAGAACGTCATCGGCGAGCGGGTCCTCGGCCTACCCCGCGAACCCGATCTCTACCAAGGAGCGGCATGGCAAGACATCCCCCGATCGTGAAGGGCGTGACGCCGTGACCTACGAGACCTTGCTGGTGGAGCGACACGGCCCCGTGGGCTGGTTGATCAACAACCGCCCCGACCAGCTGAACGCCATGAACAACCAGATGCGCGACGAGCTCGCCGACGCGTGGGTCGAGCTGAGGGACGATCCCGAGGTGCGGGTCATCGTGCACACCGGTGAAGGCCGCGCCTTCCAGACCGGCGTGGACGTGACGGAGATCGCCGGCGACGGCATCGGCATGGAGCGCTACCGGGAATCGCTCGAGCAGTTCGACCTCCACTTCACGGCCTGGCACCAAGAGGTGTGGAAGCCGGTCATCACCGCCGTCAACGGAATCTGCTGCGGCGGCGGGTTCCACTGGGTGGCCGACGCCGACATCGTCATCGCTGCCTCCGACGCCCAGTTCTTCGATCCCCACGTCTCGATCGGTCAGGTCGTATCGATCGAGGCCATCGGGCTCATTCGCAAGATGCCCGTCGAGGCGGTGATGCGGATGGCGTTCATGGGGCGGTACGAGCGCCTGTCGGCCGAGCGGGCCCTCGCTCTCGGCATGGTCAGCGAGGTCGTGAGTCCGCCGGAACGGCTGCGGGAGCGGGCCCAGGAGCTGGCGGAGACGATCGCCCGGAACTCTCCGGCGGCCATGGCGGCCACCAAGAAGGCGCTGTGGGGTGCGCTCGAGCACGGCCTCACCGAGGCGTGCCGGCGGGGGGCGGGCCACCTGGTGTCGATGTGGGGACACCCCGACCAGGTGGAGGGCCCGGCGGCGTTCGCCGAGAAGAGGGAGCCGGAGTGGAAGCCTCTCCACGGGTGATGAACCTTGTCGAGCTCCTCGACAAGCACCCGTTCGGCCCCGACGAACTCCTGGTGCACACCGAGGACGGATCCTGTACCCGCGCCGAGATCGAGCACCTGGTGGCCGAGCGGGTGGAGCGACTGAGCGACGCCGGGGTGGGCGAGCGCCAGCCGGTCGCGGTGGTCGCCCACAACGATCCGGCCACGGTGGCGTGGATGTTCGCGGTCTGGCGGGTGGGAGCCGTCTACGTGCCGGTCAACCCGTCCTCGCCTCCTGCCGAGCGGGAGCGTACGGTCGAGGTCACGGCGCCGGCTGTCGTCGTCGACGCCGACGGCGTCGAGCGGAGAAGTGCTGCCCGCACGCACGCCGAAGGAGCCGCATTCATCCTGTGGACCTCCGGCACGACCGGCCGCCCCAAGGCTGTCGTTCACACCCACGAGGCGTACTTCGAGCTGCTCGACCGGGTGCTCGGTCCAATGCGGGCCAAGCCCCGCGACCCGGCCCGTCCGCCGATGCCGAACCTCATCCCGATGGCTCTGGCGGTGAACGCCGGCATCTACAACTGCCTCTTCGCCCTGCGGGCCGGGACGTCGCTCGTGCTGATGGAGCGGTTTCGCCCCGAGGCTTTCGCCATGCTCGTAGCCCGGCACGGCATCCGGTCCACCGTGCTGCCCCCAGCGGCACTGGTGATGCTCGTCGATGACGACGCCGTCGAGGAGCTGGCACCGCTTCGCTACGTCAGGAGCATCACCGCGCCTCTCTCGCCGTTGCAGGCCCGCCGATTCACCGAGAGGTTCCCCGGGACGATCGTGCTGAACGGCTACGGCCAGACGGAGATCGGGGAGGTGATCGGCTGGACCGCCCAGGACGCCAAGGACCATCCCGGCAAGGTCGGCGCCGCCGGCCGGCCCCATCCCGGGGTGGAGATACGAGTAGTCGACGCCGAAGGTGCCCCGCTCGACGTCGACGACGTTGGCCACCTCGAGGTGCGGACCGCGAACCGCACCGAGGCCTACGCCACCGGAGAGTCGGTCGCCGACCGGGTCACCCCCGACGGCTTCTGGCGCACCGGCGATGTGGCCCGGCTCGACGGTGACGGCTTCGTGTGGATCGAGGGTCGGGTCACAGACGTCATCAACCGCGGGGGGAACAAGGTCTTCCCCCAACAGGTCGAGGACACCCTCCGGCTCCATCCCTCGGTGGTCGACGCCGCCGTCGTCGCCCGAATCGACGAGAGGCTCGGCGAGGTGCCGGTCGCCCATGTGGTGATGCGGCGCGGAAGCCGCCTCGACCCCGACGAGCTGGAGGCCTTGTGCCGCCGGGAGCTGACGCCCTACAAGGTGCCGGTGGCCTTCACCGAGGTGGCGGCGCTGCCCCGCAACGAGGCGGGCAAGCTGCTGCGCAAGGGGCTGGCATGAGCGGCTACACCACGCTGGAGGTCCGCCGGGAGGGCCCGGTGGGGTGGCTGGTCTTCGACCGTCCCGATGTGGGCAACGCCATCGACGCCGCCATGTTCCGCGAGCTCGAACTCGCTTGGACCGAGCTCGATCGCGACCCCGATGTGCGCGTGATCGTGAACACGGGCAACGGCCGGTCGTTCAACACCGGTCTCGACGTGGCCCAGCTCGCGCGTGACAAGAAGGCGCTCCGAGAGAGCAGCCGCCAGACCCGCGAGTTCACGCTCCGCCTGACCGCCTGGCACTGCCAGGTCTGGAAGCCGGTGATCGCCGCGGTGAACGGCTTGTGCGCGGGCGGGGGCCTGCACTTCGTGGCCGATGCCGACATCGTGATCGCCAGCTCCGCGGCGCGATTCCTCGACCCTCACGTGTCGGTGGGACAGGTGTCGGCCTTCGAGACGATCGGCCTGCTGAGGAGATCTCCGATGGAGGCGATATGCCGCATGGCCCTGATCGGACGTCACGAACGGATCGACGCCGACGGTGCGCGGCGCCTCGGCATCCTCAGCGAGGTGGTGGACCTGCCGGAGCGGTTGCGGGAGCGGGCCCAGGAGCTGGGTGAGACGATCGCCCAGAACTCACCGGCGGCGATGGCGGCCACGAAGAAGGCGCTGTGGGGTGCCCTCGAGGATGACCTGGGCGAGGACTAGTCGACCCAGTCGGTGCGGTCGTCTCGGTTCGGCTGGCGCCCGGTCCTGAACGGACTCAGCGGTGCGTCCACCAGGATCGTCCGGTGGCGCCCGGTCACCACCTCGGTGGAGAGCTGCCTCCACTTGACGAGGCCGTCGTCGTCGTCGTGCTCGGCGTTCTCGAGGGAGGCCCAGTGCTCCCAGGTGGGGATGACCCACAGGAGCAGGCACTCGTCGTCGTTGACCATCGCGGTGGTCCACGCGCCGACCAGCTCCCAGCGATGGGTCTGGTACGCGGAGATGGCGTGGTCGCGGACCAGCTCGAGGAAGTCACGATCCGACCCCGGCTGGACGCTCACCAGCTCGTGGGCGTAGCACGCGCCGCTCACTCCGTCGGCAGAGAGCTCTTCGATCGTGCGAGTCCACGGCGCGGGCCGCAGCAGCCGATCGAACCCGCCCGAGCGGAGCTCGGCGGCGTGGGCCCACCACCGCTCGAGGGCCGGGTCCTGGGCGCCCTGGCCCACTGCTTCCTCGGCGAATGACGCGGCCAGGCCGTCGAACCCGTCTTCCTCCCAGATGTTCACGACCTGGGGCCATCGCCCGGTGGAGCCGAGGGTGGCCCACACCCCGTAGCAGAGCTGGTGGCGGGTCTCCTGGGCCAGCGGGCTCCAGTTGGCCGTCATGTGGTGCATGTACTTGGCCCGATTGTGGCCGCGGACATCGATCAGCTCGTGGATGTACACCTTGTCGTTGGTCATCGGGCACATCCTCAGCTCGTGCCCAACGCCGTGCCGGCCGGCTCGTGCGCTGTCGTCTGCCTGTGTGGGTTGTCTACCAGAACGTCGCGCGCCCTTCACGAACACCTTGCGTCGTGGAGCGACGCCGTACCGTCACACGTCCGTGCGGCCACCGAGCGGTGGGTCATGCTTCGTTGCTCCGGCCCATCAGCCCCCGACGGATGATCACGATCATTGCCTCGATCGCTTCGGTCTCGTCCAGGTGCCCCAGCGTGATGACGCTGTAGGGAATCCGCTCGATCAGCGACAGCAGGACGAGGCCGTCGACCCATGGGTCACCGAAGCCACGCCTGTCCACGATGGTCACCAACTGCTCGAGCACGGTGGTGGCGGTGTGACGAGCAAGGGTCTCGAGCCGAGGATCGGAGAACTCGAGCTCTTGCCACGCGCTGAGGATGCCGCCATGGGTGCGGTAGGTGACGAACCATCGCTGGAGCCAGTCGCGGACTGTCTCGATGTGCTCGATGTCGGGTAGCTCGGCAACGAGCGCGATCATGTCGTGAGCCGCGCGTTCGGCCAGCGCCGAGAAGAGATCATCCTTGCTGTCGAAGTAGCGATAGAAGCTGCCGTGTGAGACCCCCGCGGTCTCGGCGATGTCGTCGACACGCGTCTCGTGGTAGCCGCGCGCTGGAAGGACCCTGGCCCCGGCATCCAGCAGCTTCTCGCGTGTCCGCTGCCATTGGCTGCGAGGGGGCGCCTCCTCCGTCGGCGGCACAGGCGATCGTGGGGGAGGCGCATGGGTCCGGCGGCGAAGCAGTCGAAGCTGGCTTCGTGTCTCGACGTTGACACCGGGGATGGGTCCGACGAGGGTGCGGTGCACCGTTCGGCCCAGTCCGTCCGTGAGACGATCACGGGGGATCGCGGTCGCTTGGCTGTGCCCGTAGAAGTTGGACCGGACGATGGCCGTCATGAGCACGGATGTGACGCTGTTGGTGTCAAGATCGGGATGGCCCGACCCGACGCCGCGCGCCAGTGCGGCCCCGAGTCGCTCGCCGATGCCCTTGGACCCGCTCCGGAGCACTTCGTGGTCCCGGATCGCCGCAGAGAAGGCCGTGAAGATCGGCTCGTACTCGAGGTACAGATCAGCGAAGTCGTCAAGCCAATCCCGGATGATCTCGAGCCCGGCTCGGTCCGGGGTGATCTCGTGAATCCCCGATGCCTGGTCGACCATCAGCCTCCCGAGACGACTGGCCAGAGCCAGGAAGACCTCGTCCTTGTTGGAGAAGTACTGGTAGAAGGTGGGCCGGGAGCAGCCGGCGCGCCTGGTGACGTGCTCCACCCGCGTGTCGTGAAAGCCGTTCTCGGCGAACGCCTCGAGCGCGGCAGACAGGATTCGCGTGTGCGTGTTGATGCCGCGCTCGCCGACCACGGGGTTCTGGCCGAACGGCGGTCGTCGGACTACGCCCTCGATCTCCACCGCCGGTCACCGTACCCGGCTACTTGCCGGCATTCGGGCACCCGCCGCACCCCGGCAGAGTGGTGATCCAGCGACGGCTTGCAGAGGTGCACGTGAGGAGTAATCTAACAACTCCGTCACATCCCGGCGAAAGGGAGAGCCATGCAGGTGGACGATCTGGTCCTCGTGAGCGTCGACGACCACGTCGTGGAACCCCCCGATCTCTTCGAGGGCCGGTTGTCGGCTGCGACAGCCGAGCGGGCACCACACGTGACCAAGCTGGAGAACGGGCGCGACGCCTGGATGTTCGAAGGCACCGCGCTGCCCAACGTCGGACTCAACGCGGTCGCTGGTCGAGTTCCCGAGGAGTACGGCGTAGATCCGGTGGCGTTCGACCAGATGCGGCCGGGTTGCTTCGACATCCACGAGCGCATCAGGGACATGAACGTCAACGGAGTGCTCGGTTCGCTCTGCTTCCCGAGTCTTGCCGGTTTCTCGGGTCAGCTGTTCGCGACCTGCGACGACAAGGCCATCGCTGCCGAGCTCCTCCACGCGTACAACGACTGGCACATCGAGGAGTGGTGCGGCACCTACCCGGGTCGGATGATCCCGCTCGCAGTCCCGCCGGTCTGGGATCCCGAGCTGATGGCTGGCGAGGTGCGGCGCGTGGCCGACAAGGGGTGCCACGCCATGACGTTCTCCGAGAACCCCGAGAAGCTCGGCTACCCCAGCTTCCACAGCGACCACTGGGACCCCTTCTGGGCCGCGTGCTGCGACACCGGGACCGTCGTCTGTCTGCACATCGGCTCGTCATCGCAGCTGGTCGTCACCGCGAGCGACGCGCCGATCGATGCCATGATCACGCTCCAGCCGATGAACATCATGCAGTGCGCCGCCGACCTCGTGTGGTCGCCGGTCTTCCGGAAGTTCAACGAGCTCCGTGTCGCGCTGTCCGAGGGCGGGATCGGATGGGTCCCGTACCTGCTCGAGCGCATGGACTACGTGTACCAGCACCACCATGTATGGACGAACCAAGACTTCGGCGACAAGCTGCCGAGCCAGGTGTTCAACGAGCACATCCTCACGTGCTTCATCGACGACGCCGTGGGGATGGAGATTCGCCATCACCTGAACATGGATCATGTCCACTGGGAGTGCGACTACCCGCACTCTGACTCGACGTGGCCCAACGCCCCCGAGCTGGCAGGCAAGTACCTTCAGGCCCTTCCCGACGAGGACGTCGCGCGGATCACGCACCGCAACGCCATGCGGAACTTCTCCTACGACCCGTTCGCCCACATCGCACCGGAGGATGCCACCGTCGCTGCGCTGCGGGCCAAGGCCATCGACGTAGACACCACACCGGTCAGCTACGGAACCGGGAAGTTCCAAGAGGACGGCATCGTCACCACCCTCACCCTCGCGGAGAGACTCGCGGCGCGGAAGGAGTGAGCGTCACACTCACCGCGTTGGCATTCCCGGTGCCCAGGCATCGTCATCCGGTGTCGCTGTTCGTGTGGGTGGTCCGGTGACGGAGTTCGAGCGTCGGTCGATCATCTCCGGCATCGGTCAGTCCGATGTCGGCCGTCGCCTGAACCGCTCCGGTCTCGACCTCACGGTCGACGCCGCGTTGGAGGCGATCGACGATGCCGGGCTGACCGTTGCCGATGTCGATGGCATCGCCACCTACCCAGGGGGTGGGGTGGGCGGCGCGTCGGGGTTCGCCGGACCTGGCACGCCCGAGGTGCAGGACGCGCTTCGCCTGAGCGTGAGCTGGCACACGGGTGGGCACGAGGGCGCCGCCCAGCTGGCGGCGGTGGTCAACGCGGTGATGGCGATCGGGGCCGGTCTGGCCCGCCACGTGCTCGTCTATCGCACGGTCACCGAGGCGTCAGCGCAGGGGAGCGGTGGGCGTCAGGGGCTCGGAGCCGCGGGGCCAGGCGAGGGAGTCGGAGGTTCGATGCAGTGGACGTTGCCTTTCGGGGCGTTCTCGGCCGCGAACTGGTTGGCGCTGAGCGCGCAGCGCCACTTCCACGAGTTCGGCACGACGCGCGAGCAGCTCGGCATGATCGCCCTGAACGGCCGCCGCCACGCGGCGCTCAACCCCCGCGCCGTGTACCGCGAGCCGATGACGCTCGACGACTACCTCGGTGCGCGCACGATCACCACACCGTTCGGTCTGTACGACTGCGATGTCCCCGTCGACGGATCGACGGCGCTCATCGTGTCGCGTGCCGACCATTCCGCCGACGTCGACCACCCCGTCGCCTGCGTGGAGGCGGTGGGCACGGCGCTGCGCGGCCGCCCCTCGTGGGACCAGTGGGACGACCTCACGACGATGGCGGCACGCGACGCCGGTGCGCACATGTGGACGCGCACCGACCTGCGGCCGAGCGACGTCGACGTGGCAGAGCTCTACGACGGCTTCAGCTTCTTGACTCTCGTGTGGCTCGAGGCTCTCGGCTTCTGCGGGCGCGGCGAGAGCGGATCGTACGTCGAGGGAGGTGAGCGCATCGGCGTCGGCGGTGAGCTGCCGCTGAACACGAACGGCGGCCAGCTCTCGGGCGGGCGCCTCCACGGGTTCGGCTTCCTCCACGAGGCGTGCGTGCAGCTACGGGGCGAGGGCGGTGAGCGGCAGGTGCCGGGCGAACCCGAGGTGGCCGTGGTCTCGAACGGCGGTGGCCCCATCGCGGGCGCAATGCTCCTCACCAGATCGAACGGAAGGTGACTCCACCATGAGCACAGGCGAGACGTCTGCTGCGGCTCTCCACCGTCACGTCGTCGAGTCGGGCCAACATCTCTTCTCGCGGCTGAACCTGCGCGATGCGACCGTGGACGGGGCCGACCTCGCTGTGGAGCTCGAGCTCGATCCATCCCTCTTGAACCCGCGAGGTGCCCTGCAGGGTGGACTCGTCGCCACGTTGGTCGACATCGTGGCTGGGCGTGCCGCCACCGAAGGCCTCGAACCTTCCCTGCATGCGGTCACCGCTGATCTCAACGTCCACTACATGGCCCCGATCGTCGCGGGTCCCGCGCATGCCGTAGGCACGGTGCTGCGTCGCGGTCGCCGCCTCGTGGTGGTGCGGGTGGACGTGCACGACGGCCGTGGCGGCCCGCTGGCCGCCGCCGGGACCTCCACGTTCACCGTCGTGCGCGTGTAACTCCGGATCGTCGACGCCCCATCACGTCAGGCCGCCACCTTCATCAGCTTCGCCAGGTTGCCGCCCATCACCTTGGCGACGACGTCCTGTGGGAGCCCCTCCAGCTCGTCGACGAAGCTGAGGGGATCAGCCAATCCCTCGGGATGGGGGAAGTCGGAGCCGAACACGACGTTGTCGACGCCGATGAGGTCGATCAGTCCCGCGGTGTCGTCCTCGTGGAACGGGTGGACCCAGAAGTTCCGCTTGAACACCTCGACGGGGTGCTCCTCGAAGAGCTGGGGAGCGTTGCGATACGCATGCTCCATCTGCTTGATGATGGGCCGCACCCAACCACTGCCGTTCTCGACCGGCACGATGCAGAGCTTCGGGAACCTGGTGCAGAGCCCGTGGCCCACAGCGGAGGAGACCGTGTCGAGGATCGCCCGATGGCCGCCGTGGCTGATGGCAGCGAAGCCCGAGAAGCCCTTGAACGGCCTCATCTCATCGTCGCGGACCCCTTCCCACTCGTTCATGTACCGCTGGTAGCCGCTGTCGGACGCGTGCATGCCCACGACGACACCGGCCTCCTGCACCGCTTCCCAGAACGGGTCGAACTCGGGCAGCGCGAACGAGCGCGGCCCCTGGTAGCCGGGAACGGGTGCGGGCCGGACGAGGATCACGCGGGCACCGCGCTGGAGAACCCACTCGAGCTCGGCGATGGCCCGGTCCACGATGGGCAGCGTGACGACGGGCGTCGGGAAGATGCGGTCCTCGTAGTTGAAGGTCCACTCCTCGTGCATCCACTGGTTGAGCGCATGGACCACCGCGTGCGTGGCCTCGGGGTCGTCGCTGAGTCGCTCCTCGACGAGGCTGGCCAGCGTGGGCCACATGAGCGCGCGATCGACGCCCAACTCGTCCATCAGCTCCAGCCGAGGCTCGGGCGAGCGGAACGCGGGGAGGCACTTGATGGGGTCACCCATGAGCTCCCGGCGCGACTTCCCATCCGGGTTGCCGTGCTTGAAGAACTCCTCCTGAGCGCCTGGAGCGGCAACGATGTCGAAGGTGGGGTTGGGGATGTAGTCGCTGATCTGCCCCTTCACCGCCACCTTCGTGCGGCCCCGGACCTCGACGTAGTCGATGACCCCGTCGTACTCCGGAGGGATGAACTTGGTGAGCGCATCTGGCGTCTCGTACATGTGGTTGTCGGCATCGAACACCGCGAAGTCGAGTGGACGTGTCGGCATGTGTTCCCACCTGCCTTCCGGAGATGATCGGTCGGCTTCTCGTAGCCGCCCACGGATGTGACACTGCTGTTAGAAGACTATACGCTCTGGTGACGTCCGGGGAAAGCGGCCGGCAACGCCGGCCCGAGGCGAGTTGCCGCTAGTTGCCTGCGGGGGAGCACTGCATGGATCTGGAGTTCTCGACCGAGGAAGCCGAGCTCCGTGACAACGTACGATCAGTGCTCGCAGCATCCTGCCCGCCCTCCCTCGTGCGCTCGATCTTCGAAGGCTCAGGGGACGCCGAGTCGCTCTGGAAGCAGATGGTCGATCTCTACTGGCCGGGGCTGGCCATCCCCGAGCCCCTTGGCGGCCTCGGCATGGGATACGTGGAAGTCGCCATCGTGGTCGAGGAGCTCGGTCGCGTCGTCGCTCCCGGCCCGTTCTTGCCCACGGTCACCCAGTTCGCGCCGGCGGTTCGAAGCCTCGGCGAAGACCGGCACCACGAGCACTTCTTGTCCGCCGTGGCTTCGGGGGAGCTCACCGGCTCGCTCGCGCTCGCGGAAGAGGGTGCGTGGGAGCCCGCTGCCGTCCGCACCGTGGCCCGCCACACCGGCGATGCGTGGCGACTCAGCGGCTCGAAGTCCTCGGTGCTCAGCGGAGCTCCGGCCTTCGACGAGCTCGTCGTCGTCGCCCGTGCCGAGGGAACCCACGGTCTCGATGGACTCGGGGCGTTCGTCATTCCCTGGGCGTCTGTGGAGACGACGTCTCGCCGCGTGATCGATCCGACCCTCCCGCTGGTCGACGTACGTCTCGACGACGTCGAGGTGCCCGAGGAGCGGGTGCTCGCTGCTCCCGGAGCCGAGCACGTGCCCGCAGCGTTGGCCGTCGTGCTGGAGGAGGCCACTGCGGCGGTGGCGCTCTCCACCGTGGGCACGTGCCGGTCGATCTTCGAGTCCACCCTCGACTACGCCAAGGTCCGCGAGCAGTACGGGCGGCCCATCGGATCGTTCCAGGCCCTGAAGCACCGCTTCGCCGATCTGTACCTCTCCCTCGAGCGGGCTACATCGCTCTGCTACTTCGCCGCGCTGACCATCGCCGAGGACGACCCCCGCCGATCCGAGGCGGTGTCGCTGGCCAAGGCTGCGGTCGGAGACTGCCAGCGGCTCATGGCCCAGGACGGGCTCCAGCTCCACGGCGGGATCGGGTTCACGTGGGAGAACGACCTCCACTTCCTGCTCAAACGAGCCAAGTGCGGTGATCCGCTCTTCGGCAGCGCCGCCTGGCACCGGGGGCGTCTCGCCGAGCAGCACGGCCTCCTGGAGGTGAGCGCGTGAAGTTGAGCTTCGGTCCCGAGGTGGATCAGTTCCGCCGCGAGTTCGTGTCGTGGCTCGAGGAGAACCGGCCCACCGATGAGGAGATTGCTGTTGATCCGCCCCGCTCCTCGGCAGACATCCCGGAGTGGGCACGGCGGTGGACGCGGCGGATGTTCGACGCTGGATGGCTGGTGCCGGGCTGGCCACCCGAGCGGGGTGGCCGCAACGCGGGCCCTGTCGAGACGCTCGTCTACCTCGAGGAGATGACCAAAGCTCGGGTCCCCCGCACCACGAACCCTCAGGGCCTCGGCATCGTGGCGCCCTCGCTGTTCGACTACGGCGACGAGCGCCAGATCCGCGAGTACGCGATGCCGATCCTGCTCGGCGAGCGGTCGGCCTGCCTGGGTATGAGCGAGCCAGGAGCAGGCAGCGATCTGGCGTCGCTGAGCACACGCGCCGTCATCGACGGCGACGAGCTGGTGATCAACGGCCAGAAGGTGTGGACATCGGGCGCCAACTACGCCGACTTCTGCTTCCTGTTCTGCCGCACCGATCCCAACGCACCCAAGCACAAGGGGATCAGCGTGGTGCTGGTCGACATGCAGAGGGAGGGGATCACGGTGCGGCCGCTCGCCGAGATCGTGCATCCCGATCGGCCCGACCTGAACGAGGTCTTCTTCGATGACGTGAGGGTGCCCATCGACAACCTCGTGGGTGAGGTGAACAACGGCTGGGCGATGGCGGGAGGTTCGCTCGCCCACGAGCGGGGCATGGTGTGGCTCAGCAGCGTGATGGGACTCGAGGAGAACGTCAGTCGGCTGCTCGGCGAGGCCCCCGACGCGCTCGCTCGGTTGTCGCCGCACGAACGGGGAGTGGTCGTGGATCGCATCGTCAGCTCCTACATCGACTCTCAAGCAGCTCGGTGTCTCGGCTACCGCGGCTTCGCCAAGCTCGTGCGCGGGGGATCGGCGCCCGAGCAGGCGCTCATGAAGGCCTTCTGCACCGAGTCCCAGCGCGAGCTGAGCCTCGTCGCGGCTGAGCTGACCGGCGACCGTGCGCCCGATCTCGGCGACTCCACCGACCGCACGGGACGGGGTGAGGGTTCCTGGCTCGAGCGCTACTTCGGTTCGTTCGGCGGCACGATCTCGGCCGGATCGTCGGAGATCCAGCGCAACATCATCGCCGAGCGTGTGCTCGGTCTCCCACGGGCGTGACCGCGCAGTCTGCTGAGCAGCTACGCCACGAGCTCCGCTCCTGGCTGGCGTCCAGCTTCACCAGCGAGCTGCGTCGAGCGCTCAGGGGGCCGTCCGACGAGGCGTTCGACGCCCACCGGCAGTGGAACGCGATCCTGTTCGATGCCGGCTACGCAGCGGTGTCATGGCCTGAGGAGTTCGGCGGCCGCGAGGCACCCATCCGCGAGCAGCTCGTGTGCGCCGAAGAGATGGCGCGTGCGGGAGCACCAGGTCCGGTCAACGCGATCGGCGTGGCCAACATCGCACCATCCATCATGTCCTTCGGCACCGCCGAGCAGAAGGATCGCTTTCTCCGGCCGATGCTGCGTGGCGACGAGATCTGGAGCCAGGGCATGTCAGAGCCCGAGGCCGGCTCCGACCTCGCCTCGCTACGCTGCCGAGCCGCGCAGGACGGAGACCACTACGTCGTCAACGGGCAGAAGACGTGGAACTCCATGGGCGACCGAGCCGATTGGTGCCAGCTCTACGTACGGACCGATCCCGACGCGCCCAAGCACAAGGGCATCAGCGCGCTGCTCGTCGACATGCGGACGCCAGGTATCGAGGCCCGACCCATCGTCACGATGGCCGGCGACACGAGCTTCAGCGAGCTGTTCTTCACCGAGGCCCGAGTTCCCGTCTCGTCGCTCCTCGGAGCAGCCAACGACGGCTGGAGCGTGGCCACCAAGACCCTGAGCCACGAGCGAGCGGGCGTCGCCACCCTGTATCTCAACCTGCGCAAGGAGCTCGACGACCTGGTCGCTTCAGCCAGCGATGGGAGCACCGGCGCCCGCCCGGTCCCGTCCGCGCTGACCCGAGACCAGCTGATGGCCCGCTACATCGATGTCCGGAACCTGGAGTTCCTCGCCAAGCGTGCACTCGGGGCGATGCTCAGCGGCCGCGCCCCCGGACCCGAGGGCAGCGTCATCAAGCTGGCGTGGTCGCTCACCGCCCAGTCACTCGCCCGGACGGCGGCGGATGTGCTCGGCGTCGAGGCCCTCGACGCGCCCTGGTCGTCGAGACTCCTCAGCTCGTGCTCGCTCACCATCGCCGGCGGCACCACCGAGGTGAACAAGAACATCCTCGGCGAGCGAGTGCTCGGGCTTCCCCGCGAGTCACGACACGCGCAGGGGTGAGCCCGGCCCCTCAGAGGATGGCGCCCGACTCCTTCATCTCCGCCAGCTGCTCCCACGTGTAGCCGAGGTCGACCAGCGTGGTCTCAGTGTGCTCGCCGTGCTCGGGGCAACGGGTGACGGCCACAGCGGACTCGTCGAACTGTGCCGGGCTGGCGACGAGCTGGACCTCGCTGCCGTTCCCAGCAGTCATGGTGGGCAGGTAGCCGTTGGCGATCGCCTGGGGATCGTCGTAGAGCTCGTCGAGGGTCTGGAACGGCGTCCACACGCCCTCGAAGTCGGCCAGCACCTTCCTCCAGTGGTCGAGCGGCTGGGAGCCGAACGCCTCGTCGAGGCGTGCGATGCACTCGGTGTTGTTCTCGGCCCGGGCGGCCGACGTGGCGAAGCGCTCGTCGGTGGCCAGGTCGGGCACGCCCAGCCGCTCCACGAGTCCGGGCCAGTGCTTGTCGGACTGGAGCAGGATGAGGCTGATGAAGCGGTCGTCGCCCGTCTTGTAGACGCCAACACCTGGATTGGGAGACGAGGTTCGGTCACCGGCGGGCAACTTCGACAGGCCGAACAGCTTCGAAGCCACGACCAAGGGTGAGATCTGCCACATCGCCGTTCCCAGCAGCGACACGTCGACCACGCTGGTCTCACCCGTCCGCTCACGCTTGAGCAGCGCGGCGGCAATGGCGCCGGCGGTGCTCAAGCCTGCCACCACGTCGCCGAAGGCGGGCGAGGGCTGGCCAGTGGGCCAGCCATCAGGCCGCTCGGGCATGACCGACCCCACGCCGCCCCGAGCCCAGTACGACGCTCCGTCGTAGCCGCCCTTCTCGGCATCGGGTCCCTTCGGACCCTGGCCCGAACCTCGAGCGAACACGATGTCGGGGTTGCGGGCTCGGATGTCGTCGACATCGATGGACAGCTTGCGTCGGACCTGGGGGAGGTAGCTGGTGAGGAACACGTCAGCGGTCTCGACGAGCTTCATGAGGGCGTCGTGGGCGGCGGGTTGGGAGATGTCGAGCGCGACGGAGTGCTTGCCGCGGTTTGGCTGCTCCATCATGAAGTTGACCCCGCCGGGACCACCAGGGACGAGACCCGAGCTGATCAACCCCCGCTGCGGATCGCCGGAGACGGGATGCTCGATCTTGATCACCTCGGCACCCCAGTCGACGAGCACTGCACCGGCGGAAGGCACGAACATCCAGCTCGCGACCTCGATCACTCGGACGCCGTCCAATGGTCCTGACATAGAGCACTCCTTCGACACGGATCGGCCCGCGGCCGGTGACGTCAGGCAGGCCAGCCCACCGTCTTGGTCTCGGTGAAGATCTCCAGGCCCTCGATGCCGCACTGACGCCCGATGCCCGATTGCTTGTAGCCACCGAACGGTGCGTCGGCGCCGTACCACACACCCCCGTTCAGGCCGAGCGTGCCCGTGCGGATTCGGTGGGCCACCCGCTTCGCGTGGTCGAGGTCGCCGGAGGTGATGGTGCCCGAGAGCCCGTAGTCGCTGTCGTTGGCGATGCGGACGGCGTCGTCGTCGTCCTCGTAGCCGATGACGCAGAGCACCGGCCCGAAGATCTCCTCGCGGGCGATCGTCATCGAGTTGTCGACGTCGACGAAGAGCGTGGGCTCGATGAAGAACCCCTTCTCGAGGTGCGGTGGCACGCCGCCGCCGGTGACGAGCCGTGCGCCCTCCTGAACCCCGGTGTTGATGTAGTCGAGGACCCGGTCGTGCTGCTTCTTCGAGATCACCGGCCCCTGGAGGTTGGACATGTCGGTGGGATCGCCGTAGCGGACCTTCTCGAAGGCCGCCTTCGCGGCTTCGACGGCTTCGTCGTAGCGCGAGCGGGGGACGAGCAGGCGGGTGGGCATGGCGCAGCCCTGCCCGGCGTGCATGCACATGCCAGCGGAGCCGGCCGCCACGGCAGGTACGTCGGCGTCGTCGAGGATGAGGTTCACCGACTTGCCCCCGAGCTCCAAGAAGACCGGCTTGAGCGTGGCCGACGCCGCGCTCATCACCCGCCGGCCGGTGGCGGTGGAGCCGGTGAACGCAACCATGTCGACGTCGCGGGACGTGCTGAGCACCTCTCCGAGCAGATGATCGTCGGAAACGACGATGTTCACCACACCCGCAGGGATGTCGGTCTTGTCGACGATGAGGCGGGCCAGGCGGGTCGCGTTGAAGGGTGTGTCGGGAGCCGGCTTGACGATGCAGGTGTTGCCCATGGCCAGGATCGGGCCGAGCTTGTTCAGCGTGATCTCGACCGGGAAGTTCCAGGGCACGATGACCCCTACGACACCGACGGGCTCCTTCCAGATCTCACGCGCGGACTCTTGGCCCATGCCGAAGGCGTCCTTCGCTGGGAGGTGTCGTGTCCACTCAAACTGATCGATCATGTCGGCCGGCCAGGTGAGCGCCTCGCGCAACGGGGCATCGAGCTGGGGCCCGTAGGTGGTGAGCACGGGGCATCCGACCTCTGCCACGAGCTCGTGGCGGAGGTCCTCCTGCTCGGATTCGAGCGCGGCCTTCAGCTGGTGCAGGCACTCGTTGCGAAACGCGTGATCGGTGGCCCACCCCGTCGTGTCGAACGCGTCCCGCGCGGCGTGGATGGCCTCGGCCATGTCCGCAGCAGTGGCGTTGGTGACCGGACCGAGCACCTCTTCGTTGGCCGGGTTGATGTTGTCGAACGTTCCGCCCGCTTTGCTCTCTACGAGCTTGCCTCCGATGAGCATGTGACGATCGCCCATGGCGCCTCCCCTCCGTCAGCCGTGGGACCCCTTTCTAGCGCGGATCTAACGCCGGTGTCAGCGGCGGTGCCCAGGTGCGCGGGCATCGCATCTCCGGCTGCGCCGATCACGGTGTCGCGGGGGATGCCGCGGGTGCGGTCGCGGGCATCTCCGCCACCGGTTCCTCTTGACTGTCACCGTCGATGCGGAAGTGCTCGCGCCACCGGAGGAGCGCAAGGGAGAAGATCACGATCGCTGCGCCTGCGATGCCGAACGTGGCTCGCACACTCGTGAGATCGGCCAGCCAGCCGAAGACGAGGCTCGTGAACGGGAACAACCCGACGAACGCGAGGAGGAAGATGGCCATGACCCGCCCCCGCATCGCATCCGACGACGCGTGCTGGACGAGCGTCTGGAGCAAGGTGGCGTTGGCGAAGTGCGTGACACCGATCATGAACGAGATGGCGACGGCGAACACCACATGGCCGGACGCACCCAACGCGGCTAGCGCACAACCGAACGCCAGCGCGGTGCCGAAGGCCACCCCCGCCGGGCGGCGGCGACCGAGCCCGGCCAGCGAGAGCACACCCACGATGGAGCCGAGGCCGATCGCCGCCTGGATGATCCCGTAATAGCTGGATCCCAGATCCTTTGCCCCTCCGGCAAGGACATCGGTGGCGTAGACGACTCCGAGCGGCTGGTACACGAGGCCGACGGCACTGATGAAGGCCATCATCACGAGTGGCACCGCAAGGGTGGAGGTGCGGCGGACGTAGCGGATCCCATCGATCGCCGCCCGCACCGGCTGGCGTGTGGCCTCATCGGAGGCGTGGGTGATCTCCGTGCGATACCACGCCTGGATCGGGCCGAGGAACGTGATGGCGTTGACGTAGAAGGCGATGTCGACCCCCCAGATGGGGATGATCGCCCCAGCCGCGAGCGGGCCGAGGATCCGGGTGACGCTCACCGCGGTGCTCTGGAGCGACACCGCGCTGTGCAGCTCCTCCTTGGGCACCAATGACGGCAGCAGTGCCATCTGTGCCGGCCCCATCGTGGCTTGGAGGACGCCCACCACGAAGCTGATGACCATGAGGTTGGTGAGCGTCGCCGTGCCGGTGGCCGCCAGCACGCCCAACAGCACTGCGAGTGCCGCTTGGCCTGTTGCGCTGACGATGACGAGATGACGCCGGTCGAACCGGTCGGCCAGCACTCCGCCGACGAGGGCGAAGAGGAGCTGAGGCGAGTACGACGCCAGGTAGATGAGCCCGAGCGCTGAGGCTGACCCGGTGATGTCGAAGACCAGCACGGCCCTAGCGGTGATCTGCATCCACTGCCCGGTCTGGCTGATGAGGAAGGCCAACCAGATGCGCCGGTAGTCGGCGAACCCCAGGGCGCGCAGCGTAGGAAACCGCTCCAGCACGCGCGACTGGCTCGTGTAGTCGTGTGGTGCGACGGCACACCCCCGAGCTCTTGACGTCCGCGTCAGACACTAGCCCCGGGACAAGCTAGAGTGACACGACTGTTAGGTGATGTTCTCGGCGATCGTCGTACGTGGTCGCAGCCTGTCGAGGATCGTGTGTTCCGCAGGGGGGTAGGCACATGGCGCTGGTGCGAGCAGGACGTCGACCCCTCCGCGTCGTATCAAGTGGATGAGGTCTTCATGAATCGCATCCAGCATCGCTTCGGAGTCGTCACCGTCGTCATGGCCCTCGCCATGGGAGGCGTCCTTTCGACCCGTGTTGGCACAGCCGATGCCGTTGGCGATCCCGATGCCACTCGCCCGTCGGTGTGGACGGGCGCCACCGGTGTCGCCGGCGTGCAGGTGGCGTTCGATCCCGAGCCGTTCCTTCCCGTCTCAGACATCGTGAACGTGTCCGTGCCCGAGGGGTTCACCGAGTGGTCGCCAACACAGGCACGAGCACGAGCGGCACCTCTGTGGCCGGGCGGCTTCGCCACGGGCTTCCCCAACCTGCTGCTCCCGTTCCTGATAGGCACGGAGGCGCCGCCCTATCCCGTGGCTGCCGACGCCAAGCACCCTGACCAGCCCGACGCCGGGCTGCCCGGGGGGATCGCCCGTGCCCACGCGGGCCGTGACTTCGTCGAGGCCGCCGCCACCTATGTCGACATCGAGTCCCAAGGAGCCAGCTTCGTCGACGTCGGCAGCATCGAGACGCTCTCGCACCAGGAGTGGGACGACGGCATCCTCACGGCACGAGCCGAGACGCTCGCCTCGGACGTGCGGATCCTCAACGAGATCGTCATCAAGTCCGTCGAGACCGTCGCCATCGCACGCTCGAACGCCGACGGTCCCATCGACGCCCAGACCAAGGTCACCCTGGGCGAGGTGACGGTGGCAGGCGTTCCCGCGGTGATAGACGAAGACGGGATCTCCCTCGCCGGCGAGGGAGATGACGGAGCGATCCTGGGTGCCGCCGGGCCCGCGGCCCGCCAAGCGTCGGAGTTCTTGGCCGCGCTCGGCCAGGACGTGCAGATCAGCCTCGTCGGCGGACACGAGACCGTGGAGGACGCGGCCACGGCACAGGGCGCTGGCCTGTTGATCACGGTCACCTTCGAGCTGGTGTCGCCCACCGGGTCGCCGCTCCCGGGCGACCAGGTCGTGCTCACGGTGGCTGACGCCGTGTTCAGCCCGTTCCCCGACGACCTCCCCAAGACCGTGCCCCCGGGCCCCAACGTGGTGTTCCGCAACTACTTCGGCACCATAACCATCGGCAACGTGTTCGCCCGCACGTCGGCTGGCGGTGTCTCGTTCGACTTTGGCGACCTGGTTGGCTTGTTTGACGGCAGCCTGCTCGACGACCCGCTGCCCACCGCGGATGCTGGGCTCGGATCCAGGTCGCTGCTGTCATCGTCGCCGGTCGGCGTCCCGCCGGCCGCCTCGAGCCCTGCGAGTCGCTTGTCCACCGCGTTGCCCGAGTCACCGAGTGCCGCGCCGACCACCGATGCACCGTTGCCGACCGCACGATCGACCCCCGCCGATGTCGTCGACTCGTTCCTGTTCAGCGAGGCGTCGGCTGACCGGGTGACCTCGTTGTATGGCATTGCCCTGCTCGTGACCGGGGTGTTGTTCGCCTTGACCCGGCTGCGCCGAGCAGCGTCGACCTGACCAGAGATCGAGAGGGGGACCGATGAACGGGGGAGCACCAGGGCCGCCAGAGGCCCACGCCGGACACTCTGGCGACGCGGCAACGCCGCGACCGAGCCGAGCCGAGCTGTGGGCTTGGGTCGCCGACGCCATCCGTCCAGTTCTCGGTTGGGTGTTCGCCGGCATCGGGGGCTTCGTTCTGCTGTTCGGTTGGGTGGGTGTCTCACGGGAGGTGCTCGTGGCCAAGCAGCTCCCGTATCTCGTGTCGGGGGGGTTCGGCGGCGTCGCCTTGGTGTTCTTCGGCGCCAAGCTGCTGGACACGAGTGACTTCCGTCGTCACGACGAGCGCCTGGATCGGCTCGAGCGGGCAATCGATGATCTCTGCGCGTTGCTCGTGGTCGCCCGTGACGAGTCCGGGGTGTCCAACGGATCTGGCTCAGCTCGTGCCAGCACGTTCGCCGCAACGTCATCCGACGTGATCACGGTCGTGGTCTCGGAGAGCGGACAGAGCTTCCACCAGCCCGAGTGCGGTCTGGTCCGGGACCGAGCGACGGTGTCGACGATGACGCTTGAGGAGGCAGTCGACCGCGACCTGCGTCCGTGCCAGGTGTGCCGTCCCCGCGTCGCCGAGCGCGCTCGCTGAGTGCGTCGCTCGGGGGCCAAAGGAGATGAGCTCGAGGTCGACGTGGCCGGCCTGACGCTGGCCCTACGTCGCCGCAGTGCGGAGACGACCACCGGCATCGCTGCGATCGCCGTGGCGACCGTTGGTCTCGCCGTCTACCAGGCCGGCGCGCTGTCCGGCCCGGTGTTGTTGTACCTCCTTACGGCCTCCGTCGGTGTGGTCGCGGTGGCGACGAGGAGGCTGCAGGCGGCCGACCGGCACCGAGCAGTGCTCGCACTCAGCGGGATCGTGGTGTTGGCTGGAGTCCTCGCCTTCCGTCGCGACATCGGCCACGACCTGTTCATGTCGCTCACCGTGGCCGGGATCGCTCTGGGCGGGATATTCGCGCTCTCTGGGATCGGGCTCGTCGTCACCTACCGGGCTACCGGGATCTTCAACCTCTCTCACGGTGCCATCGCCATGTTCGTGGCCTACGTGCTGTGGCAGACCGATGTGCAGTGGGGTTGGCCCGTGGCCCTTGCCGCGCCCTTCACGCTCTTCGTGGTGGGTCCGGGGATCGGAGTGCTGCTCGAGCGCTACGTGTTCCGTTCGCTCGAGGTACGCGGAGCGTCGACGGCTGACAAGCTCGTGACCACGGTGGGCGTGCTCGTGCTGCTGATCGGCGCCGCCACCTTCATTTGGACCTCCCAGACCCGTACCAACCCGACGCGGCTCTTCCCCGACGAGCCCGTACGCATCGGGTTTCTCGGTGACGGGGTGGTGATCGGGTCTGACCAGCTCTTGATCATCGTGACCAGCCTGGTCCTCACCGTGCTGCTCGTTGCCCTGTTCCGCTACACGCCGCTCGGCACCCGCATCCGTGCCGTCGTCGACCGGCGCGAGCTCGCGGAGCTCACGGGCGTGAACGCCAATCGGATCTCAGCGTTGTCGTGGGCAGTCGGTGCCGGCCTCGCAGGGCTCACCGGCGTGCTGCTGGCCCCCACGACGTTCGGTCTCGATCCGGTTCGGCTCACGCTGCTGGTCATCGAGACGTTCGCGGTGGCAGTGGTGGCTCGCCTCGTGAGCATCCCGCTCGCGGTCGGCGGTGGTCTTGCGCTCGGGCTGTTGAACGCTTACTCGGTTCGCATCGAGTTCGCTCGGATGAGCGAGGCGTTGGGGCTGTCGCCCGCGCTCGCCGAAGATGTCGGTGCCTTCCTCGATCCGATCCTGCCGTACGTGTCGGTGTTCTTGCTCTTCGGCGCGCTGCTCGCCTTCTCGTCGTTGGGCGGGTCGAGTGATTCGGAAGTTGGCTTCCTCGCGCACGCCAACGGGACGCGCCCCGGTTCGCCGCGTGCCCGCTGGATCATCAACGGTGTGATCGGCGTCGCCCTCGTCCTGCTCCCATTCACGATCGGTGGCAGGACATTCAACGAGGCGCATCAGATGCTCGCGCTGGCGATCGTATTCCTCTCGATCGTCGCCGTGACAGGGTTCGCGGGGCACATCACCCTGGGGCAGGCCGCGTTCGCGGGGTTCGGCGGCTTCGCCACGGCACGCCTGGTGAACGGCACGTTCCTCGGTCTGCCCGACATGCCGGTTGTGGTGGCCATGCTGATCGCCGCGCTGAGCTGCATCCCCCTCGGGCTGGCAGCGGGCTATCCGGCGCTGCGCCGGCGCGGGTTGTTCCTCGCTCTCACGACGCTCGCCATCGGGCTCGTCATGGAGCGCTTCGTCTTCCAGAACTTCTTCTTCGTGGGCCAGTCGGCAACGACCCAGGTCGAGTCACCAGTGCTCTTCGGGCTCGACCTCGATACCAACCGATCCTTCTACTTCTTCGAGCTCCTCCTGCTCGCGGGAGCCATCTTCCTCACCCACCGGCTCCGAAGCGGTCGCCTGGGGCGAATCCTGTCCGCCATGCGCGACTCCGACACCGCCACCACCGCCATCGGCATCAACCTGCGCCGCTACAAGCTGTTCGTGTTCTCGGCGAGCGCGTTCTTGGCCGGCATCGGCGGCTCGCTGATCACGCAACGGGCGGGCACGTTCGACGGCCTGAGCTTCCTCACCCTCAACGGTCTGTTCTGGTTCGCCGTCGTGGTCGTAGCCGGCGTGACCTCGATCTATGGGGCCCTGCTGGGCGCCTTCATCTTCACGCTGTTGGGGACCTTCCTCGGGAACGAGGGCGCAGTGCTCCTCGTCGTCGGTGTCGCTGCCGTGTTGATGGGCCGCCTCCCCGGTGGCCTCGTGGGCCTGGCGCAGCGTCTGGTGATGCGCGACTGGCTTGCCGTCGCCGACCGCGTCGCGGATGCCGCCGTGCCAGCCGAGCCGAGCCAGACGACCAACAGGTTGGAACCCACGGGCCCGGTGGAGCCCTCGCCGCTAGCCCGGCGTCTCCTCGCCGATGTAGACGGTGATGGACACCAGGCTCCGTCCACCCCGCGGCCCACTCGATCGGCCAGCGCGGGCAGGGCACCATGAGCACGGCGCTCGCGATCGGGAACCTGACCAAGCGGTTCGACGGGCTGCTGGCACTCCACAACGTCACCATGGACGTCCGGGCGGGTTCGCTTACAGCCCTGATCGGCCCGAATGGGGCGGGGAAGACGACGTTGTTCAACTGCATCACCGGCCTGCTCCGCCCAGACACTGGCCGCGTCGAGCTCGATGGGCGTGACATCACGTCGGTGCCGAGCGACGCTCGGGCGCGGGCCGGCCTGGGACGGACATTTCAACGGTTGGAGGTCTTCGCCGGCATGAGTGTCCGTGACAACCTGCGCGTGGCCGCGGAGGTGGCCACCCCGGGGCGTGTGTGGCGTGACATCGTTCGCCTGCGCGACCGCGACGAGCCCGACATCGATAGAGCCGTCGATGAGGTCATCGACGCGCTCGGCCTCGGTGACGTGGCCAGGGCTCCCGCAGGGGAGCTGTCCACGGGCACGCTCCGGCTCGTCGAGCTGGGACGTGCGCTTTGCACCCAGCCTCGGGTGCTCCTGCTCGACGAGCCGGCCAGCGGTCTTGATGTCGACGAGACCCACCAGCTCGCTCGGGTGCTCGAGGGCATCGTGGCATCGGGGACGACGGTGCTGCTCGTCGAACACGACATGGACTTCGTGCTCCGCGTGTCGGACCACATCTACGTGCTGGACTTCGGGAAGGTGATCGCTGACGGCCCGCCCGATCGGATCGTCCACGACGAGTCGGTGCGCGCCGCGTACCTGGGCGGAGCAGAGGAGGAGGCCGATGCAGCCGCTGCTCGAGGTTGACCGGGTCTGCGCCGGCTACGGCCGGGTGCAGGTGCTGAACGAGCTGAGGCTCACTGTTCCCCAGGGCTCGGTGGTGGCCCTGCTCGGACCCAACGGAGTGGGGAAGACCACGGCGCTGCGCGTGATCTCGGGCACGCTCCCCGCGACGCGGGGCGAGGTTCGGTTCGAGGGTCACGTGATCTCGGGCCGGAGCACCCACGAGATCGCGCGCCGCGGCATCACGCTCGTTCCCGAAGGCCGAGGTGTGTTCCCGAACCTCTCGGTTGCCGACAACCTCGATGTCGCCGTGCGCGTCCCCGGTCGCGGGGGCCGCGAGCGACGCGCCCGCCTCGACGACGTGCTCGATCGGTTCTCGGTGCTCGCTCAGCGACGCCAGCAGCGAGCGGGAACGCTGTCCGGTGGTGAGCAGCAGATGCTGGCCGTCGCCCGAGCCTTCCTGTCCGACGCCCGGCTCCTGCTCCTCGACGAGATCTCGATGGGCTTGGCGCCGATCATCGTGGCCAATCTGTTCGAGACCATCGCCACGCTACGAGACGAAGGCATGACGATCCTGGTGGTCGAGCAGTTCCTCTCCCACGCCCTCCGGTTGGCCGATGTCTGCTACGTGATGGCCAAGGGCCGTGTCTTGGTGGCCGGCGATCCCGCAGAGATCCGCAGCCACGGACACCGCTACCTCTCACCCGCAGGGTGAGCGGTCCTCGTGGTACAGCCGATCAGGGGCTGTAGCTCGCGGCCTGGGCCAGCCAGTTGGCGGTGAAGCAGTTCCCGGCATCGTCGGCCGTCTTCCAGTTCACGAACTCACTGGACGCCTCGTCCCAGCGGACGAAGCTCACACACGTCTCGTAGGCCTGACCATCGCTGCGCAGGTCCACGGTGTAGTCCTTCGGCTCGCACAAGCCGTGGCAGTCGTAGCGGTCGAGCGCGTTGTACCAATCCATCAGGCCCTGGCGAGTGACGTTGGCGCCCATGGACTCGACGGCCTCACGGAACATGATCCCGCCGAGCCAGGCGTCGAAGGACCACTGGTGCAGCTCGTCGTCGAAGCGGCCCTGGTACAGCTTGGTCATGACCTCGCGGAAGCGTCGGGTCTCGGGGTGGTCGGTCATGAACGGTTCCGTGGTGGCTTGGATGTAGATGCTCTCGCGGCACGGGCTGGAGAAATCGTCCTTCACCCAGCGCGCCTGCACGGCGATGGTGGAGACCTTGTAGTCGAGGAGATGGTCACGGCGATCGAGCGCGCGGCACAGGTTCTGGTTGGCGACGATGTCGACGAAGTCGAACGCGGCTTGGATGCCGCGCTGCTCCATGTCGGCGGCGACGGCATCCCAGTTGGGCACCGCCGGATTGATCTCGTAGGTGGTGACGTCGATGCCCTGGTTCTCCAGGCACGCCTTCTGGTTCAGCCCTGCCTCTTTGGAGATGGGGATCGAGTAGAAGATGCTCGCCGCTCGCTCCACGCCCTGGTTCGACCAGAAGACGCACGCCCGGTTGGTCGCGAAGGTGAAGCCGTCCTGGCCCACCTCGTAGTCGCGGGGATAGCCGGAGTTGGCGGTGACCTCCATGTTGAAGATCGTCGGGAAGTACGTGTAGGAGAGACCGATCGTGTAGCCGCCGACCACCGGGACGCCGTGGTCGTCGGCGAACTTGGCAGCACCGGTGTCCCAGACCCGCGTGTTGTTGCCGAGGAACGCGAAGATCCCCTCGTCTTCCACCAGCTCCTCGGCGCAGCCGCGGTTCTCTTCCTCCAGCTCGCGGTCATCGCAGGTGACGAGCTCGATGCGCCGACCGTTCACGCCGCCCTGCGCGTTCAGCCACTCCACGTAGGCGTTCATCCCCCAAAAGGTCGGTGAGAACTGGCGGGGGCCGAGGGGCCCGTTCACCGACACGACGCTGCCCACCTTGATGGTGTCGGCGGTCACCCCGACGTCGGATGCGAAGTTGGCCTTGCCACCTGCGTTGCTGCCCCCGTCGCCGGGCGAGGCGTCACCGTCGCTCGAACCGTCGTCGCCGGACTCGGCGAGCCCGCCACCCGGGTCGGCACCACTCGCGAGGTCGGCGACGTCGCCCGCCGTCACCGACACGTCGAGGGCGCCGGCACGTGTCTCGGCCGCGCCCTCGGGAGTGAGCACCAAGCCGGCGGTGGTGGAGTCACCAGGGATGCGACCCGCCTCGAGGACCTGGCGAAACGCCTCATCGCTGGCGCGCGTTCCGCAAGCCACAGCCACCATGGCGAGCAACACTGCCAACGCGACAGACCGCACCGGTGACCCCCCTTCCGGCATCCTCATGTGACGTGCCTGTCAGAACGATACCTCGTCCGCTGAGCGTGTCGCGTTCGCCCCGAAGGTGGCGTGTTGCACCGCCGCACTGCCGACGCGTCCGGACGGTTGACACAGCGGTCCCCTGCCGGAACGATGGTGGGTGACACGAGTGTCAGATCCGATCTGCTGCGACCGGCGGACGGAGAGACCGAGGGGGGAACCCATGGTGGCCGGAACCGATGCCAGCGCGATCGAGCTGCCGCCGACGTGGCTCGACGACGATCCCGAGTTCGATGCCTATGCCGCTCAGGACGAGCTGACCGGCTCACGGGCACCCGATCCCTATCCCGAGTTCCGCCGCTTCCGGGCCATGGGCGGCGTCGTGCGCATCGTGTCGCCGAACCCGCTGGATCACACCGAGGGACCACGGGCCTGGCGGGAGGGCGATCCCGACGACAACGTGATGATCGGCCTCTACAGCCACGCCGCGGTGCTGGATGCGCTGCGCGACTGGGAGACGTTCACGTCCACCGCCTACGCCGAGTCGATGGGGCTGGTCTTTGGGCACAGCATCTTGGAGATGGATCCACCCGAGCACACCCAGCACCGCAACCTGGTGGCCGAGGCGTTCAGGGCCAAGGTGATCGAGCGGTGGGAGTCGAAGCTCATCCGCGAGATCATCTCCAACCAGATCGACTCGTTCGCGGATCGAGGCCACGCCAACCTCACCGAGGAGTTCACCATCGCCTATCCGGTGAAGGTCATCGCCGGGCTATTGGGAGTTCCCCTCGAGCACTGGGACTGGTTCCGGCGTCGTGCGATCGAGGAGATCATGATCGGCGCCGACGTCGAGCGCGGGCTCGAGGCGTCGAGAGTGCTCAAGGAGTACTTCACCCAGATCATCCAGTACCGGCGGCGCGACCCGGGTGAGGATCTCATCAGCGAGCTGGTGACGGCTGAGATCGACGGCCACACGCTCTCCGACGAGGAGATCCTGCCCTTCCTGATGCTCCTCTCCCCGGCGGGGGCCGAGACCACCTATCGGTCAACGGGCAACCTGCTCTACGGGCTCTTCACGAACCCCGACCAGCTCGAAGCGGTCCAGGCCGACCGTTCGCTGATCCCGCAGGCCATCGAGGAAGCGATCCGGTGGGAGGCCCCGCTCACCGGGATCGGACGTGGCTGCACGCGCGACACCGAGGTCCACGGCGTGGCGATCCCTGCGGGGGCGTCGGTCACGATGGGGCTCGGCTCCGCGAACCGTGACGAGTCCGTGTTCGGCGAGACGAGCGAAGAGTTCGACATCTTCCGGCCGCCGAAGCAGCACGTGGCCTTCGCGTTCGGACGGCACCGCTGCCTCGGGATCCATCTGGCTCGGCTCGAGATGAAGGCAGCCATGGAGCTGCTGCTCGACCGGCTCCCCGACCTTCGTCTCGACCCCGATTCCGCCGACGATGTGGAGATCACCGGCGTCACCTTCCGGTCGCCCAATCAGCTGCCGGTGGTGTTCACCTCAGCGTGATCGACGTTCGCGCTCGCGCCTGGCGACGATACCTGGTCACCGGCACGGCGGATCATCGGCGACATAGGCGTCGAACTCGTCGAGCTCTTCACGTCGCTCCTGCTCGGTGAGCTCGACCAACGCGGTGTAGGTGGCGCTGGCACCCGGAGCCAGGCGGGCCTGACCCGTTGCGGGGTCGGCGGGCGCCTCGGCCAGGTCACGAGCGCTGCGGTCGCGCGCCGCGATGTGGATCTGGGGACACCGTTCATCGTCGCTGTTGTTGGTCACCTCCACCGACACCTCGGAGAGGAGGCCCTGTTGGACCTCGGCGACGTCGGACAGCTCGAGGTCGGGCTCGCGGCCTGCCTCGGCTGCGGCGAGGAGCACGGCCACGATGATCCCCGCGATGCACACCCCGAAGAACGCTGCGGTGGCGCTGACCCGGCGCGCCGCCGACGTCGTCGGGGCGTCCCCCGTGGGGTCGCGCACGATCGGCTCACCCATCGCTCGACCGCTGACCCCTGGTTGTGTGCGGCACACCCGAAACGGGCTCAGATGGGTCGCAGAGCACACAAGGCCGCAAGCCCCGTGCTCCGATGGTGGCGGGGGAGACCGGGTGGACACCGGGCTTGGCTTGGAGCACCACGCATTCAGGCCGGTGGTAGGTCTCGCCTGACTCGGTGCCCCAGTGATCGTGCTGGTCTTCTGCGTTACCGGCCCGGCGGTGCAGCTCGGCACCGAGCCGGTCGACACGCTCCACGAGTCGCTCCGTACGGTCGACCGTGGACGAGCGTCGCGCCCACGCGAACAGGCTGGCGCCGGCGAGCACGGCCGCCAGCCCGAGGACCGCGGCGATCAGCCAGGTGACCTGGTCGAGGGGATCGACCCGATCTGACACCCAGCCCCACGTCACGGCGATCGTGGTGAAGCCGGCAACGACCAGCGCCGCGCCGAGCGCCGCCAGGGAGCGGTACGGGCTGCGATGTCGTCCATAGGCCTGCTCTCCACCAGCACCGTTGCTGTGCTCGCGCGCCGGACGAGCGGTGGTGATGTCGTCGTGGCCACTGAGCTGGCGCTGCATGTTTTCCATGTCACGTGAGAGGAAGCGTGGTCCCAACAAGAGTAGGACGACCCCGCCCAGCCCGAAAAGGGGGAGCACCATGAGGAACGCGGTGCGGAGGCCGATCGAGTCGCTGAGGATGCCGAGGAGCAGCGGTGACGCCGCAGCGCTCGCAGTGTTGAGGATCGATCGGATGGAGACGGACCGTCCTCGAAGATCGGGGTGGATCACATCGGCCTGCACCGCCGAGAGCGGAGGGTTGGGCATGGTGAGAGTGATCGCACCGAGCCCGAAGAGCACGATCATGGTGGGGGTGTGGTCGGTGGCGAGCGCCGGCATGAGGAGCGCTACGCCGACGATCTGGGCCGTACCTGCGACGTAGAGCCGGCCGTTGACCACTCCCCGCGAGACGAGACGGTCGCCGAGCGCTCCTCCGGCCAGCGCCCCGATGATCGCTCCCACGCCGAGGAGGCCGGTGGTGAGCGACGCCTGCGTCAGCGTCATGTCGTGGAACCGCACCAGGAAGGTGACGGCCCAGATGCCGAGCCCGGTGGTGAAGAACGTGGACAGCGCGGTGGACCCGACGGAGACGAGGACCGATGGGACACGCAGGATCGACAGGAACGCTTGGCGCAGGGGCAGCAGCGCAACCTCCGACGCGGTTCCGGCAACGTGGTGGGTGAGGCCCGCGGCCTCTCGGTCCTGGCGGCCCCGTTCGGGTTCGGGAAGGCGCCATGCGATCATGGCGAGGACAAAGCCCTGGATGGCCAGCACGTGGAAGGCCGCACGCCAGCCCCACGTCTCGCCGATGTAGGCGCCCACGGGTAGCGCGACGAAGCCGAGGATCGCCCCGACCTGATAAAGGCCCAACATCCGACCTCGCTCGCGGACGGGGTAGTAGTCCGAGATCAGGGAGAAGGCGGCGGGGCTGTAGCTGGCTTCGGCCGCACCGAGCAGGCTTCGCGTGGCGAACAGGAGCGGGTAGGTCCCCGCCAGGCCGGTGAGGATCATGGCGCCGCTCCTCACCGCTTCGCCGACGGCGGCGATGCGAACACGGATGTAGCGGTCGACGAGGACACCGAAGGGTACGGCGGCGGCTGTGGCCACGATCACGAACGCCGACGACAGCAGACCGAGCTGCGTGTCGGAGAGGCGGAACTCGTCTTTGATGGCGGGGAACAGGGCCGAGAGGAGGAACCGGTCCATCTGATCGTCGGCCTGGATCAGCATCAGGATGATGACCGGATACCGCGACGCCTTCCCCACGCGGGCCGCCACCTCACGTGGGCGTGATGCGACGGCGACGTTGTCGTCGCTCATGGTTGCGACGATCTCACCGGTTGTCCCAGCACGCCGAGATCGTACCGGAATGACCGCAGCGCCCAGTACGGGTAACAGGCGGGATCGCCGGGCGCAACCGCTAGCACTCACTCGGGCACCAGACGGGGAGCCGCTACTGTCGCCGCTGGCCCGCGCCGACAGGATCGATCGCGAACGGAGACGAACGTGGACAGCTTCGAGACATTGCTCTACGAGGAGAGCGAGGGTGTGGCGACGGTGACACTGAACCGCCCCGAGGTCCACAACGCGTTCAACGTCGCGATGCAGGATGAGCTCCGGCATGTGTGGACCTCGTTGCGAGAGAACGACGACGTCCGCGCAATCGTGCTCACCGGAGCCGGTGAGAAGTCGTTCTGCACGGGCATCGACCGCGACGAGGCGATCAACGAGTGGCTCGAACGTCCCACGGGCGCTCACGCCAGCGGCCAGGTCTCCGCCGCAACACCGTTCATGTACAACGACCCCGGTCGCAACCTGAATCCCAAGGCCAACGATCTCTGGAAGCCCGTGGTGGCCGCGGTCAACGGGATGGCGTGCGGGGGAGCGCTCTACCTGCTCGGTGAGGCCGACATCATCATCGCGGCCGAGCACGCCACCTTCTTCGACCCCCACGTCACCTACGGGATGGTTGCCGGCTTCGAATCCGTGCATCTCCTCCAGAAGCTGCCGCTCGGTGAGGCGCTCCGAGTCGCGCTGCTCGGCGCCCACGAGCGGATGTCGGCTGAGCGCGCTCATCAGCTCGGCCTCGTATCAGAGATCGTTCCCGCGGCCGAGCTGCTCGATCGCGCCATGTGGGTGGCGCGCGCCATCGCCAGCGCGCCTATGCAAGCGGTGCAGGGGACGGCGCGAGCGCTGTGGATGGCGAACGAGATGGGGCGCCGTCAGGCCCTCGCCGAGGTCTCTGCGCTCGTCGCGCTGGGCACGCAGTACGCGAACATCGAGAGCGGTCAGGGGTCGTTCCACGGCCAGCGCATCGAGCCGCGCGTTCGATAGATGCGAACGGTCGTCTGGGCTGCTGGTGTTGGATGCGCCGGCTCGCCTCAGCCCCAGAGCCAGCTCACACCCGTGTCACCGGGTACGGGGCTGGGCGCGGGTACCGGAGCTGAACGCGGCTTGACCTTCCTCCAACGCCTCCTTCGAGGTGCCGAGCTGGAGGAAGAGGTTCCCGAGATCGGTTGCCTGGCTGGCCGGCAGATCCTTCGCCGCCCACAAGGTTCGAAGCGTCGCCTGCACTGCTGCGGGTGGCTGAGAGGCGAAGATCGCTGCCAGGTCATGGGCTGCGCCGAGCAGGTCCGGCGACGTGGTGACCTCGCTGACCAGCCCCAGCTGCTGTGCCGTCGTCGCGCTGATCCGCTCGTGGCTCCCTGCCAGCGCCATCCGGAGCACCTCGCCGAAGGGCATGCGGCGCAGCAGCAGGATCGGCTCGAACGCCGCGACCATCCCGTACGTCACGTGGGGGTCGAAGAAGGTGGCGTGCTCGGCCGCGAAGATCACGTCAGCTTCGCCGAGGAGGTAGAAGGCGCCCCCGCACGCCATGCCGTTCACCGCCGCCACCACGGGCTTCCACAGCCCCTGTGACTTGGGGCCCAGAAGGCCGCCAGGATCTTCGTAGGTGAACGGATCCAACCCGAACTCCGTGACGCTCGTCCGGTCGATGCCCGTGCAGAACGCCTTGTCACCAGCTCCCGTGAGCACGACGGCCCGTACGTCGTCGTCGGTCTTTAACGATGTCCACACCGCGGCGAGCTCGGTGGTCATCGTGGGATCGAAGGCGTTGTGCACGTCGGGCCGGTTCAGCGTCACATTGGCCACCCCATCGGAGACGCTGACGTCGAGGGTGGTTAGCTCGAGGTTGGGCACGATGTCCTACCAGTCTGGTCGCCGCGGGTCGGTCGCAACTCTAGGGCTCTGGGGTGGGCGGCGATCGTCTCGGCGAGGGGATGCCGACGCGGGCGCGGCTAGAGCTTCGAGCCGCCCTGGGGGTCACGGGGGCGGACCATGGCGTCCTGCACGAACGACGCCACGAGCTGGCCACTGCCCGAGAACACGTTCGCCGATCCGTAGGAGCGCCCTCGGCCGGCGTAGCCGCTCCGGTGGGAGAGCAGCAGCCAGCCACCCGCCTCGATCGGTTCGTGGAACGTGATGGTGTGGCTGATCACGCCCGTCGACAGCGTCTTGTGGGCCTGCGCCTGCCCCACTCCCGCGTGCGGTCGCATGGCCGTTCCGATCAGGAACCCATCGCTAGCGAAGGCGAGCAGCGCCTGGTGCACCGCCTGATTCTCGGGAGCCCCCACGAAGCGAGTCCACACGTCGAGCTCCGCGGGACCGACAGCGTTGGGGTCGGTGAGATCGACATCGCCGACCACACGGATCTGCCAGGTCTCGGGGTCGTCGTCAGACGCCGAGTCGGGAGGCGAGCAGGGCGGTGGCGGCTCGGAGTGGCGGATCAGATCCGGCTCGTCGGCGGTGAGCAGCACCTGGGCCCCGACACAGATCCGTTCCCCCTGGCGGATCGTGACGGTGGAGCTGGCGAAGGTGCGGCCGGCATGGATCGGATCGACATCGATATCTAGGGGTGAGTCGGGCGCGGCACCGCGGGCGAAGACCACGTGAAGCGTCTTGACCTGCATGTGGTCGTGACCCGCCCGGCCGGCGAGCAGGGCCTGGCCCATGAGCTGACCACCGAACACCACACCGTGCGGCGACGGCATGTTGGTGGCCCGGAAGCATCCCGGGCCAGCGGGCTCGAGCTCGAAGGTAGCGAGCAGGTCGCGTACGGCGGTGCGGTTCACCCAGCTAGCCGTCGGCGCGGACGCTGTCCTTCTCGGCCCGGACGATGGGCGGCGCTTCCTTCCAGTTGGGGATGCCCGAGTCCTCCTGGGCGATGGGGTAGCCGTCGTCGTTCACCTGAGCCCAGTGGGAGTGGTTGAGCTCGTGGAGCGTGAAGCAGGCGTTGAGGGCGTTGTAGAAGCCCATGTTGTCGACAGTCTGGTTCACTGCCTCCTTGATGAGCAGGGACGTCATCGTGGGCAGCTGAGCGATGCGGCGCGCGAACTCGATGGTGCGGTCCTCGAGTTCGTCGCCGGGGAAGAGCTTGCTCACCATGCCGAGGGCGTGGGCGTCGTCGGCATCGAGCGCATCACCGGTGAGCAGAAGCTCCTTGGCCTTGCGGGGCCCGAACTCCCAGGGGTGGGCGAAGTACTCGACGCCGCACATTCCAAGGCGCGTGCCCACCACATCGGCGAAGCGGGTGTCGTCCGCGCAGACGATCAGGTCGCACGCCCACAGCAGCATCAGGCCTGCTGCGTACACATCGCCGTGCGCCTGCCCGATCAAGATCTTGCGCAGGTTGCGCCACCGGCGGGTGTTCTCGAAGTAGTAGTGCCACTCCTGGAGCATCAGGCTCTCTGCCCCGGTGCGCGTCGCGCCGTTGATGCGGCGTGTGGGGTGCTGGTCTGGCCCCGGCATCGACTCCTCTCTGGCTGCCTTCGAACCCATGTCGTGGCCGGACGAGAACATCGGACCCATCCCACCGAGGATCACGACTCGTACGTCGTCGTCGGCCTCGGCGTGGAGGAGCGCATCGTTGAGATCGACGAGCAGCCCGCGGTTCTGCGCATTGCGGGCCTCAGGGCGGTTGAGCATCACCCTGACGATCTTCCCGTCGTCGATTGGCTCGTACACGACGTACTTGAATTCGGGTGTGGCTGGCATTGCGAGTCCCCTTCGCGCGGCGGCCGTCGCCTATGACTCTAGTGTTAGTTGACGCGGTCGGACACTCGCTAGTGTGCGTTCAGGTCGCTCCAACGGTGAGCGTCGGGGCCTGTCCGAAGCACAAGGAGACCAGGGTGTCGAACTTCGATGCGTTCCGGTTCGAGGGCAAGCGGGTGCTGGTGGTCGGTGGAGCCACGGGCATGGGTGCGGCGGCGGCGGAGCTGGCGCTCGACGCGGGTGCTGATGTCGTCGTCATGGACTACGCCGACGTCACCCTCGACGGAGTGACGTCGATCCACGTCAACCTGGCGGAGCGCGAGAGCATCGAAGCCGCGGTGGACGAGTGCGGCGGCCCTATCCATGCCCTGCTGGCTTGCGCCGGAGTCGCCGACGGCACCCCCGGCATCGAGCGCATCAACTTCATCGGTCACCGCCACCTCATCAACCGCATGTTGGCCGACGGCATGCTGCCCTCCGGCTCGGCGATCACCTTCATCTCGTCCGCCGCTGGGCTCGGGTGGGAGGCCAACCTCGACGAGCTGGCCGAGCTGCTCGCCATCGAGGACTTCGACAAGGCCGTCCAGTGGGTCATCGAGCACGGCAAAGCCGACTACATGTCGACCAAGCAGGCCATCTGCGCCTACGTGGCCAGCCAGGCCCACCCGATGATGAAGCGGGGCATCCGCATCAACGCGATCTGCCCCGGGCCCACCGAGACGCCGCTGGCGCTCGCCAACAAGGAGATGTGGCTCGGCTTCGGCGCCGACTATCGCGAGGACCTCGGGATCGTCGCCTCCACGCCGCTCGAGCAGGCATACCCGCTCCTCTTCCTCTGCAGCGACGCGGCAGCCGCAATCAACGGAATCACGATGATCACGGACGTGGGCTACATCATGTCGGGCGTCACCGGCTCGTTCCCGCCGGCCACGATGGCCGCTAACTTCCTCCTCGGTCGCATCGAGGGATGATCTGGTCGATGGATGAGAGGTGACGGAGTGATGGCAAAGGCAAAGCAGGTCCCGCTGGTGGATCACTTGGTGTTGGGTGAACGTCCGCATCTGGTGGCGAACCGATGTCGGCAGTGCGGTGCCCGCTACTTCGGTCGACGGAGCGGGTGCGCGTCGTGCTTCGGTGTGGACTTCGAGCAGGTCGAAGTGCCGACAAAGGGCGAGCTGGAGACGTTCACGATCGTGTCGATGGCCGCGCCGGGCATCCCGGTGCCGTTCGCCGCCGGTGTCGTGGACTGTGGCGGCACCCAGGTGCGCGGGAACGTGATCAACACCGAGCCCGATCCCGACCATGTGCGGTTGGGCATGAAGCTACGACTGGCCACCCATGTCGTGGGGGTCGACGCCGACGGCACCGAGTGCATCGGCTATGGATTCGAGCCGTTGGAGGCAAGCTGATGGCAGCAGACGACATCTGGATCCTGGGCATCCACATGACCCGGTTCGGCAAGCGACCCGAGCTGGACACCATCGATCTGGCCTCGGAGGCCGTCAGGGGGGCGCTGGCCGACGGCGGCGTCTCGATGGCCGATGTCGGCATCCTGGCTGCGGGCAGCTTGATGAGCCGCTCGGCGGGGTTCGGCCAGGAGCTTCAGAAGCAGATCGGCCAGACCGGAATCCCCGTCTACAACGTCGCCAACGCCTGTGCCACGGGTGCGACGGCGTTGCGGACAGCGATCATGGCGGTGAAGGCCGGAGAGTGCGACGTCGGTCTTGCGGTGGGAGCGGAGAAGTTGTCAGGTGCTGGTCTGCTGTCGGGCGGCTCGCGCCCCGCCGACAGCGAACGGTGGACGCCGTCGGGTCGGCAAGGGGCGGTGGCGGCGTTGGACGGTCGCGTTGGCACCGAGACGATGCCGGGCGTGTTCGCCCAGGTGGGGATGCAGTACCTCAACCAGCATGCCTACGACGGGGTGCCGCTGGAGCTGTTCGCCCGCATCAGCGAGAAGAACCACGCGCACTCCACGTTGAACCCGCTGGCCGCCTACACGAAGGCGATGAGCCTCGAGGAGATCATGGGCGACGTGATGATCGCCTACCCCAACACCCGGCCGATGTGCTCGGCCAACTGCGACGGGGGGGCGGCCGCGATCGTGGTGTCGGACGCCAAGCTGAAGACGCTCGATCCCGATCAGCGGCGCCGGGCGGTGAAGGTGGCGGCTTCGGTGCTCACCACCGACCCGTGGCAGGAGGCCTGCCAGGTGCTGCCCGATGTGAACACGCTCACCCGCAACGCGGCGAGCCAGGCGTACGAGGCAGCCGGGGTGTCACCGTCTGACCTGGATCTGGTGGAGCTGCACGACTGCTTCGCCACCGCGGAGCTGGTGCACTACGACAACTTGATGCTGTGCGAGCCCGGTGATGCCGTCGACTTCTTCGAGTCCGGCGCCACGAGCCGCGACGGGGCGACGCCGGTGAACGTGTCGGGCGGGCTCGAGTCCAAGGGCCACCCCATCGCCGCCACCGGCATCGCCAACGTGTGGGAGATCTGCCACCACCTTCGGGGCGAGGCCGGCGACCGCCAGATCGAAGGGGCAACCGTCGGGCTCGCGCACGTCATCGGTTTGGGGCAGGCGTGCGGCGTCCACATCCTCGAGAAGGCCGCCTGAGCACCGAGGTCTGGCCACGCCGCGCCCGGATCAGCCCAACCCGGTGGCGACCCAGCGGAACGTGACCGCGAGGGCGTCGTGGTCCGAGAGCGGCGCGCCGTCGCTGTCCCGGGTGAACTTCGTCCGCTCGAAGGTGTGGGACTCCGGGGTGATCTCGAGTCCCTCCGCGCTCCGGAAGGCGAACTTGTCGATCGCGCCGGCGTCGGCGCCGCAGTCCACCGTGCCGCACACGTCGGCCAGCCCGGTGGCCGCAAGGAACCCCGCCCAGGTGTCGGCGTCGAACGGGCGATCGGGCCGATCGGTGTGAAGGTTGGTGTCGCCGCCAAGGATCACGGCGTGGCCGGCTGAGTGTTCGAGGATGTACGCGGCGAGCTGTTCGAAGCCCGCTCGGCTCGCCGCCTTCGACGGCTCCCTGTTTCCCGCCTCGCCGTGGAGGTTGTAGACGTCGACGAGTACGCCCGGTGCGAGCGCGGTGCGGGCGACCGAGAAGCCCTTCTGTGCCGCGCAGTCGGTGGCGCCGCCGTCGATCTCGTCCTCGATCTCGCCGAGGCCGGCGTCGTGCAGCAGGTCGCCGACGCCCGATCCGTCGCTGATCTGCTCGGCCGCTTCGAGCGCGAGCTCGCCGTGGCATTCGTTCCACATCACCCGGGTGAGAGCCCCGAACGGCGACCGGGACAGCCGGTTCAGCCCGTCGGCGGTGAGGGCGGGGCCGGTGGGGACACGCTCGATCGCGGGTGGTGGAGGTGACGGCGCGGCCTCCGAGCGGTACGGGTGGTCGGCGTCGGCCACGACCTGGTCGTGGTAGCCAAGGCGCGGGACCTCGTCGGGGATCAGGCCGGCTTGGCGCTGCTCGGCGAAGGGATCGGCCCAGTTCTCCTGGAGCAGCACCAGGTCGTAGTCGTTGAGCAGCGGGCTGATGAGCGGTGAGTTGGTCGCCGGCTCCGAGCCCGATAGCGGCTCGGGCAACCCGGCCACGTTGTAGGACAGCGCGGTGAACGTCCCTCCCACCTCGCCGGCGGCCTCAACCAGTGCCGGCGGGGCCAGTCCCAGGACAAGGGCAACGCCCAGCACCACGGCGACTCGACGAACCCCAGCATGCGGCATGTGGTGACCCTTCGGCGCTCACCTGTCCGATTCCTGCCGTCGCCGGTTACGGGTGGCAGCGCGCCAGGGTTCGACCGCCACCGTACCGACCGCTCGAACGGTCGGTACGGTGGCCGGACGTGGGTGGCCGTCCCCGCGCCCTGCGGTCCGTGTTGCTCGCCGCGTCGATCGTCGCGGCTGCGGCGTGCACGTCGAACGACGACGCCGCCGATGACGTGGCCGACGGGGTGACGACGAGCACGGCGGACGACGCCGGCACGACCTCGGTGCCCACCACCGGTACGAGCGAATCGTTCATCCCCCAGCCGGCGGTCGAGACCTACCCCGTCCCGGCCGGCTCCCGGCCTCATGACGTGTGGGCGGCCGCCGACGGCGCGGTCTGGTACACCGGCCAGAACCGGGGGACGCTCGGCATCCTCGATCCTGCGACCGGCGAGGTGCGCCAGGTCCCGCTCGGCAAGGGGTCCCGACCCCACGGCGTGATCGAGGGACCCGACGGCGCGGCGTGGATCACCGACGGCGGGCTCAATGCCATCGTGCGGGTCGACACCGCGACCGACGACGCCGTCTACTACGCGTCGCTCGGCGGGAGCCACGTCGGCCGGATCGATCCCGAAACCGCGGCGGTCACCCGCCTCGACCCACCCACCGACGGGCAGGGAACCCGGCGGGTGTGGGCCGACTCGACCGGGCGCGTCTGGTCGAGCCAGTGGAACGCGGGCCAGGTCGCCGTGTTCGATCCCGCCGACGGGAGCTGGCAGGAGTGGGCTCTGCCCGGTCACGGTGCGCGGGCCTACGCGGTGTTCGTCGACGACCACGACAAGGTGTGGCTCAGCGACTTCGGTGCCAACGCGGTCGTCCGATTCGATCCGCTCACCGAGACGACGACGTCGTACCCGCTGCCCGGCGAGCCGAGCGAGGTGCGCCAGATCCACGGCCGTCCGGGCGAGGTCTGGTTCCCCGAGTCGGCTGCCGACCAGCTCACCGTCTTCCGCTTCGGCTGACGGGCAACCCCCGAGGACCCGGGGATGCCGTAGCCATCGAAGCTGTCGACGTCGACCGAATGCTGCGAGAAGATCGTCAGTGCTGCCTGGTTCGGGCGACGACCAGTGCCGCGGTCCCGCTGCCGCACCCTACATCGAGCACCCGGTGCCCGGCGTGGGCGGCTCGACCGCGCCAGATCAACTGTAGGATCTGAAGTTGCAGTCGACCTACGGCGACGGAGGCACTACGACCATGCCGGGCTATGGCCAGTTCTGCCCCATAGCGCAGGCCGCCGAGGTGCTAGCCGAGCGTTGGACGCCCTTGGTCATCCGGGAGCTGGCGCTCGTCGGCAGCCGACGCTTCAACGACATCCAGCGCGGCGTCCCACGGATGTCCTCCTCGCTGCTCACCAAGCGACTCCGCCAGCTCGAGCGAGCCGGAATCGTCGAGCGCCGACAGCGCGCTGATGGCAACGTCACCGAGTACCACCTCACTCCAGCCGGGGAGGAACTCGGGCCCGTCGTCGCCCAGATGGGCATCTGGGGCGAGCGGTGGCTCAGACGTCCGATCTTCGAGGATGAACCCGACACTGGGCTGCTCATGTGGTGGATGCGGGGCACCATCGAGCCGGACGCGCTTCCCGCTGGCCGCACCGTGATCCATTTCCATTTCCGTCGGGCGCCCGAGAACCTGCGCCACTTCTGGCTCGTCCTCCCGGACGCGGATCTCTGTCTGAGCGATCCCGGCTTCGGCGTAGACATCACCATCCACAGCGATGCGAAAACCTTGACCGCCCTGTGGATGGGCGACCTCGACGTCGGCGCGGCGCTCAGCCGGGGCACGATGGAGCTACAAGGCCCAACGCGTCTCGTCCGGTCCTTCCCGAAGTGGTTCGGCCTGCACCCGCTGTCCGCCAACGTCGACCACCCCCCGGCGAGGCCGAGAATCAGCGCCTGAGCACCAAACCAGATGTCGGTGTTCGTCGCGGTGGCGTTCGACGACCGGACGCGAGTTGTCGGTCAGCCGTCGAGGCTGACGGTGACTGTCCGCCCGTAGCCGTCGGAGGTTGCGGTGCCGGTCACGGGCTCGTCGGTCGCCTGGGAGGGCCCGAGGTCGACGTCGACGCTGCCACCGAACCCACACGCGGGAGGTGGGGTCACCCTCACAGCTCCCGAACCTCGGAGCGTCATTCCCGCGCATGAGACATCGGTGAGGTACAGGAATTCGACTGCTGCGCGATCCACCTCGACGTGCCAGCCCCAGATCGTGAAGTCGGGCTCGATCGACCGGTAGTCGAAGCGGGCGGCCGCGGGCGGCGGTGCCCCGCTTCCGTCGCGGTGGCGGAGCCGGGCGTACTGGTGCTCGAGCTGCTCCCGGAAGTAGGGCACCGCGTAGGTGCCGGAGTGGAGGCCGGGTCCGACGTCGAACGTCCGCTCGACCCCATGGCGGGCGAACAGCTCGTCGAGGTGAAGGTTGGTCGGGTACAGGATCGCCTCGAAGTAGATGGCCGACGGGTTGCCCTGGAGGTCCTCGGCGCGCCTGGCGACGGCGTCGTTCACGAAGTACTTGATGTGCACCGACTGCTCGCCGCCGGCGTCCCGAGCGCGGGCGTTGGTGACGAGCTCGGCGGGCTGGGTCTGGCGCCACCACACGTTGTCGGCCACGAAGTCGCCGAAGCCGACCGTCGCCGCCGTGCCGTAGAGCACCTCCCACGTCGCTTCCGGTGCGTAGGAGGGCACGACGCCAGGGAGGCGGGTATGGGGGACCGGAACAGGCGGCGACACACCGGGCCCCGCCGACGGGCCGGGGGCGACGCCCGTGGCGGCGCCGAACGGGAACGTTCCGCCCGAGCGCGCCCCGATGCTCGCCCACACGTCGGGGTGGCGCATCCCGTTGGCGAGCGCGCCGATGCCGCCCATCGAGAAACCGACGATTGCCCGCTGCTCCCGCGTCCCCGACGTCGGGAAGGTGGCGTCGACGTAGGGCACCAGCTCGTCGACCAGGTGGGCATGGAACCGGGGCGCCGGCGTGTCGTAGCGCTGGTCGTCGCCACCCTGCGCGTAGCGCGGGTTCCAGTCGAACCAGAACGGGTTCTGGTCGGCCTTCGGGCCGTATCCGCCGGGCAGCGTCAGGCCGTGGGGCGCGACGAGGATCATGTCGATCGGCTGCGCCTGCTCCACCCAGGTGCCGGTGTCGGCCCACTGCCACGGCTCGGCCTCGGTCCGCGGGTCGACCGGAGGGCCGTGGGTGAGCGCCTTGACCCACGCCTCGCTCGTGCCCTCGCGGTAGGAGCCGCCGGTCCCGTGCAGGTAGTAGAGGACCGGGCACTCGGGTGGAGGCGACTCGGCGGGATCGCAGCCGAGCGGGATGAAGTACGAGAACGCCGTCGTGCCCCCGAGTGCCGCGCTGTCGAAGCGGAGGCAGTCGACGCTGCCGGAGGATCGCACTCCGCCGCGAAGCCCTCGGGCGGCGCGGCGGTGGCGGCCACGACGCTGGTGGCGACGACCGCCAGCGCGACCATGGCTACTACGACGATGCGAGCGGAGCGCCCACGGCGGTCATCAAGTCGGTCGGCGTGCAGCATCGTCCCCCCTGTGTGCGCGAACGGTCGTTCACGTTCACCGCTCAGATTGGCAGGAACCGGCGCCCCGCGCCAGAGGGTCTTCTCCACCGCCTCGCCGGGAGAGGGGTGATAGGAACCTCGACGTGGAGCACCGAGAGATCCTGTACGAGGTGACCGACGGCGTCGCCACCATCACCCTCAACCGTCCCGAGCAGCTCAACGCCTTCACCTTCCGGATGATGGACGAGCTGCTCGACGTGTTCGACCGCACCGACGCCGACGACGGTGTCGGTGCGGTGGTGGTCACCGGAGCCGGCCGCGCCTTCTGCGCCGGGGCCGACCTGTCGGCAGGTGTCAGCGCCTTCGATGGCTCGGCCACCGCCGAGGCGGGCGACGACCGTCACGCCATCCCGCGCGACGGCGGGGGACGGGTCGCCCTGCGGATCTACGAGTCGCTCAAGCCGGTGATCGCCGCGATCAACGGTCCGGCGGTGGGCGTCGGCATCACGATGACGCTTCCGATGGACATCCGCCTGGTGGCCGACGACGCTCGCATCGGGTTCGTGTCGACTCGCGCGTGATCCACACCCGTGGTTCGTCTCCCGACGCTGCCGAGGGGGTCACGTCGTTCCTCGAGAAGCGGCCTGCGTCGTTCCCGATGACGGTGAGCCGGGACCTGCCCGACTGGTTCCCGTGGTGGTCGCCGCGCCCCTACGACGGCTGATCGCTCCGCTCTGGGGGCACCGCGGGCGAGCCGACGCGCCGAGCCGCCACCGCGAGGAACTGGCAGGGAGGAGCGGACTACGCTAGTAAACGGTCGTTCGCTCTGGGAAGGGGGGGTAGATGGTCGGTCGCCCGCCGGCTGTTCGGGTCCTGGCGGCCCTTGCGGTGGCGACGTTCTACGCGGGACTGGCCGCCGTCTCGGGAAACCACGTCTTCGACCAGGGGACCGTGCGGGCCGACGGGGGTCCGCTCACGGGCGATGGCTTCCCGCTGGAAGCAGGTGACGATCCGGGGTCGGCGGGACAGAGCCCGTCGAGCGGCGACCCGGCCTCGGGGCCGGCGAGCGAGGCTGGTGAGGTGGGTGAGCTCGGTGCCCCGACCTCATCGACGCCCACCGGCGGTGGGCCCGGTTCCCGCGGCGGGCCCGGGACCACCGCTCCAGGTCCGGGCGACGAGCCCGGCGGCGGCGATGCCACCACGATCACGATCGGTGTCCACGACGACAACCCCGGTGCCGCCTTCAGCCAGTTCGGGGTCCAGGGCGGGCCCAGCGGCGACCAGGGCGTCTGGATCCGCGAGATCGTCAAGTGGATCAACGCCAACGGCGGGATGGGAGGCCGCGAGGTTCGCCTCGTGCACCACGTCACCGAGTCGCTGAACGGCAGCTTCGACCAGCAGGCCGAGCGGGCATGCACCTTGTTCACCGAGGACAACGACGCCGCCGTCGTCGTGGGCGGCGCCCGGGTCCCGACGCTCAACCTCGTCGAATGCCTGGCTCGCCACGACACCCCGCTCGTGTGGAGCTACGGCTTCATGGCTGACGCCTCCACCTTCGCCCGGCACGCCGACTACCTCTACATGCCGGCGATGGTGCAGGCCGAGCGGCTGGCCGTGTGGATCGACGCCGTCGCGGAGGCGAAGTTCTTCGACGACTCCGTCATCGGGCTCGTGCGCTACGACACGCCCATCCACGACCGGCTGGCCAACGACGTCGTGCGACCGCGGCTGGCGGCGTACGGGCACGAGGTCAGAAGTGAGAACGAGTTCGCGTTCCAGGAGGCGCAGGCAGCGTCGTCGGCCGCCGATATGTCGGCCCAGGCATCGAACGCCGTGCTGCGGTTCCGGACCAACGGGGTCGACCGGGTCATCCTGCAACCGACCTCGGCGGTGGCTCCGCTGCTGTTCTTCGCCGCGGCCGAGTCGCAGGGGTTCCGGCCCCGCTACACCTACACGTCCTACGACAACCCGGCCTTCCAGGACGCCAACGCCGGTGATCGCACCAACCAGCTCCGGGGGTCGATGGTGTTCGGCTGGATCCCTGCCGGCGACGTCGACGCCGAGAACTTCCCCCCAATGAACGCGGCGGCCGAGCGGTGCGTCGAGATCACGTCGGGGGCGACGCCGCCCGGGAACGGCGCCATCCGCCGGTACTGCGACGGCCTCATGTTCCTCAAGTTCCTGTTCGACGGCGGAGCCGAGCCGACCACCGCCGGCATCCGCCGGGCCGTCGATGCACTGGGGTCTTCCTATCCCTCCGCCTGGACCCTCCGGGCCGTGCTGGGTCCCGGTCGTCACGACGGGGCAGCCGTCGGCCGGATCGTCGAGTTCGACGACGGCTGCCGTTGCTACAAGTACACCGGTCCCGAGCGACCGATTCCCTAGCGCCGGCCCGCTCGCGTCGCCCGCGGCCGGCGGCCTGTGTAACGTTAGGCGTCGTTCACTCTAAGGGCCTGCTCGCAGGACCGGGGAGACCGAACGTCGAATTCGACAGCAGGCACGGGGGAAGGGGGGCGGTGAAGGCAGCGATCGGTCCGGGGCGGTTGGTGCTGGTGGTGTCGGCCGCAGTCGTGGCCACCCTCGTGGCCGCTCCTGTCGCGGCCGCGAGCCAGCCTGAGCAGACGGGCTGGTGGAGCCGGCTGCGATCGAACGTCGTGCCCGCGCCCCCGCCGCTCGACGCTCCTGGCGACGGCCTCTACGTCGCCCACGACATCGGCGGCCCGTCCGCCATCGCCGCCATCCGCGTCGTCCTCGAAGTTCCGGGCACGCTCACGCTCCGCCTGGCCGAGGGCAGCGCCCCCGCCGCCGGCACCGCCGTCACGGCCTACCCGGCTACCAATGCGTGGGAGCCAACCCCGGGCGGCAACGGCGCCTGGGAGGATCGCCCCACCTACGACGGCGCGATGTCGATCACCGCCCGGGCCGAGGACGACGTGCTCCTCTTCGACGTCCCCCTCGGCTTCCCCGCCAACGAGGGGTTCCTCGACCTCGTCGTGGTGTCGTCGGGGTCGGCGGCCGCGCCCCTCCCCGACTCGATCGCATTCGAGTCACCGGGCGCCGGCGCCTACCAGCCGCTCTACCGAGGCGTTCCGGTCGACCCTCCCGCCGCGGTCGTCCCCGCGCCGGCGGTCGACATCCCGATCCTCACACCCCTGCCGGCCATCGAGCCGGCTCCGGCTCCTGCCGCGCTCGACCGCTTCGATCCGGCGCCCGCCGTCGCGCCGGAGGAGTCGCAGCCGCGGGGCTCGGGCGCGTTCGCCGAGCCCGACCGGCCGTTTCCCGGCGCCGCGCCCCAGCCCGCCAGCTCCTCGCGGTCGGGGCTGTCCGACCTCGAGCTCCCGTTCCCGGTGCTGCTGCTGGGCGCCATCACGGGCATGACCTACGGGATCCTGGCCGTCGGGCTGATCCTCGTGTTCCGATCGAACCGCATCATCAACTTCGCTCACGGCGAAATCGGTGCCTTCGCGGCCGCGGTGCTCGGCGTCACGGTCACCCGCTGGCACTTTCCCTACTGGGTCGCGTTCGTGGTGGCCCTCGCCCTCGGGGGCGCGGTCGCCGCCCTCAGCGAGGTCGTCGTGGTCCGGCGCCTGCGCCACGCGCCCTCGGTCATGAGCATCGTGGCGACGCTCGGGCTGGCCCAGTTCCTCCTGCTGTTCTCCCTCGTCGTGAACAGCCAGGCCTCGGCCGGGCGGCTGTTCCCCCAGCCCTCGTTCCTCCCGCAGTTCGACGTCGGCGCGCTGCGCGTGACCCGGGCGTACTCCGCCATGCTGTTCATCACGCCTGTGATCGTCGCCCTGCTGGCGTGGTTTCTGAAGAGGAGCCGCTACGGGTTGGCGATCCGCGCCTCGGCTGCCAATCCCGACGCCGCCCGCATGTCAGGCGTCTTCGCCGGCCGCATGTCGACGTTCGCGTGGGCCATCGCCGGCAGCGTCTCAGCCTTCACCGCCATCCTGGTGCTGCCGACGCGCGGGTTCGCCAACGCCCAGTTCCTCGGCCCCGGTCTGCTCCTCCGGGCGCTGGCAGCGGCCGTGATCGCCCGCATGCACAGCCTGCCACTGGGGCTGGCGGCCGGCGTGGGTGTGGGCGTCATCGAGCAGGCCCTGCTGTGGAACTACCCCCGCGGCGGCCTGGTGGAGATGGTGCTGTTCTGCATCATCCTCGCCGCCCTGCTCCTCCAACCTCGGCAGATGAGCACCCGCGACGACGACAAGGGAAGCTGGGCAGCCGTCCAGGCCTGGGCCCCGCTCCCCGAGACGCTCCGCTCCCTGTGGCCGGTGCGGAACCTGGGCTGGATCGTGGCCGGCATTGCGGGGGCAGTTGCTCTCATCCTCCCGCTCGTCATCACCAACGCGACCTCGATCATCTTGATCGTGATCATGGCCTTCGCCATCGTCGGCCTGTCCATCGGGGTGGTCACCGGCCTCGGAGGCCAGCTGTCGCTCGGGCAGTTCGCCCTCGCCGGCGTCGGGGCCACTGTGTCATACGTCGTCACCACGCACGTCGGCAGCTACGCCCTCGGGTTCGTGGCGGCCGGCGTGGCGGCCGCCGCGGTGTCCCTCGTGATCGGGCTCCCGGCGCTGCGGATCCGCGGGCTCATGCTGGCCGTGACCACCCTCGGCTTCGCGTTGGCCACCCAGGGCTGGCTGTTCCAACAGTCGTGGATGCTGGGCGAGGGCGTCGACCCCGGCCGTCCCATCATCGGCAACACGATCTTCGACACCGGCAAGGAGTACTACCTCTTCGGCCTCCTCCCGCTGGCCGGCGCCTTCTGGCTGGCCCGCAACGTGTGGAGGAGCGGCGTGGGCCGCCGGCTCCGAGCGATCCGCGACAACGAGGCCGGAGCCCGCGCTTTCACCGTGCGAGCCACGACGGTGAAGCTCCAGGGGTTCGTGATCGCGGGGTTCCTCGCCGGGATGGGCGGCGCGCTCTACGGCCATGCCCTGAGCCGCATCTCCTCGACGGCCTTCCCGATCGAAGCATCTATCAACGCGGCGGCCATGACCGTTCTGGGCGGCCTCGGGATGCTCGCCGGGCCGCTCATCGGCGCCTTCTACATCATCGGCGTCCCGGAGTTCCTTCCCCTCGACAACGCGGGGCTGGCCGCGACCTCGCTGGGCTGGCTCGTTCTCATCCTCTACTTCCCCGGGGGCATCGCCCAGCTGATCAAGCCGCTCCGCGACCGCACCGTCGACCTGATCGCCAGGGCGGCGGGCGTCGATGCCGCCGCCGTCCGGGCCGGCGAGGACGTCGACCGCGATCGCACCGTCTCGGTTCGGGGACCCCTCCGGATCGAACGCACGCTCCACCGCGTCGATCCCGACCCGGGCGAACCGCTCCTCGAGGTGATCGGCGTCTCGCGCCACTTCGGCGGGGTCCATGCCGTCGACGGTGTGAGCTTTGCTGTCCGGCCGGGCGAGATCGTGGGTCTGATCGGGCCCAACGGCGCGGGGAAGACGACCCTGTTCGAGCTCGTCAGCGGCTTCCTCAAGGCCGACGCCGGCCGGGTCGTGTTCGCCGGCGCCGATGTCACCGACCTCGGGCCGGAGGCGCGCGCCCAGCGGGGCCTCGTCCGCTCGTTCCAGGACGCGGCCCTCTTCCCGACCCTGACCGTCGTCGAGACTGTGATGCTCTCTCTGGAGCGGGCGCAGCCGACCCGGCTCGTTCCGGCGCTCGCCGGGCTCACTGCCGACGACCGCCGCAAGGAAGAGCGCGCCCGTGAGCTCATCGGCGCCATGGGGCTTCACGACTACCGCAACAAGCAGATCCGAGAGCTGTCGACCGGAACCCGTCGCATCACCGAGCTGTCCTGCATGGTGGCGCTCGAGCCCACGCTGCTGCTCCTCGACGAGCCGGCCGCCGGCATCGCTCAGCGCGAGACCGAGGTCCTGGGTGATCTGGTGGGCCGGCTGACGGCCGCGCTGGACATGACAGTCGTGATGATCGAGCACGACATCCCGCTGGTGATGCGCGTCGCCGATCGGGTGCTCGCCATGGAGTCGGGGCGGTTGATCGCGGATGGGACCCCGGCAGAGGTTCGGGCCGACCCCCTCGTGATCGAGTCGTACCTGGGCGGCGACGTCCGGTCGATCGAGCGGTCGGGCGCGTTGTCGACGATGGAGGTACCGGCATGAGGCGGTTGGCCGTCGCGTCGGTCGCCCTGGCTCTGGTGCTGTCGGGGTGCGCCCTCAGCGGGCTCGCCTTCCGGGAGGACGACCGCGTCACGATCCTCGAGCCGGCCGACCGGGCCGAGGTGACCCTGCCCCTCACGATCCGGTGGTCGTCGGGCGGAGCCGGTCCCTACTTCGCGGTGTTCGTGGATCGGGAACCGGTCCGCCCGGGCCAGAGCCTTCGAGCCGTCGCCGACGATTCCTGCAACCGCACGCCAGGGTGTCCTGACGTGGCGTACCTGCGCGAGCGCTACGTGTACCTCACCGACCAGACCTGGATCGATCTCGACGTCGTAGCGCGCAGGGGTGGCTCCCAGCGCACCAGTGCCGACAACCGGCACGAGGCGACGATCGTGCTCGTCGACGGGGAGGGGCGGCGCATCGGCGAGGCGGCCTACACCGTGGAGTTCACCGTGAGAGACGAGGAGGCGTCGTGAACGTCGACGGCCGCAACGGCGACGGCACTTCCCCCCTCGACGACCTCGACGCGCTCGAACAGGCGCGGGAGACGCTGCGCGACCGGGCCCGGCAGGTGCTCGGCGTCTCCGGCGCCGGCGCCGCCGACCTGCCGCCGCTCGCCGAGGGCATCGCGCGCTCGGGCGTCGGCTGGTACCCGCTCGCCGCCCTGAGCCTGCTCATCGTCGTCGACCAGTTCCAGACCTGGGGCTTCGCGATCCTCGGGCCGGAGGTCAGCCGGGCCCTCGGCGTGGGCAAGGGCACGCTGGCGTTCCTCGTGCTGCTGAAGACGCTGTCGGTCATGGTCGCCTCGCTCCCCATGGCTGCGTTCGTGCAGCATCGCACTCGGCGGGCGCTGGTCGCCAAGGTGACCGCATTCGGGTGGGCCATCGCCACCCTGTGCTCGGCCTTCGTGATCAACGTGTGGGGCTTGCTGGTGGTGCTGGTGGCCGACGGAGCGTCGACGGGCTCGGTCGAAGCCGTGCACCGCCCATTGCTGGTAGATTCCTACCCGCCCGAGGTGCGCGTCCGGGTCCTGTCGGTCTACCGCGCAGCGTTCGCGGCGGGGACGGTGATCGCGCCGCTCCTGGTCGGGCTGATCACCGTGGTGGCGGGCTTCACCTGGCGCGGGGTCTTCGTCGTCATGGGGATCATGTGCATCGCGGCGGCGATCGTCGCCGTTCGCCTGCGCGACCCGGGGTTCGGGCGCTGGGACACCGACCGCGTGCGCGCCGCCGTCCGGGACGCCTCGCCCGACCAGGGCGAGGAGCTGGCCCAGCGCGACGTGGAGCTCGGCTTCTTCGAGATCGTGCGGAGGCTCCTGCTCATCCCGACCATCCGTCGCATCCTGGCGGCCTGGGCCGTGCTCGGGATGATGATCTTTCCGCTCTACACCTTCTTGTTCTTCTTCCTCGACGAGCGTTGGAACCTGGGTCCCGGTGGCCGCTCGCTCCTGATGGCCGGTGTGTGGGCCGTGGCCATCCCCGTGCTGTTCGTGTTCGGCCGCCGGGGAGAGGCGATGTTCCGGGAGGACCCGGCCAAGGTCATCCAGACGGCAACCCGGTCGCTGGTGGTCTTCGTGATCGCGCTCGTCGTGGCCGTCACGTCGCCGTTCTTCGTGGTGATGGTTGTGGGGTTCACCGGGGTGTTCGCGGTCGCCGCCCTGCTGCAACCGGCCCTCAACATCGTGATGCTGTCGATCATCCCGCCCGAGATGCGCTCGCACGCCTCGGCACTGGCCGGGATCTTCCTGGCCGGCGTGGGCGGCATCGGCGGTGTGCTCCTGCTCAGCGGCGTCGACCGCCGGTTCGGGATCGCGGGAGCGATCGCCTCGGTCGCGGTGCCGGGTCTCATCGCCGCGCTCATCATGCGAACGGCCGCCCGGACGGTCAACGACGATCTCGACCGGATGATCGACGAGATCGTCGAGCGGGAGGAGATCCAGATCCTCGAGGCGCAGGGCCGTCACCTCCCGATGCTGGCCTGCCGCCGGATCGACTTCTCCTACGGCCAGCTCCAGGTGCTGTTCGACGTCGACTTCACCGTCGACGACGGCGAGATGGTGGCTCTCCTCGGCACCAACGGAGCCGGCAAGTCGACGTTGCTGCGCGTGATCTCCGGCCTCGGGCTCCCGACGCGGGGCAGCGTGAACTTCCGCGGGCAGGACATCACCTACCTCGACGCCGAGCGCCGGCTCGGTCTCGGCGTCACGCAGATCCCCGGCGGGAGAGCGACGTTCGGCCCGCTCACCGTCGTCGAGAACCTCCGCATCTACGGCTTCAGCCTCCCTCGGCGCGACCGGGACGTCAGCCAAGGGATCGAGGCGACCTTCGAGGCGTTCCCCCGTCTCTACGAGCGCCGCGACCAGCTCGCATCCACGCTGTCGGGGGGAGAGCAGCAGATGCTCGCGCTCGGCAAGGCCTTCATCCTCGAGCCCCGGCTGCTGCTCATCGACGAGCTCTCGCTCGGGCTCGCACCGAAGGTGGTCAGCGAGCTGCTCGAGATGGTGCGACGCATCAACGCCGGGGGCACCGCGGTGGTGCTCGTGGAGCAGTCCGTCAACATCGCCCTGTCGCTCGTCGATCACGCCTACTTCATGGAGAAGGGCGAGATCCGCTTCGACGGCCGGGCCGTCGAGCTGCTCGACCGGCGGGATCTGCTCCGCTCGGTCTTCCTCGAGGGTGCCAGCAAGGGCCTGGCATGACTCGGTCAACGGCGACTGATCCGAACGTGAGCGATCGTTTGCACTCGGCGCCGATGAGGTTGGGTTGCCGACCCGCGGTCGCTGCCGGGCTGCTGCTGGCTCTGGTGGCTTCCGCCTGCTCCTCGACGACCCGACTCGATTCGGCCACCGGCACGCTGGGCGGCTTCGAGGTGGCAGACGAAGAGGTGGGCATCATCGGGCTCGGTGCCGGCCGCGGTGCCGATGAGCTCGGGGTGGCGGGTGGCGGCGACCCGACGGCCCTGGGCGACTCGACGGCCCTGGGCGACCCGGAGACCACGACGGGGAACGGGACAGATGCCGGGGATGGTGCACGTGGTCCCGGCCTTGGCGGCGCGCCGGCGCCGGGGACGGCCGGGGGTGGGGGAGGTGTGACCGCCGGGGGCGGCGGCCGGGCGGGGCTGGTCCCGGGTGGTCCCGGTGTGACCGACAGCGAGATCCTCATCGGTGTCGAAGCAGCCGAGAACATCAACCAGGCCACGGCGGTCGTGGGCGCCGAGACGAACAACCCCGAGGAGAGCGATGTGGCGGCCGCCCTTGCCGAGTGGGTCAACGCCAACGGGGGGATGGGTGGGCGCAGCGTTCGGCTCGTAATCCACGAGAAGGACGTGACGCGGGGGACGTGGGAGCAGCACGCCCAGGCCGCGTGCAGCAGGTTCACCGAGGACACCCGAGTCTTCGCGGTCATCTCCAGCAGCGTCGGCGGCAACGAATCGCTCGCCTCCTGCCTCGCGGCCAAGGGTGTCCCCGTCGTCGAGCTGAACTACTGGCCCTTCGACGCAGAGGCCTACCGGCGGCTCGGGCGCTACCTCTACCAGCCCAGCCGCATGATCCCCGATCGCTACGCGGCGGCGTATGTGGATGGGCTGGTGGCGATGGGCTTCTTCGAGAACGCCCGCATCGGGCTCATCCGCTTCGATCAGCCCGTGTTCGAGCGCATGGCCGAGGCGATCAAGGCGCGGCTCGCGGTCCACGGGCTTTCGGTGGTCGACGAGCAGGCGACCATCACCCCCCGCGGGGTCTCGGACTTCGGCGCGATGGGTGGCCAGATCGGCAACGCCCTCATCAGCTTCCGCTCGAACCAGGTCAGCCACGTCCTGTTCGCCGAGTACAACGGCATGCTCCCGTTCCTCCTTCTGAACGCCGCCGAGGCACAGGGGTACCGACCCAAGTACGGCTTCCAGAGCAACAACCTGCCCGAGACCCAAGCCGACGAGCAGGCGCCCCAACAGCTCGCCGGCGCGATGGTGGTGGGGTGGATGCCGCCCAATGATGTGGGCATGGTCTTCGACCAGCGGGGCGGGACCTACGCTCGCTGCCTCGACATCGTCGCGGGGGCCGGAGGCAGCGAGCGGGGCCGGCGCCTCTACGGCGGGTACGGGTGCGATGCGTTCATGTTCCTGAAGCACGCCCTCGACCGCGCCAGCGCGCTCACCGCCTCGGGCCTCGAGGACGCGGTGCACCGGCTCGGCACGAGCTTCGACTCACCCTTCACCTACGCCACGAGCTTCTTCCCCGGCCGCCACGACGGCGCCGCCGCCGTGCGCTACTCGGTCTACGACCCGCAGTGCCAGTGCTTCCGGTACGCCAACGACCGGATCGACCGGGTGGCCTGACGATCAGTAGATCGAGTAGCCGCCGTCGACCACGATCGTGTCGCCGGTGTGGTAGCGGCTGGCGTCGCTGGCGAGGTACACGGCGATCCCGGCCAGCTCCTCGGGCGTGCCGAGCCGGCGGAGCGGGATGCGGCGCACCACCGCTTCTTCGATCCGCTCGTCGACCAGGATGGTCCGCAGCGCCGCCGTCTCCACCCAACCCGGTACAAGCGCGTTGACCCGCACCTCGTGGCGGGCGAGCTCGACGGCGAGCGAACGCACCAGGGCCAGGACCGCCGCCTTCGCGCAGGCATAGGGCTCGCGGGTGGGTTGGCCGTGGTCGGCCGCGATGCTTCCGGTCACGACGAGCGACCCGCCGCCACCCTGCTCGACCAGGGCTCGGGCCACGGCGCGGAAGGTGAAGAACACTCCGTCGAGATCGACCCGCAGCACCCGACGCCACTCGTCGGTGGGGAACTCGATGAAGGGCGCCGGCGCCGGGGTGGTGGCGGCGTTGGCGAAGCACACGTCCAGCCGGCCGAAGTGATCGCACGCTGCTCGGACCGCCGCCTCGACCTCGTGCTCGTCGCCCACGTCGCACCGCAGGGCGAGGACGCCCCGCCCGCGCCGCTCGACCTCGGCTGCCGCCGCGTCGTTCTTCGCCTCGTCGGTCCCCCAGATGCACACCGACGCCCCGGCCCCGGCGAGCGCGTGGGCGATGGCCAAGCCGATGCCCCCGTTGCCTCCCGTGACGATGGCGACGCGGCCCTCGAGATCGAACATCCTCACGAGGCGCCAACGTTAGCAGCCGCTAACATCGACGCTCGTGGACGTGACCAGCGGCTTCGATCTCGCTCCCTATGTCGCTCTGCTCGAGCAGCAGGGCTACGCGGTGGTTCCCGATGTCGTGCCGCTCGACCTCGTGCGGCGGCTGCGGGCGCGCATCCTGGTCCTAGGTGAAGAGGACCGGGCCGCCGGCCTGCGCACCATGAGCTTCGGCGAACAGACGCAGCTCGTCTGGCGGGTCGTCTGCCGGGGTCCCGAGTTCGAAACCGCCCTGCAGCTTGCCGAGCTGCACCGGCTGATGGGCTACCTGCTCGGGTCCGGCTTCCGCCTGAGCGTTGCCAACGCCAGCATCCTGTGGCCGGGCGCCGAGCCGCAGCTCCTCCACAGCGACAACGTCTTGGTGCCCGAGCCGTTTCCGGTGTGGCCGCTCACGGCGACCGCCGTCATCCCCTGCGACGACTACACCGGCGAGAACGGGGCCACCCTCGTTGTGCCCGGGAGCCACCGGCTCCACCGCCATCCGCTCCGGGGCGAGGGGGTCGACCGTGTCGTCCCCATCGAGGCGGCGCCCGGTTCGCTCGTCGTGTGGAACGGCAACCTGTGGCACCAGTCGGGGCGGCGCACGGCGCCCGGCGAGCGGGTCGTCTTCCACGCCAACTTCTGCTGCCTGCACATGGCCACCTACGAGAGCTACGACGACGTGCCCGACGACCTCGTCGAGCGCAACGGTCCCGAGTTCGCCGAGCTGCTGGGCCGGCACCTTCCCTGGGGCTTCGACACCGTCGCCGGTCCTGATCGCGCCCGGGTCTTCTCGGCCGCGTCGGCCGCGAGGACCCGAGCGTGACCGTACGGTGCGAGCGCCACGGCGGCGTCGCCCATCTCGTGCTCGCCCGCCCCGATGCCGGCAACGCCATCGACCTCGACGTCGCTCGTGCGCTCGCCGACGCGGCCACCGCGCTGTCCGACGACCGGGGCGTGCGGGTCGTGCTGCTCCGCAGCGAAGGGAAGGACTTCTGCGTCGGCGGGGATCTCCGCTCCTTCGCCCAGGTTCGAGATCTAGACCGCCATCTCACAGAGGTCACGACGCACCTCCATGCGGCCATCGCCCGGCTGGCGCGCCTCGACGCTCCGGTGATCGCGGCGGTGCAGGGCAGCGCGGCCGGCGCCGGGATGAGCCTGGCGCTGGGGGCCGACCTAGTCGTTGCCGCCGCGTCGGCCCGGTTCGTCCTGGCCTACACCCGCGTGGCGCTCAGTCCCGACGGCGGCGGCTCCTGGTACCTCCCGCGCCTCGTCGGGACCCGGCGCGCCCTGGAGCTGGCGCTCACCAACCGGGCGCTCTCGGCCGGCGACGCCCTGGAGTGGGGGCTGGTCACCCGGGTGGTACCCGACGACGCTTTGCGCAGCGAGGCCGAAGCGCTGGCCGGCGAGCTCGCGGCCATGGCCCCGGGCTCGCTGGCGGCCACCAAGCGGCTCATGCGGGCGAGCCTCGGCAACCCGCTCGAGACCCAGCTCGAGCTCGAGAGTCTCGCCTTGGCCGAGAATGCCCGACGTGACGGTCCCGAGGGAATCGCCGCCTTCATCGAGAAGCGCCCGCCCGCCTACCCCGCGGGCTGAGCGCCGCGGCCGAACCGTGGGAGCGGTTGCGCCCGCCACGCTCGTCGGCCTCCTCAGCCTTCTCGGCTTGCTCCCCGCGTGCTCGGGTGGCGGATCCGTGGGCGATGACGATGCCGCGGACGTCGCCACCCCGCTCGACGGCTACAGCATCGACTACGACGTCACCGTCTCGCTCCCGTCCGGCGCCGAGTCGAGCCGGCGCCTGGTTCGGGTGAGCCGACCCTTCGCCGGGCTCGACATCACGGTCCCCGAGGGCAGCACCGCACCGGCCGGTGGCGCCCTCAGCGACGGGAACCGCCTCTACACCGTGCACCCCGGCCGGCTCCTCGACGCGGGTGTGGCGATCCCCGGGCCGCCGCCGGGCGACTACCGCTTCACCGCGGTCCTCGGCGACCTGGTGCGGCTCGGGCTGCTCGTGCCGCAGGGGTCGGCCGTCGTCGCCGGGCGGGGCTGCGACGTCTACCGGACCGGCGCGCCGCTCGGCGACCCCCTCCGCGCCCCGCAGGTTGGCGAGTTCGCCGACTGGTGCATCGATCCCGAGGGGCTGCTGCTGTCGGAGCGATGGACGCTCGACGGGCGGCCGCTGCGCACCACCGTTGCTACCAGCGTCATCGCCCGGAGGCCGACCACCCCCATCGCTCCCGACGGTTCGCTACCCGTCGAGCCCAACCCCGCTCTGACGGCACGAGCCGAGGCGCTCGATGTCGAGCGGCGGCCCGAGGTCGGCGACGCCTCGTACTGGGTGGCATCGCCGGCCCCGGGCTCGTGGCAGCTCACCCGCCGGCTGCGTGTGGTCACCACGTCGACGCTGGGCGGTGCCCCCCAGATCGACGACCTCGCCTACGTCGACGTCTACCGCCGCGGCGTCGACGTCGTGGTGGTGGCCCATCGCGATCGGGCGTTCGGCGCGGTGGTCGCAACGGGGCTCGAGCAGCGGGAGGCGGGAGCCCTCGGGGAGATGGACGTGCTCCTCAGCCCGCGCGGCGCCGAGCTGGCAGTGGCGCGTGAGCAGTGGGTGATCTCGGTGCAGGGAACCACGAGCGTCGCCGACCTCGTGGAGTTCGCGTCGGCGCTGCGCCCGCTCAGCGGCCCGTGAAGGTGGGGGTGCGCTTCTCGAGGAAGGCCGCGGCCGCTTCCCGGTGATCCTCGGTCTGGAACAGGCGGGCCAGCCCGTTGCCGACGAAGGTGGCGACGTCGGTCAGCTCCGCGTAGGAGCGGCCGGCCGCTCGCCGCAACCCCTCCTTGATGTGACGTACCGCCAGCGGGGGTTGCGCGGCGATCCGGCCTCGACGTCGTCGCCGGAGCAGAACCCCTTGCCGGCGCCGGTGAGGATCACGACCCGCACGTCGTCGTCGCGCTCGATGCGGGCGAAGGCGTCGACGAGGGCGTCGCCCATGCCGAACGTGGCCGCGTTGAGCCGTTCGGGCCGGTGAGGGTCACGGTCGCGACGTGGTGCTCGACCTGGTAGAGGACTTCGTCAGCCATGTGCCGACGTTAATCCTCGTTTACACCGGGGTTGGCGCTGGGGCTCGACGGCTCGGCGGCCTCCGCCTCGAGCAGCCGGCCCACGTCGAGGTTGGCCCCGCCTCCCGTCCCGCAGGCAGCCAGTGCGCTGAGCGCGATGGTGACGGCGACCACTTGGAGGCGCCGCCGCCGGGTCACTCCTTCGCCCGTCCCCGGACCCTGGTGACCGCGCTGGTCGACGCGAAGCCGGCGGCGGCGATCACGGTGAGCCATCCGATCCAGTCCCCGTACGACACCCACGGCGAGCTGCCCGAGCCGAGTGGAATGTCGGCGACAAGTGTCTCCTGGGTGGTCCCGCCGGGATCGACGGTCTTCTCCACGACCCGGCCCCAAGGGTCGATGATGGCCGAGTCGAACCGGCTGTCGGCCTTCACCATCGAGACGCGGTTCTCGATCGCCCGGAACACGAGGTGCGTGTAGTGCGTGGCGGCGATCGCCGGAACATCCGATGACGGTGTGGCGATGAGGCGGGCTCCGCCTCTCGTCATGATGCGAGCGGTGTCGGTGTAGTCCAGGTCGTAGCAGATGATCGTGGCCAGCGATCCGAGCTCGGTGTCGTAGACGGGGAAGTCGCCCTGGAAGTCGTTGAGATCGCCGGCGAACGTGCCGGGGTGGTCCTTGCCGTAGACACCGAGGAAGCGGCCGTCAGGCGCCAGCAACGTCGTGGCGTTGCGGGTCAGGCCGCCGGGCTCGTCGATGCGGTAGCCGAGGACCAGGTACGCGTCGGTGTCGCGGGCGAGGGCCTGCAGCCGGGCGGTGTGATCGAGCTGCGGGTCGAAGGTGAGACCCGCCTCGTTCCACACGACGAGGCGCGCGCCGCGCGCGGCGGCGTCCCGTGTCTGCGAGTCGTAGCGCTCGAGCCGCTGATCGGCGTGCTCGTCGTCGTTGGGGAGCCCGTTCTGCACGGCGGCGACCCGTACGGTCGGCGGCGCCTCGCTCAGCATGAGCGGGCTGGCCGCGAACCAGACCCCGACAAGGGCGGCCACGATGCCGGCGGCGCGCCGTCCGGCCGCACCCCGCAGGATCCAGCCGGCAATCGCCCAGCTCGACAGGAGGATCAGGAGCTGGAGCCCGACGATGCCGAACACGCTCACCGGTTGCAGCAGCGCCGGATGGTCGTGCAGGGCGTAGGCGTGGAATCCCCACGTCCCGCCCAAGGTCTCGTCGCCGGTGGAGCGCAGGAAGTCGATCGCGATCCAGCCGAGCGGCGCCGAGACGGCGATCCAGCGGTAGCCGGTGCGCTCGGCGAACGCTCGGGACCGTCCGGAGACGAGCACCGCGATCAGGCCCACGTAGACGGGGAACAGCTGGAACACCACGGCAACCTCGCCGTCGGCGAGGCCGGGCGAGAAGTAGACGGCGTAGCTCCCACCGACGCCGATGGCGGGGGCCAGCCACGACCAGCGGCGGGGGAGGGTGCGGTGCTGGGCGACGACCATCGGGACGAACGCCACGAAGATGAGCGGCCACCAGCCGACCGGAGGGTTGGCGAGGAGCACCAGCAGCGGCGTCACCGCCCCGAGCGCGAGCCCGCCGAGCAGGTGCCCGGGCTGGGTCGCGGGCGCCTCCTGGTCCTCGTCGAGCGCGAGCGCCTCGTCGGGCCGCGTCGCCGTGGTCGTCATGGCGCTCCCTCCGCCAGCGGCTTGAGCTCCACCCGCACGCTCGCCCCGTAGGCCCGGCTCGAACCGAGCCCGGCCATCTCGTCGGTCGCGCTCCCGGGACCGAGGGAGACGGTGAACGTCGCCGATCCGTCGAGCCCCGTGCCGCAACCCGCCGGGACCACAGCTTCGACCATGCCGCTTCCCCGCAGGGTGAGCCCGTCGCACGAGACATCGGTGAGGTTGAGGAACTCGACCGCCTCGCGATCGGCGACGGAGAACCTCCACCCCCAGATCTCGAAGGTGGGCCGCACCGTCCGGTAGTCGAAGACCACCGGATCGGGGCGCGGATCACCAGGATCGTGAGCGTGGGCGAGGTTGGCGTACTGCTCCTCGAGCTGCTCGCGGAAGTACGCCACCGCGTACACCGCCGAATGGTTTCCAGGCCCGACGTGGAACGTCCGCTCGACCCCGTACCGGTCGAAGATCTGCTCCATGTAGAGGTTCATGGGGAACAGCAGCGTCTCGAAGACGTGCGACATGTAGTTGGTGGGCAGGGCCTCATAGTCCTCCGCCCGGCGGGCGACGCTGTCGTTGACGAAGTGCTTCAGGTGGACGGCTTGTGTCCCGTCGGCCGCTCGAGCCCGGGCGTTGGGGATGAGATCGGTGGGGTTCGACTGGCGTAGCCACGCCTGGTCGGCGACGGGGTCGCCGAACCCGACCACGGTCTCGGAGACCACGGTGGTGGACAGCGCCTCGTCGGGCGCGGCGCTGGGTACCAGGCCGGGCAAGCGCAGGTACGGCAGGTCGGCCGGTGCCGGTCGACCTAGCACAAGTGCGCTGTCGTCGGTGAGGTGACCCGGCGCCACGAGGGGGAGCGCGCCTCCCGAACGCATGCCGAGGCTCGACCAGATGTCGGGCCAGGCCAGGCCGTTGATGTATGCGCCGAAGCCCCCTTGGGAGTAGCCGATGATGGCGCGGTGCTGGCGGTCCCCGCGGGTCGGGAAGGTGGCGTCGACGAAGGGGACCAGCTCCTCGGCGAGGAAGCTGGCCGGCTGTGGCGGGGGCGTGGCGTAGCGCGGCGTGTCGCCCTCGTGGGCGTAGCGGGGGTTCCAGTCGAACCAGCCGGTGTCCTGGTCCACAGCCGGCCCATGGCCCCCCGGCAGGGTGGCGCCGTGGGGAGAGACGATGATCAGGTCGAGCGCGGGCTTGGGTACCCACGTCGACGTGTCAGACCACTGCCAGGGTTCGGGATCCTGGCGGGGATCGACGGGTGGCCCCGCTGACAGTGCCTGCACCCAGGCACCCCCGCTCGAGCCGGCAGTGCCGACGCCCTCGCGGTAGCTGCCGCTGGTCCCGTGGAGGTAGTAGAGGACCGGGCAGGCCGGGCGCGGTTGGTCGTCGGAGGGGCGGCAGGCTTCGGGGATGAAGTAGCCCACCGGGACGGGAGCACCCATGTAGGTGCTGGGCAGACGTAGGCAGTCGACCTGACCGACGGTGAGCACGAGGGTCTCATCGTCGAGGGCGCACTCGCTGCCGTCGGGTCGCGCGGCGCGAGCGGCCGGCATCCCGACGACGACAGGCACCACGAGCAGCACCGCCAGCAGACCGACCAGCCACCGGCCCCGCGAGATTTGCACCGCATGCCGCAATGTCGCGCTCCCCCTGCTCCGTGGTTCACGGGCGGCCCACGACCGTGGACGCCCCTCGGCGGGGAATGTTACTCTTCGTTTACTTTGGATCAAGCGCGCAGGAGGGCCGCGGGTGCAGTTCGGGTTCTCACAGGAACAGGACGAGCTACGACGCACCGTCCGCGCCTTCCTCGACCAGAAATCGCCGGAGACAGAGGTCCGGCGCCTAATGGAGACCGACGAGGGCTACGACCCCGCCGTCTGGCGCCAGATGGGTGAGCAGCTCGGGCTCCAGGGCCTCGCCATCCCCGAGGAGCTCGGGGGATCCGGCTACTCGTTCCGGGAGCTGGCGATCGTGCTGGAGGAGATGGGACGGGTGCTCCTGGCGGCGCCGTTCTTCTCGAGCGCGGTGCTGGCTGCGTCAGCCCTGCTGCACTCGGGTGACGACGCGGCCCAGAAGGAGCTCCTCCCTGCCGTCGCCTCGGGAGCGACCATCGCCACCGTCGCCGTGGCCGAGGACTCCGGCCGTTGGGACGTCGACAGCGTCGAGCTGGCGGCCCGGCGCGACGGCGACGGGTTCGCGCTCTCCGGGACGAAGAGCTTCGTCGTCGATGGGCTGATCGCCGATCTCATCCTGGTGGTCGCTCGCACTGCGCAGGGTCCGTCGCTGTTCTCCGTCGACGGAGCCTCTCCGGGCCTGGCGCGGACGTCGTTGTTCGCCATGGACCAGACGCGCAAGCTGGCCCGCCTCGAGTTCTCCGACACGCCCGCCCGCCTCGTCGGTGCCGGCGGAGCCGCCGCCCCGATGCTGGAGCGGACGCTGCAGCTCGCGGCCGTGGGCCTGGCCCACGAGCAGCTCGGTGGCGCTCAGCGATGCCTCGAGATGGCGACGCAGTACGCCAAGGACCGCATCCAGTTCGGCCGCCCGATCGGCTCGTTCCAGGCCGTCAAGCACAAGTGCGCCGACATGTTGGTGGCCGTCGAGCTGGCCCGGTCGGCCGCCTACTACGCGGCCTGGTGCGCGGCCACGCTCGACGGCGACCTTCCTGTGGCCGCGGCCATGGCCAAGTCGTACTGCTCGGAGGCCTACTTCTCGGTCGCGGCCGAGAACATCCAGGTGCACGGCGGCATTGGGTTCACCTGGGAGCATCCCGCGCACCTCTACTTCAAGCGGGCCAAGTCGTCAGAGCTGCTCTTCGGCGACCCGCTGCACCACCGCCGCGTTCTGGCCGCGCACATCGGCATCTGAGCGGGCTGGCCGCCCGCCCCGTCCCTGGAGGTTGCATCCGTGCCCATCGATCCCGCCAAGGCCCTCGGCGCCGACCTCGGCGCGACCCCCGCAGAGTGGGTGGAGGACGACGTGATCCTCTACCACCTCGGCTTGGGCGCGGGGAACCCACCCACCGACCCCAACGAGCTCGGGTACACCTACGAGGGCAACCTCAAGGTCCTCCCGAGCTTCGGGGTGATCCCGGTGTTCGGGGCGCTGGGCAGCGTGGCGTCGATCCCGGGTCTCGAGTTCAACCCGGCGATGCTGATGCACGGCGAGCAGGACCTCGTCGTGCACCGGCCGCTGCCCACCGCGGCGAAGGTGTCGACCAGCGGCCGGGTCGCCGGTGTCTACGACAAGGGCAAGGCGGCCCTCGTCATCATCGAGACCGACACGGCCGACGACCGGGGCGAGCCGCTCTTCACCAACCGGTTCTCCCTCTTCATCCGGGGCGAGGGTGGGTTCGGCGGCGACGCGGGGCCGAAGGCCGGCAACGAGCCCCCCGACCGCGAGCCCGACATCCGGATCGAGTCGCCCACGCTCCCGCAGCAGGCGCTCATCTACCGCCTCTCAGGTGACAAGAACCCGCTCCATGCCGACCCCGGCTTCTCTGCTCTCGGTGGCTTCGACCGGCCCATCCTCCACGGGCTGTGCACCTATGGCGTCGTGTGCAAGGCGGTGGTCGACACGGTGCTCGGCGGCGACGTCACCCGGGTTGCCCGCTACCAGGTCCGCTTCGCTGGTGTGGTGTTCCCCGGCGAGACCATCGTCACATCGGTGTGGCGTGACGGTGACGACCGCCTCGTGGTGGCTGCCTCCACCAAGGAGCGTCAGGCGGCGGCCATCTCCAACGCCGCGATCGAGCTGCGGTAGCCCTTGCGGTAGCCCCGTCGCTCGCCCGCGCCTGGCGGGGTGGCGGTCAGCTTCCGGCGCTCGACGACGCGAGCGACGTCGGGTCGACCAGCAGCGCGTTCATGATCATCTCGATGATGAGCGCCGACCGCACGGGGCGGGCCAGACGGCTGCGGTAGATCGACGCCATGAGGGCCAGCCCGTTGGCGCCCTGGATCATCACCCGCGCCTCGGCCTCGTCGAGGCCGGGTCGGACCGCGATGAGCGCCCGCACCCACTGCTCGAGGTGCTGCCGCTCGGCGCGCTCGAGGCGCGTCTTCGTCTCACCGGCCAGTGTCCGCCGCTCGAACACCCCGACGTAGGCCAGCGACGGGTTCTCGAGGATGACGTCGACGTAGACGGTCACGAGCCCGCGGAACGCATCGAGTGGCGTCGGGGCCTGCTCCATGATCTCGCGGGCGTGCTCGAGGGCGGCCGACGAGCGGTCGGTGACGATCTGCTCGAGGATCTCTTCCTTGCTCTCGAAGTGGCGGTAGATGGCCGGTCCGGTGATGCCAGCGGCAGCACCTATTTCATCCATCCCCGTGGCGTGGTAGCCGCGCTCGTGGAACAGCGTCGTGGCTGCCGCGATGATCTCGTCGCGCCGGTGAGGTCGGCGCTTCCGGCGCGAACGCACCACAGCCGTGTCGGGTGAGCCTGTGCTCGCTGTTGCCACGCGACCTCCTCCGCCTTGCTCGAGCGTGTGAACGGAGGATAGCAACGGGACTCGCCAGACGCCGGTCTCTCGTCGTGCTAGAAGTGAACCGTCGTAAACGTGCAAGTGGAGACGAGGAGATGTGGAGATGGGGGCACTTGACGGTCGCGTGACCATCGTCACGGGTGCGGGGCGGGGGATCGGGCGGGAGCACGCGCTGCTGTTCGCCCGTGAAGGAGCGCACGTCGTGGTCAACGACTTCGGCGGCAACCCCGATGGCACGGGCGGCGACACGGGCCCGGCTCAGACCGTGGTCGAGGAGATCCAGGCGCTCGGCGGCGTGGCGGTGGCGAACACCGACAGCGTGTCGAGCTGGGAGGGCGCGGAGCGGCTGGTCGCCACTGCCATCGAGGTCTTCGGCGACCTGCACGTGCTCGTGAACAATGCCGGCATCCTGCGCGACAAGCTCTCGTTCAACATGAGCGAAGCCGAGTGGGATGCCGTGGTCGACGTCCACCTCAAGGGCCACTTCTGCCCAACCCGGTTCGCGGCCGCCTACTGGCGGGCCCAGCACAAGGCGGAGCGGCCCGTCACCGCCGCCATCGTCAACACGTCGTCGGGCGCCGGGCTGATCGGGAACCTCGGCCAGCTCAACTACGCGGCGGCCAAGGCCGGCATCGCGGCCATGACCATCGTCGAGGCGATGGAGCTGGGACGCTATGGCGTGCGGGCGAACTGCATCGCGCCGGTGGCCCGCACCCGCCTCACCCTCCAGACGCCTGGCATGGGCGAGCAGATGCAGGCGCCCGACGACCCGGGCCAGTTCGATGCCCTCGACCCGGCCAACATCTCACCCCTCGTCGCCTACCTCGCCACCGCCGGATGCCCGTTCACTGGCGGCGTGTTCCACGTCGTCGGCAACGAGGTCGGGCTGTTCCAGGGCTGGACCCTGCTCGACCGGATCACCAGCGACGGCCGCTGGACCGTGGAGCGGCTGGCCGAGGAGGGCAAGCGGCTCCACGATGGTCGGCCCGAGCTGGCCTCGCAGGGCAGCGATCTCGCCACGCTGTTCGCCAACGTCGGGTGACCTGGCGCGACCGCCGTCCCATCCTCGCCGCGCCGGCCCGCAGGCGGCCGGCTCAGTCCCGACGATGGACACGAAGCTGACGCACTCGCCGGGTGCGCCGCCGAGGTTGTGCGTCAGGCCGAGTTGCTTGCCGGCGTCGATCGTGGCTATCCGCCGGTTCTCGGGTGCCTCGCCGCGGAGCTGGAGCCAGCACTCGAACAGCATCCGGAGACCGCTGGCGCCGATGGGATGACCGAACGACTTCAGACCTCCGTCGGGGTTGACCGGTAGATCGCCGTCGAGGTCGAACGACCCGCTCAGCACCTCCTTCCACGCGTTGCCGCGCTCGGTGAAGCCGAGGTCCTCCATGAGCACGAGCTCGGTGGGCGTGAAGCAGTCGTGGCACTCAGCCATGGCGAGCTCGGCCCGCGGGTCGGTCACCCCGGCCTGGGCGTAGGCGTCCTCGGCCGAGCGCACGACCTCGAGGAAGGTGGTGTAGTCGTAGTCGGGGTCGATCGGCCCGGCCGCCGGGCCGGCCGCGAACGACAGCGCCTTCACGTACAGCGGCCGGTCGGTGTAGCGGTGGGCGTCCTCGGCTCGCACGATGACGGCGGCAGCCGACCCGTCGCTAACGCCCGAGCAGTCGAAGATGCCGAGCGGTCCGGCGATGAGCGGGGAGCAGGCGATCGTCTCCTTGTCGACCTCGCGACGGAACTGGGCGCGAGGGTTGCGGGCGCCGTTGAAGTGGTTTTTCCAGGCGATGCGGGTGAGCACCTCCTTCATCTCCTCGTCGGAGACGCCGTACTTCTTGCCGTAGGCGGGAGCCAGGAGGCTGAACATCGCGGGGGCGGTGAGCGGGACCTGCGTTCCGTCGCCGGCAACCGTGCCACCGACGAGGCCGGAGAAGCCGGAGTCCTTCAGCTTCTCGACGCCGATGGCCATGACGATGTCGAAAGCGCCCGCCGCCACCGCGTAGCAGGCGTTGCGGAACGCCTCTGAGCCCGTGGCACAGAAGTTCTCGACGCGGGTGACCGGCTTGTAGTCGATCTTGAGGGGCCGGCTGAGGGTGAGCCCGCTGTAGCCGGAGCCCATGGTGCCGAGCCAGAAGGCGTCGACGTCGTCCTTGGCGACGCCCGCCGACGCGAAGGTCTCGAGCGCGGCGTCGATGAGCAGGTCGTCGACGGACTTGTCGAAGTGCTCGCCGAAGGGGGTGCACCCCATGCCGACGATGGCGACGCGGTCTCGGATCCCTCGTGAAGCCATCAGCTTCCCCTCTCCGGTCGAGCTTTCCAGAAGTAGTTGTGGATGCCGTTGGTGGCGGTGAAAAGGCGGCGGAACGTCATCTCGACCCGATCGGCGATGCGCACGCTGGAAGGATCGACATCGGTCATCTCGCACTGGAAGCGACCACCGCCGTCGAAGTCGACCACGGTGGCGACCACCGGCGGGTTGAGCGAGTAGGCGAGGCGGTCGACGGTGTAGGTGGCGATGGTCCCGCCGACATCGGCCAGCGGTTCGGGCTGCATGCGATCGGCGGCGCCGCACTTCACGCACACCCGCTGGGGCGGGAGATGGCGCGCCGCGCACTCCTCGCAGCGGCTGCCGATGAAGGCGAACTTCCAGGCCTCGCCGCGAAACGACGGCGGCGCGGCCGGGGGATCGGGGTCGGGCCGGCGCGGTGGCTCGCGATCGAGCAGGCCTCGCCATGTGAGGAACGTTGGGTAGGGGAGTGTGTCGTTGCCTGACGCGACGAGGTTGGCCACTGTGCGCCTCGGCATGAACGACGCGACAGCGTTGGTGGTGCGGAACACGAGGGCATCGGCGCCGTCGGCCAGCGAGATCGCCACGATCACCTCACCGGGACCGGCGCGATCGAGGATGTCGGCGAGGGCCAGGCCGAGGTGCGCCGTGCCCGTGTTCCCGAGCACCGGGGTGAGATCCGGGGCGAAGGCCTCGGCTCGAACACCCAGCGTCGGGGCAACCCGCCGAGCAGCCCGGGCGTGGAGCCCGGCGATGGCGAGGTGGTCGACGTCGTCTGGCGTGAGGCCAGCCCGTTTCAGGGCGTCGGTCACGGCCGACTGGGCGAGCGGGACGTAGGCCGTCTCGCCGAACCGCTCTTCCCACTGCCGGCTGGCTAACGCTCCCGGCGCCCGCCAGCGGTCGAGGAACTCGGCCGACGACGCCGACACCGCGAGAAGCTCGGCGAGCACTGGCTCACCGTCGCCGACGAGGAACGCCACCGCGCCGTCGCCGCCGTTGGCTTCGTCGCTCCCGCCTGGGAGGCCGGTGCGGATGTCGGCGCTGACCACGAGCGTGGGGCCCGGCGACTGCAGTCCGAGGCGGAGAGCGCCGGCGCCGGAGCGAACCGCACCCGCCAGGTCGTAGGCGGCGACCGATTCGTCGAGGCCGACCGCGGCGTGGATCGCGGTTGCGTTGGTCTTGTCGGCGTAGGCCGGCACTGCCGTGGCGAACAACAGGCTGTCGGGGCGGCTCGACGGCGCCGCGCTCAGGGCTGCGCGCGCGGCTTCGACGCCCATCGACGTGGTGTCCTCGTCGTAGGACGCCACCGACCTGGTGCCCTGGCCGCCGCCGGCGCCCAGGGCGGCTGTCACGGCGGCACGCTGGAGGCGGTAGTAGGGGACGTAGCTCCCGTAGCTGATGATCCCGGACATCGTGCGCTCGCTCACTCCTTCGGAAGGGAGATTCCGGCCTGCTCCCGATCCCATGTGTTGTCGTTTAGGGCCTGTTCCCGCAGCCTGACCTTCTGCGTGCGAAACGTAGCCTCGGTCTTGGGCAGCTCGGTGACGATCTCGACGTATCGCGGCACCATGAAGCGGGGCATGCGGGGGATCAGGAACTCGATGAGCTCCTCACCGGTGAGCTCCTCGGTGGGTTTCACGACCACGCTGATCTTGACGTCGTCCTCGCCCAGATCGGAGGGGACGCCGACCGCGGCCGACTCCTGGACCGCCGGATGCTGGTTGATGTGGGCCTCGACCTCGAACGAGGAGATGTTCTCGCCACGCCGTCGGATCGCGTCCTTGATGCGGTCGACGAAGTAGAGCCAGCCGTCGTCGTCGACCTTGAAGGCGTCGCCGGTGTGGAACCAACCGTGGCGCCACGCCTCGGCCGTCTTGTCGGGCATCTTCCAGTAGCCGAGGTTCATGCACCAGGGCTCCGAGCACCGGACGATGAGCTCGCCGACCTCGCCCGGCCGCACCGGCTCCCCGTGCTCGTCGACGACGCGGATCTCGTAGCCCGGCCGACCCTCGCGAGGCCGGCCGCACGTCCGGAAGTTGGGAGGGTTCCAACCCGCCGTGATCGGGATGCCCGTCTCAGTCATTCCGAACCCGGTGGTGTGGCGGGGGATGCCGAAGCGGCGCTTGAACTCTTCGATCTCGGGAATGATCGGGCCCCCGCCGACGGAGTGCACGGCGTTGTCGGCGTCGTCGTCGCGTTCCGGCATCTGCATGAGGATCGACATGAGCGGCCCGAGGAGGGCGAGGACGGTGATGTTGTGCTTGCGGACGTCATCCCAGAACTCGGTGGCGCTGAACATCTCCCGGATCACGAGGGTCGCCTCGGACAGCGCCGTGACGTAGAGCGCCGCCTTCCCCGATATGTGAAAGGCGGGGTAGGGGCTGTAGTAGCGGTCGCCGGGGCTCGTCATGTCGTCGGGCATGCCCGTCGAGAACCAGTAGAGCTCGGCCCACGGGACGAGCACGCCCTTCGACGGTCCGGTGGTGCCCGACGTGTAGATGATGGCCATGGTGTCGCGGTGCGACGGGCCTTCGAGGTCGGTGGCGGGTTCGACACCACCGAGGAACTCGTCGCCGCGGATCACCTCACAGGGAAGGTCGGGCAGGGGATCCGCCGCGGTCGCATCGGGCACGATGACCCGCTTGAGCCGCGGGAGGTCCGCCGACACGGCGGCCAGCCGGTCGACGAACCGGGAGGCGAGGAGGACGGTCTCGGCCTCGGAGTTCTCGACGAGGTACTTCAGCATCGTGCCTAGGTACATGTTGTTGGCGGGCACCTCGATCGCCCTCAGCCAGGCCACACCCAGCCACGCGTAATACGCCTCGAGCGAGTTCGGCAGCATCGTGACGACCGTCTGGCCCTCGTCGATGCCGGCGCGCCGGTAGGCGGCCGCCCAGCCGAGGATGGTGTCGTGCAGCTCGGCGTAGGTGACGGTCGGTCCGGTCACATCGAGCACCGCGGTCGTAGCTCCGGCACGTTGCGCCAGATCGGCGATCGCGTAGGGCAACACCTGATTGCGGTCGAGCACCTGGCACCCCCTCCAATTGAGAACCGTCGTTAACGGAAGTATATGTGAGGGCGTGGGACCCGACCTGCTCGACGATCTGGGAGCCGAATACGACGAGCTCGACGCGCTGCTGGCCTCGGTCGACGAGGGGTCGTGGGACAGCCCAACGCCCGCGGTGCCGTTCCTGGTCCGTGACCAGGTGCTCCACCTCGCCCTCGGCGAGGAGCTCGCCGCGTTGGCCATCGCGGAACCGGCGGCGTTCCAGAGTCGCCTGGTCGAGCTGCTCGCCGATGTCGCCCGGCTCGAGCAGGACGCGGCCGTCGAGGCGCGCCAGCTTCGTCCCGACGATCTGCTCGGCCGGTGGCGCCATCACCGAAACCGGACTCTCGACGGCCTGCGTGCCGCCCCGCCCGATGCCCGCGTCGGCTGGATCACCGGCGAGATGTCGGTGGCGTCCTTCGCCACGGCCCGTCTGATGGAGACCTGGGCGCATGGCCAGGACGTGGTCGACGGGCTCGGGTGGCGGCGCCCGCCGACGGCCCGCCTCCGCCATGTGGCCGATCTCGGGGTTCGCACCTGCAGCTTCAGCTACCGCAACCGCGGCCTCGCGGTTCCCGAGGGCGCCGTCTGGGTCGAGCTCGACGGCCCCAGCGGCGAGCAGTGGGTGTGGGGCCCGGCGGACGCCCCCGACCGCGTCTGTGGCCCGGTCGAGGACTTCTGCCTCGTCGTGACCCAACGGCGCCACCTCGCCGACACATCCCTCGACATCACCGGACCCGGCGCGGGGGAGTGGCTCGCGATCGCGCAGGCGTTCGCCGGACCTCCCACCGACGGGCGCCGGCCCGGACAGTTCCCGACGCTCGACCCCTGAGGACCACCTTGGACACCACACCACCCACCGACAGCCCGTTTCGGCTCGAGCTGCGCGAGTGGCTCGCGGCCCACGCCCCGCCGCGAGCCGGCGATCGGGGCACCATCTCGATCATGGCCGAGCTGCGCGACGACCCGTCGTTCATCGAGGAGGCGCGTCGCTGGCAGCGCACGCTGGCTGGGGGAGGCTGGGGTGCCATCGGTTGGCCGGGCCACTACGGCGGGCGTGACGCCGGTCCGGCCGACGTGATGGCCTTCATCGAGGAGGTCGCCCGCTACGACCTGCCCGTCGGCGTGTTCATGATCGGGATCGGGATGGTCGGCCCGACGCTGGTCGCCCATGCGACCGACGAGCAGAAGGCTCGCTACCTCCCGCCCATGCTGCGGGGCGACGAGATCTGGTGCCAGCTCTGGAGCGAGCCCGACGCCGGTTCCGATCTCGCCAGCCTCACAACCCGGGCCGAGGTCGACGGGGACGAGCTCGTTCTCAACGGCCAGAAGGTGTGGACGAGCGGAGCGCACTACGCCCAGTTCGGCCTCGGGATCTTCCGGTCCGACCCGACCGTTCCCAAGCACCAGGGAATCTCGTGCCTGGTCGTCCCCATGGACGCGCCCGGGATCACCGTCCGCCCGCTTCGCCAGATGACCGGAGGGGCCCACTTCAACGAGGTCTTCTTCAGCGATGCCCGCGTCCCCCTCGCCAACCTCGTCGGTGACCGGCACGACGGGTGGCGCGTCGCTCGCACCACGCTCATGAACGAGCGCATGGCGGCAGGCACGTCGATCTCGTGCGGCGAAGCGTTCCACACTCTGGCGACCCTGGCGCGGCTCGCGCCCCGCGATGCCCGCCGGGGTTCTGCCGATGCCGTCGTTCGCCAGGCCCTGGCGCGGGTGTATGCCCGGGGGCGGCTGTTCGACCTCACGACGGCGCGGGTGAGGAGCACCCTGGAGCGCGGCGGCATCCCCGGCGCCGAGGCTTCGATCCTCAAGCTGGCGGCCACGCACTTCTTCACCGACCTGGCCATGCTTGGTGCGACCATCCTCGGACCCGAGGCCACGCTGGCCGACGGCGACGCTCCCGAGGGCGGCCGCTGGACCCAGGCGGTGCTCGGCAGCTTCGCCATGCACCTGGGGGGCGGCACCGACGAGATCCAGCGCAACATCATCGGCGAGACGGTCCTCGGCTTGCCGCGGGAGCCCGCCGTCGACAAGGACGTCCCGTTCAACGAGGTGCGGGCGGTGACACGACGCTGAGCAGGTGCGCGATGTGAACTATCGTTCACGTCATGGAGCTTGCTGTCACCCTGCCCTACGCCGAAGGCGCCATGACACCCGCCGAGGTGGCCGAGTTCGTCGAGGCGGCCGACCGGCTCGGCTACCACTCGGTGTGGGTGGCCGAGGCCTGGAGCTACGACGCCTTCATGCTTCTCACGTCGTTGGCCCCGCACACCGAGCGGATCGGGCTCGGTACGTCGATCGTCAACGTGTACTCGCGGACCCCGGCGCTCATCGGCCAGTCGCTGGCGACGCTCGATGCCCTGTCGGGCGGGCGGGCCATCCTCGGCCTCGGCGCCTCGGGTCCCCAGGTGGTCGAGGGGTGGCACGGTGTGCCCTACCGCAAGCCGATGCAGCGCACGAGAGAGACCATCGAGATCGTCCGCACCATCCTCCGCCGCGAGCGGCTCGTGTACGACGGCGAGATCTTCGACCTCGACATGGGCCTGAAGCTGATCAACCACCCCGTGCGGTCCGAGGTGCCGATCGTCGTGGCCGCGCTCGGCCCCCGCAACGTCGAGATGACAGCCGAGCTGGCCGACGGTTGGATGCCGACGCTGTACTCGCCGGGCCGCGCCGGCGAGGTGTTCGGGCCAGCGCTCGAGGCCGGGCGAGCCAAGCGCTCACCCGACCTGGCTCCGCTGCAGGTGATCGCGACCACGAGCGTCGGCATCTTCGACGACGCCGACGCCGCGAGCATGGCCAAGCAGCTGCTCAAGCACGGGCTCGCCCTCTACATCGGCGGCATGGGGTCGCGGGAGCAGAACTTCTACAACCACCTCGTGCGCCGCTACGGCTACGACGACATCGCGACCACGGTGCAGGATCTGTATCTCGATCGGCGCCGCGACGAGGCGGCGGCCGCGATCCCCGACGAGCTCGTCGACGAGTTCGCCGCGGTCGGCTCGGCCGCGGAGGTAAAGGACCAGCTGGCCCGATTCGACGCGTCGGGCGTCGACGTCCTGATGGTCCAGCTCGTGGCCATGGACCAGCGAGGCCGCCTCGACCTGCTGGAGACGCTCCCGAACCTCATCTGAACGGATCTCACGCTGACCGTCGAATCCATCCGCGCGAGGACGCACCGCCGGATCGACGACGAGCGTCAGTTCACGTTCCGCTGGCGGCCTTCCCAGTAGGGGGCCCGTAGCTCCTTCTTGAGGACCTTTCCCGAGGGGTTCCGGGGGAGGGCCTCGACGAAGTCGACCGTCGTCGGGCACTTGTAGCCCGCGAGCCGGGCGCGGGCGAAGGCGATGATCCCGTCGGCATCGAGGTCGGTGTCGGGAGCCCGAACCACGACCGCCTTGGGAGTCTCACCCCACTTCTCGCTGGGCACGCCGATGACGGCGACATCGGCGATCCCGGGGTGCGACATGAGAGCGTTCTCGACCTCGGCGGGATAGATGTTCTCGCCGCCCGAGATGATCATGTCCTTCACCCGGTCGTGGATGTAGACGTACCCGTCGGCGTCCAGGTACCCGGCGTCGCCGGTGCGGAGGAACCCGTCGGGCAGGATGGTCTCCGCGGTGGCCTCAGGCATCCGCCAGTAGCCCTTCATGTTCTGAGCCGAACGGACGAGGATCTCGCCGACCGTCCCCGTGGGGACCTCCTCGAGAGTGGCGGCGTCGACCACCTTCACCTCGGCGCCAGGGATCGGCTTGCCGGCCGCCCGGAGGCGGTGCGCGTTCGGGCCGTCAGGATCGTGGTCGTCGGGTGGGAGCAGCACGCAGCCGCCGGCCGTCTCGGTCATGCCGTACGCCTGGATGAAGTGGCAGCCGAACGTGCGGATGGCGTTGGTGAGCACCTCCTGCGAGATCGGCGAGGCGCCGTAGACGATCAGCTCCAGGGTCGAGAAGTCGGCCTCCTTCGTCTCGGGGAGCATGAGCAGGAACTGGATGACCGCGGGCACGAGCACGGTGTGGGTGATCCCGTAGGCGGTGATGTCGCGCACGACCTGGGCGGGGTCGACGTCGCGCATCATCACGTTCGGCACGCCGTTGTAGAGCCCGAGGAGACCCCACAGGCCACCAGCCACGTGGAAGGTGGGCATGACGACTTGGTTCACCGACGTCGGTCCGAAGGCCAGGGTGTCGTTGTTGGTCCGGACGTTGGAGAAGCAGTTGGCGTTGGTGAGCATCACGCCCTTCGGGCGGCCCGTGGTGCCCGAGGAGTAGAACTGGAGCGCGACGTCGTCGGCCTTGGACGGTACCGCGGGGTCCGTGGCGGGATGGGCACCGATCCAGCGTTCGTAGCTCTCGTAGCCGGCGGGGCTGTCCCCGCCGCCGATCACGACGACCTGCTTCACCGTCGTGAGCTCCGGCCGCATCGCCTCGAGCAGCGGGAGGGACTCGGCCCCTATGAGGAGCACGGTCGCCTCGGCATCGTTGACGATGAAGGCGGCTTCGGGCGGGGCCAGCCGCCAGTTGACGGCACAATTGACGGCGTTGAGCTTGGCGGCGGCGAAGGTCAGCTCGAAGTACTCGGGCGAGTTCTTGTCGAGGTAGGCGATGCGATCCTGCGCCGTGACGCCTCCGGCCGCCAGTGCGTTGGCCAGGCGGCTGGAGCGCTCGTCGAGCTCGCCGTAGGTGAGGCGCCCCTCGCCGAGGACGATGGCTAGCCCGTCGGGTCGCCCAGCGGCGTGCGCGCGGATGATGTCGGCGATCGTGTCGATGGCCATGTCTCCCCCTCCACCCCTTGCTGGTGAACGACGGCTTACCTTAGCGTTGGGCATGCCGTCACAGCCCACGAGCGACGTCGTCGCCCTGACCCAGCAGCTGATCCGCCACGCCTGCGTCAACGACGGTAACCCCGAGTCCGGCCAGGAGGTGCGCAACGCCGACCTCTTGCGCACCTACCTCGAAGGCGCCGGCCTCGACGTCGACGTCTACGAGGCCGTTGCGGGGAGGACGAACCTGGTCGCCCGCATCGAGGGCCGCGATCCGGCGACCCCGACGCTCTGCCTCATGGGCCACACCGACGTCGTGCCCGCCAACGAGCGCCGGTGGACCAACGACCCGTTCGGCGGCGAGATCATCGACGGGTTCCTGTGGGGCCGGGGCGCCATCGACATGTTCAACATCACTGCGTCGATGGCCGTGGCCATCAAGCGGCTGGTGTCGTCAGGCTTCCGGCCCCGGGGCACGCTCATCTACCTGGCGGTGGCCGATGAGGAGGCGGGCGGTGTCCACGGCGCCGAGCACCTGGCCCTGAACGAACCGGACGCGGTGCGCTGCGACTACTGCATCACCGAGTCTGGCGGCTTCCCGCTCCCCACCCCCAGAGGCGTCCGCCTGCCGTACCTGCACGAGGAGAAGGGCCCGATGTGGGCGACGCTGCGGGTGCACGGTGCGCCGGGCCACGGCTCGATGCCGTACGGCACCGACAACGCGCTCGTGAAGGCGGCGGAGATCGTGCGGCGCATCCACGAGTACCGCCCACCGACCCGGCTCGACGATGCGTGGACGTCCTTCGTGCACGGGCTCGGCATCCCCGCGGATCTGGCCGGCCCGTTGCTCGAGGAGCAGGGGTTCCTCGACGCGCTCGGCCTCCTGCCACCGGGCCTGGCCAAGATGGCGTACTCGTGCACTCACACGACGCTCACGCCGACCATGGTGAGCTCGGGCTGTAAGAACAACATCATCCCGGAGGAGGCGGAGATCGCCCTCGACATCCGGGTTCTGCCGGGCGACGACGAGGCCACCGTCCGGCGCATGATCGGCGATGCGCTGGGCGACGTGGCCGAGGGAGTCGAGCTGCACTTCGACCGGGCCACAGATGTGGCGACGGCCTCGCCGGTGGAGTCGCCGTTGCTCGACTCGATGCGCACGGTGGCGCAGCGGTTCTACCCAGGCGCCGAGCTGGTGCCGATGCGGATGGTCGGGAGCACCGATGCCCGCCACTTCCGCCGCATCTTCGGCACCGCGGCCTACGGCTTCGGGATGTTCAGCGAGCGGCTCTCCCTCGACCAGCTCGCCACCATGGGCCACGGTGACGACGAGCGCATCGACCTCGAGTCCCTCGAGATGTCCGTCAACCTCTGGGACTGGCTGATCCGCGACTTCCTCGGCTGACGGCCGGGCGCAGGTCGGCCGCCACGCGCCGTCAGCTGCGCGGCACCTGCGACCAGGGCAGGTCCTTGTCGACCCGAAGGTCGCCGGGAAGGCCGAGCACCCGCTCGGCGAGGACGTTCTTGCCGATCGCCGACGTGCCCCCGCCGATGGTGCCGCCGAGCGACGTCAGCCAGGCCTTCTGCACGTTGGACGTGTCGCCGGTGCCGAGCGACGCGCCCCCCATGACGGTCGGGCGCACCATCTCGTAGTCGTCGATGAGCAGGCCCTCGGCACCCAACAGGTCGAGGCAGAGCTCCCAGGTGCTGTGGGCCGCCCATGTGTAGGCGAGCTTGATGACTGATCCCTCGGGCCCGGGGACGCCCCGGTCGCGCAGCTCCTGGGCTCGCAGGGTGGTGAGCCGCACCACCTCGCTGTCGATCCACGCACGAGTCACGTCGTCACGGCGGGCGTCGTCGCCGCCGCCCTGCAGGCGGAAGAGGTCGACGAGGCGGCCGGCCGCGCCCGCACCCCGCGGTGCCTTCGCCAGGTGGCCGAATGCCGTGCGCTCGTTCATGAGCGTCGTGATGGCCACCCGCCAGCCGTCGCCCACCTCGCCCACCCGCAGCGAGTCGGGGGTGCGGCCGTCGGTGAGGTACACCTCGTTGAACTCGGCTTCGCCGTTGATCTGGCGGAGCGGGCGCACCTCGATCCCCGGCTGGCGCATGTCGATCAGGAAGTAGGTGAGGCCCCCGTGCTTGGGCTGCTCGGAGTCGGTGCGGGCGAGGATCATGGCCCAATCCGCGACGTGGGCCAGCGTGGTCCACACCTTCTGCCCGTTCAGCACCCACTCGTCGCCGTCACGCTCGGCCCGGGTCGACAGCGCGGCCAGGTCGGATCCGGCGCCGGGCTCGGAGAAGAGCTGGCACCAGATCTCCTCACAAGTGAACCCGCGCCGGAGGAACCGGCGCTGCTGCTCTTCCGTACCCATGGCGACGAGGGTGGGTCCGGCCATGCCGATGAGCATGAAGTTCTCGTAGACGTTGCTCGGCGCCCCCGCCTCGGCCAGACGGTCGTCGATGTGCTCCTGGAGCTTCGGGTCGCCCGCCAACCCCCCGGAGCCCTCGGGGAAGTGCACCCAGGCCAGGCCAGCATCGAACTGCGCGCCCCAGAAGTCGTGCTTGGCGGTGGTCGCCGGTGGGCACGCGGCGAGGAGCCGCTCGATTGCGTCGTCGACCCGCACGATGCCGTCGTCCACGCTCATCCGCATTCTCTGTCCTAGCTCCGGGGCACCTGGGACCAGGCCAGGTCCTTGTCGACCCGCAGATCGCCGGGGAGCGCCAAGACCCGCTCGCCCAGGATGTTGCGCATGATCTCCGACGTCCCGCCCTCGATCGTGTTGGCGCGCGACCGGAGGAATGTCTTCACCACGTCGTCGCTCTCCATCCCGATGCGGTCGGGGCGCTTCATGTCGTAGTCGCTTACCAGCATGCCGTCGTGGCCCATGAGATCCACGCACAGGCTGTGGACCCGCCGCAGCGTCTCGGTGGCCGCCAGCTTGCCCGTCGATTGCTCGGGGCCGGGTGTTCCGGCCTCGGCCGTTTGCTGGGCGCGGATCGCAGTGAGCCGCACCGCCTCGCTCTCGATCCACAGCCGCGTCACCCGGTCGCGGAGGGCGTCGGTGGGGTCGCCGCCGCTCGCCGGGTGGCGATGGTGGTCGCGCCAGAGCTCCAGCGCGACCCCGATGGGTCCGCTCGCGCGCGGGGTCACGCCCATCGCGCTGATGGCGTTCCGCTCGTTCATGAGGGTGGCGACGGCGACGTGCCACCCGTCGCCGGCGCCGCCGAGCCGGTCCCGATCAGGGATGCGGGCGTCGGTGAAGTAGATCTCGTTGAACTCGGCGTCGCCCGTCATCTGGCGGAGCGGGCGCACATCGACGCCGGGAGCGTGCATGTCGACGATGAAGTAGGTGAGACCCCGGTGCTTGGGCACGTCGGGGTCGGTGCGGGCCAGCAGGAGACCCCATCGCGCCATGTGGGCCAGCGTGGTCCAGACCTTCTGGCCGTTGACGACCCACTCGTCGCCGTCGCGTTCGGCTCGGGTCGCGAGGCCCGCGACATCGGATCCGGCGCCGGGCTCGGAGAACAGCTGGCACCAGACCTCCTCGCAGGTCCAGATGCGCCGGAGGAGCGCCTGCCTGTGGTCGTCGGTGCCGAACGCCTGGATGACCGGCGCGGCCATACCCACGCCGATGCCGTTGTAGGGGAAGTTGTCGGGCGCGCCGGCGGCGTCGAGCCGGGCCCGTATCGTCTCCTGCAGCCCGGGGCTGACGCCGAGGCCACCCTGCCCTTCGGGGAAGTGCACCCAGGCCAGCCCGTGGTCGAACTGCGCACCCCAGAAGTCGCGGGGGTTGGTGGTTGCCGGGGGGTGGCTGGCCAGGAGCTGATCGAGGCGCTCGCGGACGAGTCGCGTTGCTTCCTCCACGTCGGTCATCTCCCGATCCTCGATCGTCGTCAGGCGAGCCCCGAGGTTAGCCTTCGTTCACGTCCCGGTGCCTCTCGGCTGGAGGGGATGGTGCGCGACGAACCCGAATGTGCGGTTGTCGGCCAGGGAGCTGGCGGGGCAGGGGTCGTGCACCTATGTGAGCCGTCGTTTACACTCCCGGGCCATGGCGACGCGGCAGGTTCCCATCGAAGAGGGACTGTTCACGTGGCCCGCCGACGAGCCCCAGCTCATCGGCGGGCGCTGCCCCGACTGCGGCGTGATGACGTTCCCGCGCCAGGCCGACTGCCCGAAGTGCTTCGGGTCCGACGTCGCCGAGGCGCTCTTTGAGCGACAGGGGACGCTGTGGACGTTCACCACGCAGGAGTTCGTGCCGAAGTCGCCGCCCTATGCCCGGCAGGCGACGGCGGAGACGTTCGTGCCCTACGCGGTTGGCTACGTCGAGTTCCCCGGCCAGGCTCGGGTCGAGGGGCGGATCGATGCCGACGACCTCTCGGCGCTGCACATCGGGATGGAGATGGAGGTCGCCGTCGTCCCGTTCCTCACCGACGACGACGGCAACGACGTGGTCACCTACGTGTTCCGCCCGGCGTCGAGCGGTGCGGTGAGCTGATGGCCGCCGACGTCGCCATCGTCGGGATCGGACTTCATCCCTTCGGCCGGTTCGAAGGCGTCTCGGCCATGGACATGGGCGTCTACGCCGCCCGCCAGGCGCTGAGCGACGCCGGCATCGACTGGTCGCGGCTGCAGGTTGCCTTCGGCGGGAGCCTGGCCAGCACGCTGGGCGCGGACGAGGCCCAGCCCGACACGATGGTCGGCCGCCTCGGGCTCACCGGCCTGCCCTTCGTCAACGTCATGAACGGGTGCGCCACCGCCGGAAGTGCCCTCCTGATGGCGTGCAACGCGATCCGCTCCGGCGCCGCCGATGTTGGGCTCGTGGTGGGGTTCGACAAGCACCCCCGGGGAGCGTTCGACCCCGACCCCCGATCCGTCGGCCTGGGCAAGTGGTACGGCGACGTGGGCATGATGCTCACGACGCAGTTCTTCGCCATGAAGACCAACCGGTACCTCCACGACCACGGCATCTCCGAGTCGACGCTGGCGAAGGTGGCGGCCAAGAACTTCCGCAACGGCGCGCTGAACCCCAACGCCTGGCGGCAGAAGCCCTGGGACGAGCAGGAGATCCTGGCGTCGCCCATGCTCAACCTCCCGCTGCGCCAGTACATGTTCTGCTCGCCCGACGAAGGCGGCGCGGCGGCGGTGGTGTGCCGAGCCGACATCGCGTCGCAGTTCTCACCCCGCCCGGTGTACGTCGACGCCGTGACCCTCCGCAGTCGCCGGTTCGGCTCCTTCGAGGTGTTCAGCCCGTGGCTGCCGCTCGAGTCGGCTCCCTCGCCGACGGTCGACGCCGCGCAGGCCGCCTACGAGATGGCCGGGATCGGGCCCGACGACGTCGACGTGGCCCAGATACAGGATTCCGAGTCGGGGCACGAGGTCATGCACATGGCCGAGAACGGCTTCTGCGAGCACGGCGAGCAGGAGCACATGATCCAGGCGGGCGAGACCGAGATCGGTGGCCGGCTGCCGATCAACACGGACGGTGGACTCATCGCCAACGGCGAGCCGATCGGCGCTTCGGGGCTCCGGCAGATCTACGAGGTCTGCGTGCAGCTTCGGGGTGAGGCGGGGGCACGCCAAGTGCCCGGTGCGCCGAGGGTGGGCTACACGCAGGTGTACGGAGCCCCCGGCATCGGCTGCGTGACGATCCTGTCCGTTTAGCCCTCAGCTACTACGAGGCGAAAGGCTTCCATGACCTACAAGAACGAGAAGGTCCTGATCGACATCGACGACGTCGGTGTGGCGACGATGACGCTCAACCGGCCCGATCGGTCCAACGCCATGGACGCGGAGATGGTGGAGGAGCTGCTCGAGGTCTACTGGGGGCTCGACGACGATCCCCTGGTCCGGGCGATCGTGGTCACCGGCGCGGGGAAGGCCTTCTGCTCGGGTGTCGACATCTCCGGTGGGGCCGTTGCCTTCGAGCGCAACCCGGAGTCCACCACCGAAGCCGATGCCGACATGGTCGTGCGCAACTTCAGCCTGTGGCGGATGCGGACACCGGTTATCGGAGCGATCAATGGAGCTGCGGTGGGAGCCGGGCTCACGAGCGCGCTGCTCTTCGACGTGCTGTTCGTCGCCGACGACGCCAAGCTGAGCTTCCGCTTCAGCCGTCTCGGCATCGTCCCCGAGGCGAACTCGATCTGGTTGCTGCCCCGGCTCATCGGGGTGCCGGCGGCCCTCGACCTGCTGCTCAGCGGGCGCGACTTCACCGGCGCCGAGGCCGTGGCGATCGGCTTGGCCAAGGAGGCCCGGCCGGCTGAGCAGGTGGTGGCCGCGGCCCAGGCCTACGGCCGCGAGCTGGCGACGACTACGTCACCGTTGTCGATCACGCTCATCAAGCGCCTCGTCTACGAGCAGCTCATGACCGACGACCGGGCCCAGGCCATGGCCGACGAGACCGACTGGACGTGGTGGACCGGCACCCAGCCCGACATCGTCGAGGCGATGACGGCGCGGATGCAGAAGCGGGCGCCAGAGTGGAAGACGACCAAGCTCGACGTCCCCGACGAGAAACCCGTCATCACCTGACTCCACGCGCGGTCGTCGCGAGCCCGACCACCACCCGCTCATGATCCTCGCCGCGGTGGGGATGGTGGCGCGCTGGCGCTCGACCGGTGTCAGGCCCGAGCGGGTGGGAATAGTGATCCAGCCCTCCTCGGCGCCGCACGACCCGCCTCCCTGACATCGCCGACGCGGTCGAGGTGGCAGGCTGGCGGCCGCGACGCGCGCACGGACGCCACGACGGGCCAGGAGGTCGAGTGATGCAGGGAACGATGCAGGATGGGCCGCTCACGCTGGTGCACTTCTTCGAGCGAGCCGAGCGCCTCTTCTTCGACAAGGAGGTCGTCACGGCCACCGCCACCGGCCGGGAGCGGATCACCTACGGCGAGTGGGCCACCCAGACCCGCAAGGTGGCCTCGGCGCTCGATTCGCTCGGCGTGAGCAGCGACGGTCGAGTGGGCACGTTCGCGTGGAACACGGCCCGCCATCTCGAGCTCTACTTCGGCGTCCCGTGCAGCGGCCGGGTCCTGCATACCCTCAACATCCGCCTGTTCCCCGAACAGCTCGTCTACGTGGCGAACCACGCCGAGGACGAGGTGATCTTCGTCGACTCGTCGCTGGCCCCGCTGCTGTGGCCACATCTCGACCAGCTCACCACCGTCAAGCACGTCGTGGTGATGAACGACGGTGGCGGCGAGGTCCCGGGGGAGGCTGCGGGCAAGGCTGTGCACGACTACGAGGAGCTGCTCAGTGGCGTCGATCCCCTCGCCGGATTCGCCGTCGACGACGAGTGGCGCGCGGCCAGCATGTGCTACACGAGCGGCACCACCGGCAACCCGAAGGGCGTGGTGTACACGCACCGCTCCACCTACCTCCACACGCTGGGCGTCATGGCGGCCGGCGGCATCGGAGTGGAGGAGGCCGATCGCATCCTGCCCGTCGTGCCGATGTTCCACGCCAATGCCTGGGGTCTGGCTCACGCCGCGGTGGCGGCGGGCGCCTCACTGGTGATGCCAGGCCCCGACCTCACCCCCGGCGCCATCGCTGCCCTCATCGAGGAGGAGCGGGTCACCATCGCGGCTGGCGTGCCCACCATCTGGATGGGCGTTCTGCCCGAGCTCGCCGGCCGCGACACCTCCAGCTTGCGTGCTATCCCCTGCGGCGGCTCGGCGGTGCCGAGGGCACTGTCAGAGGCCTACCGCGCTCAGATTGGCCTGCCCATCCTCCAGGCCTGGGGCATGACCGAGACCAGCCCCGTCGCCAGCGCGGGCCGCCTCAAGTCCACGCTCGAAGCCGCCCTCGATGACGATGGGCGGGCCGATCTCCGCACCGCCGTGGGCCAGCCGCTCGTGGGCGTCGAGGCCCGCATCGCCCGCCCTGACTCCAACGAGTCGCTGCCGTGGGACGGCGAGGCCAGCGGGGAGCTCCAGGTGCGGGGCCCGTGGATCGCGGCGTCGTACTACGACGACGAGCGGTCACCCGAGTCGTTCACCGCCGACGGATGGCTGAAGACCGGCGACGTGGCCACCATCGACGCTCACGGCTACATCCGGCTCGTCGACCGCACCAAGGACGTCATCAAGTCCGGAGGTGAGTGGATCAGCTCGGTCGACCTGGAGAACGAGCTGATGGGTCACCCTGCGGTGGCCGAGGCCGCGGTGATCGGCGTCGCCCACCCGAAGTGGCAGGAGCGCCCGCTGGCGTGCGTGGTGCTACGCGAGGGCGAGACGGCCACGAAGGACGCCTTGGTGGAGTTCCTCCGCGACAAGGTGGCCTCGTGGTGGCTACCCGACGACGTGGTGTTCGTCGATGAGATCCCCAAGACGTCGGTGGGCAAGTTCTCCAAGAAGGACCTGCGCACCCGTTTCGAGGGCTACGTGCTGCCGACCGCCTAATGGGCGCACGCCGACGCAACGCGGTCGTGGCAATAGGAGGTCCGATGGAGTACGGGACGATCGTGCGCGAGGTCCAGATCCGTGCCGGTAGGCCCAGCGGTCACGCGACCCGCGGTTCAGCCTCTCAGGTGGTCGGGTCCGTGCCTGGGAGCGCAGCGATCTTGGTGAGACGGTGATCTTGTTCGCCGAGGAGATCGGTGATCGCCTGGGTCAGGTGGTCACGATCGAGGGTTCCGGCGCTTGCCATGTCTTCGAGGTCCGCCCAGTCGCGGGTGCGGTCGAAGAAGGCCTTGAAGACGGCCAGGTCGGAGCAGGCGAGGAACGGGAGGTCGATGCCGAGAAACGGTTCGATGCGGGCTCGTTCAGCGACCTCGGTGTGGAACGGCGTCGTGTTGAGGAAGACGTCGACGGGAACCTCATCCCACCACAGGCGGGTCTGGCCATCGCGGCTGAGGGCAGCGATGTCATCGGGGTCGATCTCGAGAGCTGCGGGGAGCGCAGCGACCACGGTCGCGGCCTGGCTCGGCTCGACGAAGATGTTGAGGTCGATGTCGCTGGTCCCGCGCGGATCGGCCGTGCACCACGCCAGCGCCAGCGCGCCCCCGAAGGCATGCGGGAGCCCGGCCGCATCGAGCGAGCGGTGGAGCTCGATCATCCGTTCACCGATGGTGCTCGTCATGTGCGGGCCCCGAACGCGGGGTAGCGAAGGGCGGAGAAGTGACGCACCGGGAACGCCTCGGCGAGCTCGAGCACCGCGTCGAGGCATCTCCCCCGAGCTGCTCGATGCTCGAACGGCTGGTTCGCCACCAGCTCCGCGTCGAGCGAGAAGCCCGCGGCGTCGACGAGCCGGATGAGCGTCGCCAAGTTCGGGGTCTTCGCGCCTGACTCATAGGCCGCCAGCGTGGAGTGCGAGGTCCGGGCGCGACGGGCCAGCTGCCGCTGGGAGAGGCCTGAACGTCGCCGAGCGTCTCGAAGGACGGATCCAGCCAAGGTGCTCATGCAGGTGATGCTATCAGATAAGATAGCATCACCTGCCGAGACTCCCTGTAGTTCAGCGCATCTCGGCCGGCGGATCTCTGATAGCGGGCCATTAGGCGGCACGGTCATAGACGACCTGGCCCTCACGGGCGGGCCAGTAGGCAAAGGAGCCGATGACGTCGCGGCGTGCCTTGAACTGGGTGGTGTCGGCCACCAGGAGGTTGATGGCGATCGGTGCTGAGATGGCCCGCCGCAGTCGGGTCGCCAGCTTGTTGTGTTAGCCGGGATCAACCTGGGAGACGAGGACGATCAGGTCGATGTCGCTGTCGGGACCATCGTCGCCGCGGGCCACGGATCCGAAGAGGATCACTTGTTCGGGTCCGATGGCCTCGACGATGTCATCGACGAGGTGGGGTACCCATTCGCGCAGTGTCCGTCCGTCGATGCGGGCCCGACCACCGATCACGTGACGCACGTCTACAGCATGGCGCTTCGGGCGCGGTTGTGCAGGCACCGCTCGGTGGTTGTGGGCGCGGATGGCCGGCTTGGGAGATTCGTTGTTGCCTCGGCGCGTCGCAATCGGGTTGGGGAAGGTGTGGAGGAGAGCTATCGAGTCGATCCCCAGGAGAACCCGATGGCCAGCATTGCCCGACGTCCGAACGGGAAGTGGCGCCCGCTACCGAGATCGGACCGGTCGCGAGCACGTCCGCCACTTCGACGACCGGGCCGACGCCGAGGCGTGGCTCGTCGACGTCGCGCCCGTGCAAGGTGTTCAGAGCTCCCGTGGAGCCGCTCATCGTTCGCGGAGATCACGCGAGCTCACGTGGGTCACCGCGGGCGGTAGGCGTCGCGGCGGTGTTGCACCCGGTGGATCAGCACGACTCGGTCGGTGTCGAGGATCTCGTAGATGACTCGGTAGTCGCCGCGTCGGGCTGACCACAGTCCATGCAGCTCGCCGACGAGGGGCTTGCCAACGCGTCGGGGTTCGTCGGCGATGGCACCCAGCATGAGCTCGATCGCGGCGTCGCGCACCCTGTCGGGGAGTCGGTTGAGGTGTCGGAGACCCTCGGGTGTGATCTCGACCTCGTAGGCGTCGATGGCTAGACCTCGTCGCGCAGGCGTCGGCGCTTGCCTTTGGCGGCCTCGCGCTGAGACTTCTTGATCGAGGACACGAACTCGTCGTCGCGGAGGATGTCGAGGGTCTCTTCGAGCGACTCGAGGTCGTCGGGGCTGACGAGGACGAACGAGGGGCGGCCGTGGCGGGTCACGACGATGCGGTCGTGGGTTCGCTCCACGCGGTCGGCGAGGTCGGATAGGTGGGCCTTGGCGTCGGAGAACGGAATGGTTTCACCCATTGGTCAATATTCTGACCTGAAAGTCGAAGGTCGTCAACATCGGCTCATTCGATGATCCCTTGACAGATCGGTGGTCCCATCACGCTGGCGAGCCACATGATCACTGAGGTGCAACTCCCGTGCCGGCTCAGGCAAGACCCTCCAGGAGTGCGCGGCAGCGGCGGTGTGTTCGCCTCCGAAGATTGTGGTCCAGCTGGTACGGCTCGCCTCGGGCAGGCTTCAGCCACAGAGACGCTCGACACCTACGGCACCTGTTGCCCGACGCTGAAGACTGCACCCGCGACTCCGTGGACGAGGCCTTCGCCACAGCCACACGAGCGGTCCGCCAGTTTGCGGAATCCTGCGGACTCGCTGACCGCCTAAGACGCGAAACCCCAGGTCAGAGTGGGTGTGACGGTGAGCCGGCCTGTAGGCGGGGCTCTGTCCCGAAAAGGCTGCCACAATCAGCCGCCAGGCCGCGGATGGGCCGCGGGAGTCCGAGTTCACGGTGGGTTCGAGCAGGTCCGGTTGAGTCAGGTTGGTTCGTCGAAGATCACGCGGGCTCGGAGCCACGCCGCGAACTGTGATTCGGTCAGCTCGCCGGCGGCGACGGCCAGCATCGCGGCCTCTCCCTCGTCGACGTCGGGTGGGTCGGGGTCCCAGCGTCCGTCGTTGAGGTCGATGAACATCACCTGCGATGCCCACGCGGCTCGCTTGTTGCCGTCGGGGAGCGGGTGGTTCCAGGCCAGCCGGCATGTGAGCACGGCGGCCTTGTCGAAGGGGTCGGGGTAGAAGTCGTCGTTCCCGAACCCGGCGGCGGGCGCGTGGAGCGCGGACTCGGCTAGGTCGGTGCGGCTGGCCTTGCCCAAGACGGCGGCTTCGATGCCGGTGACTTGTTCGGCGAGCCAGAGGTACTCGGCCAGGTCGACGTAGCGGGTCACTTGGCGAGGCGGTCCAGGAGCTCCTTGTCGCGTTCGAGGAGGCGCTTGGCTCGCTCGGTGAAGTCCTTGTCGGCTCGGACGCGCTCGATCGCCTCAGCGAGGGAGTCGACGATGAGCTGGTTGACGCTGGTGTCGCGGATACGCGCGACGACTTCGGCCTGTTCGGCGAGCTCTTCGGGAAGTCGGACGGTGGTCTGCTTTGCCATGACAGTATGATATCTAGATATCGCGCGCCTCTGTCACGGGGCGCCGCCCGCGGGAAACCGACCGGGTCCAGCTGGGATCTCCCGGGACGTCCAGGGATCGAGAAATCAGGTCACAGGCACGCCGCACCTGCGTTTGTGCGATCGGCACCTCGGAGCGGAGCCTGGGTGCAGACCGACGGTCCTTGCGTCGGCGATCCTGCTAGCGGCAGATCACTTGTGTGCTGGCGCGGCCACCGACCAGATGCCTCCGGCCGCGAGGACGCCGGCCAGTAGCGGGGCAAGCCAGATCGCCGGCTGAACTTCACCGACGAGTGTGTAGGTGAGAGCCCACACCATCACCCCGACCCCGATGCCCAGGGGCAACGACCACAGCACACGGCCGACGGCCCCCGAACTCCTCGCCGCCCACAGGTGAGCAGGCAAGAGGATCGGGAGCAGCATTTGGCCACCCATCGAACCGATCAGAACGAGCGTGACCATCGCCAGCACCACCTTGGCCACGAACCGCCACAGCACGCGTTCCGCGTGCCGGTTCAGCTCTTGGTCAGTCACGGACATGGCCATCGCCGCCCTCCAGTACTCGTCCCGTCCGGGATCATACGTACGTATGATTGACCCGTCCAGGCGGAGAGCCTCTCGGCGACGTGTAGGGTCAACCAACCGGTTGATGGAGAAGGGGCGACATGAGGGGCTGGAACTTCGCCGACGTGTGGGAAGCCGTGGCCGAGGTCGCCCCCGATCGTGTCGCCGTCGTCCACGGTGATCGTCGCGTGAGCTGGTCCGACCTCGACCGCCACGCCGACGCAGTCGCCGCGTGGCTGCTGGGCCAGGGGCTCGGCTGGCAGGATCGGGTGGCGCAGTACCTCTACAACGGGCCGGAGTACCTCGAGTCGCTGTTCGGGATCATGAAGGCCGGTCTCGTACCGGTGAACACCAACTACCGCTACCTCGATGACGAGCTGGTCCACCTGTGGTCCGACGCCGGGGCCGCCGCGGTGGTGTTCCATGGATCGTTCGGTCCCGCCGTCGAGCGGGTGCGCTCGCGGGTGCCCGGCGTCGGGGCGTGGCTTTACGTCGACGACGGATCCGGGTGCCCCGACTGGGCGACGTCGTGGGCGGACGTGCTCGCCGGGTCCGAGGTCGACCATGTGGTGCCGACATGGGGTCGGAGCGGAGACGATCTCTACCTGCTGTACACCGGGGGGACCACCGGAATGCCCAAGGGCGTGATGTGGCGGCAGGACGACTGGTTCGTCGCGCTCAACGCCCCTGGGATCCGACCCTTCGGCGACGAGCCCGACCTCGATCTGGTACGCCGTGAGGTGGCTAGACCCGGGCCCGTGACGATGCCGGCCTGCCCGCTGATGCACGGCACCGGTGGTGGCGCGGCGATGGGTGCGCTTTCGATTGGTGGCACCGTGGCGCTGCTCGCCCGGCGGAGCTTCGATCCGGTCGAGCTGCTGGACGTGGTCGAGTCGGCCTCGGTCAAGAGCATCTACCTCATAGGCGACGCGCAGATGCGGCCCGTGCTCGATGCGCTCGAGGCAGGTGGACGTTCGCGCGACCTCACGTCGCTGCGGATCGTCATCTCCTCGGGGGCGATGCTCGGTGCCGAGTCCAAGCGTCGCCTCCACGCGTACCTCCCGCGGGTTGCGGTCATCGACACCCTGGGTTCGTCGGAAGCGCTCGGCGCTGCCTCGTCCGTCTCCCAGGGTTCCGACGGCGCCGCGGCCACCGCCCGCTTCCGGCCAGGTCCGCACACCAAGGTGATCGACGATGACGGGAGAGAGGTCGAGCCCGGGTCGGGTGAGGTCGGTCGGGTGGCGGTCGGCGGGCGGATCCCACTCGGATACCACGGAGACCCGTCGAAGACCGCAGCGACGTTCATCTCGGTGGACGGCGCCCGCTACTCGGTGGCAGGCGACCATGCGACGGTCGCGGCCGACGGGATGATCGAGTTCTTGGGTCGAGGCTCGGTGTCGATCAACACCGGGGGTGAGAAGGTGTTCCCCGACGAGGTCGAGGCGGTCCTCAAGGAACTCACCGCCGTCCACGACGCCGTCGTCGTCGGCGTGCCCGACGAGCGCTTCGGCAGTGTGGTGACCGCCGTCGTCGAGCTCGGGGGCGAGATCACCGATGCTGAGGTAATCGCGCACGCCCGCACGCGATTGGCCGCGTTCAAGGCCCCACGCCACATCGTGCGCGTCACGTCCATCGGTCGGGCGGCCAACGGCAAGGCGGACTACCAGCGCCTTCGAGACGTGGCCGTGGACCAGGTCGTCCACCTCGCTCCGGCAGACTGAGGCCCGGTGTCGCTACGGTTTCGCGGGTGGCCACCACATCCGGCACGGACGAGCGAACGGATCCGCGCGTGGACCGCACGCGAGCCACCGCGCTCTCCGCCGCGCGGGAGGTGCTCATCTCCGAGGGGTGGGACGCGGTCACCCAGCTGAGGGTTGCCGAGGTGTCCGGGGTCGGGCGCGCCACGCTCTATCGGCATTGGCCCGATCGGGCGCAGCTGCTCTCCGACGTCCTCGCAGCCGAGGAGCTGATCCTCCACGTCGAGCCCAGCGGCGACCTGCGAAGGGACCTGCGGGATCACCTGCGCATCTATCGCGACCTGCTCGAGGACCCTGCCTTCGGTCGCGTCGTCACGGCGCTGGTCGACCGGGCCGAATGGGAGCCGGCGATCCGAGACGTCAAGGCGCGCGTCGCGGCACAGACACTGGACTACCTCCGCGATCTCCTCGAGGTGGGCGTCCGCGACGGTCAGCTGACCAAGCGGGTGGACGCCGCCGAGGCCGCCGGTCAGCTGCTCGGTCCCGTCACCTTCCGTCGCCTCATCTCGACCGAGCCCACCCCTGACGGCCTGATCGATCGAATCGTGGATGACTTCCTCTGCCTCCACGGCAGCTGACGGCGGGCGGCGGTGACCCCATCGCATCGGGTTGCCGATCCCGCTCTTTCCACCGACCGGTTGGTTGAGTTACTGTCTGTGTTGCCGTTTGGTTGCATGACGCGCCCAATTGCAGGGGGAGATGCCCGATGTGGGGAACGAATACCGCATGGTTGGCCGAATGAGGAGCAGTGTGCGCGTGGTTGCACTCGTGCTCGCGTGCTCCCTCGTCGCGGCGGGCTGCGGGTCGGCGTACACGGCTGACGAGCTCGCAGAGATCTACCGGGGGGGCTCGACGGGGGGCGCGGCCATCGGCCCGGGAGCTGCCACTGCCGTCCTCGGCGACGTGAACATCGCGCCGGGCGAGTCCGACGGAGTTGCCGGCGCCGTCGTCCCCCAACTCGCTGGTCCCCGCGGGACCGTCCCCGGTTCGGGGCGTGGGGAATCCGCCGAGGCGTCCGCTGCAGCCTCTTCTGCTCCCGTCGGCTCGGGGTCCGGCGGTGGCTTCACCGCACCCGGAGCGGAGCGCTCAGAGATCGTGCTGGCATCGGTGGGGCACTATTCGGGGCTGGCCGGAGCATCGCTGCTTCCGGCGAAGGTGGGAATCCAGGTCTGGGAGCGATGGGTGAACGCCAACGGAGGCATCGGGGGTCGCCCGGTTCGGGTGATCGTCGAGGACGACAACTCCGATGTCGCTCGCCACGTCGCGCTGGTCAGGGACCTCGTGGAGAACCGGGGTGTCATCGCCTTCGTAGCGAACTTCAACCCGCTCACCGGTCAGGCGAGTGTGGAGTACCTCCAGCAGAAGCAGGTTCCGGTGATCGGCGGAAGCCCGTTCGACCCGTGGTACGCCACGAGCCCGATCCACTTCAGCACCGGATCCGCCGGTGACGGAGCCCACTTTGGTGCCGTTGCCGCAGTGAAGGACATCGCCGATCGGGAGGGGCTCTCCAAGCTCGGCATCATCGTCTGCGCCGAGGCCGACGCGTGCACCGATGCCGGCCGCCAGTGGGCACGGCACGCCGAGGCGCTTGGCATGGACGTCGTGTACAACGCGCAGTCCTCGCTCGTCCAGCCGGACTTCACCGGCGAATGCCTTGCGGCCCGACGAGCCGGTGCCGAGATCTTCATGCTCTCGATGGCGGCCAACGGCAACCGGCGTGTCGCGAGCTCCTGTGCCCGCCAGAGCTACGAACCCCTCTTCGCCACCGTGTCGTTGCAGGTCGTGCCCGAGTACGTCGATGACGAGAACCTCGATGGTCTCGCGGCAGGGGCCACGACGTACCCCTGGTTCCTCGACGAGGTCGAGCCGGCCCGGGAGTTCCAGGCCGCCATGGCCCAATATCAGCCCGAGTTCCGTGCCGGGGGGATCTCGATTGAGGCATGGGCTGCCGGCGAGCTGCTGCGCCGAGCGCTCGGCGACATCACCGGTGAGGCGACGAGCGCGTCGGTGCTCGAGGGGCTGTACTCCGTGCGCGGCGAGACGTTGCGTGGTCTGACGATCCCACTCACCTTCGAACGAGATCAGCCGAACCCGCAACGACGGTGCTGGTGGGTCACGCAGCTCAGGGACCGGGTGTTCACCTCACCGAACGGTGGAGAGCTGCAGTGCGGCTGATCGGGGGAGACAGAACGTGAGTGACATCCTGCCCTTCGTCGTCGTCGGGCTGGCCACCGGATCGGTGGTCAGCCTCGCGGCGATGGGGCTCGTCCTGACCTACAAGACGAGTGGCCTGTTCAACTTCGCTCACGGTGCCGTCGCCGCCGCGGGCGCTTACGTCTTCTACGAGCTGTGGGACCAGCGTGGCCTCCCGTGGCCCATCGCGGCGGTCATCACGCTCGCGGTGGCCGGCCCGCTCTTCGGGCTCGGACTCGAGCTGCTGAGCCGAAGGCTCGGGCCGCTCGACACGGTGCCCCAGGTCCTGGGCACGATCGGACTGCTGCTGCTCATCCAATCCATCGCGGTCCAGATCTACGGACCATCGGTGCGGAACTTCCCCCAGTTCCTCCCCACGTCCACCTTCGGCGTCGTCGGAGTCCGGGTCGGCTACGACCAGCTCATCGTCGTGATCCTGGCTGCTGCCGCGGCGGCTGCCCTCTTCGCCTTCTTCCGAAGCTCTCGGCTGGGCATCGCGATGCGAGGCGTGGTCGATGATCCGAACCTTCTGGCCATGTCGGGCACCAACGAGCGACAGGTGCAGCGCACCGCATGGGTCATCGGCACCACCTTCGCTGCACTGTCGGGTGTGCTGATCGCCCCGACGCTCGGCCTCGATGCGTTCCTGTTGACCCTCCTCGTGGTCCAGGCGTTCGGCGCAGCAGCCATCGGCCGGTTTTCCAGCCTTCCGATGACCTATGCGGGGGCGCTCATCGTGGGTGTCGCCGCCGCGCTGGTCACCAGGTACACGGCGGACTTCCCGTCCCTGTCTGGGCTGCCGCCGGGCCTGCCCTTCATCGTGCTGTTCATCGTCCTCATCGTCCGGCCTCCCACCGAGATCCGGGCCAAGGTCGCGTCGAGGCGCGGGTCCGACCGCCCGCGCCTCGAGCTCACCCGAGAGGCGAAGCTGGGTCTCGGTGGAGTCGGTCTGATCGGGCTGGTCGCCGTCCCCCACGTCGTTGGCGTGCGGCTGTCGGTGTTCACCAACGGGCTGACGTTCGCCATCGTCTTCCTGGCTCTGTCCCTGCTCCTGTGGACGTCGGGGCAGGTGTCGCTCGGCCAGCTCGCCTTCGCAGCGGTGGGCGCGTCGAGCTTCAGCCACTTCGCCAGCGGCGCGGGTCTCCCCTGGCTCGTCGCCCTCCTGCTCGCCGGCCTCGTCACCGTGCCGGTCGGCGCGCTCATCGCCATCCCCGCCGTGCGCCTCTCGGGCATCTATCTGGCGCTGGCCACGCTCGGCTTCACGCTGCTGCTCGAGCGCTTCGTCTACACGACCGGTCTGATGTTCGGCGCCACCGGCAACCGGCCGATGCCGCGGCCGGCGTTCGGTTCGGAGGGGGTCGGAGACGAGGGCTACTACTACGTCGTGCTCGCTGTGCTGGTGGTGAGCGTGGTCGTCATCTCCCTGCTGCTTCGATCACGCCTCGGCCGGTTGCTCCGGGCCCTGGCGGACTCACCCGTGGCGCTGCGCGCCAACGGCGTTGACACCACGGTCGCACTCGTCCTGGTCTTCTGCATCTCAGCCTTCTTCACCGGCATCGCGGGAGCGTTGATCGGATCGGCCACCGGTTCGGTGAGCGGCACCGGGTTCGGGCTCTTCGACTCCCTGTTCCTCGTCGTCGTGTTGGCCATCTCCGGACGTTCGCCGATTACCAGCGCCTTCATCGCTGCCGCGCTGCACCGGGTGTTGCCGAGCTACGCACCGGACTTCTTCGTCGACAACCAGACGCTGCTGTTCGGGGCCATCGCCGTCGGGGCCTCGGTGCTGTCGGCCGGCACCGAGGGGCTGCGGGCCAGGATGGTCACAGCTTTGCGCACCGCCGAGTGGCGGAGTCGGCGGAGCCCCGTGGCCGCCCGGTTCAAGGAGGCCGGATGACCGAGCCCGGAACGATCGTCCGCGGCCGGCCGCGAGTGCCCGACACGGCCTCCCTCGAGGTCGATGACCTCGTCGTTCGCTTCGGAGGCCTCGTGGCCGTCGACCTCGTCAGCCTCCGCGCTCCGGCTGGGCGGCTCACCGGTCTGATCGGACCGAACGGCGCGGGGAAGACCACCCTCTTCGACGCGTGCTCCGGACTCAACCGCCCGAACGGGGGCACCGTGCGCCTCAACGGCGAGGACGTCACATCGCTGAGCGACTCGGCTCGAGCGCGCCGGGGCCTGGGTCGGACCTTTCAGCGCATGCAGCTGTTCGACTCGCTCACCGTGGCGGAGAACGTCGCCATCGGCCGAGAGGCAGGCCTCGCCGGTGCCAGCCCCTGGCGACAGGTCGTCGCCCGTCGGGGCGAGACGACATCCGTCGAGAAGGCCGTCCACGACGCCCTCGAGCTCTGTGGTCTCACCGACTTCGCCGACCGACGGGCCGGCCTGCTCTCCACCGGTCAACGGCGCCTCATCGAGCTCGCTCGCGTGCTTGCCGGCGACTTCCAGATCCTGCTGCTGGATGAACCGTCGTCGGGACTCGATCGGACCGAGTCGGACCGGTTCGGCGAAATCCTCCAGCAGGTCGTCGCCGAGCGAGGCATCGGCATCCTGCTCGTCGAGCACGACATGGAGCTCGTGATGGCCATCTGCGACTACGTCTACGTCATCGAGTTCGGACGGCCGCTCTTCGATGGCACGCCGGAGGCGGTTCGAAGCGACGAGTCGGTCCGGGCTGCGTACCTGGGGGAGAGCTGATGCTCAGACTCGATCGCATCGACGCCGGCTACGGTGACACCCAGGTTCTCCGCCAGGTGAGCCTGGCCGTGCCCAGCTCCTCGGTCGTCGCCCTGCTCGGACCAAACGGAGCGGGCAAGACCACGCTGTTGCGAGCGGCATCGGGTCTCGTCGCGCCGACAGCGGGGCGGATCACCGTCGACGGCGCCGACATGACCGGGGCCAGTCCGTACCGGATGGCGTCGGCAGGCATCAGCCACGTGCCCGAGGGTCGTGGCATCTTCCGTTCGCTGACCGTCCAGGAGAACCTCGTCCTCTTCAGCGCTCCCGGTCGCGAGGACGAGGGGATGGAGCGAGCCGTCGACGCCTTCCCCCACCTCGGTGACCGGCTGTCGCAGACGGCGGGGACGTTGAGCGGTGGCGAGCAGCAGATGCTGGCGCTCGCCCGGGCCTACGTGCAGCAACCCCGCTTCGTCCTCCTCGACGAGGTGTCGATGGGCCTCGCCCCTCTCATCGTCGACGCGATATTCGAGTTCCTCACTCGGCTCGCAGCCGAGGGTGCCGCCCTTCTGCTCGTGGAGCAGTACGTCAGCCGGGCGCTGGAGATCGCAGAGTACGTCTACCTGTTGGACCGCGGCCGAGTCGGGTTCTGCGGTGAACCCGATGAGATCGACCGTGACGACCTGATCGCACAATACGTAGGAGGATGACCATGAACTCACGACCCAGACGGCTGCTGGCGGCGTTGGCCGTCGCGACCGTCGCCGGTGCTCCCGTCGCCCTCGGCCAGACCAGCGAGGGCCGGTCGTTCCTGTCGTTCGAGGCGATCGCCTCGGGCGATGGCATTCGAGTCACGTTCGTCGCCACCAACACCACGGCGGTCGACGAGCTGGTCGACATCGGCGCTCCGATGTCGCAGGCCTCGCTCGACTCGCTCGGCAACGCCTTGGCGATCGCAGCCCTGCCCTTCCCCGGGAGCGTCGCCAACGAGAACGCGGGTCTGATCGCGAGCCTCGCAGGGCTGCCGCCTCCACCCGACAACCCCGCTGTCGTGCAGAGCAACCCATCGAACCCAGAGATGGTTGTCGACCAGCCGGGCTACTCACTCTCGGCGAAGTCGACGGCCACGTCGGCAGAGGGTCGCGCTGCGTCGGGACACGCGGACGAGTCGGCGGCCGTCGCCAGCAGCACGACGAGGGCTCTGGCCGAGCTCGTGGACGACAACAACACCCTTCGAGCGACTGGGTCGTCGGTGACCGAGGCGTTCCGGGTGGCCGACTCCCTGACCATCTCCGGTGTCCGGTCCTCGGCGACGGCGAGCAGATCGACCCGGTCGGATCAGCTGGAGCGGACGCAGTCCCTCTCCGTCGACTCCATCGACGTCGGGGGCCAGCAGCTCGGGATCACCGACGAAGGCCTGGTGGTGCTGGGCCAGGTGGTGCCCATCCCGCTGGAATCGGTCCTCGACCCTCTCGCCGAGCAGGGGATCGGCGTGCGGGTGCTCGATCCGGTCGAGTTCGAGGACGGCATCCTGTCGGCAGCGTTGGAGGTGACGGTGGCGGGCGCGCTGCCCGATCCAAGTCTCCCGTCGGGAACGCTGACCTACGTGTTCGGTCGGTCGATGGCACGGGTGGGAGCCCGGGTCTCATCGCCGACGCCACCCGTGTTCGACTCCTCGCCGGCCCCGCCGGCGCCGCTCAGCAGCAGCGGCGCCGCTCCGGCGACCCAGCCCCCACCCCAGGTGCTCGGTGAGACGCTGGCGACGACGGAGCCCGCGCCGGCCCCATCGTCGTTCCAGGAGCTATCGCCCGACGTCGCCGAATCATCGGCGCCATCGGCGGCACCGGTGCCCTCGCCGGCGCCGGTCGGCACGCCCAGCGTGGTGCTCTCGTCGCCGTCGAGCCTCTCCAGCATGTACTTGATCATCGTCCTGGGTGCCATCTTCGGAGTCGGCACCCTACAGCTCGTCCGACAGATGGGAGTGCGCCTCCGATGGAACTCTTGACCAAGTGGGCCCGAGGCCAGTGGGACCGGATCGGATCATGGGTGGCCTTCGGCCTCGCCGCGCTCCTGCTGCTGTTGGGCTGGCAGGGCACGAGTGATGCCGTCTTCACCACCCAGCAGATTCCGTACCTCATCAGTGGGGGGATGGGTGGGCTGCTGCTCAGCGCCGTCGGCGCCACACTGTGGCTCTCGGCGGACCTGCGCGACGAGTGGCGAAAGCTCGACGAGATCCGCGACGCGCTCCTCGGCGTCGACGACGATGCCGAGCCGGATGTCGAGGAAGTCGGAGAGCAGGCTGTCGGCGAGGAGGTGAGCGCGCGGGATGAGACGAGCGACGTCGCCCGTGTGGCTGCGTCATCGGACGTGACACCCTCTCGACGCGGTCGTCGCGGGGCGATCCGAGCGTCGGCGACCCAGTGAGCGCCCAGTCCACGGCTGTCGCCGCCCGGCACGCCCGGGCCGAGCTGGCAGACCGCGAGTTCCGGGGTCCCGTCCCCTGGAGCGTCCAGGACCTCACCCGCCTCGCCGGTGGCTATGCCTTCGCGTTCGTCGTCATCGGGATCGCCTGGTTCGGTGCCAGCGATCAGGTCGCCTGGAACGACGCCCAGGTCCTGTGGGTCAACGTCGGGGGCGCCGGTCTGATCCTCGCTGCTCTGAGCAGCGCCATCTGGATCCTGTACGGCCGTCGCATGGTGGGGAGGAAGCGGTTGTTGCTGCTGGCGCTGCTCGAGGAGCGCCAGCAGCTCGTCGCGTCGACACGCCGGAAGCCGGCTCCGGCGTTCTCAGCCGATGAGCCGCTGGCAGGTGTCGCGCTCGTCACCGGCAACGGGATGTCCAAGTACCACCGAGCCAGCTGCCCGCTCGTAGCCGGCAAGGCCATCCGGGAGGCATCGGCCAACTCGGTGAACGCCGACGGCCTCGTCCCCTGCGGAGTGTGCGAGCCGGGCTGAGCCCATCGGTGCCAGCGGTTGGTCTCAGCGTGACCGGGCTGGTGCGCGGGCGCCGCGGAGGCCGCCGAGCATGAGGCCGCGGAAGACATCGGCGATGTCGTCGACGCTCCGGCGACCTCCAGGTCGAAACCACTGGTAGCTCCATGCCGACATCCCGATGAGACCGAACGCGGCGATCTTCGCGTCGGTCGGGGCGAAGTCGCCCTCGTCGATGCCTCGTTGCACGAGGTCCGTCACGAACTGGGTGAACACGCGCTCGCGCTTGCGGATCTCCTTGACCTGCTCGGCGTCGAACCACTCGGTGATCCAGCGCATCTCCTGGAAGTAGACGACGGTCTCGGCCGGGAACTCGACCAGAAGGTGCAGCTGGGCACGGATGAGCTGGTCGAGCGCGTCGATCGGCGATGCCTCGGGGTCGATGTCCTCGATGGAGGCGATGACGGCCCTCTGGGTCTGGGCGTAGATCTCGTAGAGGATGGCGGCCTTGGACGGGAAGTAGTGGTAGATCGTCCCTTTGTTGAGGCTCACGCCGGCCGCGACGTCATCCATCGACGTGCCCTGGTAGCCGCGCGTCTGGAACAGGCCGGCCGCGACCTTGAGCACCTCTGCTGGCTTCTCGTTCGTGGCTCGGGCCATGACGCACTCCTCGACGATCGCTGCTCGTCGGCAGGCCGAGCGCCAAGCAACCTCGTCCAACCGGTCGGTCCATGAGACTAGCGCCCGCGCTCAGCCCGGTCCGGTTGACACCGCAGGATAGGTCTGCCGCTGTTGCAGTCGCTACCGGCCACGCTCAACGTGAACGCGGGCGGGACGTCAGGGGGTCGTGGGCAATGATCGACAGTGTCGTTCCGTCCCGTCGGGGGAGACGAACTCACCGCTGTCGATGGCGACGATGAAGTAGCACGCGGCCTGTTGGTTCGCTGTCGCGCCTTCCACGTAGGTGATCGGTGGCATGAGCCCGTCGAAGTCTTCGTTGTTCAGACTCCATAGCCCACGAAGGAGTGTCTCGTTCGTGACCACGCCAGGGACGCGAGACAGCGCTTCGGCGAACACTTCCGCCATCATCCAGGCGTGGGCGACGAACAAGAGGTTGTCCGGCGGCGACATGTAGTCAGCGACGGCCGACCGATAACGCGTTCCACGCGGGGCGGAGTCGATGAGGAATGGATAGTTCGATGATGCAGTGATAAGGCCATCGAGGTTGGGATCGTCGAGCATTGCTCGCTCGACTCCCTCGCCGGGCTGCATGAACGTTGGGTGGTACCCCTGACGATTGCACGCGGCGGCGAAGCGGCGGACGCTGTTTCCGTCCATGTTGATCAGGATCACCTCGGCGCGGGCGTTCCGGAAGTTGAGACACTCTGCAGTGAAGTCTGCCTGGGCGATGGAGGCGCCTGTGACTTGTACGACCTCCATCCCAAGCTGCCGAATGTATTCCGGCCACACTTCGCCGGCCTGTTCGCAGGATGCTGATTCGACGCAGTGGAGCACACCGAACCTCGAGAAGTTGTTCTGGATGGCGTAATCCACCGTTGACGCCGCGTTGAAGAACAGCCACCCGGTGCCGACGGCCTGGGTCGGGAAGTGCATGGGGTTGTTCTCGAACCATGGTTCGCCGGATCCTCCCCCGATCACGGGGATGCGGTTGCGGGTGACGTAGTCGACGCTGGCCTGGCCGGTAAGGGGAGCGATGAGGCCCACGATGGCGACTGCTCCACGATTCTCGACAGCGTCTTTGACCAGTTGCTGGTGTCGGCCAAGATCTCCGCCGTCGTCAAAGAACAAGACTTCGATGGGATGGCCGTTGACGCCGCCTTGATCGTTCACCCATCGGCCCCAAGCTTGGAGCGCGTGGCCCGCGTCGAGCGTGACGGAGCCAGGGATTCCGGAGTAGTTGCCGATGGTGGCGATGACGACCTTCGCAGCCGCAGATGACCTCGTCGCAGTTGGGCGGGCGCCTGGAAGGTCGGGGCCGCCTCCGTCGACCGAGGGCAATTGCGCCTCCCCGGCGGTGCCGCCTCGTGTTAGGGGACTGGCTGGGGCAGGCCTGGGTTCCTGTGGTTCGCCTGAGCCGACGGGGAGTGACGTCTCGGCGTTGGCGGTGGGCTGAGACACGCCGGCGACCGGACGACTGAGCGCTGCAGCAGCCCGGGCGATCTCTGCCTCGCTTCGGCGTGATCCGCATGCCGCTCCGACAAGAGCAACGGACAGCGCAAGAGCGATCACCGGCGCCCGCGGAGCTCTCCTACTCAACGTGCGTGTCCCTGGTCGCGGTCGCAGCGATGGGGCCAGCTGCGGTTCGTGTACACCGCCAGGGACCTCCAAGCGGTCGAGGGCCAACTCTTGAAAACCAACTCTTGTAAACTTAGACGATAACTGTCAAAGTATCAAGACCCCGATGGTTCGGGGAACCTCACACCGTAGGAATCGAGAATCCTTCCTTCGCATAGACTTGGAGGTCGCAGTGGCGAACGTAGAAACAGCCGTGCCATCGGTCCTCGACCGCAGCTTCCCGCCAACGATGGCGGGCGACATCGCTAGGCGGCTTGAGGAATCAGGTGTCGTCGACTACTTCCAGGCGTGGGAGCAACTCGTCAGCTGGTGGCCGCGGTCGTTGTGGACACCCGATGTCACCCCACTGGCCGAAGTCATGCCCGACTCCGACTCGTTCGCGGACGCATTCGTCCTCGCCACTTGTGCCGCTCTTGCCACCGATCACATCGGCCTCTCCCTCAGCACCGACGCGGTGCGAACTGCACCTGCTGAGAAGATGCAACAGCTGTGGACGCTCGCAGGCGCCACCGATGGTCAGGTCGTCCTGTCGATCGGCGCAGGCGAGAACAAGCAGGCCCAACCCTTTGGCCATGACCGATCCACCGGAATCAAGAAGATGAGCGACCTGCTCCAGCTCTTCAAGCTGCTGTGGGAAGAAGATGACGTGTTCAGCTTCGAAGGCAACCACTGGACCTTCGACCACGCCTGGATTGGCGGAGCACGACCCGCTAAGCGCCCCAAGATCTGGGCGCTCGGGGGCGGCCCCCAGCTCATCAAGCTTGCCACCCGCTACGCCGACGGGCTGTCCAGCGCAACCCCGGCAGCATTCAGCACGCCGGAGAAGTACGGGGCCATGGTGACCGAGGTGAAGCACCAGCTCGAAGACCTCGGCCGAGACCCCGAGGACTTCACGTTCGCGCTGTGGGCTCCGGTCATCCTCCACGACGACCCCGACGTTGTCGAACAGGCGTTGGACAACCCACTGAACAAGTTCTTCGCCCCGATGAGCAGATTCGACCAGAGTCTGTGGCGAACCGAGGAAGGCCTTGAACCCATCTACCCCGACGGCTGGCACTACGCCGTCGACATGATCCCTCAGACCATGTCGCGGGATGAGGCGATGGCGATCATCGACAAGGTGCCCCGCAAGATGGTCGAGAAGGCCTTCTATGTCGGCTCACCCAAACAGATCGTCGAGCAGTACCTGCCCTTCATTGAGGCTGGCGCCAGCTACGTCAGCGTCTTCGACACCGTCGGATTCGTGCTGTCACCCGACCAGATGGAACACCAGCTCGACCTGCAGATCGAGTTCTGCCGCCTTCTCAAAGAGGCGTAGCCTCGACCACGACACCGGCGCCGAGGTCTCGTCCAACAGCGGTGAGTCGCTCCACGCCGCCAACACGCGGTGACTCTGCTCAGCGGTTCACTCACAGCGCGGCTGGAGTTGGTCGTCCGGTCAGCGGACCTGCTCAACTGGTCGGCGGCCGTGACCCCTCCGGCGAGGAGCAGATGACCCTGAACCGCCGGGAACCATTCCGCTTCCTCGATCCCGACGCCACACTCGAGATCTCAGGCGCCACCAAGAACGCCGAGATCATCCTGAACTCGGCACGAACGATCCTCCTCCGCGGCGTGCCGAAGTTCAGCGTCGCCGATGTCGTCCGGATGACCGGGTTGTCCCGCGCCACCATCTACAACTACTTCGGCGACCGCGACGCACTGCTGGCTGCAGTCATCCAATGGGCAGTCGACTGCTATCACCGAGAGATCACACATGCCATGCGGCGGCACACCACTCTCCTCGAACAGGCCGTTGAGGCCATCGTGTTCACCAGACAATGGCGCATCACCGAAGAAGCCGTCCGTTGGGGCGGATTCCTCAGCGACGCCGAGCGAGCGTTGCTCTTCACCAGAGACGCACGGGTCCGACTCGAGGAGGGAATCCGTACCTTCTCGCCGTTCATTCGGGAAGCGGGAGACCGAGGTGAGATTCGTCAGAACGTCAACGTCGAGCACGCGGCTGAATGGCTCGCCCGCATCGTCGGAAGCTTCGCGGCGCAACCTGGAGTCGGCTTCGACCACGACTCACTCGACAGCGTTCGCGACTTCGTCAGGCCGTTCATCCTCGACGGCATGCGCTGAGATCAGCGCTTCGGCAGGGGTTTGACACCGGCCGACTCCGAACATAGGTTTTGTCGACCAACCGTTTGGTTGAGTCCAGAGCCGATCCGCAACCCCGGAGGGGATCCGTGACCCTGCCGTACACACCCACGACCGCCAAGGCCTGGGCGTCGGAGCACATCCGCGGCTTCTATGAGGCGCCGGTCACGCCGCTGACGCCGGATCTCACGCTCGACCGCGAGGGCATCGCTCAGATCGTCGACAGCTACGTCGATTGGGGCGTGCCAGCCATCGTGGTGGGGGGAAACGTTAGCGAGGGGTGGAACATGACCCCCACAGAGTGGGAGGACCTCCACCGCGCCTGGGCCGACGCCGCGCGCGGCCGGCTCGATCTGTGGACGATCATCCTCGACCCCTCCCCGCGGGTCGCGGCCGAGCGGATGCAGTTCCTGACCGACCTCGGCTACATCGGTGCCGAGGTCATGAACCCAGCCGCGTACCTGGTGACCGACAACGAGATCTTCGACTACTTCAGCTACCTCAACGACCACACCGGTCTGGCCATCTGGCTCTACCGGACGCCGGTCACCAAGGTCATGATGAGCCTCGACATGGTGCGCAAGGTGGCCGAGCTCGACCTCGTCGTGGGGATCAAGGAGGGATCACTCATCGACGGTGATGCTGATCGGCTGATGGGCACCTGCGCTGAGGGGTTCATCGTCTGCAACCCCGTCGAGCGCCACTTCCTCACGCACATCAAGAACGGCGGGCAGGTGATGTGGGCGACCTTCTTCTACTCGGGGTTCGGCCGCAAGCGAGACGTCCTCCGCCGCTACGTCGAGCTGGCCGAGGAAGGTCGCTATGACGAGGCGGCCGTGCTGTCAGCCGAGCTCGATGCTGCGCGCGACGTCACCGACAAGGTCATCGGCAACCGGGTCAAGAAGCTCGGCTCCTATGCGTCGAGCATCGCCTCCGTGAAGGCATGGTTCGAAGCCGTCGGCCTCCCCGCCGGCCCCGTGCTCCCACCCCTCGCGCAGATCACCGACGCCGAACGCGCCGAGCTGCACCGCGACCTGTCCGACGCCGGACTGATCTGACCCTGGAGGACCCGGCCATGACCGCGATCAACCCCGAGTCCGTGCTCCCCCTGAGGGGCTTCCTCATAGGCGGCGAGCACGTGCCCGAGACCCCCGACGGCCACATGCCCCACGTCAACCCGGCCACCGGAAAGGTGCAGGCCAGCTTCGCCGTTGCCGGGGCCGATGACGTGGACCGGGCCGTCGCCGCCGCCCGAGCTGCCGCGCCCGCCTGGGCGGCGGTCAGCCCTCGCGACCGGCGCGAGCTGCTGTTGAAGATGGCCGATGTCATCGAGGCCCACACCTCGGAGCTGGCCCAGATCTGCACCCTGGAGAACGGCACGCCGTCATCGTTCTCGGACTTCGCCGGTGCCGTGGTGCCCGCCGACTGGTTCCGCTACTACGCCGGATGGGTCGACAAGCTCGCGGGCGAGGTCATCCCCTCCTACGACGCCAACACCTTCGACTACACCCGCCTCGAACCCCACGGCGTCGTCGGCGTGTTCAGTGCCTTCAACTCGCCGTCCTCCTTCTTCGGAATGAAGTTGGCGCCCGCTCTTGCCGCCGGGAACACGGTGGTCGTGAAGCCGTCGGAGCTCGCCCCCTTCTCCACGCTCCGGATGGCCGAGCTCGCTCTCGAGGCCGGCTTCCCGCCCGGCGTGGTCAACGTCGTGACCGGCGCCGCCGAGTGCGGCGCCGCCCTGGCCAGCCATCCCGATGTCGACAAGCTCACGTTCACCGGCAGCGCTGCGACCGCCCGCCACATCCTGACGGCGGCCGCGGCGAACCTCACGCCCGTCACCCTCGAGCTCGGCGGCAAGTCGGCGGCGATGATCTTCGCCGACGCCGACCTCGACAACGCCGTCGCCACCTGCGTCCAGACCGGGATGCTGATCCTGAGCGGCCAGGCGTGCGCCGCCGGAACGCGGATGCTCGTCGAGCGGTCGGTCTACGACGAGGTGGTGGAGACGGTGATCGCCCTCGCCTCCCCCGACTTCGTCGGCGATCCACAGGACCCCAGCGTGCTGATGGGCCCCGTCATCAACGAAGCCGCCTGCGACCGGATCCTGGGCATGGTCCAGCGGGCCCGCGAGCAGGGGTCCGGTGACCTGCTGGTGGGCGGTGAGCGCCTCGACGGCGACCTGGCCAACGGCTACTTCATCCCCCCGACCGTCTTCTCGAACGTCGACCCCGACAGCGAGCTCGCCCAGGAGGAGGTGTTCGGCCCTGTGATGTCGATCATCCCCTTCGACACCGAGTCCGAGGCGATCGAGATCGCCAACAACTCCCGCTACGGCCTCGCCGGGTTCGCCTACACGTCGAACCTGGCCCGTGCCCACCGGGTGGCGGCCGCCATCGACACCGGGTTCATGTCGATCAACACCTTCAACCCCATCCCCTCCAACACCCCCTTCGGAGGTGTCAAGGGCAGTGGGTTCGGCAAGGAGGGTGGCTACGACGGGATCAAGGAGATGACCCGGACCAAGAACGTCTGCATCAAGCTCATCTGAGCAGGACGTGGCGTCCTCTGGGGTGCGTGGCGCAGGCTGGTGGTGAAGGATCGACATGACCTATTCCGACCTCGACTTCTTCGACGTGAGCCTCGACGGGCGCATCGCCGTCGCTCGGTTGAACCGACCCGAGTCCGGCAACGCCTACACGGCCGAGTCGCACACGCAGATGAGCATGCTGTACGACCGCATCGCGGCAGATGACGACGCCGACGTCGCGGTCATCTGTGGCGCGGGGAGCGTCTTCTCGATCGGACCCGACCGCCAGTTCGCGGCCGACCTCAACGAGATCCCCGGGGTGGCCGAGCAGGGCATGGACGAGGCTCGGCGCATGATCGTCGGCGCCTACCGTTGCCCCAAGCCGCTGGTCGCCGCTGTGCACGGGCGCATCGTCGGAGGGGGACTGGCGTTCGCCCTCTGCAACGACATCATCATCGTCGAGAACGACGTCGAGCTCCGCGAGATCCACATACCCGCCGCGGTCACCGCCGGTGACGGCGGTGTGCTGTTCTGGCCGATGGCCATGGGTCTCGTCCGGGCGAAGCGCTGGGTCCTCACCGGTGATCCGCTCTCCGCCGACGACGCCGAGCGGTTCGGACTCATCACCGAGGCGGTCGAGCCGGGGAAGGCGCTGGAGCGGGCCATGACCTACGCCAGGCGGTTCGCCGCAGGCCCTCAGCGTGCTCTGCGCACTACCAAGCGAGCTCTCAACGAGCTGATCGGAGCCTCGCCGCTCGCAGCCTTCGACATCTCCGTGTTGTTGGAGGCTGCGTCCATGCGCGGAGCCGATGCCGGCAAGGCCATGGCCGACCTGCTCGCAGGTGGCGATGGAGCCCTCCCGCCGGACGAACAGCCGTAGCAATGCTGAACCTGATCGGTGGTCACTGGACATCCGCCGCAAGCGGCGCCACCTTCGATGTCTCCGATCCGGCGACCGACGAGGTCCTCGACGAGGTCCCTGATGCCAGCACCGATGAGTTTGCCGCCGCGGTCGATGCAGCTGCCGGTGCGCTCAGCGGCTGGCAGTCGCTGCGCGCGACCGAGCGCGCCGACGTGCTCGATGGCGTCGTCGCCGCGTGTGAGCTCCGTCTCGATGAGCTCGCCGTCACGATCGCCCGCGAGTCGGGCAAGCCCCTTTCTGAGGCTCGAGGGGAGGTCCGCTACGCGCTCGGGTTCTTGTCGTGGGCGGCGGGCGAGGCGGTTCGCGTCGGCGGCGAGACCATTCCGGCGGCCAAGGCTGGCCAGCGGATCCTGGTGCTACGACAGCCCGTGGGCGTCAGCGCGGCCATCACCCCGTGGAACTTCCCGCTGGCGATGATCACTCGCAAGCTCGGGCCCGCCCTGGCCGTCGGCTGCACGCAGGTGGTGAAGCCCGCTCCCGAGACCCCGCTGTCGGCGCTGCTGTTCGCCGAGGTTGCCTCGGATGCAGGAGTTCCCGATGGAGTGCTCAACGTGGTCACCGGTGATCCGGTCGCGTTCTCGAATGTCGTGTTCGGCGACGCTCGGGTGCGCATGGTGTCGTTCACGGGCTCTACCGAGGTGGGACGAGAGCTGATCCGGCAGTCCGCAAAAAACGTCACGCGACTGTCGTTGGAGCTCGGTGGCCACGCGCCCGTGTTCGTGCTGGAGGATGCCGATCTCGATCAGGCGGTGACGATGACGATGGCGGCCAAATACCGGAACACCGGGCAGTCGTGTGTGGCTGCCAGTCGCGTGCGGGTCGCCTCCAGCCGCTACGAGGAGCTCTGCGCGGCCCTGGCCGACCGCAGCTCGAAGCTGCGACTCGGCCGGTGGGATGAAGGAGCCGACCTCGGCCCGCTCATCAACGACGAGGCGGTCGCCAAAGTGCAGCGCCATGTCGATGACGCGGTCGTCCGGGGGGCTCAACTCCTGTGCGGCGGGAAGGCGGTCTCGCCGGGGCCGGGCCTGGCTGGGCGGTTCTTCGAGGCGACCGTGTTGGCCGGCGTCGATGACTCGATGGTGTTGTGTCACGAGGAGACGTTCGGCCCGGTCATCGCCATCGAGCCATTCGATGATGTCGATGAGGCCGTGGCCGCGGCCAACGCATCACCGTTCGGCCTGGCCGCCTACGTGGCGGGACGCGACGCGGGACGTGTGCTGGACGTCGTCGAGGCACTGGAGTGCGGCGTTGTCGGGGTCAACGACGGCGTGCCCTCCACACCCCAGGCACCGTTCGGAGGGATGAAGCTCTCCGGCATCGGACGTGAAGGCGGGCACTGGGTGATGGACGAATACCTCGAGACCAAGTACGTCTCCCTGGTCTTCTGACTCCAGGCCACGACGGGTTCGAGATGAGGTTTTGACCCCAGCGACGAGTACAGGGTCCCGACCGACGAAGAATGGCAAGAGTTCCTTGGCCACTTCGAGCGACGCAAAGTCTCCATCGGGACATGTGCCCGCGCCTTCTCCACGCCCTGCATCCACGAACACGCCTGCGTTCGATGCCCCATGCTCTGGCCCGACCCAGCCCAACGACCCCGGCTACTCGAGATCCGCGACAACCTCACCGCCCGCGTCACCGAAGCGAACCACGAGGGCTGGCACGGCGAAGTCGAAGGACTCCAGATCAGCCTCGCGGGCGCCAACGACAAACTCGCCCAGATCGACAGCCGCGCGACGCTTCCCAATCCTGAGAGCTTCCCCGGGCGGCCGGCCTGACCGGCCGAGAACGTCTCCACCGATACTGCAACGACCCCTCCAGATTCGGCCGCAACGCGCCTCCCGCATGCACGAACAAGTTCAGAGAATACGGCTTCGGACGCATGCCCTTCGGCCGCGACCTCGCGCCGGGCATGCTCCACCACCACGGCGGCCACGACGAGGCCGTCGCCCGCATCACGTGGTGTGTCAACGAAGCCGCTCTCGGGGTGATCACCGGCGAAGTCGGCTCCGGCAAGACCGTCGCCGTCCGCGCCGCCACCGCCAGCCTCGACAGCTCCCGACACACGATCATCTACCTCGGCAACCCCGCCGTCGGCGCCCGTGGTCTCTACGCCGCGATCATCACCGCGCTCGGCGCCACCCCACGGTTCCACAAGGCTGCGCTCATCCCACAAGCCACCGACGCGCTCGCCGCCGAAGAACACGAACGCGGCCGCCGGGTCGTGGTCATCGTCGACGAAGCTCATCTTCTCGACGCCACCCAGCTCGAAGAGCTCCGGCTGCTCACCAACGCCGACATGGACTCCCACTCGCCGTTCGCGTGCCTGCTCATCGGGCAGCCAACGCTGCGGCGGCGGATCAAGCTGGGCGCGTTCGCCGCGCTCGACCAGCGCATCGCTCTGCGCTTCGCCGTTCCCGGCATGACCCTGGAGGAGACCGCCAGCTACACGCGTCACCACCTCGGCCTGGCCGGTCGCAGCGACACCTTGTTCTCCGACGACGCCATCGCGCTCATCCACCAGACCAGCCGTGGGCTCCCACGGGCAGTCAACAACCTCGCCGTCCAAGCCCTCGTCGCCGCCTACGCCGAGAACAAGGCCATCGTCGACGAATCCGCCGCCCGCGCCGCGGTGACCGAGGTGACAGCCGAGTGAGCATCACGACACACCGGCGAGCACCCGCGCCCCGAAACCATCCTCACCGAAGTTGTCGCCGGCATCCTCACCAGACGCGGCGCCCTACAGCATGCGATCCCGCGGACACGATGCCCATGCGACGGACTCACTCGGCTCGACCAGGGCAATGTGAAGCTTCGGCACCAAGCTGAGGCCATCGGCCCGCATTGAGCAGGGATGCGTCACGATCATCCCTACGGCCGGCTCGGTCGACACACCGGGGATCACGATTCCGTCGACAACGAGCTGCAGCGGGCGGCCCGATCCTACCGCCGAGTATCAACCAACCGGTTGGGTTGGTCGCCGAGACTCTAACTGCGCTCAGAATTGCCGCGGTCTGACCGCACCGCGTCAACCTCCCCACGGGCATCCATGGCTCTCAACCGAACAGTTGGTCGAACCTAGTCGATAGCCGAGCGGGAAAAAAGTGGGTGCTCCGGGAACGGGTTAGTCAGATGCAGTGGCGTTGCCCGCCATCGGGCGAGGTGTAGTGGCCGTCGATCAGCCGGAGCAGGAAGTAGCAGACCGGTTGTTGGTGCCCCTCGTTGGGGCGGAACGTCAGTGGTGCCGTCAGCCCACCGAGATCGTCTCCGCGCAGCGTGTGCAGTCCGTCCACGATCGCGGGGCTGGTGACAGCGCCCGTGGTGTC
>Ga0214471_10000024_pt1 | contig 158438 bp, 137 predicted proteins | sample RVTome_5_FD_207665 | JGI IMG/M metagenome (GOLD analysis project Ga0214471, IMG submission 207665) | Soil microbial communities from uranium-contaminated site in the Upper Colorado River Basin, Wyoming, United States - RVT142D155 | ecosystem: Environmental > Terrestrial > Soil > Contaminated... | reverse complement strand
AAGGTTGGCACTACATCGGGTCTGGACGACGAGAGGGAGCCGAGGTCAAACTGGGGGCAGGGACAGGCCGCGATGCGGCCGAAAAAAGTCAAAAAGAGGGCCCAACCTTTCAAGTTGGGCTAGGGAACCGGATCGATTCCCCCCGGGTGAAAGGGGTGGCATCGGAGCACCCTTCGCCCCGCCAGGTAGGCTCCCTTCAGGATTCCGTGTCGGCGCACCGCCCGTACCGCGTAGCGAGAGCAGGTCGGGCGATACCGACAGGTCGAGGGCAGGACGGGAGAGATCACCCACCGGTAGAGGTGTACCGGGAGGAGGATGGCCTCGGCCCCCAGTCGACGGAGAGGGAAGCGTCTCAAGGGTTCTGGCTCGCTTCCCGGGCGAAGGCCCTTTCGGCGCGCCGCAGAACGGGGAGCAGGAGATCGATGGCGCGCCGGAGACTCTCTCCGGCGAGGCCATCGCGGGGCACCGCCACCAGGTCGAGGCCCGCGCGAATCTCCCCCTGCTGAAGGCGGAAGGCCTCCTTGAGGCAACGCTTGGTCCGGTTCCGGACCACCGAGTTGCCGATGCGCCGGGAAGCGGAGACCGCGAACCGGCTCCAGGCCAGACCGTTGGGGATCGCTGCCAGCATGAGGGATGGGGATCGCAGTCGCCGCCCCTCCTTGAAGACGCGCGCGAAGTCGGCCCGGGAGCGCAGGCGCACCTCCCTGTGCAGGCGAGCCGCGCTCAAGGGGATCCGTCTCGCTCGGCGTGGGTGGTGGGGCGCAAGGAGGGGTTGCGGGCCAGAGCCCGGGTGTACTCGTCGAGCAGGGTGGTGGCCCTCTGCATGACCTCGTCAAAGTCCCGATCCGACTTCTTGACGAAGGTCTGGAGATCCTTGACCGCCTCGGCGTAGTTCCCGAGCTTGCCGTGGCACTCGCCCCGGTTCAGGTAGGCGAGGATGGTTTCGGGATCGAGCTCGATGGCCCGGTCGAGATGGGAGAGCGCTGCCGGATAGTCCTGGTTCCGGAAGTAGATGAAGGCCACCGCCAGCCTCACCGTCACCTCCTTGTTGACATTGCTCCTGACTTTTTGCTCGAGGGTGCTCCGGACCAGATCCTCCTCGGGCTTGGTGAGGCTGCCGCTCAGCCATGCATCCTCGTCCAGGGTCACGCTTCGGGTCTTTTCCGCCAGCTCGATGTACGACTCGAAGTGCTTCAGGGCCTTGTCGTCTTCCTTGCGCAGGAGGTTGATCTGGCCCAGGGTGAGAAGGGCCTGCGGATAGCGATCATTGAGCTCGAGCACCGTCTGGAGCTCGGTGACCGCTGCGTCGAGGGCCTCCTTCGAGCTCGCCTTCGCTCTCGTGATGAGGATCTGCAGCTCCTCATCGTTCGGGACGCTGATACCGCTCTCCCGAGCCGCGATCTCGCGCGCGGGGCGGTTGGTCATCCAGCGCTCGAGCTGGTCGGAGCGGGCGAGCTCCGACAGCCCCTGCTGGTATCGCACCAGACCGAGGCCGAGATGGGTCCGGAAGTCCACCGAGCCGTCGTCGAGAAGCTTGTTGAAGACCTTCCGGGCCTGGACCAGCTTGCCCGGGTTGCGTTGCTGGAGGAGCGACCAGCCGAGGATGAGATTGGCCGTGAAGTGGTCGGGGTCGATGGACAGCGCCTTCTCGGCCTGCTGCTGGGCCGACGTGTACCGGGAGGAGGCCATGAAGGCCTTGGCCTGTTGCACGTAGAGCCCGAGCTTGAGCTCCTCGTCCTCGGACAGCCCTCCGAAGAGGGTGCACCCCGACAGGAAAAGAGCCAGGACGATGGTGGCGACGATTCCCGGCCCCGGCCAGGGGGTACCCATGCGGATTTCTGCGTCTTGGCTCATCGTGTTGCCCTCTTTTCGGAGCCAGGGGCCGACCCCGGCCCGGACCCCACCTTCTCAACCCGCCAGTGTACCCGATGGGCGCCCCTCCTGTCGCCCCGGGAACCGTCGTTGACCCGGGGCCCCTGGATTGGTTTAATCGAGTGACCACTCCCTTTTCCCAGGGTAGGCAGCTTCGAGACCTCGGAGAGCCGGGGCATCCTCGCAAGGGGGTATGTAATGGCCAGGACAGTGACGTCCAGGAGCTGGCATCGGCTCCTGTCCTGTGGGGCTCTGCTCGTTCCCTTCCTCGTCATGGCCGCCGGACCGCAGGCGGCCCGGGCTGCCGGTACGCGGCTCCTGCTCAAGAGTGACGGGTTCGCCGACGGGTACTACTACACCCTTGACGAGCCCACGGGGAGCGATAGCCGGTACATCACCGAGTATCTTCCCGGTGACACCGATCCCTCGAGCTTCGTCACCCGGATCCGGGTGTCCCTGGTCAACGGCGGCCTCACCGGTGCCGTGAACCTCCAGGCCGACCTGCGGTCGGAGGATCCGAACAATCCCGGATACCCGCTCATGACGGAGGTGGGTTTGATCGCCAGCGCTGATCCGAACCAACCGGTCGCCTGCCTGTCGAACCACCGATGGACCGACTTCTTCGTGTTCGCGGGTGGAGCGGGCGTGCCGGCGCCGCTGGGCAAGTTCTACCTGACCGTACAGCCTCCCCCGGGTCAGATCGGGGTCAATGCCTGCGGTGTGGCCATGGACACCAGCTCTCCCCCCACGGGGGCGACCAAGTACTACCTCTCGAGCTCGGACCGGTTCGGGGACTCCCCCTGGAACCATCTCGCCGAGATCGAGGTCTTCGAGTCGGGCGTCCTCGATCTCCAGACCCGGTGGCACGGCTCGGTCCGCTATCCGGGCGATGCGGGGCGGCCCATCGTCTTCGCCCGTCGCCCTTCTGCCACGGGTCCCACCGATGACTTCGTGTCGGTGTCGGTGCTGATCGACAACCTCGGTCAGGACAACCTCGGCAAGCGGCTCGAGCTCTACGTGGAGAAGATTCGCCGCGGATCGCGGCGCAGCGAGGGGTGGAAGCAGATCACCCACTTGTTCCGCACCGTGGTCTTTGGCCAGGAGATTCCCAAGCCGATCGTGATCTCGCCGGGAAGGACCTTGCTCGAGCTGGAGCTTCCCCTGCTCATCCCGGATCGCCATCTGGACCTGCTCCCCCGGAACATCCGCTTCCGGGCGGAGGTTTCCGATCTCGAAGGAGGGGGGCTCGTCGATGATTTCGAGGAGTTCGACCTGGGCCTCCGGCCATTTTCCGGGGAGCCGGACGACGGGAGTGGCGAGGGACTGTTCCTGGTCCAGTCCCCGACGAGGACCGGAGACGCGCTGTCGGTGCGATTCCCCGCCATCGACTTGCCCACCACGTCTGCCTTCACGATCAGCTCGATCCAGGTTGCCGGCGGCGAGCTCGGAGCCGACGAGCTTCCGGGCTTCGACGCCGTCGAGTTGAGGCTCGAGGATCCGATTCTCGTCGATGCCCCCGACCTCTCGCCCCTCGGGCTGCTGCGTCGTGTGGGCGCGGCCGATGGTCGGGGAGAGATCGTGCTGGGTCCCGTGATGACGGAGTTGACCCTGGACATCGACGACCTCGTCGTCGAGCCTCTCGAGGAGCCCGTCGGCAACCTCTGGGCCCAGGTGCTCCTCAACCCGGGTGACACCGTGCAGCCCAACCTCGGCACCTTCCTGGGCGGGGATGGGTCGGGAGCCACCCTTCTCACCGACTCCTACTACTCCAGCCAGGGATCGAGCCTGTACGGCCACGACATCACGCAGAACTACATGATCCGCCTTCTGCTCGACGGCCGCAAGGAGCCTCAGAACGGCGGCGACGAGCGCTCGACCTCCACCGACATGCGGCTTCCGCCGGGAGGCTTCATCTCCACCGGTGACGGGATCCTGGTCAATCTTCAGGCCTGGCTCGACGAGGGTCAGGAATCGGGTCGGTAGGGGAAGGGCAGGCTGCGCCGAGCTCTCCGTGGCGCCCGCTCTCCAGGTCCATGCGGCCCAGGAGTCGGTCGAGACGCTTGCGGTCGACGTCCAGGTCGAGGTAAGAGGCCTTCGAGTACGTGACGAGGCCAGGGCGGGCTCCCCGTGGCTTGCTCAGGAACTTCCTCCTCGTGTAGACCACGGCCACGCGGTCTTTTCCGCGCGCCTTGCTGAAGTGTGCGGCAAGGGTGGCGGCATCGAGCAGCGTCTCTTCCTTCAGGTCGGCTCCCCTCGCCATTCGCACCAGCACATGGCTGCCGGCAACATCCCGGGCGTGGAGCCAGTAGTCCTCTCCGCGGGCCAGGGTGCGGACGAGGCGATCGTTGGCTCGGTCGTTTTTTCCCACGACCAGGGGAACACCGTCCAGGGAGACGAAGCGGGAGAAGTCCTTGGCCCCCGCGTCGCCGGGCTTGCCGGCCCTCGGCTTCTTCTTGCCGCTTTCGCCTCTCCTCGGCCGGGATGGGGGCAGGCGGCTCAGGATGGCCTCGAGCCTCTCCCGGTCGTCGTCCTCAGTGGCCTGCTGGAGATGGCGCGAGATGCCGTCTTCGGCCCGGGTGAGCTCCCGTACCTCATCCTCGCATCGGCGGATCTTCTCCTGCACCAGGGGAAGGGCGCGCCTGGCCTTTCTGGATCTGCGAAAGAGGTTCTCGACGTTCTTCCGGGGCTCCAGGGATGGATCGAGCCTGACCACCACGGAGCGACCCTCGGGATCAAAGGGGTCTGGCACCTCGATGGAATCGAGCCCCCGGCGCAAGAGGTGATAGCTGGCGGCGAGAATCTCCCCCTCCTTCTGGGCGCCGAGGGCCTTCTTGACGGACGCCAGCTCGACGAGCAGCTTCTCTCGCCTTCTGGTACAGGACGCCCGGGCCTTCTGGATTCGAATCAGGGCGTCGTTCCAGGCCGCGCTCCGGGCTTCCCGTGTCTCGATCGCATCATAGCGGGCCTCGATCTCGGGGCTGAGGAGGTCGGGCGGGAGACGGGATTCGAGGAGCCGAGAAGGGTAATCGATCTGCAGGGGCACCGCGCGGCGGAGACCGCGAAGCGAGCCGAGGGTTCCGGACGTCTCGTCGAGAAGGCGAAGGTCGGCTCCTCGCCCGAAGAGCTCGAGGACGAGGGCTCGATTCCACGGCTCCTTTCCCCCTTTCTGGAGGAATCGGAGCACGAGAGCCCGCTCCCCTTCCGGCTGGTCGATTCCCACCAGGAGGGACGCAACCAGCTCGCTGCGGAGGAGGCTCACGAACGGTGCTTCCGGGGCGGCGGGGGGCCAGGCAGAGGTGAGGTGGACACGACCGGTTTCGGGGTCGGCAGAGAGGAGCAGCCGTGAGGTCCTTCCGGGGGACCGGATCTCCAGGACCACGGAGTGGGGAGATCGTGCCCGGAGGCGGCGGACCTTGCCCGGTACGAGGTGGAACGAGAGCTCGGGAAGCAGGGCGCGAAGTTGATCCTTGTCCAGCACGATGGCCTCTCCGCGGCGATCATACCTTTGCAGGGTGAGCGTACCCGTTCGATAATGGCACCATGGGATCCTTCGACCGTTTTCTGTTCGCATGCTTGACCCTCTCGATGGTTGTCTCCGGGTGTGGCTTCGGTCGGACGAACTCCGAGCTGCTCGAGCGGGAGAGGCTGAAATTCGGTGCGACCAACGATCTTCGTGCCCTCGAGGAGCTGCGCCGACAGCTCGCTCGTGAGGAGGAGATCGTCGAGATCTACCTCTCCGAGCTCGATCGGGCCCGAGACGTCGAGAAGCAGCTCCAGAGGCGGATTGACCAGCAGAGGGGGCAGGTCTCGGTCCTGGAGACCAATGCCCGGAAGGAAAAGGAAAAAGCCGACGCGCTGGCCGCCCAGGTCGAGGAATCCAGGAAGCGGGCCGCCGCCCTCGAGGCCGAGCTGGAGGGCCTGAACCGATCGCTCGAAGAGAAGGCCGCTCGAAGGGATCAGCTTCGAGAAGGGGCAGCCGGGACCGGAGACCCCGCGGAGAAAGGGAGCGCCCCCCCACCGAAGCAGGACCCCCCACCCGTTGAGGAGAAGGGGGGAGGCAAAGAGGGAGACCCGAAGCAGAGTCCGGACGAGGGCAAGCCTTCAGCCTCGGCCCGGGACGGTCGATCCTAGAGGCGACGAGAACCGATTCCACCGGGCTCCATCAGGCCCCGGTCCGACAGCGAGGAACCAACACGATGAAGCGGTCGAGGACTCACTACTGCGGGGACCTGAGGGCGACTCACGAGCAGGAAACCGTCACCCTCATGGGGTGGGTGAGGAACCGTCGGGATCACGGCGGGCTGATCTTCGTGGATCTCGGGGACCGGTTCGGCCTGACCCAGGTCGTGTTCGATCCGAGCGACGCCAGCGAGGTCCATCGGGATGCCGAGCGTCTCCGCCCCGAGGACGTCGTCGCGGTCACGGGTACCGTCCGCCGGCGACCCGAGGGAACCGTCAACAAAGGTCGCGCGACCGGAGAAATCGAGGTGCTTGTCCGGGAGCTCGAGATCCTGAACCGCTCGGAGACTCCACCCTTCGAGATCTCGGACAAGAACGACCTGTCCGAGGAGGTTCGCCTCCGGTATCGCTACCTGGATCTGCGGCGGCCCAAGATGCAGCGCAGCATGATCGTTCGCCACGAGACGTGTCAGGCCATCCGGCAGTACCTGTCGGGAATCCACTTCGTGGAGATCGAGACCCCGTGCCTGACGAAGTCGACCCCTGAAGGGGCCCGTGACTTCTTGATCCCCTCCAGACTCAATCGCGGTGAGTTCTTTGCCCTCCCCCAGTCGCCCCAGATCTTCAAGCAAATCCTCATGGTCGCGGGCTTCGAGCGCTACTTTCAGATCGTTCGCTGCTTCCGCGACGAGGACCTGCGAGCCGATCGCCAGCCGGAGTTCACCCAGCTCGATCTCGAGATGTCTTTCGTGACCGAGGAGGACGTGTTTTCCATGGCGGAGGGGCTGGTGGCCCATATCTTCCGGACCGTGCTCGGAAAGGAGATCGTGACCCCGTTCCCGCGCATTCCGTACCAGGAGGCGATGTGCCGCTTCGGTAGCGACAAGCCGGATCTGCGGTTCGGGATGGAGATCGTGGACGTGACCCCCATCGCCGCCGAGTGCGAGTTCAAGGCCTTCCGGGCCGCCGTGACCTCGGGTGGGGTGGTCAAGCTCCTTCGCGAGGAAGGCGGAAGTCAGCGGTCGCGCAAGCAAATCGATGAGCTCACGGCGGTGGCGGTGGGAAGAGGAGCCAAGGGGCTCGGCTGGTTCAAGGTCGAAGAAGGGCTGGAGCTGTCCTCGTCGATCGCCAAGTTCTTCTCCGATGGGGAGAAGAGGGGCCTGGTGCAGGCGGCGGGGGCGGCGGCAGGGGACCTCCTCCTCCTCGTGGCCGACAAGGAGGAGACGGCCCTCAAGGCACTCGGTGAGCTGCGCCTGAAGATCGGTGCCGAGAGGGGTTGGATTCCCCGGGACGCCTTCCACCTGTCCTGGGTCGTGGACTTCCCGTTGCTCGAGTTCGATCCCGAGGAAGAGCGGTATGTGGCCCGGCATCATCCCTTCACCTCCCCTCGACCCGAGGATCTGCCGCAGCTCGAGTCCAACCCCGGGGCTGTCCTGGCGCGGGCCTACGATCTGGTGATGAATGGAAGCGAGATCGCCGGGGGAAGCATCAGGATCCATTCCCGGGAGATCCAGCAGAGGGTCTTCTCGCTCCTGAACATCGGCAAGGAGGAGGCCGAGGCCAAGTTCGGGTTCCTGCTGGAGGCCCTCTCCTTCGGTGCGCCACCCCACGGCGGCATGGCCTTCGGCATCGACCGGCTGGTCATGCTCCTGCTGGGGCTCGAGAGCATCCGGGATGTCATCGCGTTTCCCAAGACGGCCAGCGGGACCTGCCTCATGTCGGGGGCGCCCACGCACGTGTCCGAGCGGCAGCTCACCGACCTGGGAATCCGGTGCCTCGAGGAGGCTCGGAGCTGAGCGGGGCGGGTGCCGGGGGGCGTCATCGGGCCCGTAGAGCCATCTTCGGGAGGAGTCGTGCCCTTCCCTCCTTCTCTTGCAGGGTCCGGCCGGCATGCTAGAATGCGGCCGTTCCAGGCGGGTTTCGGGGCAGAAGAAGGGGCCCTGCGATCCCGAGTAAGGTCCTTCAAGGAGGTCATCGCCGATCGTTCAGTCCAGAATCAATGACCAGATCCGAACCCGTGAGGTTCGGGTCGTCGATGAGAACGGCCAGCAGCTCGGTATTCTGGCCACGCGTGACGCTTACGAGCTTGCGATCGAGCGAGGACTCGACCTCGTCGAGGTTGCTCCGCAGGAGCGGCCCCCTGTCTGCCGCATCATGGACTACGGCAAATTCAAGTACGAGCAGAAGAAGAAGCAGCAGGAGTCCCGCAAGCGACAGACCGTGATCCAGATGAAGGAGATCCGGCTCCGCCCCAAGACGGATCCGCACGACATCGACATCAAGGTCAGACGTGCGCACGACTTCCTCGACGAGGGACACAAGGTCCAGGTCGCGATGAACTTTCGGGGACGGGAGATGGCCCACCGGGACCGCGGCTTCGCCATCATGCAGGCCCTCGCCAGCAAGCTGTCCGATATCGGCAGGATCGAGAGATCGCCGACCATGGACGGACGTCGGATGATCATGGTGATCATGCGCAAGCCCGGGGCTCCGCCCAAGGCGTCCACCAAGGCTCCCAAGCCCGTGCCGAAGAACGCCGACAAGAAGGCGGCCAAGGCCGCAAAGGCGGCACCTCCCAAGGGCGGCGAGGCTCCTGCCGAGACGGCTCCGGGCCAGACGGTTCCTGACAAGGTTGGGGCGGAGAGCCCCGCTCCTGCGGAGAAGGCGACCCCGGCGCCGGCGGACAAGGCGGCGCCGGCGGACAAGGCGGTGCCGCCGGCGGACAAGGCGGTGCCGCCGGCGGACAAGGCGGTGCCGCCGGCGGAAAAGGCGGCGCCGGAAGAAGCGAGCTCATCGAGCGGCGACCACACCGAAGAGGCCTCCACCGAAGAGGCCTCGACCGGGGAAGCTTCGACCGAGGAAGCGTCCTCCGAGGAAGCCGCGTCGTCCGGGGCCGGCAAGAAGTCCGTGGCGGGAGACTAGGCGGGGGAGCCCGGCTCCAGGGCGGAATTCCACGTTTGCCCTCGACAGGCAAAGGTGGGCCAAGCTATAAGAGAAGGCTTCCCGCGTCCTCTCCGGAGGGGGCGGGGCTGGAAGAGTTCACCCCCAGGGAAACACGACCCATGGCCAAGTCTCACAGGATGAAGACCCACAAGGGGATGAAGAAGAGATTCCGGGTCACCGGTACCGGCAAGGTCAGCCGAAAGCAGGCGGGCAAGAGCCACCTCCTGGTCAGCAAGTCGGCCAAGAGAAGGCGACGCCTCCGCGGAAACCGGGTGCTCGGCAAGACCCTGCAAAAGAAGGCGCTCCAGCTCCTGGGGCCTGGACTCTGACCCGCCTCTGATTCCAGGACCGTATGGACCGGGATCGGAGAGTCCGGGGCGGAGTGGTGAGTTTCGATTGACATGAGGGCTCGAGCCGAGCCCCGGAGGAGAGGGACGAGACATGGCGAGGGTGAAGAGGGGCCTGGCCCGGCATCGCTACGTCAAGAAGCTTCTGAAGGCCGCGCGTGGCTATCGTGGAGGGCGGCATGCACTCTACCGGACTGCCACGGAGACCGTGGATCGGGCCCGAGCCTTTGCATTCCGGGATCGCAGGCGAAAGAAGCGAGAGTTCCGCAGCCTCTGGATCGTGCGCATCAACGCAGCGGCCCGTGAGAATGGCCTTCGCTACAGCCAGCTCATGAGCGGGATCAGCAAGGCTGGCATCCAGATCGACCGCCGGCAGCTTGCGCAGATGGCTCTCGAGGACGCCGCCGGCTTTTCCGCCGTGGCCCAGCAGGCACGCGCCGCGCTGTCGTAGGATGCTGGCTTCGCAGTGATGCTGGCTCCGCAGCCTGACGGCTGCTTCGCGGGGGGGGGGCCGGGATTGCGGAGCCAGGGGCTCCGCCCGGGAGACGCGGGGCGTCGTGTGATCCCACGGTTCCGCAGTGATGCTGGCTCCGCAGCCTGACGGCTGCTTCGCGGGGGGGGGACGGGATTGCGGAGCCCAGGGGCTCCGAGACGCGGGGCGGGTCACCGGGCGAGGTCACGACTGGACGCTCCCTTTCTTGCCCGCACGCCGGTGCTATTCTATTTCCTTTCCCTCGCTCTGCGCGTAGGCGGACGCGCGGTCCCGTGCGAGGGACTGGGGCGGTCCTCTCCTCGGGTGACCCATTACGAGGAGATTGCGAGGGAGGGGCAATGCGCAGTGCGATCCTTTCCGTGGCGGGAGTGATTCTCGCTCTCTGGCTCGGCTACGAGGTCATCTTCGGCGGCTCCGGATCGGAGGGGGACGGAGGCGCACCCGGAAGGGTCGCGGCCGAGGTCCGGGAGATCCCGCTGACGCAGCTGGAATCGCCCTCGAAAGTCCCGGGCTCGTCGGTAGGAAACGAGCCCTCGGAGAGCATGGTCGGAGGGGCTGCTGCCGCGTCGGGTCCCGGTGCGAGACCCCCGACCGGGCTCGAGACCAGAGCGACATCTTCCGGGCTCGCCGCTTCCGGACGCGGCACCGGAGGAGCTCCCGCCAATGACATGGCATCCGGCGACCTCGGATCCGGCGCTCCGGAGCGATCCCGAGAAAACGGAACCGATCCCGCGTCTCCCGGCAGCCCCGAACCCGTCCTCTCCGAGCGACAGGTCCTCATTCTCGCGGACTGCGAGAAGTTCGTCGGCGCGGGCCGGGTCTCCGATGCCCTCTTGGTGCTGTCGCGGCTCGCCCGACAAACAGTACCCGGTCCGGCCCGCTGTCACATCCGCGCCCGGCTCGACGCCTACGTGGCGGAGTTTGTCTTCTCGTCGAGGATGCCCGATGCCGGATTCCGTCGCGTCGTGGTGGAGCGAGGGGATACGCTCGATGGGTTGTGCAAGAGCTGGAAGAGCGAGGACGATGTCCTGGTGGCTCCGGGTCTGGTGTGTCGCATCAACGGGATTGCCGACCCGCGTCGGTTGCGAGCCGGCGACGCGTTGAAGGTCCCCACCACCAGCCCCAGGATCGAGGTCGACAAGGCCACTCACCGCCTGGTCTTCTACCTGGGTGACATCGCGGTGAAGGAATACCTCGTGGGGCTGGGTAAGGATGGATCGACTCCGGAGGGAAGCTTTGTCGTCAAGACCAAGCAGATCGATCCTGCCTGGACCTGGAAGGGAACGACGTATCCCGCCGGGCACTCGTCGAACATTCTCGGAAGTCGCTGGATGGGGTTCGAGAACCGGGACGATCTCTTCGGATACGGAATCCACGGCACCACCCAGCCGGAGAGTGTCGGAACGGACGCATCGAACGGATGCGTGCGGATGCTCAAGCAGGATGTCGAGGAGCTGTTCGAGTGGGTGCCCCGCGGAACGGTCGTGACCGTGCGTTGAACGACGGTGAGGCTCCGTGCCGGCGGTTCTTGCTTGTCGTCTTCGCTCAACGCCTTCGTTGACCGGCGTTGCTTGCCGGTATCGCTCAATAACGGAGCATCCCCTCGCCGATACCGATGTCGGCCACGACGATGCGTCCTACATGTGCAGGGCCGTCGTTGAGGAAGAAGCCGACCTTGGTGGCCACGAAGGTGATCGTCGTCCCGGCACGCAGCGCGGCACCCAGCACGAGCCCCGTATCGCAGTCGAGGCCCGAGGGGATGTCCAGCGATACGACTTCGGGAGCGAGGCCCGGGAGTCCCTTCACCCAGGCCAGAAAGTCTCCCTCGAGGGGGCGTGTGGCTCCTGTACCCAGAATCGCGTCGACCACGAGTGCATCGGCCCGAAGCCCCAGGTTCGGGGCATGGAGGAGCTCCTTCCAGGACCGATCTTCCATGGGGATCCCCGATCGTTCGCAGATCCCGTAGTTGACCGCCGTATCTCCGGCACCGCCCCGAAGACGCCTGGCTCCGAAAGGAGTCAGCACCCGGACATCCGCGCCGCTGACGGTCAGATGCCGCGCCACCACGAGGCCGTCTCCCCCGTTGTTGCCCGGACCCACGAGGATGTCCACGGGGCGACTCCGAGCGCGGAGGAGCTCGAGGACCTCATCGGTGGCGCGAATCCCCGCAGCCTCCATGAGGAGGCTCGAGGGAATCCCGAGCTCTCGTTGGGCCCGGGAATCGATCTCCCGGGCCTGGAGCCTGGACAGAGCGACAGGAGGACCATTCCGAGTCACGGAGGGAAGCAGGGGGGGGCGTCGGCACGCCCTCGGCAGAGGGTCATCGCAGGCCATAAGTCTTTGTCCCCGATCGACTTCTTGATCGTGATGGATTCGCGGCAAAAATCTTCCGCAAATCGACCCATCTGCATTGACAGGGTAGGGCCCGATGATAAACTCAGCCGCCCCGCCCTGAAAAGGGGCTTGATCATCCTGATCATCCTGCTCTTTGACAACTGAGAATGTCCAGCGCGATTGAGACGTGAGCACTGGTTCTTTGAACCAGCCATTTGCGACTCCGATCAATCAAATCGGAGTCGATCAAGCTCTGACTGCGAACTTCGCCGGGTCCCGGTTTACCGTGGCCCGTAACGAAAATTCAATTCAAGGGTTTGATCCTGGCTCAGAACGAACGCTGGCGGCGTGGCTTAGGCATGCAAGTCGAACGAGAAAGTTCCCTTCGGGGGACAAGTAAAGTGGCGGAAGGGTGAGTAATACCTAGATAACCTACCCTCGAGACGGGGATAACAGCTGGAAACGGCTGCTAATACCGGATGTGGCGGAAGAGCCTTCGGGCATTTCCGCTAAAGGTGGGGACCCTACGGGGCCTGTCGCTCGAGGAGGGGTTTAGGCACTACCAGCTTGTTGGTGGGGTAACGGCCCACCAAGGCTATGACGGTTAGCCGGCCTGAGAGGGTGTTCGGCCACACTGGGACTGAGACACTGCCCAGACTCCTACGGGAGGCTGCAGTCGAGAATCTTCGGCAATGAGCGCAAGCTTGACCGAGCGACGCCGCGTGGAGGATGAAGGCCTTCGGGTTGTAAACTCCTGTCACATAGCGAGAACACCAGGGTGTTAACAGCACCCTGCCTGACAAGCTGTGAAAGGAAGCCACGGCTAACTCTGTGCCAGCAGCCGCGGTAATACAGAGGTGGCGAGCGTTGTTCGGAATCACTGGGCATAAAGGGGGCGTAGGCGGCGCGTCAAGTCAGGTGTGAAATCCCTCGGCTCACCCGAGGAACTGCGCCTGATACTGACGTGCTCGAGTGTAGGAGGGGAGAGTGGAACTCCTGGTGGAGCGGTGAAATGCGTAGAGATCAGGAGGAACGCCGGTGGCGAAAGCGACTCTCTGGCCTATATCTGACGCTGAGGCCCGAAAGCTAGGGGAGCAAACAGGATTAGATACCCTGGTAGTCCTAGCCGTAAACGATGGGCACTAAGTAGAGGGGATTCCGATATTCTCTCTGCCGGAGCTAATGCATTAAGTGCCCCGCCTGGGGAGTATGGTCGCAAGGCTGAAACTCAAAGGAATTGACGGGGGCTCACACAAGCGGTGGAGGATGTGGTTTAATTCGAAGCAACGCGCAGAACCTTACCTGGGCTTGACATGCATGGATTAGCCCTGTGAAAGCAGGGTGACGCCTCTTTGAGGTGGAACATGCACAGGTGTTGCATGGCTGTCGTCAGCTCGTGTCGTGAGATGTTGGGTTAAGTCCCGTAACGAGCGAAACCCTTGTCGTTAGTTGCCAGCGGATAATGCCGGGGACTCTAACGAGACCGCCGTTAACAAAACGGAGGAAGGTGGGGATGACGTCAAGTCCTCATGGCCTTTATGCCCAGGGCTACACACGTCCCACAATGGCCGGTACAAAGGGAAGCAAGACCGTAAGGTGGAGCAAAACCCAAAAAGCCGGCCCCAGTTCGGATTGAGGGCTGAAACCCGCCCTCATGAAGTCGGAATCGCTAGTAATCGCGGATCAGCTACGCCGCGGTGAATATGTTCCTGAGCCTTGTACACACCGCCCGTCAAGCCACGAGAGCTGGTAGTACCCGAAGTCGCTCACCCAACCCTCGGGAGGGAGGCGCCGACGGTAAGATCAGTGATTGGGACTAAGTCGTAACAAGGTAGCCGTAGGAGAACCTGCGGCTGGATCACCTCCTTTCTAAAAGGATTTGTAATTCATCGGCACGGCTCTTCGCGCTGGACTTCTCTTTTTTTTGGAAGGCATTCTCTTGGATGGCAGGCGCTCCGACCCGCACTGCGGTTATCTGCGCCGTGGCCTGTAGCGATCAGTCCGAGAGCTAGGCACTCGGGCCCACGAAGTACCCGCGAGGGCCTATAGCTCAGTTGGTTTAGAGCGCACGCCTGATAAGCGTGAGGTCAGTGGTTCGAGTCCACTTAGGCCCACTCCAAGCTTTCGCCAGGGGGTGTAGCTCAGTTGGGAGAGCATCTCGCTTGCACCGAGAAGGTCGCAGGTTCGAATCCTGTCACCTCCACCAGCCACATCTCCTCGGTTTGACCAGCGCGGCTTCGAAAGCAGCCGCGGCGGTGAGGCCGAAAGATGGCCTTCCTCTTTGTTCTTTGACAATCTGGCAGAAGAAAGTGGCATTACCACCGATGTGGCCACAGATTGGCCACTCGAGCGCAAGATATTTATTGTTACTGGCGAAGATCACAAGAAAAAATGTGGTCAAGCTACTAAGGGTGCATGGTGGATGTCTTGGCGCCAGAAGGCGATGAAAGACGTGGCGTGGCTGCGATAAGCTCCGGGGAGTTGCTAAGCAAGCTTTGATCCGGAGATCTCTGAATGGGGAAACCCCTCACGGGTCATGCCGTGAGATTCGCTTCGGCGAAGGCCAACGGGGGGAACTGAAACATCTAAGTACCCCCAGGAACAGAAAGAAAACTCGATTTCCTCAGTAGCGGCGAGCGAAAGGGAAACAGCCCAAACCGATCACGTGTAAGCCCGTGTGCGTTGCGTGTTCGGGGTCGTGGGAGCTCCAGGCCGGTATACGGACCGGCGAAGAGGTTACAAAACCGATACCTAGTGGAACATTTCTGGAAAGTCAGACCATAGGGGGTGATAGTCCCGTACGCGAAAGGTATTCGGACCTCTGGATGCTTCCCAAGTAGCACCGGTCACGTGGAATCCGGTGTGAATTCGGGAGGACCACCTTCCAAGGCTAAATACTATCTGGCGACCGATAGCGTAAAAGTAGCGCGAGCGAAAGATGAAAAGAACCCCTGTTAGGGGAGTGAAATAGAACCTGAAACCATGCACTTACAAGCGGTGGGAGGGCTATGCCTCTCTTCGGAGAGTGAATGCCTGACCGCGTGCCTTTTGCATAATGATCCGGCGAGTTGTCGTGCACAGCAAGGTTAAGTTCCTCTGGGACGGAGCCGCAGCGAAAGCGAGTGTGAATAGCGCGTCTAGTTGTGTGCGGCAAACCCGAAAGCGAGTGATCTACCCATGGCCAGGCTGAAGCGGATCTAACCGTCCGTGGAGGGCCGAACGCACTTAAGATGAACATTGAGGCGATGAGCTGTGGGTAGGAGTAAAAGTCTTTTCAAACTCGCAGATAGCTGGTTCTTCCCGAAATAGCTTTAGGGCTAGCCTCGTGTAATAGCTGGTGGGGGTAGAGCTACTGAATGGATTGGGGGGCCCACCAGGCTACCCCATCCAACCAAACTCCGAATACCATCAGTCGTATCACGGGAGTCAGACTGCGAGGGATAAGCTTCGTGGTCGAGAGGGAAACAGCCCAGACCGTCGGCTAAGGTCCCCAAACTCGAGCTAAGTGTATTGAAGGAAGTGAGGATGCTAAGACAGCTAGGATGTTGGCTTAGAAGCAGCCATCATTTAAAAAGTGCGTAACAGCTTACTAGTCGAGCATCTTTGCGCCGAAAATAGGCGGGACTCAAGCTCGATACCGAAGCCACGGATTTCCGATGGGGTGCGCCCCGTCGGGAGTGGTAGGGAAGCGTTCCACGCTAGGTTGAAGGGTGACCGTGAGGACACCTGGACGATGTGGAAGTGATTATGCCGGAACGAGTAGCGACAAAACAAGTGAGAATCTTGTTCGCCGTAAGCCTAAGGTTTCCTGGGGTAGGGAATTCCGCCCAGGCTTAGTCGGACCCTAAGTCGAGGCCGAAAGGCGTAGACGATGGACAACAGGCTAATATTCCTGTACCACCAGCAGACGTTTGACCGATGGGGGGACGTAGGAAGCTAGGCCATCGCACGATTAGAAATGTGCGTCCAAGCCCGTAGGGTGGGGCTCTAGGCAAATCCGGAGCTCCGTATGCCTGAGAGGTGATGGGGAGTCAATTTTTTGACGAACTGGTCGACGCTATGCTACCGAGAAAATCCTCTAGGGAGTCTGTTTGGTGCCCGTACTAAAACTGACACAGGTAGGCGAGGAGAGAATCCTAAGGCGCTCGAGCGAACCTCCGTTAAGGAACTCGGCAAATTGACTCCGTAACTTCGGGATAAGGAGTGCCTTCGGCCATGATGCGGTTCGCCCGCGGAGTGGCTGGAGGTCGCAGTGAATCGGCCCTGGCGACTGTTTATTAAAAACACAGGTCTCTGCCAAGTCGATGAGACGATGTATAGAGACTGACGCCTGCCCAATGCCGGAAGGTTAAGGGGACCGGTTAGCTCTTCGGAGCGAAGCTGGGAGCCGAAGCCCCGGTGAATGGCGGCCGTAACTATGACGGTCCTAAGGTAGCGAAATTCCTTGTCGGGTAAGTTCCGACCCGCACGAATGGCGTAACGACTAGGGCACTGTCTCAACGGGGGGCTCGGCGAAACTGTAGCAGTGGTGAGGATGCCACTTACCCGCGGCTAGACGGAAAGACCCCGTGAACCTTTACTGTAGCCTATTATTGGGTCTTGATGCGTCATGTGTAGGATAGGTGGGAGACAGCGAAAGGGGAGCGTCAGCTCTCCTGGAGTCAACGGTGAAATACCACCCTTGTCGTATTAGGATTCTAACCGTAGCGCGTGAAGCCGCGCGCGGAACAGTGGTAGGTGGGCAGTTTGACTGGGGCGGTCTCCTCCAAAAGAGTAACGGAGGAGCCCCAAGGCTCCCTCAGTGCGGTTGGCAATCGCACGTAGAGCGTAAGGGTATAAGGGAGCTTAACTGTGAGACCGATGGGTCGATCAGATGTGAAAGCAGGGCCTAGTGATCCGGCGGATCCGTGTGGAAGGGCCGTCGCTCAACAGATAAAAGGTACTCCGGGGATAACAGGCTGATCTCCCCCAAGAGTTCATATCGACGGGGAGGTTTGGCACCTCGATGTCGGCTCATCGCATCCTGGGGCTGAAGGAGGTCCCAAGGGTTGGGCTGTTCGCCCATTAAAGCGGTACGTGAGCTGGGTTTAGACCGTCGTGAGACAGGTCGGTCCCTATCTGTCGTGGGTGGAGGACATTTGCGGAGATTTGCCCCTAGTACGAGAGGATTGGGGCGGACGAACCTCTGGTGTTCCAGTTGTTCCGCTAGGAGCATCGCTGGGTAGCTATGTTCGGACAGGATAAACGCTGAAGGCATATAAGCGTGAAGCCCACTCCTAAACTAGATGTCCATACTTTCGAGTGAGAGGCACCTCGGAGACTACGAGGTAGATAGGCCGGAGGTGTAAGCCCAGCAATGGGTTCAGCTGACCGGTACTAACCAGCCGATCGCTTGACCACATTTTTTCTTGTTCTTCTCCATGCGCTGCGTGGAATGTCGCTTTCTCTGCCAGAGACTCGTTCGTAGCCGGTCCTCGAGACCGGTGAGGATATTTCCCGGTGACCTTATGAGATTGGAAACACCCGTTCCCATCCCGAACACGGCCGTTAAGCAATCTCAGCCGATGGTATTGCGATAGCGAGAGAGTAGGTATCGCCGGGTATTGATCAGGGCGCCCGCGTTGGTGGCAAACACCGATGCGGGCGCTTTTTTTTTTGGCGTCGGGGACCTGCCGCAACGGCGACGCAGGGGGGCGAGGAGGGAGAGTGTTGACCGATGACCCGCGAGGGGAGGGATCGGGAGCGCGGGGGGCGGGGTCCATGGCTATGATGGTCACGTAGCCAGGATCCGCGGGTGCCGGGAGGGGCATATGGAGCGAACCGAGGTTCACAAGTTTGGCGGTACCAGTGTCGCGGGGGCGGAGCGGATGCGGGCTGTGGCCGCCCTGGTGAAGGAGGCTTCGAGGTCGGCTCGGGTCGTGGTCGTTTCCTCGGCGATGGCGGGAGTGACCGATGGGTTGCTTGACGCCGCGGCGAGGGCCGCCACCGGGAGCGGCTCCGCACAGGCCCTGGAGATCGCCGAAGGGTTGATCGGGCGGCACGTGGATGTGCTTGCGGAGCTTGCCGGGGGAAGGCCGCAGGGGCCCGCCTGGAGATCCATCCAGGATCTGGGTGAGGGGCTGAAGGCAACGCTGCGTGCGGTGGCGGCCTTGCAGGAGCTCACGGGGAGTGCGCACGACCGGATCGTGAGTGCCGGCGAGAGGCTGGCGATCCGGCTCCTGGCTTACGCGATCGAGGATGCGGTGGGGCGCGCCGTTGCCATGGACGCCGACGAGTTCTTCGAGACGGACGGAAGATTCGGGGAAGCATCGCCCCTGGCGAGGGTCGGAGAGCACACGATCCGGGGGGCGCTTCTTCCGGGTCTGGCGAAGGGGGAGATTCCGGTGGTCACCGGCTTCGTCGGGCGCGGTCCCGAGGGAGCGACGACAACCCTGGGACGGGGCGGATCGGACCTGTCCGCGACCGTGATCGCGGCGGCACTGAAAGCCGACGAGGTCACGATCTGGACGGACGTGGACGGGGTGTTCAGTGCCGACCCGCGCACGGTTCCCGAGGCCCGGCGGATCACGCAGCTCAACTATCGGGAGGCGACCGAGCTCTCGTATTACGGAGCCAAGGTCCTCCACCAGCGCACCATCATCCCGGTGGCCGCACAGGGCATTCCCGTGCGAATCCGGAGCTCCCTGGATCCGTCGTTGCCGGGGACGGTGGTGGACGGGCGATTCACTCCGGGGTCGCATCCGGTCAAGGCCATCAGTGCCGTCAAGGGGCAGGCTCTGGTATCGGTCGAGGGGAAGGGGATGGCCGGCGTGCCCGGAGTCGCGGCGCGTGTGTTCCGGGCTCTGGCGGAGCGGGGAATCAGCGTGACCATGATCTCGCAGAGCAGCTCGGAGTCGTCGATCACGCTCGTGGTGGCGGCGCGGCATGCGCTGGAGACGGAGATGGCCCTGAAGCGCGAGTTTCGGGCGGACATGACCCATGGGGAGGTCGAGGAGGTGATGGTCCGGGAAGGAGTGGGTCTGGTGGCGGCGGTCGGCCTGGGTATGGCCCATGTGCCGGGAGTGGCGGGGCGGGTTCTGGGGTCGCTGGGTCGGCGAGGGATCAACGTGCTCGCCATTGCCCAGGGTTCGTCGGAGCTGAACATCTCGGTGGCGGTCGACGCGAGCGACGTCGACGATGCCGTCCGCGGGATCCATCAGGCGTTTTCGTTGCACGGCCTCGACACGGGGAGCGATGACGCCGATGCGCTCGATCTGTTGCTGGTGGGTGCGGGTCAGATCGGTCGGGCCCTGGCCTCTCTGGTCCTGGATCGTCAGGCAGACCTCTTTCGACGCTTTGGCCTGAAGGCGCGGATCGTCGCGATCTGTGATCGGAGTGGCTTCCTCTGCAAGCCGCCTGGCATCTCGCATGACGAGCTGTCGAGCGCCCTTCACATCAAGGCGAAAGGGCGGGGGCTGGCGAGTGTGGCGGGTGGCACCGTGGCGGCACATCCGGTGGACATGGTCCGTACGGCCCTCGGTTATCGCCTGGTCCGGCCGGTGCTGGTGGATGTCTCCGATGCGGAGGATTCGGACGTCACCTTTCGGGAGGCCATGCGGCTGGGTTGCGATGTGGTCACCGCGAACAAGAAGCCCCTTGGCGATGCGTTCGAGACCTACCGCGGCCTCATGGAGTACGCCACGGAGCGAGGCCGGATCCTGCGGGCGGAGGCCACGGTGGGTGCCGGGCTACCCGTGGTGGACACGCTGGAAATGCTCTTGGCCACAGGAGATCGGTTGGTCTCTGCCGAGGGTTGTCTGTCGGGTACGCTGGGTTTCCTGATGACCCGCCTCGAGGAGGGGGGCTCTTTCTCGGAGGTGGTGGGAGAGGCGGCGCGTCTGGGCTACACCGAGCCCGATCCGGTCGTCGACCTCAGTGGTGTCGATGTGTCGCGCAAGGCCATCATCCTGGGGCGACTGGCGGGGCTGATTGGCGAGGATGCCGCCTTGAACCTGGAGGGTCTGGTGGAGCCGACACGCGCGAACGGGAGCTTTGCCGCACTGCTCGAGCGGCTCAAGGCCCACGACGAGCCCCTGGCCGCGCGGGTGAGGGAGGCGCGCCGGGAGGGCCAGGTCCTCCGGTACGTCGCTCGGGTGGCCCGAGGCAGGGTCGACGTGGCACTCCGGGCCGTGGATGCGGTCTCACCGATGGGGACGCTGAAGGGGAGTGACAACCTGATCCTCTTCCGTTCCGAGCGCTACCACGCGCGCCCCCTGGTCATCATGGGACCTGGAGCGGGCGTGGAGGTCACCACCATGGGAGTCCTTGGAGACATCGTGCGCGTGGCCGCGGAGCGGAGGTGACCATGGTGTCCGGCGAGAAGGAGGTGCGGGTGTTCGCGCCCGCCACTGTGGCCAACGTCGGACCCGGTTTCGACATCCTCGGGATGGCGGTCCAGGGTCCGGGTGACACCGTGGTGGCTCGGCGAACCAGGGAGACCGGCGTCCGTATTGCCGCCATCGAAGGAGATGGCGGTACGCTACCGCTCGATGCCGGGGAAAACACCGCGGGCATCGCGGCCAGGGCCACGCTCCAGTGTGCCGGCATCGAAGGAATCGGTGTCGAGCTGGAAATCCACAAGGGGTTGCCTCTTGGCTCCGGACTGGGCAGCTCGGCCGCCAGCGCGGCGGCCGCGGCCATGGCGACCAATCTCCTGGTGGGTTCCCCCCTGCGAAAACAGGAGCTGGTGGAGCCGTGTCTTGTTGCCGAGTCCGAGGTTTCCGGGCGACATGCGGACAACGTCGCCCCTGCACTCCTCGGCGGCATGATCCTCGTACGCTCCGTCGACCCGATGGATTTTCTTCGCGTCCCGCTTCCGGCAGGCTTGCTGCTCGCGGTTGCGACGCCTCTTCTCGAGCGTTCGACGAAGGAGGCGCGACGCGTGCTTCCGGAGATGGTGCCATTTCGGTCCATGGTCCGCAACACGGCCAATCTGGCCACCCTGATCGCGGCCTGCTTCTCGGGCGATGTCGGTCTGATGGGGCGAGGCATCGGTGACGAGGTGGTGACGATGGCCCGTGCCCACCTCATTCCGGGTTGTGAGGGGGTGATCCGAGCCGCTGAAGATGCAGGCGCCTTGTTCTGCTCCATCAGCGGGGCAGGCCCCTCGATGTTTGCCTTCTGCTACTCGAGGCGCAGCGCCCAGGGCGTAGCTGCGGCCATGGTCGCGGCTTTCCGCTCCGTGGGCGAGGTGGACGCTCGAGCCTTCATCTCCCCGGCCGATTGTCCCGGGGCAAGGTGTCTGTGACCTGTCCCCGGAAACGAGCCGTGATGCCTGGAAGACCGAGATGCTGGAGCTGGAGACCCAGACGCCGGCAGACCAAAACCGGCAGACGCAAAACCTGCAGACGCGAACGCTGCAGACTCAGACGCGTCTGAGCACCCCGACGACGACGCCGCGGAGGTCGAGCTTCTTGGTGTAGATGGGCTTGAGCGCGGAGTTGGCCGGCTGCAGTCGGATGCGACCCTTTTCGCGGTGAAAACGCTTGAGAGTGACGTCTCCTTCCTCGAGGGCGGCAATGACCATCTGGCCATTCTCGGGGCGAGCCCCGGGGTCGACGAGAACATAGTCACCGTCGCAGATGTGACTGTCGATCATGGACGTTCCGGTGACGCGGAGGAGATAACATCCACTCCTGAGGCGGAGGAGCTCCTCGAGGCGGACGTGCTCGGGTGTCTCTTCCACATGAATGGGATGGCCGGCGGCGACGTGTCCGAGGATGGGCACGGAGGGCTCCTCCTGATCGTCGTCGAGGATGCGGATGGATCGGGCCATGTTCTTCTCGGTCGAGATGACTCCCTTGCGACGAAGCTGCTGGACATGCTCGAAGATGGTGATCTTGGAGACGTCGAAGCTTGCCGCGATCTCGTCGAGGGTGGGGGAGATCCGGTTCTTGGCCCTGTAGGTGCGGATGAAGTCGAGGACCTTGAGCTGCTTCTTGGTCAGGTTTGCTTTGGGTACAGGACGCCGCATGGGCGTGTCTCTCCTTCTCTTGCGTTCCGGGCTAGCCACAGATGGCCAGCGCCAGAAGCGCCGCCAGGGTGAGGATCTCGAGGCCATTCCTGCGCGCCATGCGAAGGTAGAATGGCAGCGATCGGGTGAGGCAGACGAGTGTGTGCTGTTTTCCCAACATAGTGTGAACAGTATGCCCAAATGGAAGGCGAACAGCAAGAAAAAGGGGTGAGGTTTTTTGGGTACTGTTTGTAGTCTGTTGGGAGGAAAGGCTTTGGAGATGAAGCCGGAGGCCGCGAGTGGGTGAGGATCTCGTCAAGAGGGCGGAGGGGGAGAAGGCATTTCTGGTGGGGGTCGAAAGCGCGCGCTTCGGAGAGGTCGCTCTCGACGAGCTGGCGGCGCTGACCGAGTCGGCAGGGGGAGCGGTCGTCGGGCAGACCACCCAGAAGAGACGCGCGCCCGATCCGGGCACCTACATCGGCCGGGGCAAGATGGAAGAGGTGGCGGCGGAGGCCGAGGAGGCCGGGGCCAATCTGGTGATCTTCGACAACGACCTGAGCCCGGGTCAGCTCAAGAATCTCGAGAAGGGCATGGGGAGGAGGGTGATCGATCGGAGCGAGCTCATCCTGGATATCTTCGCGTCCCGGGCACGTACGGATCAGGCCAGGCTCCAGGTCGAGCTGGCGCAGCTGGAGTACTCACTGCCGCGCCTGCGGAGAATGTGGTCGCACCTCTCCCGGATCGAGGGAGGCATCGGTACGCGGGGGCCGGGTGAGAAGCAGCTCGAGACCGACCGTCGACTCGTGAAGGGGCGGATCTCCGATCTGCGGCAAAGGCTGAGGCGTATTGCGGAGAGACGGGAGAGGGAGGTCGCTGGCCGGAGCGGGGTCTTCACCACGGCCCTCGTCGGTTACACCAACGTGGGCAAGTCGACCTTGCTGAACTTTCTCACCCGTGGGGGGGCGGAGACTGCGAATCGCCTCTTCATGACTCTCGATACGCGAACGCGGTCCTGGGCGGTGGGCAACAACATCCGGGTCCTCCTCTCCGATACGGTGGGCTTCATCCGGAGCCTCCCGCACCATCTGGTGTCCTCCTTTCATGCCACGCTCGAGGAGGCACGACAGGCGGATCTCCTCCTTCACGTCATCGACGCCACCCATCCCGAGGTGGACCGTCACGTGGCCGCGGTGCACCGTGTTCTCGCGGATCTGGGGGTCACTGACCGGCCTTGCATCAACGTCCTGAACAAGATCGACCTGCTCGAGGATCCCCCGGGGATCGTGGCCCTTTCGTCGCGCTTTGCGGAGACGGTCTCCGTCTCCGCGCGCACGGGACAGGGGATCGAGGATCTGGAGAGGCTGGTCCGCGAGAAGGTGCTGGCGGGCTACGTGGCGTGGGACGTGGAGGTGTCGGCGCAGGACGGGCGGCTGCGCGCTTTCCTGTGCGAGCATGCGGTCACCGAGAGGAGCGAGGAGCTCGAGGACGGGGGGGTTCGGCTGCGCGTCCTGCTCTCCAGGAAGGATCTCGGTCAGGCGAAGAGCATCGCCAGCACCGGGACCTGAGCTCGACTCCTCAGGGCAGGAGCAGAATCTGGCCGAAGCGGACCTTGCGGGGGTCGGTGATCCCGTTGAGGTCCGCGATCTCCTTCCAGCGGGTTGCGGTTCCCAGCCGCTCTTCCGAGATCTCCGACAGGGTTTGACCACGCTGGACGACGTGCGACCTCCCCGGCCGGGCCGAAGAGGGCGGACCTTCCCGGGTGGACCCTTCGGTGGCAACCGTCGACGGATCGGGCGCGGGACTGTCCGGTGACCGGGAGGGTTCGGCAGGTTCCTGCCGGGAGCGCGTGGTCTCGGAGAGAGGGTATTCCGCGTCGTCGAGCGGGCGCGACTCACGCCGGGGAAGGGGGTGCACTCCCCCGATCCGCACCACGACCAGCGTGTCCGCGTCCGGGTCGAAGGGGGCCGTGGTGGGAGGGCTCACCTCGGGGGAGGACAGGCTCGGGGTCGCCCCGGCGACACCGGCCTCGGCGTCCCGGGTATTCACACGGTCGAAGAGCAGTGCGGCTGCCACCGAGACGATGAGGATGGAGAAAAGGAGTGGTTTGAGCGATCTCCGCATGCTGTAGCCCGTCCCGTCTGGGGGAGGCCCGCCACATGTCCCGGTTGCGGCGCAGTCGTCGCGGCCCTCCCGGCGCCCGAAGGGAGGCTAGAACGCTCGATGAAGCCTGTCAAGGCGACCGGGCAGGTTGATGCTCCCCGGTCGCACGCAGGTCAGACCTGAGGAGCGGCGATGGGCCGCTTCTTCTTCCGGGATCTGGACTCGCCGGAGGGAGGAGCCTGGGATTCCGAGCCGCTTCGCGACTTGAGGTACGCCACCAGGGAGGAGGCGACGTAGATCGTCGAGTAGGTGCCGGTGACGATGCCGACCATGAGAGCGAAGGCGAGCCCCTCGAGGACGCTTCTCTGACCGCGGTTCAGGACGAAGAGGCAGAACACGACGACGAAGGTGGTCAGGGAGGTGAAGATCGTACGGGTAAGGGTCTCGTTGATGGAGTCCTCGACGATCTTGCGGAAGCTTCCCGTCGTGTGAGCGACTTTCTCGCGGATGCGGTCGAAGATCACGATGGTGTCGTTGAGGGAGTAGCCGATGATGGCGAGGAAGGCCGCGATGATGGGGAGGTTGAGCTTGGCATCGACCAGCCCCAGCATGTCGGCCAGGGCCACTACCCCCAGAGTGAGAAGGACGTCGTGGATGAGGGCCAGCACGGCCGCGTATCCGTAGCGGACGTCGTGGAACCGGAACAGGATGTAGAGCAGGATGAGGACGAGTGACGAGAGAATGGCGAGGATCGCGTAGCGGATGAGATCCTTGACCGCCTTCTGTCCGATGTAGTCCGTCCTGGGGAATGGATCGGAGAGGTTGACGCCCTGGAGCTCGAGCCGTGCCCGGATCCTGATGCCCAGGGTCGCACTGTCCACCTCGGGAGGCATGGGGCCGGTCCAGACCTCGAAGCTCTGGGCGGAGGCAGCCTCCCCGCCCACGATCTTGTTCTTGGCCACGCCGGCATCGACGAGCGCCGCTTCCACCATGTCACGGGCCACCGGTTTGTCGGTATTGAGGCGGAAGTGGAATCCCTCCGCAAATTCGCTCAGCTCGTCGGGTACGGTGGCTCCCTCCACCTGGGGGATGACGTCGAAGCCCTTGGGCACGAGGTCGTTGGCGAACGTCTCGGCGACCGCATTGGCGAACTTCTTCTGCTCCTGATCGGAAAACACCTTGGCCCGGATCTCGAACACCGAGTAGCCGCCCTGTCCGTCGTCGACTCCGACGGCGTGAACCTCGGCATCGGGGTACTCCTGCCGGACGAAGCGGTTCCGGACGTCCGCAGGTTTGAGGTGGGTGCGGGTATTCATCTGGACGAGCGAGCCACCGGCGAAATCGAGGTCGAGCTTGTCGTCATGGGCGATGAAGGCCACCACGCCACCGGTCACGACGATGGCCGAGATGATGGCAAACATCTTGCTGTAGCGCAGAAAGGGGAAGGAGGGCTTTTGGAGGATGCGGGTCGCCCGGAATTCCTTGTAGAGGCCCTTCTGGAGGAGAAACGCGAAGATCCACCGCGAGAAGTAGACACCGCAGATCAAGGTGCCCACGATTCCGATCATGAGGGTGGTGGCGAATCCCTTGATGGGTCCCGTTCCGACATGATAGAGGCAGAACGCGGTGAGAAAGGTCGTGATGTTGGCGTCGAGAATGGTCACCGTGGCGCGTTCGAAGCCGGTGGAGAAGGCTTCGTGGATGTTTTTTCCCTGGGCTCGTTCCTCGCGCACCCGCTCGAAGATGAGGATGCTGGCATCGACCGCCATGCCGACGGTGAGGAGGATTCCCGCGATGCCGGGCAGGGTGAGGGTGCCTTCGGCAAACACCAGGCAAGACAGAATGAACAGCAGGTTGATGAAGAGGGCGAGCACTGCCACGCCACCGGCGCCGCGGTAGATCAGCAGCATGAAGATGATGACGGCACCAAAGCCGATTCCGATGGCCAGAAAGCCTCTCTGGATGGCCTCGGCACCCAGACTCGGGCCGATCTGATTCTCGCTCTCGAGCTGGGGCTTGATCTCCAGACTTCCCGACTTGAGGGTGGCGATGAGATCCGTGATCTCCTTGGGGTCGAAGCCCTGCATGCCTCCCTTGATGATGCCACTGTCGGAGATGACGCTCTCCAGCGTGGGGGCAGAATGGAGCTCTCCGTTGAGGATGATGGCCATCCTCTCCCCGACATTGGCTTCGGTGAGCTTGCGCATCTGACCGGCGCCGGCGGGACGCAGGCGGAAGCCGACGGCGGGGAAGTTGTTCTCGTCATACGAGGGGAACACCTCGGCAAGCTGGTCGCCGCCGATGCTCTTGTCCTCCCGGGTGTAGACGTACACTCCGTCGCCCTGGGACTCCCGCTTGTCGGCGGCCGAGGCGATCCACTCGAATCCCTTGTCGAGTGGGCCTCGATAGGTCTCGCCCCTCTTGCCGATGGCGGCCAGCTTCTGGGCTTCCTCCTCCATCTGGGCGCGCTTGGCCTCTTCGGCCTGGAGATCGACGCCTTCAGCGGCGAGATCCTGGGGCTTGGCCACGATGCGCCACTGGAGAACTCCGAGGTCCGTGAGGATCCTCTTGATGTCCTCGGTGGCCTCCTTGTTCATGCCGGGCAGCTGGATCTTGATCTCGTTGAAGCCCACCGGGATGAAATCGATCTCCTTGAGACCGACCCGGTCCACGCGCTTCTGAAGGATGGCGATGGTCTCGGTCACCACGTTCTGGGCGGAGGCTTCGTCCTCTTCCGCGAGCTGGAGGCTGTAGGTGAGAGTCGAGCCACCCTTGAGGTCGAGACCGTAGGTGACGTCCTTGGCGGCCAGGATCCACACCGACAGGGCGATGAAGATGGCCACGAAGACGAGCTTGACGCCCGGGTTTTTGTCCATGAATCGTGCTCCGGTTCGCTCAGGCCCCGGCGGGCTCTTCGCTGGTCGCTCCCGCGGTCTCGGCCACGGCGGCCTCGTCCTGCGCGGCCGCCGCATCGTCTGCTGCCTCCTCGGGCTCGAGGCCAGGGGCGCGGAGGACGAGAGCGTCCTCTGCGGCGGCCTTCTCGTCGGCGAGCCGCACCTTCCTGGTCTCGGAATCCTCGATGAGCTCCCGGATCCTGGTGGCCTTGCCCGACCGATCGCGGAGGTAATAAAGCTTGCTGCGTCGTACGCGACCGCGCTTCTTGACGGTCACGGTCACCACGGTGTGAGCATGGAGGGGAAACGTTCTCTCGACTCCCTCGCCCTGGACGATGCGTCGCACGGTGAAGGACTCGCGAATGCTGCCGCCCTGGCGGCGGATGACGGTTCCGATGAAGGGCTGGAGCCGTTCCTTGTCACCCTCTTTGATCCTCACCCTCACCTCGACGGTGTCGCCCACCTGGAAGGGGGGGAGGTTTTGCCTCATGTAGCGCTTTTCGATCTCGTGCACGATGTCCATTTCTCTGCCTCCTCCCGTCCGGACGCAGGTGTCCGTGCGGGATCGGTTTGCTCGAGGGTGCTTGGCTCGGCTGCTCTATGGGATCAATGCGTCGTCGCGGCACTCCCCCTCGGAGAAGAGGTCACGACGACGGTCGTAGGTCTTTCGAAACGCCTGGCTCTCACGCCACCGGCGGATCTGCTCGTGGTCGCCGGAGAGGAGAATCTCGGGGACCCGTCGCCCCTCGAACTCGACCGGTCTCGTGTACTGGGGAAAGTCGAGGCGGTCGTCGACGAAGGACTCGCGGGCGGGTGAATCCTCGTTGCCGAGCACCCCGGGTACGAGCCTGGCCACGGCGTCGATCACCACCATGGCGGCCAGCTCACCGCCGCTCAGCACGTAGTCGCCGATCGAGAGCTCTTCGAGCTCGAGGCCGTGGCGGATCCTCTCGTCGAAACCCTCGTAGCGTCCGCACACGAGCAGGATTCCTTCCACGGATGCGAGCTCCGCGGCCAGGTCGGCGCGGAAGGGTCGACCCTGGGGACAGAGCAGGAATCGGCGACCCCGCCGGGCACTTTCGAATCGGGCGTCGATGTCCCGCACCGCTCCGAACACCGGCTCCGGTCGCAGCACCATACCCGGCCCACCACCGTAAGGGCGATCGTCGACCTTGTGGTGGCGGTCGGTCGAATAGTCGCGTAGCTGGTGAATCCTGACGTCGAGAAGACCCTTGTCGCGGGCCCGACCGAGGATGCTCTCGGAGAGCACCCCCTCGAACATACCGGGAAACAGGGTTATGACGTCGATCTGCATCGCGACCACTCGTGAAGTGAAGTGCGGCTCCCGCTGACCGGTTGTCGACGAGCTCGGGTTGCCGGGGGGCCATCATGGGAAGCCATCCCGGCCGGGAGACCTTCCGGGGTGGGCGGTCGAAACACCTGATGGTACATTCGCTCCGCCCCAAGTCAAGGCGCAGGTGGCTGGTCGCAAGTCGTCTCGAAGCAAGAGCTTGTGAGTCGAATCGGAAGGGTGCGGGCCTCGTCTCGATCGGCAGGCGGCGCCTTCCTCGGAGGGATCTCGATGTTCACCGGCATCGTCCAGAAAAAAGGAGTCGTGCGCAGAATCGAACCGACTCCGGAGGGGGCTCGGCTCCAGGTGGAAGTCGGATCCCTCGTCGACCGACTCTCGGTCTCTGACAGCGTCTCCGTCCAGGGCACCTGCCTCACCGTGGTGCGCCTCGAAGGGCCGGTGGCGGCCTTCGACGTCGTCCGGGAGACCCTCTCCCGGACGACCCTCGGTGGCCTCAGGGCGGGAGGGGTCGTGAATCTCGAGCCGGCCCTCCGGGTGGGGGATGCGCTCGGCGGACACTTCGTCACGGGCCACGTCGACGGGGTCGGTGTGGTGAAGGGAGTCCGGGTCTCGGGGAAGGCCCGTGAAATGGAGGTCACCCTGCCGACAGAGCTTCTTCCCTTCCTGGCCGAGAAGGGCTCGGTGGCCCTGGACGGGGTCAGCCTCACCGTGGCGCGGGTGGCGAGCACCCTCTTCCGGGTGGCCTTGGTGCCCTACACCCTCGAGGAAACCACTCTCGGGGACGCCCGGGCGGGCACCCGCCTGAACGTGGAGATCGACGTCCTGGCGCGGTACGTGGGGCGCCTCCTGGAGGCCGGATCGGTGGGCCGCCAGCGTCCGGGCCGACGAGACTAGAACTAGAAGACCGAGAAGAGAGCCTGGGTGAAGGTGTTGATGGGAGCCGTCTCACGGGCGTCCTCGATGGCCGAGGCGAGGCTGGTGACCGCAGCCACGACCTTGTCGACCAGCTCATCGTCCATGATGATGCGCCCGAGGCTTCCCTCGCCCGAGCGGACCTTCTCCATCACGGCCCGGAGGTCAGCGAGTGCCTTGCCGAGGTTGGCCGCCGCCTCGGTGTCGTTGAGGAGCACGGCCAGGGGACCGTCGCCCTCGTCCAGCTTGGCCGTGAGGCTGCGGAATCTCCCCGCGGAAGCGACGAGGTTGTCGTAGAGCTCCACATCGGTGACGAAGCGACCCGCCGTACCCTCACCCCGCTCGACCCTTTCCAGGATGCTGGCCAGGCTCCCCGAGGCAGCGTTGAGGTTGGTGTAGAGCTCATCGTCCTGGAGCAGCTTTCCTACCGTGCCCTCCCCCCGGGCCGCCCTGGCCCCGATCTCGCGGATATCGGCGAGAGTTCCCCGGATCGTCTGCCAGGACTCGTCGTCCCGGAGTAGCCCACCCAGGATGCCCTTTCCCTCCAGCAGGTCCCGGGCCAGCGTGTCGAGCCTCCCGAGAAGGCTGGCCAGCTTGTCCGCGACCTCGGGTTCTCTGGTGAGCTTGCCGAGGGTGCCGCGCCCCTGCGCAACCTGTTCCACGATGTCCCGGATGCCGTCGAGGCTGCGGGTGAGATTGTCCTGGTTGTCCTCGACCAGCCTGCCTATCGTGCGGAAGACACTCTTGGCCGCCGTGCCCTGCACGGTGACCTCCGATGACAGCGGCGGCGCGGAGGGCGTACCCGGTTCGATGGTCACGACCTTTCCCCCGAGCATGGTCGCGTCTTCGATGCGGATGGCGTAGTCCGATCGGAGGGTCAACGGCCGGTCGAGCACCATGACCACCAGCAGCATGCCGTCTTCGGCCCGCCAGTCGATGTCGTCCACCCGGCCGATCTGAAGACCTCCGACCCGCACGGGATCTCCTCGCTCGAGCCCCGCCACCTGGTCGAAGGTCACCGATATCGGATGCCTCTCGCTGATTCCGACCCCCGTGAGAATGGCCGTGAACAGGATGAGGGCTCCCAGGGAGCCGAGGAAGAGGATGCCCACCAGGAGCTCGGGGCCCTTGCGCTTGTTCATGGACGGTCTCCTTGCGGGGAATTCTCGCTCGTCTTACCGAGGGTCAGCGCGGAGTCGACGAACAGACGCACCTCGGGATGCTCCGAATTGCGAATCTCCGCAGGAGTTCCCTGGGCCACCACCCGGCCGTCGTGGAGCATGACGATCCGGTCCGCGATGCGCAGCGCGCTCACGAGGTCGTGACTGACCACCACGCTCGTGGCGCCGGTGACCTCTCGGGTCTCCTGGATGAGGTCATCGATGTGCTTGGTCGTCACCGGATCGAGGCCCGAGGTCGGCTCGTCATAGAGAAGGATGCGGGGATGGGTGACCAGGGCCCGGGCGATGCCCACCCTCTTCTTCATGCCTCCCGAGAGTGCAGATGGCATCTTGTCGGTCTGGCCTTCGAGATGCACGCGGTCGAGACCTTCGAGGACCCGATTCCGCACCTCGGCCTCGGGAAGTCGAAGGTGCTCCCGGAGAGGAAGTGCCACGTTGTCGAAGACGTCGAGCCAGTTGACCAGGGCCCCCGACTGGAATACGAGCCCCATCGTACCCCGAATACGGTTGAGCTCCTCGCGCGAAGCCCGGGTGATGTCCACGCCCTCCACGAGGACGCTGCCGCTGTCGGGTCGTTCCAGACCGACCACGTGCTTGAGGGTCACGCTCTTTCCGGTGCCGGATCGTCCCATGATCACGAGGATCTCCCCCGGCACGACGTGAAGGCTCAGGCCGTTGAGCACGGTCTGCTCCCCGAAGCTCTTGTGGACGTCAGTCAGACGGATCACGGATACGCTCCCAATGCGGTCACTGGCTCCTGTAGAAGAGGGCCGTCAGCACGTAGCTCGATACAATGATGAGAAGGAATGCATTCACCACGGCCAGGCGGGTGGCACGGCCCACGCCCAGGGCGCCCCCTCTGGCCCTGAGCCCCTGACCGCACCCGATGGCCGCAATGATGATCCCGAACACGAACGACTTGAAGAGCCCGGTGTAGATGTCCTTGGGGAGGTTGAACACGTCGTCGAGATATCGCAGCGCATCCAGCGCCGAGCGAAAGTAGCGGGTGTAGCTCACGTGGAGCTGAAGAGAGGCCACGAGGGCGCCTCCCATGACGCCGATGAGGCTCGTGAGCACGGTGATGAGGGGCGTGATGATCGCGACGGCCAGGAGCCGGGGCAGGACGAGGAAGCGCTCCGGGGGGATCGACATGACCTCCAGTGCGTCGACTTCCTCCGAGACCTTCATGGTGGCGAGCTCGGCGGCGATGGCCGATCCCACGCAGGCGGCAAGGATGAGACCGGTGATGAAGGGCCCCATCTCCCGGCACATGACCACTGCCACCAGGGTGCCGACGCTCTCCTGCTGGCCGAGCCTGGCCAGCTCGATGCCCGTCTGGAGGGCAAAGATCATTCCCGTGAAGAGCGCCACCACCGAGGTGACGGGCAGGCTCCGCACGCCGTACTGGTACATCAGCCAGACGATGGTTCGGAGCTGACGCGGGACCGATCCGATGAATCGGACGGCCCGGAAGAGGAGCACGAGTGTCTGTCCCGATTCGGTGACGACACGCCTCACGAACTCACCGGTCTGCAGCAGCAGGGCGATCATCTCTCTCCTGCCTCGGCCGGAGAGCCGGTGCGCCACCGGATGAGCGGCGGCAGCCAGAAGAGCCCCAGCCCCGTCTCCTCGTCTGTGCTCTCCAGGCTTACCAGCCCGAGAAGGAACTGGGAGAAGCTCTTCTCCCCGATCCGATGGTGATCGTAGACCACGGGTATCGTCACCGAGGCATGGTCGGGGCCGCTTTCGCTCTCGTAGAGCCCGAGGAAGAGACGCGTTCTGGTGGTTTCCGCGTCGTTCTCGTGCTCGCGATCGTAGAGCGTGTAGAGAAAGCCGTAGTCTTCCTCCAGGGGGCCGAACTCCCGGAACGGGATGGGGGAGAGGCCCCTTGTGCGCGTGAACTCCTTGGTCCGGTGATGACGGGCGAGGGGCCAGACCTGGGTGTAGGACTCGGTATCGCCGGAGGCATGGTCGGTTCGTGTCCATCCCGTGTAGAAGGGAACCACGTAAAAGGAGTCCCAGGTGGCGTCCGTGGTGGTAACCCTCCGGTCATGAAAGAGTGGCCACAGCCAGAACGTGCTCTCGATCTCCTTGCTCTGGTAGGTCCCGTAGAATGGCCACAGTCGGAAACGGGAGACCTCGGGAGAGGCGACCTGCTTGTGGATGGGCCAGGGAAGGTTGGACTCCGTTCTCGGCTCCAGATCGTCGTGAGACCAGGACAGGAAGGGCCACAGGAGAATCGTCTTCGACGAGTGGGCCGTGGACTCCCGGCCGTAGAAGGGAAAGAACAGAAAGAGAGTGGCCGGGTTCTCGGTGTGAAGGTAGTTGTCCTGCCAGTGGAAGAAGGGCCAGAGTGCGGTGCGTCGTCGCCACCGGCCCTCCTTGTCGTCGTATCCGTAGAACGGGAAGATGCGCCCGGTCGAGCGTCCCCCACCCTCTCCTTTCTGGAAGATCGGCCAGAGGATGCTCTTCGAGCGATATTCGCCGCTCTGCGTGGCCACGAAGAGGGGAAACAGCACGAAGGAGATCCGATCGGTGGTCAGGAGCCCCCGAAGGGTTCCGAAGATCGGGAAGAAGGCGAAGTAGCTCTGTCCGTCGCCTTCCCGGCCACCGAAAAGCAGAGGCAACAAGGCCCAATCCACCTCGGGGCCCTCCGGGCCGGGCCGACGGATGTAATAGAAGAGAGGAAGGATCATGAGACGATCCTCGGTGCCACCACGGGTCGTGTAGCGAAATATGGGCCACAGCGACCGCACTTCCTCGAGGTTGCCGTCCGCATCGTAGGAAGAGTGGTAGAACGGGCGGAAGCCCGAGGTCACGCGTCCGTCCGCCTCGATGTCATGGTAGCCGAGGGGGCCGGCGTAAGTGGTCCGGACGGAGCCGTCGTGCTCGTGCACGCGATGGTAGAAGGGGGCCAGATGAATGCCGCCCAGGACCGAGGAGCAGCCGGTCGCGATACCGGCCAGGACGAGGCAGGCGAGGAGCGCCGGGGCATGAGATCGGACTGCTCGCCAGGCCCACCGATGATCGAGGATTCGCACGGTTCCCTCGGCTGCCGCACTCCCTGCCTCGGCGACGTGGGTCCTCCTTGCCCGGAAGACACCGACTCCAGCCTCGGCGAGGACGGTTCGCTCCGAACTCACGGTCGAGGGCAACATGCCGCCCGGCGAGGGATTCTACTCCCTGGGGGACCCAGTTCAACCCGACTCGATTCTGGCCACCGGACCCGGGCCACGGCACGGAGGTGGTTCGAGGCGGTCGCGCTCTGCCTGCTCACGGCTCTCGGCGGGTGCGGAATCCTCGGGATCGGTGGCGAGGCGCCGGCGCCATCGACGGTGACCGCGGAGCAGTGGGCCACCTATCGGGAGATCCTCCGGAGCCACGATGCGGGACAGACCAAGCAGACCGAGAGGCAGCTCCGCGAGCTGACCCGGGAGTCCCCGGACTTCGTGGAGGCGCACCGGAGCTATCAGGACCTGCTCCTCGCCGAGGGCCGCCTCGATGAGCTCGTCGCGGAGTACGACGCAGGGGTCGCTCGCGCCGGGGAGGACGGGATCGCACTGAGCCTCCGGGCCCGGCTCGAGGACGATCCCCGGAAACGCCTCGCCCTGCTCCGTACTGCCGAGGGTCTGTCCCCCGGAGTGGCCTGGATTCTGGTGGCGCGTGCTCACGCCCGGGCCTCGTTGGGCGACCTGAAGAAGGCACTGGGCGACCTGGAAGAGGCCACCAGGCTGGACCCCCGGCTTCCCGAAGCCTGGCTCGACTACGGGGATCTGTCCGAGGCCTTCGATCGCAAGCAGGCCATCTCCGCCTATGCTCGCTATCTCGAGCTCCGACCGGACGAGGCCGCCATCTCCATCCGGCTGGGCTGGCTGCTCCTTCAGGAAGGAAGGATCCGGGAGGCAGAGGAGGTCTTCAGGCGACTTCGCACGCATTCTCCCACATTTGCCGACGCGGCCTGGGGGCTGGCTCTGGTGGCCGAGGCGGAGGGGCGGTTCGACGACTGCCAGCGCTGGGTCGAGGAGGGGGTGACTCTGGCCCCCGATGATCCCGTGCACGAGTACAACCTGGGTGTGTGCCTCAGCCGTCCCGGCGTGGCCCGGCCGGACCTTGCCGTCGAAGCCCTGCGGAGGTACCTCGAGAAGGGCGGAGAGAGGACGATCCGGATCCAGAACTGGATCGAGCGGATCCAGGCCGAGGAGGTGAAGCGATGAGACGAGGCCGTCTCGAGGACGCCCGGGTCGGAAGACGGCCATGCGAGCGGTAGTGCAGCGAGTGAGTCGGGCCTCCGTTCACGTGGACGGAAACCTCGAGAAGGCGGCGATCGGCCTCGGGTTGCTGGTCCTCCTCGGGGTAGAGCGCGGAGACGGGGACGATCAGGCCCGGTACCTGGCTCGCAAGATCGCCGAGGTTCGTATCTTTCCCGACGAGCAAGGGAAGATGAACCGGAGCGTCCGCGAAGTCGGAGGATCCGCGCTGGTGGTGTCGCAGTTCACCCTGTGCGCCGACCTCCGGCGAGGCCGGCGGCCAGGCTTCGACCGGGCCTTACCTCCGCCGGAGGCAGAGATTCTCTACCAGCGTTTCGCCGACCTGCTGCGCGCCGGAGGGCTTACCGTGAAGACGGGACTGTTCGGCGCCCACATGGACGTGAGCCTGGTCAACGACGGCCCGGTCACCCTGGTCTACGACCACGGGCCCGCCGAGGCGGCCTCGTCGCCGTAGTGAGCCGGACCGAGAGCGATCCCGAGCGTCAGTCGTACAGCACCGGTGTGTCGTGGAATCTCTGCATGTCCTGACGGTTGAAGACGACGACCTTGCCGTCGCACCTCACGCAGAAAGACGTGTGCAGGCTTCTCATGTACTGGACGTACTGCCGGCACTTCGGACACCATTTCGTGTCGTCGTAGAAGTCCATGGCACCTCGCCCTTGGGGGGCCCTTTCCTGTCCGCGTGACCCCATGGTCCCGCAGCCCACTTCGCAAACACCACCAATTCTGGGTTGAATTGCAGCAACGTTGATGCCAAACGGGGAACGTTGGAGTCGTGTGGATGGTTGATTTTTGGCAAGTATTTTTCATGTAAAGAGTTAGGGTCGATTTCACGGGCCTGGCGGCGGCCCCTCCTGACCGCGTCCCGAGGCCACATCCGTGCAAATCTGTCGCGGCTTGCCCGAAAGCGTCAAGAATGCCTGCGTGCGGGAACGCACACGGGCACCCAGGTCGACGTGAAACGAGGGTCCAGGGAACAGGCGGGCAGCCTCTCGTGAGTCGTTCGGGTCAGAGGCGCGGATCGCCGGCTTCCGGTCCCCACCGAGATCTCGCGACCACCCGGGCCACCACCCGGTCCCTCGGCGGATGAGGGCCCGCGACCCCAAGGAAGTAGTGTCCGAGGAATGCCAGCCTCTCGGTCCGGCGAAGAAGCCGACGAGCCGAGGCCTCGAGGTCTCCGAGGTCCCTGGCGCGGGCGCCCCAGCCGAGCCGGCTTCGGCAATGGACGCGACCGAGGTCCAGGAAGACGGCCTGATGAGCGGAGAGGTGGGGGCGCGCGAGAATGTCTCGAAGCCGAGGCCGGCCGAGAGAGATTCCGGCCTCGTGCAACCGGCAAAGATCCGCGGCCAGCCCGGACAGGAAGGAGGCTCTCTCCGCCGCGCTCGCCCGGACAAGGAACGCAGGGCACGGCTCTCCGCCTGCCACCTCGAGAGTGAGGAGGTCCGCACGGTGGAGCAGGCCCAGGGACCGGATTTCTCGCATGGCGACCGGTGCCGGAGTTCCCAGCCCCTGCTGCCCGAGGACGTGCAGGGCCGTCCACTCCCTCCGCGCCCGCGAGGAGCGTGGTCCCGTGGTCCGGAGGAGTCCAGCGAGCCTTTCCCTCACGGTCGCGTAGACGTAGGTCTTGCGGTAAAGGGCCGGACCGCCCGGCCGGCAGGGCGGGATGCGCATCGTCTGGGAGCTCCGGCTCGAGGCGATCATGGCCTCCTTCTTGTTCTTCCCCTCGAGCGCGGAGGCCAGGTCCGACACTTCCAGGCCCGACCCGAGGAGACCCGGACGGTGGATGGCCCATGCCACGGCAGGGCCTTCAGGACGGCGTTCTCGGATCGACCAGGTCCGGGGTCCCGCACCCTCCAGGGTGGCGTGAAATGCTTCTTGTTGGCCTTTTGTAAGCGTCAAAGGGCTCTCCCCGCAGGGTGGGCCCTACGTGGGTGGGGGGCGGGACCGGTCCAGGGCCGGACCCCGGAGTCCGGATTCTGCCGCTTGACAGTTCTGTAGGACTCAATAGAATATGGGTTTACGTGATTTAGGCAGGCGGGAGGAGTGGGAGCCCCGCGCATCGGGAAGCTGGAGAGGAACGGCGCTGACATGGCCACCATCACCAAAAAAGAGCTCGTGAGCCGCATCGCGGAAAAGACCGGTCAGACCAAGGTCATCACGAAGGACATCATCCAGTTTTTCCTGGACGAGATCATTCGTGAGCTCGGAAACGGTAACAGGCTGGAGTTCCGCGAGTTCGGTGTCTTCGAGATCAAGAAGCGTGCGGCACGCAGGGCCCAGAATCCTCGGACTCTGGAGAAGGTGAGCGTACCCGCCAAGAAGATCGTGAAGTTCAAGGTCGGCCGACTCATGAAGGAGCGCGTCCTGGATACTTCCGTCTCCACCCGCGATCAGCGCGGAGGACAAGCCGCCGTGTCCGGCTTGCGTCAGGCATCCGAGACCTGAGAGAGTTCATGGGGAGGTCCTTTGGGCGGTTCGCCGCCCCTGCGCCCCCACGTCCATCCAACCTCCCCTTCGCGAGCGATGTAGTATCTCGTCCGGCGAGGCCCGGAGTGTGCCCACGCCCGCCGGAGCGAGAGCGCGATGGACATCCACTTCTGTGATCGCTGCAGCAGCTCGATTCCGGAGCCCGCGGTCGCCGAGGGTCGCGGCCTGGTCACCCCGACGCTCCGACTCTGCGTGGGCTGTCTGCAGACTCTCGCTCCCGCTCCGGATGGAGAATCGCTCCGGTGCGAGCGATGTGGGGGAGAGATCCCTCTCTCCGACCCCGGCGGGGCCAGGATCGACGGTGGTCGCCTCCTCTGCGGCAGCAACTGCTTACCGCTTCCCCGTAGCGTTCCGATCCGCATGGCCCTGGGCATCCGGGACCTGGCTCTGGGTGTCGAGTCTCGCGGAAGGGCCGCTCGTTTGTTCCTCGTCCTTCTCGTGAGCTCGATCGCCTTCGTTCTCTCCACTGTCGAGCTCGTGCGCCGGGAGATCGTCGCGAAAGACGGCGCGGGGCCCCTGGCCCGACTCCTGGGAAGAGTGGAGAGGAATCCAGCCCTCCTCGTCCCACCGGGACAGGAGGAGCGGGACCGGGTGTTGTGGGCGACCCTGGACCGGATCCAGGCTCTCGAGCGCTCTCTCGAGGACCTCGAGCGCGATCGCGAGGCGGAGGATCGCGCGCCGGACGACCTGGTGGCCATCGAGAATGACCTGATGCTTCGCCTTCTCGAGCTTCGCGCTCTCGTGGAGAGACGGCTGGCTGAGGTCCGGAATGACCTGGAGCGAAAGCACGTCGACCAGGAGACCTTCCGGAAGGCGATGTCCCGCCTCGAGGAGCGACTCGACCATCTTCGAGCCGCCCCCGAAGAATCGCAAGTCGTCTCCGGCCCCGAAGGAAAGTCCGGAAGCGAGGAGGCGGACGAGGTGGAGCATTGGCTCTCCGTACTCGACGCGGACGAGCCCGGGCTCAGATTCTCGGCCGTGGTGGAGCTGGCGCGCGTCCGCGACCCGCGCTGCCTCGAACGATTCTCGGTCCTCCTCCTCGGCGATCCGGATCAGTTCGTGCGGCAGCAGGTCGCCCTCGGCATGGCCGTATTTCGGGAGCGAACCACGATCTCGGTCCTCATCAAGGCCTTGTTCGATCCTGAGCCGGCCGTGGGCCTCGCCGCGGCAGAATCGCTGCGGGAGCTCACGGGCAAGACCTTCGGCTTCGTGAGCAAGGCAACTCCCTCGGAGAGGAAAGCGGCGGCGCAGAAGTGGGAGGAGTGGTGGGACCGCGAGAACAGGGATCGGTGACCATGGACAAGGAAGTCCTCCGGCTTCTGGAGTATGAGAAGGTCCGGGACGTTCTCCGCCCCTATGCCTCGTCCCCGCTCGGACGGCGCGAGATCGATGTCATGTCTCCGTCGATTGCCGAGGAGGTCGTGACTCTGGAGCTGGACCGGACCGAGGAGATGGTCCTGCTCCTCGATCGACGGGAGGCTCCCTCCCTCGCCGGAGTGGAGGACCTCGTGCCGATACTGGACGGCATTCACGAGAAGGGTCTCGGGATCGGTCCCGACGAGATGAGGACTGTCCACGGGACTCTTTCCCGCTTCGATACCATCGTCCAGTCCTTCGAGGAGGAAGGCCACCCGGCACTTTCGTCTCTCTTCGTCGGGGCTCCGAGCTTTGTGGATCTGGCGCGCATCATCGATGACAAGATCGATGCCCGCGGACGCGTCCGTGATCGGGCGACTCCCCGTCTGGCCCGGATCCGGGTCGAGCTTCGTTCGCTTCGCGATCGCATCAGGAGTCGGGTCCAGTCTCTCCTTCGCAGCTCCCCCTGGGTTCACGCGGTACAGGCTCCGCAGGCGACCGTCCGCGGGGATCGCTACGTGATCCCGGTGAGGGCCGACTCCCGGGGGGGGGGGGGGGGGCCATCGTTCATGACCGGTCTCAGACCGGCTCGACCTTCTACGTGGAGCCGGAGGAGCTGGTCGAGTCCCAGAACGCCTACGCAGACCTGCGAGTCCAGGAGGATCGCGAGGTCTCGCTCGTTCTGACCCTGCTCACCCGGGAGATCCTCTCCCGGGAGGCGGACATCCGGTCGGCGATGCTCGCGCTTGCTCATTTCGATCTGGTGATGGCCCGGGCACGCTATGCCCGGGACTACCGGTTCACGCGAGCGGAGGTGGGTGCCGGCCAGCTCGTGCTGAAAGATGCCCGTCACCCCTTGCTCCTGGTACAGGCGAGGGTCGTGGCCAGGAATCAGGGTCACGACGAGAGGGAGTCGGTGGATCGAGCCGTGAGCTCCGTGGTACCCCTCGACGTCCGGTTGCTCGGCGATTTCCACTGCCTCGTGATCACGGGACCCAACACCGGTGGGAAGACCGTGGCCCTCAAGACGGTGGGGCTCATCGTCCTGCTCACACAGAGTGGGCTCTTCGTTCCTGTCGCTCCGGGCTCCTCCCTGCCCGTCTTCGATGGAGTTCATGCCGACATCGGCGACGAACAGAGCCTCGAGCAGAGCCTGAGCACGTTCTCGTCCCACATGTCGAGGATCGCCAGGATCCTGCGCGAGGCAACTCCTCGGAGTCTCGTCCTTCTCGACGAGCTCGGGGCAGGGACCGATCCCCTCGAGGGGGGGGCTCTGGGAGAGGCTCTGCTCGAGGTGTTTCACCGGACAGGGGTGGCGTGCATCGTCACCACGCATCTGAGCGCCCTGAAGGAATTCGCGTACCAGCACGCCAGGGCCGAGAACGCATGCATGGAATTCGACACGGAGTCGCTCCGGCCCACGTACCGGCTTCTGCTCGGCCAGCCCGGCCGCTCCAACGCACTTCTCATCGCCCGCCGGCTGGGACTCGCTCGGGAGGTCTGTGACCGGGCAGTGGAGCTACTGGGCGACGACGATCGGAGGACCGAGGAGGTCATCGCAGCCATGGAGAGGTCGAGGCGAGATCTCGACAGTCGGCGTCAGACGATGGAAGAGGACGTGCGCGCCGCGCGCGACGTGCGCCTCAGCGCGGAGAAGGAGCTGGAGGAGGCGCGTTCGCGGGAGATGACCCTGTCCCGGGAGGCCGAGCACGAGATCGACTCCGCGGTCAGGGAGCTGCGACGGCGACTCGAGCCCCTCCTGGCACGCCTCCGGAGTGCCCCCCGACCCCTTGACGAGCTGGCCACCGAGCTGGAATCCATTCTCGATGAGGCCTTGCGCCGATCGAAGCTGGACGAGAAGCGGCGCACCTACGCCCTGGGACTCAAGAAGGAAGACACCGTGTATCTCCCGCGGTATGGGCAGACGGGGCGCGTGCGAAAGGTCGATCGGGGGCGCGAGGTGGTCTCGGTCCGGGTGGGGTCGCTGGTGGTCGAGGTCCCCTTCTCGGACGTCTCATGGATCGAGGTCGACAGGAGCCGATGACGGGCAGCCCATTTTTCCGGACATCGGGTTGACACCATCAGGACCGGTGCTAGGATCTGCCACCTTAGCCAGTTACACCGATCTGCCCGGCCCTGTCCACCGACTCGCTGCATGCGGCGGAGGGCCGGCTCGAGCAAGGGTGGGGCGGTCCCGAAACCCAAGGCTAGTGTAGCTCAATCGGTAGAGCTTCCGCTTTGTAAGCGGAGGGTTGTGGGTTCGAGTCCCACCGCTAGCTCCACCCTGGGTGCCGCGCGGGGACTCCATCGTACGGCTCGAGAATGTCGTGTAGACCGGTTGTCAGGCCGATCCGGCGGGGGGATACCCAAGTGGCCAAAGGGGGCAGACTGTAAATCTGCTGGCATCGCCTTCGGAGGTTCGAATCCTCCTCTCCCCACCATTTGATTGTCTATGTTCCTGCGGCGCAAGCACATGTCTGCGCTGCCGGATGTCGAAAGCGGGCCAGGCCCGCGCCGGTTCGGTGAATCAGCGGGCGTAGCTTAGTGGTAAAGCCCTAGCCTTCCAAGCTAGTCATGTGGGTTCGATTCCCATCGCCCGCTCTGTAATGATTGCTCCGCACCTGACGGTGCTTCGCGTGGATTCGGGGTTTTTCGAGCGCCTGCGGCGCTCGACCCTGTTGGCCGGCGCTGGATGGGCCTGGAGTGGTTTGAAAGCGTCGGTCGGAGAGCGTGCCTGCGGCGCTCGACCCTGTTGGCCGGCGCTTGGATGGGCCTGGAGTGGTTCGAAAGCGTCGGTCGGAGAGCGTGCCTGCGGCGCTCGACCCTGTTGGCCGGCGCTTGGATGGGCCGAGGTGCGACGGGTGCGTCGTTGCGGGCTCGGATGGGCCCGGCGGGTAGAAATCGAGCCACGGGGCCTGTCGAGGGTTTTCCTGCTTCCCGGCCCCAGGTTTTTTGGTACAACGTTCGGCTTCCTGCCAGAGGCTCCCTTGGGCCACACCGGGAGGAAGATGCGCTGCTGTAGCTCAGTTGGTAGAGCACGTCCTTGGTAAGGACGAGGTCACGGGTTCAAATCCCGTCAGCAGCTCCAATCGCCGGGCATCGGCGATGGTCTGACGCGAGATCCATACACGAAGCTCGGTCCCCGTAGACCGAGCACATGGTTTCGGAAGACGAGTCGATTCGGGAAAGCGGCCCGGGCGGAGAGCGCCGGTCTCCGGCGCGCGCTGACGGACACGGCGACTGAGGAGGAAACGAGGTAATGGCGAAGGCAAAGTTCGAGCGGACCAAGCCACACGTCAATGTCGGCACCATCGGTCACGTCGATCACGGAAAGACCACCCTCACGGCGGCCATCACCACGGTGTTGTCAAAGTCAGGGCTGGCCGAAGCGCGGGCCTTTGACAGCATCGACAAGGCGCCGGAAGAGAAAGAGCGCGGCATCACGATCGCAACGGCGCACGTGGAGTACCAGACAGAAACAAGGCACTACGCGCACGTGGATTGTCCGGGTCACGCTGACTACATCAAGAACATGATCACCGGCGCGGCCCAGATGGATGGCGCCATTCTCGTGGTGAGCGCGTCCGATGGCCCCATGCCGCAGACGCGAGAGCACATCCTCCTCGCGCGGCAGGTCGGTGTGCCGTCGATGGTTGTCTTCCTGAACAAGGTCGACATGGTGGACGATCCGGAATTGCTCGAGCTCGTCGAGCTGGAAATCCGGGAGCTGCTGTCCAAGTACGAGTTCCCGGGCGACGACACTCCGATCATCCGTGGCTCGGCCCTCAAGGCCGGTCAGTCTGCGAACATGACTCGAGAGGATGCCGATGCGAAGTGCATCTTCGAGCTCATGGATGCGCTCGACAGCTATATCCCCGAGCCGGTGCGCGTCACCGACAAGCCGTTCCTGATGCCCGTCGAGGACGTGTTCTCGATCAAGGGCCGCGGTACGGTGGGCACTGGCCGCGTCGAGCGGGGAGTGGTCAAGATGGGCGACGCGCTGGAGATCGTCGGTCTCCGTCCCGACGTCATGAAGACGGTGTGCACGGGTGTGGAGATGTTCCAGAAGATCCTCGACGAGGGCAGAGCCGGGGAGAACATCGGCATCCTCCTGCGAGGCGTCGACAAGAAGGAGCTGGCGCGCGGTCAGGTCCTTGCCGCACCGGGATCCATCACCCCCCACACGGACTTCGAGGCCGAGGTCTACATTCTTACCAAGGAGGAGGGGGGGCGACATACACCCTTCTTCAAGGGCTATCGTCCGCAGTTCTACTTCCGGACCACGGACATCACCGGTACCGCCGATATCATCGGCGACGCCGAGATGGTCATGCCGGGAGACAACGTGAGGCTCTCCATCAAGCTTCTCAACCCGATCGCCATGGAGGAAAACCTCCGCTTCGCCATCCGTGAGGGTGGCCGAACGGTCGGTGCCGGTGTCGTGGTGAAGATTCTCGCCTAGACCCGGCAGGTATTCATCACTGTTTTCCTCCGCAAGCCGCGGAGGATTCCGGACGGGTACTTTTTCCCGTGCTACGGGGGGGGATCCCGTCCGGTGGCGATTTCAAGCAGTCGGGCCACGACTCGGAGTCGAAAGCGTTGCCTTCCGTGCAAGAAAAGAATGCGCAGGGTGAAAAGGGCCGAGAGTCCAAGGGCAGCCAGGCCTCCAAGAAGGCCAGTGGCGGCTGGCTCTCGATCAAGCCCCGGCGACCGACCGAAGGGGTCTTCGTTCGGCGAGTGGCCGCGGTCCTGGTGGCTGCAATCTGGTTCATCGGCGCCTATCAGCTCTACAACTATCTGGTCGGGTACGACTTCTGGCGGGCCGCCTGGGGCGGCGCTTCCATTCCCCTGCTCGAGCTTCCCATCAACATGGCCATGCTCAGCGGGGTGGTGGTGTTTCTGGGGGGGGGATTGGCCAGCTATCTCTACATGAACCGTTCGGCGCCGACCGACTTCCTGGTCGAAACCGAGACCGAGATGAAGAAGGTCACGTGGCCGACCAAGGACGAGGCTTCCAACGCGTCCCTGGTGGTCATCGGTACCGTCGTCGTGATCGGTTGCTTGCTGGCGTTGTTTGACGTGGTGCTGAACTTCCTCTTCAAATTCATCTTCTAGAGGACCGCCGAGTGACCCTGGACGGCCCACATGGTGAAGAGACGGCAAGCCGGGAAGTCTCGGCCGCGCCCAAGAACTGGTACGTGGTCCGCGTTCAGAGCGGTCGCGAGGACCAGGTTCGCGAGAACCTCGAGCGAACGGTGAAGGCCAAGGACCTCACGCACAAGGTCACGCGAATCCTCGTGCCCTGCGAGAAGGTCTCGGAGATCAAGGGCGGTCGCCGAAGGGTGACGCGAAAGAAGATCTACCCCGGCTACATCATGGTCGAGATGGAGTACGACGACGAGACCTGGTTCGTCGTGCGCGAGACTCCGGGCATCGGTGACTTCATCGGATCTCACGGTGAGCCTGTACCCATGGCTGACCACGAGGTCGATAGGATTCTCGGCCAGATGACTCAACAGGAAGAAAAGCCGACCTTGAAGATCGACTTCAAGGCGGGAGACAGCGTCAAGATCAAGGAAGGGCCGTTCGAGAACTTCGACGGTGTGGTGGAGGAAGTCATTCCGGCCAAGGGGATGGTGCGCGTAATCGTGACCATCTTCAGCCGGCCGACCCCCGTCGAGCTCGAGTACTGGCAGGTGGAGGCCATCTGATGGCGAAGGTGATCAAGGCCAAGGTAAAGCTCCAGGTCCCGGGGGGGCAGGCGACGCCTGCACCTCCTGTCGGCTCGGCGCTCGGCCCGCATGGTGTGAACATCGCCGACTTCGTCAAGAAGTTCAACGATCTGACCAGGGACAAGAACGGGACCATCATTCCCGTGGTCATCACGATCTATGCCGACCGTACCTTCGAGTTCATCACGAAGTCACCCCCGGCATCGATCCTGCTCAAGAAGGCGGCGGGCATTGCCAAGGGCGCCCAGGTCGTGGGCAGCGAGATCGTGGGGAGTGTCACGCGCAAGGATGTCGAGGGCATCGCCCAGGTGAAGATGGAAGACCTCAACGCCGCCGACATCGATGCCGCCTGTCGGATCATCGAGGGGACGGCCCGGAGTATGGGTATCGAGGTGAGTGGCTAGGGCGCTCCCGGTGCGGACACCGCTCGTCTTACGAGCGGGTCTCCTCCCGCGGAACCCCGGTATCACGAGTCGAACATGAAGCGAAGCAAGAGATATCGCGCTGCGACCAAGGTCGTCGAGGCGAGACGGGTTTATGGAGTGGAAGAAGGGCTGGGCATTCTCCAGGCCTTCGACAAGCCAAAATTCGATGAGACCGTCGAGCTCTCGATCAAGCTGGGGATCGACCCCAAGCGGCCGGAGCAGGCGTTGCGTGGATCGGTGGCCCTGCCCAAGGGCATCGGTAAGGAGAAGCGGGTGATCTGCTTCGCCGAGGGCAAGGAGGCGGAGGCCGCCACTGCTGCCGGTGCGGCCGAGGTCGGGGGCGAATCCCTGGCCAAGAAGATTCTCGACGGATGGACCGATTTCGACGTGGCCATTGCCACCCCGGCCAGCATGAAGTTCGTGGGCAAGCTGGGGCGGGTGCTCGGACCCCAGGGCAAGATGCCCACGCCCAAGTCCGGGACCGTGACCACGGACGTTGCCACCGCGGTGTCCGAATTCAAGGCGGGAAAGATCGAGTACCGGAGCCATGGCGCGAACCTGCAGGTTCCGGTGGGCAAGAGATCCTTCCCCGCCGCTGACTTGAAGCAAAACATCGATGCGTTCATGGAGCATCTCCGGGCCCTCAAGCCGGCAGCGGTGAAGGGACATTTCGTCCTGAAGACCGTGCTCTCGGCTTCCATGAGCCCGGCGGTCCAGCTCGCTCTCGATGATATGGGCACCAAGTAGGGCGATGGTGCAGACAGAGAACCGGAAGCTAGAAAATACGGTCCGTTAAGTGTGGGGTTCCGACGCCGACAGAGCATCGAGCCCCGACAGGATCAGACCGAGGCACAGTCTCATGGCCAGAGTGCTCAAAGAACTCATCGTCGACGAGCTCAAGAACGAGTTCGCCGGAGTCGACACGGCAGTGCTCGTGTCCTTCGAGGGTATCGACAACGAGAATAACCTGAAGCTCCGCGTGGATCTTCGCGAGAAGGGCGTGCGGCTGCGTCTGGTAAGCAATCGACTGGCGCGGCTCTCGCTGCAGGGGACGCATCTCGCTCCCCTCTTCGATGGGTTGGTCGGGTCAACGGCTGTGGTCTACGGAGCGGAGGGTACCGACCCCGTGTCGGTCCCCAAGGCCATCTGTCCCTGGGAGAAGAAGGCCAAGGGCCTGAATCTCAAGATCGGTGTCATGGATGGGCGCATCATCGGGCCGGAAGAGATCCAGAGGATCTCGACTCTTCCGTCCCGCGACGAGCTTCTGGCGCAGATCGCCGGGGCGCTGGTGTCGCCGTTGGCGTCCATCGCGAGTGCCCTGGTGTCACCGCTGCAGGACATCGTTGGGCTCCTCGAGTCCCTCCACAAGAAGAAAGAGGAGGAGGGAGGCCAGTAGCGACGCTGCTGGCGGAGACCTGGGCAGGAAACGGAACCAAAGAGAAGAAAACGACAAGCAGGGATGCAGGAAGCGTCGCCTGCCGAATCACAAGGAGGTCGATCGATCATGTCCGACGAAGAAACCGGTGCTGCTGCCACGAAGACCCATTCGGAGCGAGTGGAGCGCATTCTGTCCGAGATGGAGAAGCTTTCCTTGCTCGAGATCGTCGAGCTGAAGGACGGCATCGAGGAGAAGTTCGGGGTCACCGCTGCGGCCATGCCGGCCATGGCCTTCGCCCCTGGAATGATGGGCGCCGGTGGTGGGGCAGCCGTCGAGGAGAAGACCTCCTTCGACGTGATCCTCAAGGACTACGGCAAGGAGAAGATCCAGGTCATCAAGGAGATCCGTGCCATCACGTCGCTCGGTCTCAAGGAGGCCAAGGATCTGGTGGAGAGTCTCCCCAAGCCAGTCAAGGAGGGAGTGCCGAAGGAGGAAGCGGACAAGATCAAGGCGCAGCTCACCAAGGTCGGTGCGACCGTCGAGATCAAGTAACTCCTTGTTCGAACGGTTCCAACATACTATCGGCTTCGCACCTGACGGTGCCCGTGAATGTGGCTCCGCACCTGACGGTGCCCGGAAATGTGGCTCCGCACCTGACGGTGCTTCGCGGTCAGTCGTGAACGCCCCTGCCGCCGTACCGGCGGGAGGGGATTCGCCGTTTCTTGCGCGAACGTGCGTGGGCGGATCGCAGGCGAAGGCCGGGGGCCGTGTTGGAGCTTCCCCGGCGTCTGTCGGTGGGAGAGGCGCATCGTCCGCTCACCGTGGGCTCGATGCGAGGGCGAGGATGAACCGGCCAGTGGCCGGTCGTTTCTCCTTGGAGTGCTGAGAGCATGGCGTTCACCGAGATCAAGAACTTCGGCCGGGTGGAAGAGATTCTCCCCATCCCGGATCTGACCGAGCTTCAGATCAAGTCGTACTACGAATTCCTCCAGCCGGACAGCCCGGTGGCCGAGCGGGCCGAACAGGGGCTCCAGGGCATCCTCGGGGAGCTGTTCCCGATCCATAGCTACGACAAGACGATGAAGCTGGTCTATCTCGGCTACGAGCTGGGTCGGCCGCGGTATTCGAGCGAGGAATGTCGGCGACTCAAGCTGACGTACGGGTCTCCCTTCAAGATCAGGGTCCGTCTGGACAAGCCCGATCCCGTGGAGGAGGAGGTCTATCTCGGCGAGATGCCGATCATGATCGGCGGGGGCGAGTTCATCATCAACGGGGCGGAGAGGGTCATCGTCAGCCAGCTCCACCGCTCGCCAGGAGTCGACTTCAGCGTCGAGGTCTACGCCGGTGAGAAGAAGCTGCATTCCTGCTGGCTCATTCCCGAGCGAGGGTCCTGGATCGAGCTCAACGTCACCAAGAAGAACGTCCTGTCGGTGAGGATTGACCAGAGCGGCAAGTTTCCGGCAACCATGCTTCTGCGCGCCATGGACGATCAGTTCTCCACCGACCCGGACATCATCCGGTTGTTCCACGACACCACGGTGTGCAAGACCTCGAGTCGGACCTTCCTCGAGGATGTCAAGGATCGTGTGGTGGTGGCGGATGTCGTCGAGCCCACCACGGGAGAGGTGCTGGCCGAGAGCCTGTCGGTCCTCACCGAGGAGCAGGCCGAGCTGCTCCAGAAGTCGCCGATCAAGGAGATCGAGGTCATCCAGAGCGTGCAAGACACGCTGATCCTCGATACGCTCCGGGAGGACAACTCCTCGTCCCATCAGGAGGCTTTGCTGAGGATCTACGCCCGGCTTCGCCCGGGTAATCCGCCCCAGGTCGAGAGGGCCAAGCAGCTCTTCGCGGAGAAATTCTTCGATCCCACGCGGTATCGCCTGGGCAAGGTTGGTCGCTTCCGCATCAACCGGAAGTTTCACCAGACCGTGGACGAGTCCGAGATGACCCTCCAGATGGAGGACTTCATCAACTCGATGAAGTACATCCTGTCGCTGCGGTCTGGCAAGGGCGAGATCGACGACATCGACCACCTGGGGAACCGACGCGTCCGCACCATTCTGGAGCTCGCCGGCGACGAGCTCCGGAAGGGATTCCTCAAGCTGAAGAGGACCGCGCAGGAGCGTATGAACCTCGAGTCGACCCTGGAGTCGGTCACTCCCCGCAACCTGATCAACTCCAAGACCATCTCGTCCGCCATCGACTACTTCTTCGGCCGGAGCGAGTTGTCCCAGGTCGTGGATCAGACCAACCCTCTGGCGCAGCTTACCCACGAGCGTCGGCTTTCTGCCCTGGGCCCGGGAGGACTCAACCGAAAGCGCGCCGGTTTCGAGGTGCGCGACGTTCACATCTCGCACTATGGGCGGATCTGCCCCATCGAGACCCCGGAGGGGACCAACATCGGCCTGATCTCCAGCCTGGGGATCTTTGCCACCATCGACGAGTACGGCTTCCTCGTCACTCCATACCGGGTCGTGAGCCAGGGGAAGCTGACGGGCGACGTCAAGTTCCTCAGGGCTGACGAGGAGGTGAATGCCGTCCTTGCCCCTGCCGATACCACTGTGGGGAAGAACGGGCAGATCGAGGAGGACCGGGTCCTCGTCCGCCTCAATGGAGACTTCAAGCTCACCCAGCGGGAGAACGTTCAGTTCGTCGACGTGTCTCCCAAGCAGTTGGTGGGAATCTCCGCGGCTTTGATCCCATTCCTGGAGCACGACGATGCCAACCGGGCCCTGATGGGTTCGAACATGCAGCGTCAGGCGGTGCCTCTTCTCCGCTCCGAGCCGCCGGTGGTGGGCACGGGAATGGAGCGGGCCGTTGCCTCCAACTCGGGGATGGTCATTCGCAGCGAGGAGGACGGTGTGGTGGCCAAGGCCACTGCGGGCGAGATCGTCATCGGCGATCGATCCTTCAAGCTTCGGAAGTTCGTGGGCCTCAATGAGCGGACGTGTTTGAACCAGCGGCCGATCGTGCGGCAGGGCGACAAGATTCACAAGGGGCAAGTCATCGCCGACGGCGCTTGCACCCTGAAAGGTGAGCTGGCCCTTGGCCGCAATGTGCTCGTCGCCTTCATGCCCTGGGATGGCTACAACTTCGAAGACGCCATCCTCGTGTCCGAGAAGCTCATCAAGGACGACCTCTACACGTCGATTCACATCGACGAGTTCGACATCGAGATTCGTGAAACGAAGCTCGGCCGGGAGGAGTTCACCCGGGACATTCCCAACGTCTCCGAGAAAATGCTTCGAAATCTCGACGAATACGGCGTGGTCAGGATCGGCACGCGCGTGCGGTCGGGAGACATCCTGGTGGGCAAGGTCGCTCCCAAGTCGAAGAGCGAGCTGTCGCCTGAGGAGAAGCTCCTTCATGCCATCTTCGGGCGCGCCGGTGAGGATGTGAAGAACGACTCGCTGGACGTCCCGTCCGGAGTCGAGGGTATCGTCATCGATGCCCAGAAGTTCTCTCGCAAGGTCAATCTCACCGAGGAAGAGCGGCAGAAGAATCTGGCCGAGATCAAGAAGGCCGAGCGGGAGTTCGCCCAGGCATTCAAGGATCTCCTCACTGGCATGATGGAGAGGCTTCAGGATCTGCTGGAGCAGAAGTTCAAGGATCCCACCACCAATCGTGTGCTCAAGATCGACGAGCTCGCGGGCTACCAGGAGCTCAAGCGGATCAAGGAGCTGATCAAGAGCCACGATCTATTCGACGCCAAGGGCAAGACCCGGGCCGTTGCTCAGGGCCTGATCCGGGACTACTGCAACCGGATCGAGGATGCCGAGGCCGAGAAGAACAAGATCGTGAACCGACTGTCGCGCGGTGACGAGCTGCCCACGGGAGTGCTGGAGCTGGTCAAGGTCTACGTGGCTACCAAGCGCGTACTGTCGGTCGGGGACAAGATGGCGGGACGTCACGGCAACAAGGGCGTCATCTCGAAGGTCCTCCCGGAGGAAGACATGCCGTTCCTGGCCGATGGCACTCCGGTGCAGATCGTCCTCAACCCCCTCGGTGTGCCCTCGCGAATGAACGTGGGTCAGATCCTCGAGACCCATCTGGGCTGGGCGGCCATGAAGCTCGGCTTCCAGGCCATCTGCCCCGTGTTCGACGGATGCCCCGAGGAGGAGATCGAGGATTTCCTGGCCAAGGCCGGTCTGCCGCGCGACGGCAAGACGGTGCTCTACGACGGCCGAACGGGAGAGCCCCTCGATCAGAAGGTGACTGTCGGTTTCATCTACATGCTGAAGCTTCACCATCTGGTGGATGACAAGGTTCATGCTCGTGCCACCGGGCCTTACTCCCTCATCACCCAGCAGCCGCTGGGAGGCAAGGCCAGGTTCGGTGGTCAGAGATTCGGTGAGATGGAGGTGTGGGCACTCGAGGCTTATGGAGCGGCCAACATCCTTCAGGAGCTTTTGACGGTAAAGAGCGATGATGTGGATGGGCGCACGAAGATCTACGAGTCCATGGTCAAGGGCGAGAACGTCCTCGAGCCGGGCACGCCGGTGTCCTTCGAGGTACTCACGAACGAGATCCGTGGTCTTGGCTTGAACATGGAGCTCCGGCGGAAGAAGACGCTGGAGTAGACCGGGTCGCCGGACGAGTGTCCGAGCGACGCGGAGTGTCCGAGCGACGCGGAGTGCCCGAGCGCCGCGGAGTGCCCGAGCACGAAAGGGTGCCCGAGCACGAAAGGGTGCCCGAGCAAGACAGGGTACACGATCCCCACGGGGATTCAGGAGCAGGATAGAGAGGAGCCGGTTCATGGTCGACACGCTCAGTAACCGGATCAACGACTTCAGCTCGGTGTCCATCCGCCTGGCGTCGCCCGAAGACATCCGACGATGGTCATACGGTGAGGTCAAGAAGCCGGAAACCATCAACTACCGGACCTATCGGCCGGAGAAGGATGGTCTGTTCTGTGAGCGGATCTTCGGTCCGGAGCGAGACTGGGAGTGCTTTTGCGGCAAGTACAAGGGCATCAAGCACAAGGGGATCATCTGCGACCGGTGCGGAGTCAAGATCACCCACTCCAAGGTGCGGCGGAAGAGGATGGGCCACATCAACCTCGCCGCTCCCGTGGCCCACATCTGGTTCTTCAAGGCCATGCCTTCACGGATCGGGACTCTTCTGGCCATGAAGACGGCCGACCTGGAGCGGATCACCTATTTCCAGGACTACGTGGTCGTGGATCCCGGAGAGACGCCTCTCAAGGAGCGGCAGCTCCTGTCGGAAGAGGAGTTCCGGAATGCGCGGCAGGAGCATGGAGATTCCTTCGAGGCCGACATGGGTGCGGAGGCGATCAAGAAGCTGCTCCTTCGCCTCGATCTGGACAGCCTGTCCGAGGAGCTGGAGGCCGAGCTCAAGGAGACGCGGTCCATCCAGCGGCAGAAGGACATCATCAAGCGGCTCAAGACCGTGAACATGCTCCGGCATTCGGATAATCGGCCGGACTGGATGATTCTCGACGTCATCCCGGTGATTCCCCCGGAGCTCCGTCCCCTGGTTCTCCTGGAGAGTGGCAATTTCGCGACCTCCGATCTGAATGACCTGTATCGCCGTCTGATCAACCGCAACAACCGTCTGAAGAAGCTTCTCGACCTCAATGCTCCGGAGGTCATCATTCGCAACGAGAAGCGGATGCTCCAGCAGGCGGTTGATGCCCTCTTTGACAACAACCGCTGCCGTCGAGCGGTTCTGGGCTCGAGCAACCGGCCGCTGAAGAGCCTCACCGACATGATCAAGGGCAAGCAGGGGCGGTTCCGTGAGAACCTCCTCGGCAAGAGAGTCGACTACTCGGCCCGGTCGGTCATCGTGGTCGGGCCGGAGCTGAAGCTCCACCAGTGCGGATTGCCCAAGAAGATCGCACTGGAGCTGTTCCAGCCCTTCATCATCCGTCGCCTCAAGGAGATCGGTCTTGCCGACACGATCAAGAGCGCGAAGAAGATGCTGGAGCGCAAGGACGAGGAGGTCTGGGACATCCTCGAGGAGGTGATTCACGAGCACCCGGTGCTGCTGAATCGCGCGCCCACCCTGCACCGGGTCGGAATCCAGGCCTTCGAGCCGATCCTGATCGAGGGCAACGCCATCAAGATCCACCCTCTGGTCTGCGCCGGGTTCAACGCGGACTTCGACGGTGACCAGATGGCCGTCCACCTGCCGCTGTCCTTCGAGGCCCAGGTGGAGGCGACCGCCCTCATGCTCGCCACCAACAACATCTTCTCCCCCGCGCATGGTGGACCCATCATCGCCCCTTCCCAGGACATCGTCCTCGGCTGCCACTACATGACGGTGGAATACCCCGACCAGAGAGGCGAGGGGCTGCTCTTCGCGTCCAAGGAAGAGGTTTTCATGGCTTACCGGACGAAGAGGGTATCCCTCCACGCCCGGGTACGCTTCGCCCTGAGCCCGGACACCACCATCGTGGATGCCGATGGAGAGCGCAAGGCTGAGGAGGGGATCATCACCACCACGGTGGGGCGGGTGATCTTCAACGATATCGTCCCCCAGGGAGCCCCTTTCTTCAACTTCTCCATGGACAAGAAGCGTCTCAACCAGGTGGTCTACGATTGCCAGAAGATTCTTGGCACCGACAAGACCCTGCGGCTGCTCGATGACATCAAGGACCTCGGTTTCCGGATGGCAACCCTGGCCGGACTCTCCTTTTCCAAGGGCGATCTGGTCATCCCGCCCAAGAAGACGGCCATCCTGTCCAAGACGGAAGCCGAAGTCGATCGCATCGACAAGAACTACAAGAAGGGCGTCATCACCGACGGCGAGCGCTATAACCAGATCATCGATGCCTGGACCCAGGCTCGGGAGAAGGTGGGCGAAGAGATGATGGCTTGCCTCCAGAACGATATCCGGGACGGCAAGCCCTATATCAACCCCGTGTTCCTCATGGCTACGTCGGGCGCTCGTGGGTCCATCGAGCAGATCCGACAGCTCGCGGGCATGCGTGGTCTCATGGCCAAGCCTTCGGGAAAGATCATCGAGACCCCCATCAAGGCCAACTTCCGTGAAGGGCTTCGGGTGCTCGAATACTTCAGCTCCACTCACGGTGCTCGCAAGGGATTGGCCGATACCGCTCTCAAGACGGCCGATTCGGGGTATCTGACCCGAAAGCTTGCCGACGTGGCCCAGAACGTGGTGGTCACCGTCCAGGACTGCGGAACGCTCAACGGCGTGTCGAAGATGGCCGTGTACAAGGGCGAATACGTGGAGGTTCCGCTGCATCAGAACATCCGCGGACGGGTGGCCCGGGACACCATCGTGGACATCGTGACCGACGAAGTGATCGTCCGGGAGAACGATCTCATCACGGAGCAGATCTCCCGCCGGATCGAGTCGCTGGGCTACGAAAAAGTCCGCGTTCGCTCGCCTCTGACCTGTGAAGCCGAACTTGGCGTTTGCATCAACTGCTACGGCGCCGATCTTTCCACGGGAGATGAAGTGGAGCTCGGCCTTGCCGTGGGGATCATCGCCGCCCAGTCCATCGGTGAGCCGGGAACGCAGCTCACCATGAGGACGTTCCACATCGGTGGTACGGCCAGCCGTTCTGTCGAGGAGTCGGAGATCAAGTGCACTCGCGGTGGCGCCATCCGTTTCCACAATCTCAAGGTGGTGGTGAACCAGGAGGGTCAGTCGGTCGTCCTGAACCGGAACGGCGAGGTCGTGATCCAGGACAAGAAAGATCGCGAGATCGAGCGACATCTCATTCCGGCAGGCTCGAGCATGTCCATCAAGGAGGGAGACGAGGTGACGGCGAAGTCCCTCCTTTGCCGATGGGATCCGCACAACACCCCGATTCTGGCCGAACGATCCGGAGTGGCTCGCTTCGACGATATCGTCGAAGGAGTGACCATGAAGCAGGAGATCGATCCTGGCTCGGGTGTGCGGCGCAAGGTCATCATCGAGCACAAGGGAGATCTGCATCCCCAGGTGGTGATCGAGGACAAGGATGGAACTCCGCTTGGCCTTTATCCGATTCCGGAGAAGGCTCACATCGAGGTAGATGACGGCCAGCCCATCGTGGCGGGAACCCTGCTCGCCAAGACACCGCGCGAGATCTCCGGTACGCAGGACATCACCGGTGGCCTTCCGCGGGTGACCGAGCTCTTCGAGGCGCGCAAGCCCAAGGACCCGGCGGTGATCAGCGACATCGATGGAATCGTCGAGCTGGGAGAGAAGCGCAAGGGCAAACGAACGATCATCGTCAAGAACGAGAGCGGGATCGAGAAGGAGCACCTGATCACCCAGGGTAAGCACCTGCGGGTCCACAAGGGCGACGGTGTTCGCGCGGGAGAGCCCCTCACTGACGGGCCGCAGGTGCCGCATGACATCCTGCGGATCAATGGCGAGGAGGCGGTGCAGAACTATCTGCTCCGTGAGGTGCAAAACGTCTATCGATCACAGAACGTGACGATCGACGACAAGCACGTGGAGATCATCATCGGCCAGATGATGCGCAAGGTGAAGGTGGAGAAGCCGGGCGAGACCGGCTTGCTCCCGGGTACCGTGATCGACAAGTTCCATTTCCGCAAGCGGAACAAGGATGTGTCCGCCGAGCAGCAGAGACCCGCCACGGCGGTTCCGCTCCTTCTGGGCATCACCAAGGCGTCTCTTCAGAGCGACTCCTTTATCAGTGCCGCGAGCTTCCAGGAGACGACCAAGGTGCTCACGGAGGCGGCTCTGGCAGGTAAGGTCGATCGCCTGCTGGGTCTCAAGGAAAACGTCATCCTGGGGCATCTGGTGCCCGCGGGCACCGGGTTCCGGATGTATCATCGTACAAGAGTCAAGAAACACGTCCTGGAGGATGTTGCCGCCGAATCAGAGACGGCGGACGCCGTGGCCCAGGACGATGAAGCGGCCTGAGCCGGTTCCTTCGACGAAGGCCGGCAGGACACAGGACGTTCAGTCAGGAGTTTGCTAGATGCCGACGATCAATCAGCTGGTTCGAAAAGGCAGGAGTCAGGTCCGGCGGCGGAGCAAGTCGCCGGTGCTTGACAGGTGCCCGCAGAAACGTGGGGTGTGCCTTCAGGTCAAGACCATGACTCCCAAGAAGCCGAACTCTGCGCTGCGCAAGATCGCGCGGGTGAGGCTGTCCAATGGTCGGGAGATCACGGCCTACATCCCGGGCGTGGGTCACAACCTTCAGGAGCACTCCATCGTGCTCGTGAGAGGCGGCAGGGTACGAGATCTGCCGGGCGTGCGTTATCACATCATCCGGGGCGCGTTCGATGCTCTCGGCGTCGAGGGACGGAAGCGCGGACGGTCGAAGTATGGGGCCAAGCGGCCCAAGTAGACGAGGTGAGAGACGATGGGTAGAAAATTTGCCTCTCCGCAGAGGTATCTCCGGCCGGATCCTCGATTCGGCAGCAAGCTGGTCACCAAGATCGTCAATGCCCTCATGCTCGAGGGGCAAAAGACCGTCGCGCAGAGGGTCTTCTATCGCGCCATGGATATCGTGGCCGAGCGGATCGGTGATCGGGAGCCGGTCGAGATCCTGAATCAGGCGATCGAGAACATCAAGCCGCGCATCGAGGTTCGCTCGAAGCGGGTCGGTGGCGCCACGTACCAGGTTCCCATCGAGGTCAAACGAACGCGCCAGCAGACCCTGGCCATTCGCTGGCTTCTCGAAGTGGTCCGCAAGAAGAAGGGGCGCCCCATGTCGGACCGCATTGCGGACGAGGTCTGTGGTGCCTTCCGTGGTGAGGGTGAGGCGGTGACCAAGCGGGACAACGTCCACAAGATGGCCGAGGCCAACCGGGCTTTCGCCCATTTTGCCTGGTAGAGGTCACGGGAGCCGTTGTCGGCTCCCGTGGACGTAGTCCAGGCACTGGACAGTTCGTCCAGAGTTGCCACAGAGGTCTGGAGATCGCCCCGTTCAGGCTCGAGGGCCCGGCGGGGTTTTCGTTTTTCTTGCCAGCTGGCTCGTGAAGGTCCTTCCATGGCAGGTCCTGCCACCAAGATCGACATCCGGCGCATCCGGAACATCGGCATCGTGGCCCACATCGATGCCGGGAAGACCACCGTGACCGAGCGGTTCCTCTTCTACACCGGCAAGGAGCACCGCATGGGCGAGGTCCACGAGGGGACCGCGACCATGGACTACCTGGAGGAAGAGCAGGAGCGAGGGATCACGATCTCGAGTGCCGCCACCACCCTGCAGTGGAAGGACACCTGGATCAATTTGATCGATACTCCGGGCCATGTTGACTTCACGGCGGAGGTCGAGCGCAGCCTGCGGGTCCTCGACGGCGCCGTCGGTGTGTTCTGCGGTGTGGCGGGAGTGGAGGCACAGTCAGAGACGGTCTGGAGGCAGGCGGACCGGTATCGAGTTCCCCGGCTGGCCTTCGTGAACAAGCTGGATCGCGTGGGTGCCAACTTCGGTCGGGTGGTGAAGAACATCCGGACGAAGCTCAAGGCCAACGCGGTGCCGGTGAGCATCCCCATCGGGATCGAGAAGGACCTGGTGGGGGTGATCGATCTCGTGGACATGCGGGCTCTCGTCTATGACGACGAGAGTCTGGGCGCCAAGGTAGAGGTTCAGGACATTCCCGACGGCATGCTCGAGCAGGCCCGAGTGGCTCGCTCGGAGCTCGTGGAGAAGGTAGCGGAGCGCGCCGACGAGATCATGGAGCTCTACGTCGACGAGAAGCCGGTCCCGGCCGATGTTCTGCGGGCAGCCATCCGGCGCCAGACGGTGGCGGGGACCCTCGTTCCGGTACTGTGTGGCGCCGCTCTGCGCAACAAGGGCATCCAGTCCGTCCTGGATGCCGTGGTGGACTACCTGCCCTCACCCGTCGATGTCCCCCCGGTCCTGGCTCCCGTGGCGGAACGGATCCGCAAGAAGGGGAGGAGGAAGCCGGTGCCGGCCACCGAGGAGAAAACCGCCGAGATCCTGCCCGACGCCTCGGAACCGGTCTCGGCCATGATCTTCAAGACGGTCTCGGACCTGCACGGCGAGCTGGCGTACGTGCGGGTGTACTCGGGGACCCTGAACGAGGGTGAGCAGGTCTTCATACCGTCCCAGGACAAGGTGGAACGGATCGGGCGTCTTCTGCGCATCCATGCCAACCACCGGGACCGGGTCGAGCGGCTGGGGCCCGGAGAGATCGGGGCCGTGCTGGGCCTCAAGTCCGGACGCACGGGGGACACCCTGTGCTCTCCCACCAGGCCGGTTCTGCTCGAGGTGCCCGTCTTTCCGGATACGGTTCTGTCGATGGCCGTCGAGCCCAGGTCGGCAGCGGACAAGGACCGCGTCGTGGAGGTGCTGGACATCATTTCTCGAGACGATCCCACCTTCCGGTGCCGGGTGGACGACGAGACCGGACAGATGATCATCTCGGGGATGGGAGAGCTCCATCTCGAGGTGGTGAAGAACAAGATGCTGCGGGAGTTCAAGGTCGCGGTCAACGTCGGCAAGCCCCGGGTGAGCTACCGCCAGACCGTGGCCGGATCGGCCAAGGGGGAGGGCAAGTTCGACCGGCAGCTCGGGGGAAGGGGGCAGTACGGCCATGTCCTGCTCGAGGTCGAGCCCGTGGCAGGGGCTCTGGAGGTCGAAGTGGTCAGCCGGCTGACCAAGGAAGATGTCCCCAAGGTCTTCCACGAGCTCATCGAGGACTCGATCTACGAGATGGCCGACGCGGGCCATACCATGGGGTACTCGCTCATTGGCTTCCGGGTGACCCTCGTCGGAGGGTCCAGCCATCCCACGGACTCCACCGAGGCAGCCTACCGGGCGGCGGCCAAGCTCGCCTTCGACGATGCGATCGAGAAGGCCGGACTGGTTCTCCTCGAGCCCATCATGAAGATCGAGGTCGCCGTCCCCGAGGGCTACATGAGGGGGGTCCTGGCGGACCTCAACGGCCGTAGGGTCCGCATCACGGAAATGGACCTCAACAGCGACCCCCGCCTGGTTCTGGGAGAGGTTCCCCTGAGCGAGATGTTCGGATACACCACGGTCGTGCGCTCCCTGAGCCAGGGGCGGGCGACGTTTTCCATGGAGCCGAGCTCCTATGCTCCTGTCCCCAAAAGCGTTGCGGATAAGATTATGATATGAAAAGCCTTGCGCTCTATTTGCTCGGTGCGGGGCTGGATGAAGCCCGTCTCGGAGCCGTCGAGGCTGTTTTCGGGCAGGCAACTCTGTTGACTCGGATTTCCAGGTTTGCTAAAAGCCTCGTTTCCCCTGACGGTGAGGCGGAAGCAGTCCACGTCCTTCGAGACCGCACGGAAGGCGGCGGGGACGGTTTGTCGCGATCCCGGTTCCCTGGGGCCGCCGTCGAGAGTGTCGGGATTTGCGATCGGGAGGGGTCCACCCCATGACCAGTAACGTAATTCGGATCCGCATGGAGGCTTACGACCACGAGGCGCTGGACCAGTCGGCCCTCGAGATCGTGGAAGCGGCCAAGCGGACCGGTGCCGCCGTGTCGGGCCCGGTTCCCTTGCCGACGCGGATCGAGCGCTACACGGTTCTCCGTGGGCCTCATATCGATAAGAAGTCGAGGGAGCAGTTCGAGATGAGGACGCACAAGCGGATCCTCTACATCACCGAGGCCAGCGGCAAGACCATGGATGCGCTCAGCAAGCTCAACGTGCCCGCTGGAGTCGACATCCGAATCAAGGCGTGATCCGGGAGGGCTTCCGACCACGGAAGCCCCTCTCTTCCTTCGAGGTGAGACATGGCTTCTGTGAAGTTCGTCAGTGCGAGCGGAACCGCGGCGACCCGAGACGTCGATACGTCGACGTTGACGGGCCCTGTCCGTCTGCGCATGACTCGCCAGGCGGTCATCGACTACGAGGCCAATCAGAGGCAGGGAAACCACTCGACCTTGCGTCGCGGCGAGGTCAATGGGAGTCGCAAGAAGCTGTGGCGCCAGAAGGGGACCGGCCGAGCACGTATCGGAGACCGCAAGACCCCCCAGCGCCGTGGCGGCGGGGTCATCGGCCCCAAGCCCCGGGACTACAGCCGGCACATCCCGCGCAAGGTCCGTCGGGCCGCACTCCGCTCCGCGATCATGGCCAAATTCAAGGACGGCGAGATCGCCATCCTCGAGGCTCCCGTCCTCGAAGCCCCCAAGACCCGGGTGGTGAGCGATCTCCTTCGTGCTCTCGATATCCACGGGACCGTTCTCCTGGTCACCGGCGAGAGCGATCCTGTCCTCTACAAGTCCGCACGAAACCTGGCCGGGGTGACGGTTCGGAGCCATACCGATCTGAATGCCCTCGAGGTTCTCAAGCACCGTAACGTGGTCATTGCCGACCAGGCATTGGCGCCACTGATGACGAGGCTTTCCCATGGAAGCGCTTAATGACCCCTACCTCGTGGTGAAGCGCCCGATCGTTTCCGAGAAGTCCATGATGGCCTCGGAGACCACCAGGGCCTACACCTTCGAGGTCGATCTGCGTGCCAACAAGATCCAGGTCCGAAGTGCGGTGGAGCAGATCTTCGGCGTGAAGGTCGAACAGGTCCGGACGATGCACGTCCGGGGCAAGGTCCGCCGCCTTGGATGGCGGGGCGGGCGAAAGCCCGACTGGAAGAAGGCCATCGTCAAGCTCGCCGAAGGCCACACCATCGAGATCGTCTGACCGACAGGAAGATCAATGGGCATTCGCAAGTTCAACCCAACATCGCCGGGACGCCGCTTCGGGAGTGGCTCCGATTTTTCGGAGATCACTCGCAAGTCGCCCCGGAAGTCGCTGACCAAGCCGCTGCGCAAGTCCGGCGGTCGGAACAACCACGGGCACACCACATCCCGGTTCCGAGGTGGCGGTCATAAGCGGCGCTATCGAGTGATCGATTTCAAGCGAGACAAGGACGGCGTGCCGGCCGTGGTGGATTCGATCGAGTACGACCCGAATCGAACGGCTCGTATCGCCCTCTTGAAGTACATGGACGGCGAGTGGCGTTACATCCTTGCTCCCGAGGGGGTCAAGGTCGGTCAGAAGCTGTTCTCCGGTCCGGATGCCGAGCCTCGGGTGGGGAACACCCTGGCCCTGGGACGCATCCCCGTGGGAATGACCGTGCACGCCGTGGAGCTCGAGCCGGGACGGGGGGCGAAGCTCGCCCGTACCGCCGGGGTGCAGGTCCAGCTCGCCGCGAGAGAGGGAGACTACGCAACCATCGTGCTGCCATCCGGCGAGATCCGGAAGGTGCACGCCAAGTGCAAGGCCACCATCGGGGTGGTCGGCAATTCCGAGCACCAGAACGTGGTGCTTGGCAAGGCAGGTCGCAAGAGATGGCTCGGGCGACGTCCTCATGTGCGGGGCGTGGCCATGAATCCCGTGGCTCACCCCATGGGCGGTGGAGAGGGTCGAAGCGGCGGTGGTCGTCACCCCTGCTCTCCGACGGGAAAGCTTTCCAAGGGTGGTCGCACGCGACCTCGCAAGGCGAGGAGCAGCAAGTTCATCATCCGCAGGAGGAAGTCCAAGCGCTGAGCTTGGGCGTCCCGAGAGGTCGAGACGATGTCGCGATCGTTGACGAAAGGGCCTTTTGTCGACCTCAAGGTCTTCGAGAAGGTCGAGAAGCAGAAGTCCGATGGCAGCCGGGACCCGATCAAGACCTGGGCTCGTGCCTGCACCATCACTCCGGAGTTCGTGGGCCACACGTTTCTCGTGCACAACGGGAAGACCTTCTTCAAGGTCTTCGTGACCGAGGACATGGTGGGGCACAAGCTCGGCGAGTTCTCGCCCACACGAACGTTCAGGGGGCACAGCGGAAGGAAGCAGTAGAGTTCGACGAGGACCGTTCTCCTGAGGGAGTGGATCCCGGTGCGGGATCCCTCGTCGTTTCCGAATCGAGGCGCAAGACATGTTTCGAGCGAGCCACAACTACGCGCGAGTCTCCGGACGGAAGGCGCGGTACGTGATTGACCTCGTTCGCGGCCGGCCCGTGAACGATGCCTTGAACATCCTGCGTTTCACCCACAAGCGCGCCTCCCCGATGATCGAGAAGGTGCTCCGGTCGGCCATGGCCAACGCAGGCGATCGGGAGCCCGAGCTGGACGTCAATCATCTGTTCATTTCGGAGGCCCGGGTCGACGAGGGGCCGCTGAGCCAGGGTCGCCTCCGGTACCGGATTGCCTCGCGGGCGGGTTACGTCCCCATTCACAAGCGGACCTGCCATATCAAGATCGAGCTGTCGGCAAGGGCGGGGACCGGGACCAAGGCCGGAGCGGCGCCCAGGCGCAAGGTCGCGGGGGCACCCAAGGCCGGGCCTTCCTCGAAAGGGGAGACCCCCAAGAAGGTGTCCGCGAGCAAGCCGGCAGTGAAGAAGTCGCCGAAGAAGTCGCCCGCAAAGAAAGCAACAAGCTAGTCCCGCGGCTCACCTCCCGACGACCGGGATGGAAGCCGAGGGCTCGACGATTGGAGTGGTCATGGGTCAGAAGGTGTCGCCGATCGGATTCCGGGTCGGAATCTATCAGCCTTGGCGTTCGCGCTGGTATGCGAACAAGCAGGACTTCGGTCGGCTGCTGTACGAGGATCACCAGATCCGCCGTTACGTGAAGCGAGAGTTCGGCTTTGCCGCCATTCCGAAGATCGAGATCGAGCGGAGCGGGGAGTCGGTGCGGGTGATCATCCATACCGCTCGACCCGGAATCCTCATCGGAAAGAAGGGCGCCAAGATCGATCGACTGAAGCAGGATCTCGAGATGAGGACGAAGAAGCGAGTGTTCATCGTCACGGCCGAGATCACCAAGCCCGAAATCGACGCCCAGCTGGTGGCCGAGAGCATCGCGGAGCAGCTCCAGAAGAGAGCCGCTTTTCGGCGAACCCTCAAGCGAACGATCCAGACGACCATGCAGGAGGGTGCGGAGGGGGTCAAGATCCGTATCGCGGGGCGCCTGGGTGGCTCCGAGATGTCGCGGACCGAGACGGCCTCCGAGGGCAAGGTGCCCCTGCAGACCCTGCGAGCCGACATCGATTACGGGTTTGCGGAGGCGAAGATTTCGGCCGGCCACATCGGCGTGAAGGTCTGGATCTATCGGGGCTATGTTCCCCGAAAGGACAAGCGGCTGCGGCTCATGAGGCCCCAGGCGTAGCGGAGCGACGGGAGCAAGACGATGGCCCAGATGCCAAAGAGATTGAAGTTCCGGAAGTCCCATCGCGGGAAGATCCGGGGCTTTGCCACCCAGGGAAACACCGTCGCCTTCGGCGAGTACGGACTCCAGGCTCTGGGTCCGGCCTGGATCACGGGTAAGCAGATCGAGGCCGGTCGCGTGGCGGCCAACCACACCCTGAAGGGTGAGGGCAAGATCTGGATCCGGATCTTTCCCCACAAGCCGGTCTCATCCCGTCCGGCGGAGACCCGCATGGGAAAAGGAAAGGGTGAGCCGGAATTCTACGTGGCCGTGGTGAAGCCCGGCACCATCCTCTACGAGGTGGGGGGCGTCACCGAGGAGCAGGCCAAGGTGGCCTTCAACCGCACCGTACACAAGATGCCGGTGCGCTGTCGCCTCGTGAAGAGACGTCACGGGCTCTGAGAAGCCTCCACGTTGGGGGGGCTCACTCGCAACACCGGCGAAGGGTGGTCATGAAGGTTCAAGCGATTCGTGCGAAGTCGGGTGAAGAGCTCGACAAGGAGCAGGCAAACTTGCGAAAGGAGCTCTTTGACTTGCGTTTCCAGAGCTCCTCGGAGCAAATCGACAGTCCCTCGCGCATCGGTCAGATCCGGAGGACGCTGGCCCGCATCCTCACGGTGCAGCGCGAGCGATCCCTGGAAGCCGCGAGGACGGAGAAGTCATGAGCGAGCAGGATACGGATTCGCAGGATACTGATTCGCAGGATACTGATTCCAAGACGCGATATCGGCGCCGGGTCACCGGAGTCGTGATCAGCGACAAGATGCAGAAGACCATCTCGGTGCAGGCCGACCGTCGGGTCAAGCATCCCATGTATGGAAAGTACGTGAAGCGCAGGACGCTCTACAAGGCCCACGACGAGGCCGAGCAGGCAGCCGTGGGAGACGTCGTCGAAATCGTGGCCAGCCGGCCTCTTTCGAAGACGAAGCACTGGCGGCTTTCGAAGGTCGTTCGCTCGCTGGGTGGTCGAGAGATCCCCACGGGAGCCGATGAATCGACCGAATCGACCGAGTGACGGCAATTGACCGAGTGACGGGGCCCGGGAAGCGGATCCCGACGAGAGGTGCTTCAAGATGATCCAGGTGGAATCACGACTCGATGTGGCCGACAACACGGGTGCCAAGGAGGTCCTTTGCATCCGGGTGCTTGGCGGCACGAGAAGGCGCTATGCGTCCGTCGGCGACATCATCGTGGCGGCCGTCAAGAAGGCCATGCCCGGTGGAGAAATCAAGCAGGGCGACGTGATCCGGGGCGTGATCGTCCGGACCAAGAAGAACGTCAAGCGCGATGACGGTACCTATGTGCGCTTTGACCGGAACGCGATGGTGGTCATCGACGGGGACAACAACCCGAGGGGTACCCGTATCTTCGGTGCGGTGGCGCGTGAGCTCCGCCAGAAGAACTTCATGAAGATCATTTCGCTGGCCTCCGAGGTGGTGTGAAGCGCCCCCTCGGGTGATCAGGAGCGAGGACTACGTCGTGAGAAGGATCAAGTCGGGCGATATCGTGCAGGTCATCTCTGGCGACGATGTGGGGAAGGTCGGCAAGGTGCTGCGGTGCTTGCTGGTCAAGGGCCAGGTCGTGGTCGAGGGCGTCAACCAGGTTCACAAGCACCACAAGCGGAGCCAGAAGCATCCGCAGGGTGGTCGCGTGACCCAGGAGGCCCCCATCGCCGTCAACAAGGTGGCCCTCTACGACCAGGACAAGGGGCACCGCGTGAAGGTGCGCTTCGACGTCAAGGATGGCAAGAAGGTGCGCGTTTCTCGCAAGGACGGCAAGGTCATTGCGGGAGTCGGAAAAGGATCCGCCAGTTGAAGGCGACTGGGGCCGAGAGCGGCTCACATCAAACCGAGAGCGATACGGAACGGGTCATGACCGGGTCCTGCGAGGCCCGGGAGCCTGGAGACACCAGATGACGCGGCTGCTGAAACTGTACCGGGACGAGATCCGACCCGAGGTCATGAAGAAGTTCTCGATCACGAACATGATGGCCGTGCCGAGACTGCACAAGATCGTCGTGAACATGGGCGTTGGCCGGGCCATCGAGAACAAGAAGAGGCTCGAGGCGGCGGCCAAGGATCTGGCCACCATATGTGGCCAGAAGGCGGTCGTGAACAAGGCGAGGAAGTCGGTCGCGGGCTTCAAGCTCCGCCAGGGCCAGGAGATCGGTTGCAAGGTCACCTTGCGAGGTTCTCGCATGTACGAGTTCCTGGACCGATTGGTCAACGTGGCCATCCCGCGAATTCGAGACTTCCGGGGTCTGAGCGCCAAGGCCTTCGATGGACGTGGGAACTACACCATGGGGCTCACCGAGCAGATCGTGTTTCCCGAGATCAACATCGACAAGATCGAGCAGCAGCAGGGCATGGACATCACCATGGTCATGTCCGGGGGCAACGACGCCATTTCGCGCGAGCTCTTGACCGGATTCGGGATGCCTTTCAAGAAGTGAAGATGCCTCTCAAGAAGTGAAGATGCCTCTCAAGAAGTGAAAACGACTCCCGGGCGCCATCGTCGTCCGGGACAGGTGATGAGGATGGACTCTTGGCCAAGAAATCATTGATCGCGAGATGTGCGAGGCCGCAGAAGTACAAGACGCGGAACTACAACCGCTGTCAGATGTGCGGCCGATCCCGGGCCTACTACCGGAAGTTCGGGATCTGCAGGATCTGCCTCCGGAACCTGGCGTCCCGGGGGGAGATTCCCGGAATGAAGAAGGCGAGCTGGTAGCGGTACCGTGCTTCGCGGGCCGGCTCTGGAGCCGCCCGACGCTGACGGTGTCTTGCGGGTGGATCGCACCCGACGGTGTCTGTGAAAGTGAATAGCAAGCCCGGCTCGATGCGATGAGCACGGGAATCGAGGTAAGAGCATGAGCATGACGGATCCGATCGCTGACCTCCTCACTCGAGTGCGGAACGCTGTCCGCAACGAGGTGGCAACGGTGGACGCCCCGTATTCCAAGCTGAAAGAGGGAATCACGGGGGTGCTGAAGCGAGAGGGATACATCCAGGACTTCAAGGTCATGGATCTGTCCGGGGCCAAGAAGGGGCTCCGCGTCTATCTGCGGTATGGATCCGACGGGGAGGCCGTCATCGGTCATGTGCAGCGGGTCAGCAAGCCCGGGCGACGGATCTATCGCAGCGTGCCCGAGATCGTGCCCGTTCTCGATGGGCTGGGGATCGGGGTCTACAGCACGCCCAAGGGAATCCTCACCGACCGAGAATGCCGCAAGGAAAAAGTCGGTGGTGAGTGCCTCTGTGAGGTCTGGTGATGTCGAGAATCGGAAAGCAACCTGTCGCGATTACCGGTGGAGCCAAGGTCCGTCTCGAGGGTCGCAGCATCCACGTCGAGGGTCCCAAGGGGAAGCTCTCCTGGGAGATTCCGGGGGCCATCACCGCCAGCATGGATGCCGGCGGTGCCGCGGTGAGCGTCGCGCGCCAGTCGAACGCGAAGCCCCACCGGGCGCTGCATGGTCTCTCTCGGGCTCTGATCGCCAACATGGTGCGTGGCGTTACCACGGGATTCGGAAAGCGTCTGGAGATCGTTGGTGTGGGATACAACGCCAAGGTCGAGGGCAAGAATCTCCGTCTTCAGATCGGCTTCTGTCATCCCGTACTCCTGCCGATCCCCACGGGGCTGAAGGTCGAGACGCCTCAGCCCACGAAGATTTCGGTGGAGGGAGCCGACAAGCAGCTCGTCGGCCAGTTCGCGGCCAATGTCCGACGGATCAGGCCGCCGGAGCCCTACAACGGGAAGGGCATCCGGTACGAGGACGAAGTCGTCCGCCGGAAGGTGGGCAAGAGCATTGCCTCGAGCTGAGAATCAGCACTGAAACGACACGGGAGCTCGTAACGTGAACAAGATCAAGAGGCTCAAACGCGCGCGGCACAGGCGTCAGCATCATGTGCGTCACACTGTCGGTGGGACGCAGGCGGCGCCTCGTCTGGCCGTGTTCCGGAGTCTGAAGCATATCTACTGCCAGCTCATCGATGATGCCAGTGGCCAGACCGTGGCTTCCAGCTCTTCGATGACGTTGCTCGGTAAGGACGCCTACGGCGGCAACAAGGGTGCCGCAGAGCAGGTGGGGAAAGACATCGCCCAGAAGGCAAAGGATGCCGGGGTCGAGCGGGCGGTGTTCGATCGTCGCTGGTACAAGTTCCACGGTCGGGTCAAGGCCCTGGCCGAATCGGCAAGAGCCAACGGGCTCAAGATCTGAAGGCGAGAACATGAGACCAAGATCTGGAAGGCGGGATGACCGCCGAGATTCACGCGAGCGGAAGGAATACGACGAGGTCGTCGTCAAGATCAACCGCTGCGCCAAGGTGGTGAAGGGAGGCCGACGCTTCTCGTTCAGTGCCCTGGTCGTGGTCGGGAATCGGAAGGGCAAGGTCGGCTTCGGCTTCGGAAAGGCCAACGAGGTCCCTCCGTCGGTGGAGAAGGCCGTCAAGGACGGCACCCGTTCGATCATGGAAGTGCCGATCGTGGAGGGCACGATTCCCCACATGATCGTGGGGCGCTTCGGTGCGTCGAAGGTCTTCATGAAGCCTGCCAGTCCTGGCACGGGCGTGATTGCCGGCGCGGCCGTGAAGTCCATCTTCGAGCTGGCTGGAGTGCACGACGTGCTCACGAAGTCCTTCGGATCCAACAATCCCATCAACCTGGTGAAGGCCACCATGAATGGCCTGAGCAGGCTCCGGACCAGGGAGATGGTCGAGGAGCTGAGGGGAGTGAAGATCGGATGAATCTGAGCGACATCAAGGCCGTGTACGTGCCCCGGAAGAGACGCAAACGGGTGGGACGCGGGGGAGCTCACGGCAAGACTTCCTGTCGGGGCTCGAAGGGTCAAAAGGCCCGGTCGGGCTCCTCCATCAAGCTCCAGACCGAGGGCGGTCAGATGCCGCTCTTCCGGCGGATTCCCAAGCGCGGCTTCACCAACAACTTCAGGAAGCAGTACGCCACTCTGAACGTTCGAGACCTGGAGCAGTTCTCGGATGGCGAAGAGATCACCCTCGCGGTGCTGAGCGCCAAGGGGATGGTGAAGAAGGGCAGCTCGCTTCTGAAAGTCCTCGGTGAGGGTGAAATCACCAGGAAAGTAAAGGTAGTGGCGGACAAGTTCAGCGGCACCGCTCGATCCAAGATCGAGGCTGCGGGCGGTTCCGTCGAGGTCAGGGCATGATCCAGCAGGTCGCCAACGTTTTTCGGATTCCGGAGCTACGGCGGCGGGTCTTGATCACCATCGGCCTCCTTGCCGTGTATCGGCTTGGCTTCCAGGTCCCGGTTCCCGGGATCAACACCAGTGTGATTGGCGGCGCCGCAGACAAGCTCTTCGGTGAATCGGCCTGGAACCGCTTCTTCGGCCTGTTCAATACGTTCTCGGGGGGTGCGCTGACCGAGGGCGCGCTCTTCTCCCTGGGTATCATGCCCTATATCAGCGCGTCGATCATCTTCAGCCTTCTGGCGAAGGTCGTCCCGGCGCTCGAGAAGCTGTCCAAGGAGGGAAGCGCGGGGCGGAAGAAGATCAGCCAGTACACCCGGTACGCCACGGTTCCCCTGTGCATGGTTCAGGCCTTCTTCATCATCCAGGGCCTTTTCCGCTCCCTGATCTCCGAAGGGGATGCCTCGCTGCAGGTCATCGATCCAGAGGTCTTCCATTCGATCTCCTGGAAGCTGATGGCGGTCCTGGCGCTGACCACGGGTACGATCTTCCTGATGTGGCTCGGCGAGCAGATCACCGAGCACGGGGTGGGAAACGGAATCTCGCTCCTGATCATGGCCGGTATCATCTCCCGGCTCCCCCCGGCCATTGCCCGCTACTCGGTATCGCAGGAGGAATTCTCCACTCGCGTCACCAATGGCGTCATGCTCATCGTGATGTTCGTGGCGGTGATCTTCATCGTGGTGTACATCACCAAGGGGCAGCGGCGGATTCCCATCCAGGCCGCGCGATTCACTCGAGGACGTCGGATGGTCGGAGGACAGAGGCACTATCTTCCTCTGCAGGTCAACCAGGCCGGCGTCATGCCCGTCATCTTCGCGTCCAGTCTCCTCATGATTCCGTCGTTCATCGTGGGTGCCATCTGGCCCCAGGCGGCCTCCGTGTTCCAGAACTCGTCGAACTGGTGGCACATCGTCTTCTACTCCGCGATGATCTACTTCTTCAGCTACTTCTGGAACAGCCTGATGTTCCAGCCCACGGAAATTGCCAACAACATGAAGGAGCACGGCTCCTTCATTCCGGGAATTCGACCTGGTCGGAGAACCGCCGACTATCTGGAAAGGGTGCTGGTCCGGGTGACCCTTGCCGGGGCGACCTTCCTCGCACTCATCGCCATCGTGCCCCAGATGTTCGCCAGCAGCCTGACCCGCGAGTGGAGCATCTCGACCTTTCTGGGGGGCACCAGCATTCTCATCGTGGCCAGCGTGGCTCTGGACATGGTGGACAAGATCAACTCCCACCTCCTCATGAGGAACTATGAGGGCTTCATGCGACGAGGAAAGGGAGGCCGTTGAGGGATGAGGATCGTGTTCTTGGGGCCTCCTGGCGCAGGGAAGGGAACGCAGGCGGGCCGCGTGGCGCGGCGCCTGGGAATCCCCCATGTCGCCACCGGAGACATCCTTCGCTCGGAGGTGGCCCTCGGGACCGATCTTGGCCGCAAGGCCTCGGGTTATATGGCCAAGGGTGAGCTCGTGCCAGATGACGTCATGGTGGCGATGATTCGCACGAGGGTCCAGAAGGAGGATTGCCGCTCGGGATTTCTCCTGGACGGCTTTCCTCGTACCGTGAGTCAGGCCAAGGCCCTTGACGAGGCATTGGGAACGAATCGCGTGCAAACCGTCGTCCACTTCGAGATCGAAGACGAGGTCGTGGTGAGGAGGCTTACCGGACGGCGCGTGTGCAGCCAGTGTCAGGCTCCCTACCACCTCAGGGCTCGTCCTCCGGCGGTCGAGGGAGTGTGCGATGCGTGTGGGGGCGAGATCGTCCAGCGCGAGGACGACGACGAGGATCTGGTGAGGAACCGGCTCCGTGTCTATCGAGAGCAGACGGCGCCCGTGATCGAGCACTATCGTGGGGCGGGCAGTCTGGTCACGGTGGAGGCGGGCCGGGACATCGAGTCGGTGGAGAAGTTCGTGATGGCGGCCGTCGAGCAAGCGGAGGGACAGGAATGATCACCATCAAGTCCCCCCAGGAGCTGGCCCAGATGCGGGAGGCGGGACGGATCGTGGCCGAGGCCTTGGCCCTGGTCGAGTCTCTGCTCCAGCCCGGAGTGAGCACCCTGGAACTGGATAGCCGGGTCGAAGACCTGATCCGCTCCCGGGGAGGCGTTCCCGCCTTCAAGGGCTACCGGGGCTTTCCGGGATCGATCTGCGCCTCGGTGAACGAGGAGGTCGTTCACGGAATCCCCAGTGATCGTGTTCTTGTCGAGGGCGACGTGGTCAAGATCGACATCGGGGTCAAGAAGGGAGCCTTCTTCGGGGACTCTGCCCGGAGCTTCGGGGTGGGGGCGATCAGCCCCGACGCCGAGCGGCTCATCCGGGTCTGCGAGGGAGCCCTCACCGCGGGGCTGTCCGAGGCTCGCCCGGGGCAGAGGCTGCGCGACGTCTCGTCGGCCATCGGGAACTTCGCCGCCAACGGTGGATTTGCGGTGGTGGAGGACTTCGTGGGACACGGAATCGGGAGGGAGCTGCACGAGCAGCCCCAGATCCCGAATTTTTACCGGAGCAACAACAAGGCCGACTACGACCTCGTCCTCCGCGAGGGCATGACCCTGGCCATCGAGCCGATGATCAATCTGGGCAGCCACCACGTGGATACGCTTTCCGATGGCTGGACAGTCGTCACCCGGGATCGGAAGCTATCCGCTCACTTCGAGCACACGGTCGCCGTCACCGCCCGGGGTCCGGAGGTGTTGACGGCCCTCTGAGGGCCATTCCGCTCCGCGGAAGAGTCACGAAAGTTAGATCATGAAAGTAAGAGCAAGCGTCAAAAGAATTTGCGAGAATTGTAAGGTCATCCGGCGCCGCGGGGTCGTGTTCGTGATCTGTACCGATCCCCGTCACAAGCAGCGTCAAGGGAAGTAGCACAAGGGGGAAGGTTCTCCGGAAGTCACTGCCGGAAAAGACCTTCCAGCCGAGAGGACATCATCATGCCGCGTATTGCAGGCGTTGACATTCCGGCCGACAAGCCGATCCATGTCGCGCTGACCTACATCTACGGGATCGGTCACCACGTTTCCGGTCGGATCCTGGAGGCCCTGGGGATCGATCCCATGGTCCGGGCCAAGAACCTGACCGATGACGAGCTCAGCAAGATCGCGGGCCTCCTCGACAAGAGCCATGTGATCGAGGGACAGCTGCGACGGCACCTTGCCCAGTCGATCAACCGCCTCAAGGACATCAACTGCTACCGGGGGCTTCGCCACCGGAAGGGGTTGCCCGTGCGGGGGCAGCGCACCCGTTCCAATGCCCGGAGCCGGAAGGGACCGAGAAAGACGGTCGCCGGCAAGAAGGGCGTCAAGGAGATGCGCAAGGGCTGATCCGTAGCCTCGGTTTTCTCATCCTTTCGATCGCGACCAACGAATGAGCGGAGCCGCTAGATGGCCAAGACCAAGAAGAAGAAGATCCGGAAGAACGTGACCAAGGGAATCGTTCACATCCGGGCGACGTTCAACAACACGATCATTACCATCACCGATCCCAACGGAGAGACTCTCTGCTGGGATTCGGCCGGGACCATCGGATACAAGGGGTCGAAGAAGAGCACCCCCTATGCCGCCCAGAAGGCAGCCGAACGGCTGGCCGACAAGGCGCGCAAGTTCGGAGTAAAGGAGCTCGAGGTTCGGGTGAAGGGGCCGGGATCCGGTCGCGAATCGGCTATCCGTGCCCTTCAGCTCTCCGGACTCGAGATCCGTGCCATCGAGGACGCGACACCGTTGCCTCACAACGGTTGCCGTCCGAGGAAGAAGCGCAGGGTCTGAGTCGCGGAATTCGACGGCGAAAAGGTACCGGGCTCAAAGACGACAAGAGGGAGCGGAAAACATGGGTGTGCGAATCCGATGGCGTGGCCTGGAGCTTCCGCTCAGGGTCCGTGTCGATGCGGCGACGCAGACCGATACTTACGGCCGGTTCGTCGCGGAGCCGTTCCAGCGAGGCTTCGGAGTGACCCTTGGCCACCTGCTCAAGAGCATGCTCCTGGGCAGCCTTGAGGGTAACGGGGCCTGCTCCTTTCGGATCAAGGGCCTCAAGGCGGGCGCGGACAGCGTTCCGCACGTGAAGGAAAACCTCGACCACCTTGGCCTCAACGTCAAGCGCCTCCGTGTTCGCCTCAACGGTCAGGAGGAGGCGATGCTGAAGGCCGAGGTCGATGGCAAGGACGAGATGCTGGCCTCGGATTTCGTGCCCATGGACGGCGTGGAGATCCTCAACCCGGACCTGAAACTGGCCACGATCAGCGATCGGGGTAAGGTCGGCCTGGAGATCCGGATCCGGAAGGGCCGGGGCTATCGTCTGGCCAAGGAGCTGAGCTTTCCCGATCTCGCGGGGAACGAGGTTCCCGTGGATGCGTTTTTCTCGCCCGTTCGCCGGGTGGAGTGCTCGGTCGAGAGCACTCGCGTGGGCAAGATGACCAACTATGATCGCCTCATCATCCAGATCTGGACCTCGGGTGCCATGAGCCCGGAGGATGCCCTGGTAGAGGCTGGTCTGCTGCTGCAGAAGCACCTCAACACCCTCGTCCAGCTCTCGGACATCGGGGTCGAGGTGCCGATGGAAGACCGTGAGTCGGCCTTGGACTCCGCCGATGCCGAGCACAATCGACTCCTGGCCACACCGGTGTCGACACTCGACCTTTCGGTTCGCGCGCACAACTGCCTCGTCTCGGCAAACATCCAGAGCGTAGGCGAGCTCGTGGTCAGGACCGAGGAGGAGTTGTTGAAGATCCGGAACTTCGGCAAGACGTCCCTCAAGGAGATCGGCAAGAAGCTGGGCGACCTCGGCCTTTCCTTTGCCGACGGAGGGAGTGGCGCCATGGACGATGATTCCTTCGATGAGGATGACGACGAGATCGGCGAGGACGATGAGTTCGACGTCGACGACAAAGACGACGTCGACGACAAAGACAATGAACAAGAGGCCTCGCTGAGCGAGGAGAACTGAGCCATGCGTCATCGTAGACGAGTCAAGAGATTCAACCGCACCTCCGCCCATCGACTTGCGGACGGGCGCAACATGGTTGCCGACCTCTTTCTCCACGGGAGAGTCATCACGACCCTTCCCAAGGCGAAGGAATACCGTCGTCTCGCCGAGAAGCTGATCACCATGGGCAAGAAGAAGAGCCTGCACAGCTATCGGAGGGCGATTTCCATTCTTCAGGACAAGAAGGCCGCCAAGAAGCTGTTCGAGGAGATCGCTCCTCAGTACCAGGAGCGCCCCGGGGGGTACACCAGGGTGCTGAGGCTTTCCAAGAACCGTCTCGGAGACAACGCCTCGCGGGCGGTCTTCGAGCTCGTCGACTACCAGCAGACTCCGGTGGCCGGCGAGGTGGAAGAGGCTCCCAAGAAGCGCGGCCTCTTCGGGCGCCGCAAGGCGGCACCGGCCAAGGATGACGGCGGCGCCAAGGCGGGGAAGGCTCCGAACAAGAAGGTGGCAAAGAAGAAGGAGAAGGGCGACGCGTAGTCAGCTCTTCCTTCCGGGCTTCCTTCTGGCGGCGGCTCGTCTCGGAGCTCCTCTCGCCGGTTCCGATGTGCCGTCCGGACCACTCGACTGGCCCCTGCGAAGCTGGCTGGGGCTCGCTCTCTACCTTGGACTCTTTGTCCTTGCCCTGATGCTCTTCGTCCGTCTCGACCGCCGATATCCGGGAAGGGACGAGGGCTAGAGCCCGCCGCCTCGTCGATTGCCGTGCTACCCCACTCGTGCGCAAGCCGTGCCCGGACCCTACTCGAAGTGTACCGTGCACCCCGGCAGGACCCGGGAGACATCCTCCACCACCGCTCCTACGGGCTTGACGCCGAAGGCATCGCCGGCCCGGATGAGGGCGCGGCCACCCTGGCGGAGGGTCACGTCGAAGAGCAGTCCGCACTCCCCGGGATGGGCCGACACCACTCGCCTGATCTTGTCGATCTGCTCGGGTTCGATGCCCGCCGTCTCGAGGCGGATCCGCAGGACGTGGGCCAGATGTTCGTCCACCTTGTCGAGGGGGATGATCTCGTTCACCTTGATCCCTGGCTCCTCCCGGCGGTGCGAGACCACTCCGCGGAGGAAGGCCACCCGGTCCTCGGACAGAAGGGACTCGAAGCGGGCGTACTCCGTCGAGAACAGTACGCAACCGATCTCGCCCTCCAGGTCCTCGAGGCGGAAGAGGGCCATGGTCTCTCCCTTGGAGCGTCCGGATTTGGCCACCGTGAAGCGGATGCCCTTGAGCAGTCCACCGATCACGACCTCGCGACCGTCGGGTAGGCTCTCGGCGCCAACGGTGGTGGTGGACGAGAATCGGCGGAGTCGATCGGCCTCCCGCGTGAGGGGATGAGAGGTGAGGTAGAAGCCCAGGACATCCTTCTCCTTCTTGAGGAGCATGGATTCGGGCCATTCGGGTAGAGTGGCCGCGTCTTCTGCTGGTTCATCGTCCAGATCGTCGCCGCCGAGAAGGGACATCTGTCCCGCCTTGCGGTCGGCCTGGGTCGAGGAGCCTACCCGGACGGCCTGATCGACCAGCGACATGAGGTGGTTCCTGGACTGCCCGAAGCAATCCATGGCGCCTGCGGCGACGAGGCTCTCCACGACGGACTTGTTGTTCAGGCGGAGATCCACACGCTCGCAGTAGTCGTAGAAGGAACGGAAGGGCCCGCCCGAGTCGCGCTCGGCGAGGGCGGCCTCGATGGCCTTTTTCCCCACACCCTTGATGGCGGCCAGGCCGATCCGGATGCATCCATCCGCGACGTCAAAGTCCACCTGGCTCGTGTTGATGTTCGGCGCCAGGACCTCGATCTGCATGCGGCGTGCCTCGGCGATGTACTCCACCAGCTTGTCGGTGTTCGCCATTTCCGAGGTCATGAGGGCGCACATGAACTCGGTGAGGTAGTTGGCCTTCAGGTGAGCGGTGGCGTACGAGATCAGGGCGTAGGCTGCCGAGTGAGACTTGTTGAATCCGTAGCCCGCGAAGTACTCGATGAGGTCGAAGATCTCGGCCGCCGTCTTGGCGTCGACGCCGTTGGCTCCGGCGCCCTCGACGAATTGCTCCCGGAACGGCCTGAGGATCTCGGGCTTTTTCTTGCCCATGGCCTTCCTGAGGAGGTCAGCTTCGTTGAGGGAGAATCCGGCCAGGACGTTGGCGATTCTCATCACCTGTTCCTGGTAGAGGATCACACCCCGCGTCTCCTCGAGGATGGGCTGCACCAGGGGGTGCATGTAGGTGGTGTCCTCCTGACCGTGCTTTCTGCGCACGTACGTATCGACCATGCCGCTGCCCAGCGGGCCGGGTCGGTAGAGGGCAAGGAGGGCGATCACGTCCTCGAAGCAGTCCGGTCGAAGCTTCTGCACGAGCTCGCGCATTCCGGACGACTCGAGCTGGAACACCCCGAGGGTCTTTCCCGCCTGGAGCAGCTCGAAGGTGGCCGGATCGTCCAGGGGTGCTCTCCAGATGTCGAGAGTGAGCTGACGGGTCCGGCGAAGGATGTGGAGGCACTTGTCGATGAGGGTGAGGGTGTTCAGGCCCAGAAAGTCCATCTTGAGGAGGCCGATCCTCTCCAGCTCGTTCATGGAGAGCTGGGTGATCACGTCGTCCCCGTTCTTGCAGAGAGCCACATGCTCCACCAGCGGGCGATCCGAGATGACCACTCCCGCGGCATGGGTGGATGCATGTCGGGACGTGCCCTCGAGGCGAACCCCGATGTCGAAGACCCTCTTCCACACCAGATTCGTGTCCCTGAGGTCGGAGAGCTCACGATCCTCGACGATGGACCCCGCCAGCTTCACCTTGGGGCCGAGGGGGATCTTCTTGGCCACCCGGTCGACCTCGTGAAGGGGTACGCTCAGGACCCTTCCCACGTCACGAATTGCCGCCTTGGCGGCCATTGTCCCGAAGGTGATGATCTGGGCCACGTTGTCGGCGCCGTACTTCTCCTGTACGTAGGCGATGACCCGATCTCGTTTCTCCTTGCAGAAGTCGATGTCGATGTCGGGCATGCTGATGCGGGACGAATTCAGGAATCGCTCGAAGAGCAGGTCGTAGCGCAGGGGGTCAATGTCGGTGATACCGAGGGAGTAGGCCACGATGGATCCGGCGGCCGAGCCTCTCCCCGGACCGACCGGGATGTCGTTCTCGCGGGCATAACGGATGAAGTCCCACACGATGAGGAAGTAGCTCACGAACCCCATCTTCTCGATGACCTCGATCTCGTGGTCGAGGCGTTGCAGGGCCTGGGGGCCGGGCTCGCCGTAGATCCTGCGGAGCCCGGCCTGGCAGAGATCGCGGAAGAACTCCTCGGGTGTCTGTCCGGTGTCAGGAGTGAAGCGGGGCAGGTGGTGGCGCGAGAAGTCGAGGTCAAGGGTACACATCTCGGCCACGAGCAAGGTGTTCGAGATCGCCTGGGGTATGTCCTTGAAGCGAAGGGACATCTCTTCCGGTGACTTGAAATAGAACTCGTCCGTATCCATCCGGAGCCGGTTCTCGGACTCGAGGGTCTTGCCCGTGTTGATGCAGAGGAGCACTTCTTGCACGAGGGCGTCGTCACGTTCGAGATAGTGCACGTCGTTCGTGGCTACCAGGGGAACCCCTGTCTGGCGATGAATCTCCAGCAACCCCTCGAGCACGCCCTTCTGCTCGGGAAGGTTGTTGTTCATGATCTCGAGGAAGAACCGGTCCTTGCCGAACATCTCCTTCCATTCGCCGGCCACGGCGATGGCTCGATCGAGATCACCCTTGCGGAGCGATCGGCAGACTTCGCTGGACAGGCAGCCGGAAAGGCAGACGAGACCCTCGGAGTGCCGTGCGAGCATCTCCTTGTCGATCCTCGGGCGATAGTAGAAGCCGTCGAGATAGGCCGTGCTGGCCAGCTTCAGGAGATTGCGATAGCCCGTTTCGTTGCTGGCGTGGAGAGTGAGGTGGTAGTTGGTGATGCCGCCGATGGCACGACGTTCGGTACGGTTGCCGGGAGCCACGTAAGCCTCGTATCCGATGATGGGCTTGACTCCCCGGGCTCTCGCCTTCTGGTAGAAGTCGAGGCTTCCGAACAGGTTCCCATGGTCGGTGAGGGCCACCGCTGGCATCCCGAACTCGGCGGCCCGGTCGACCAGAGCATCGATGCGACAGGCTCCGTCGAGGAGGCTGTAGTCGGAGTGAACGTGGAGATGGACAAACTCGCCCCGCGCGCACATGGCCGCCCTCCTTGTGCCTGACCCCCCTTGCCTCCAGGACCCCGCCGGGTGGGGGCCCCGCACCTCCCTCACCCGCGGCATGGGAGCCGGGGCCGAGGGAGGAGACGCGTCCATGGTTTACCATGCAGCTTGTCGGCGGGGACAGCGTGGAGTTGCCTCGTGGGTCCGCACCGGGTGTCCGGAGTCGTTGCAACTGCCCGAACGGGCCTGCTATAGTGAAAACTTCTCCCGCCCATGTACCGCGGAGGTTTCTTTCTTGCGCGTGTCTCGCATCGAGTTCGGGCTCGTCCGCGTGGGCCTCGTCCTACCCCTCCTTCTGGCTCTCGTCTCGTGCGCCAGCCCGGAGAACAGGCGGGAGCAGGGACGGGCGGCCTTCACCGAGGAGGAACGAGCGCGTCACGCCGAGGCGTGGAGGCTCTACCTCGCGGGTGACCCCTCCTGGCCGTCCCGACGACAGGCTTGGCTTGCCGAGGGACCGCGCAGCGCCGGCGTGCTGGTGCAGAGCGTCATGATCGATCTCGTGACCTCGTTTGATCGCAGCGATATCGATTCGCATGAGCGTGCCCGGGTGGAGCTCCTGGCGCTCTCTCCGACCAGCATCCCGTACCTGGTGGAGGGCCTCGTTCCCGCCGAGGACGTGGTGCGGAAGCTTTTCGGTGATGTGCTGGTGCTGGTCGGTGAGCCGGCGGTGAACCCTCTGCTCGAGCTCCTCGACCGCAAGGATCCTGGCGCCCGCCGGGTGGTCGTCTCCATCCTGGGGCAGATCGGGGACAAGCGGAGTGAGGACGCTCTGGCCCGGCTGGCCGTCCTGGATCCCGAGTGGGCCGTTCGGGCCGAGGCGTCCGAGGCCCTGGCTGCCTGCTCGCCGGATCGCGCCCTGATCGTGCTCTCCCGCGTGGTGCGGGAGGATTCCGACGGGTTCGTGCGTCGCCGGGCCGCCCTGGCCCTGTCGCGAACGGATCGTCGGGAGGCCATCCCCCCCCTGGTGGAGGCGCTCCGGGTGGCGGTCCAGAGGTTGTCGAAGGCGACCGTCGATGAGGATGCCGTTCTCGCGCAGAAGGAGATCCGGGATCTCTGCTCGGGGCTCGGCCGGCTGACCGGTCAAGGCTTCGGAGTGGACGCCCGACGCTGGCTGGCATGGTGGGAGGGAAGGCGTTGATCGTGGAGGATTATCGAGTCGAGCGCGTGATTCTGGGTTGCGCCGGCTGTGGCCGGGAGCTCGTCACGGGCGACGTCTTCACTGCCGTGGTGCTTGCGGGAGAGCAGGGATTCCAGCGGGCCGACTACTGTCCGGCCTGCTGGAAGGAGGAGCTGGCCACGAGTGCCTTCTCGTTCTTTCGCGCGCGGGTACCGAAGCCGCCACGCAAGCCTTCCCGGCTCGATCTGGGACGGGTCCGCCAGTTCTTCGACGGGCTGGTCGAGAAGGCGGAGGAGTGCCACGCCGAGACTCTTTATGTGCTGGCGCTGATCTTGATGCGCAAGCGCAAGCTCCGGCTCCTCGAGGAGTCGGCGGCCGAAGAGAGTGAGAGCGGGGTGGAGGGGGAAGCCAAGTCCTCCATCCTGGCCCTGGAGGATCCCAAGGACAAGCGAGTCTTCCGTGTCACCGCTCCCCACGTCTCGGACGAGAGGCTCGAGGAGCTGAATGAGGAGCTGCTCTTCCTGCTCGGGTCCTCGCCTCCTCTCCCCTCGGACGCAGAAGGGGTCGAGGAGCGGGACGAGTGAGCTCCCAGCGCCTTGCGCCCGGATCTCTGGTCGTGGTGGTCATGCTCGTCGTTTCGGTCGGGCTGCTGGGTCTGGCCTTCGTCTTCTGGTCGCCGACTCACTCGCCCAGAGCCGCCGTCACGGTCGCCCTCCTCGATCGGCTGGAAGTGGACGAAGCCGAGGTGGGCGAGCCGCGGGTCGTCCAGAGGATCGAGGTGGGCATCGGCCCGGGGCAATGGCGGGTGATCTCGGGGGATGACGAGCTCTCCGTCGAGGACGGGGTGCTTCACGTCCGGAATGAAGCGTCCGCACCCACCGTGCTGGAGGTCCCCGTGGAGCGCATCGACACGGCGCTCGTCACCCACCTCCGGGTCCCGGTCCTCGTCCGCAACGGTGAAGGCATGCCCCGCGTCCAGCTCGACCTCGAGGACGAGAGTGGCCCGCGAACGGTGACGCTCAAGCCGGCCCTGGCCTTTGGCGTCTGGTCGGACGCCCCCTTGTCCCTGGCTGACCTGCAGGGCTGGCGCGGGGATCTGGTGGGTCTCCGCATCATTCCCTCGCACCATCCGCGCATCGCGGCCAGCCTCCGGGCGGTGGAGCTCCTCGATCTGGGGCATGCCCCCCGACGCTCGCGTTTCCGGGAAGGGCGCCTCGGGCGGGATGCCCTGGTCGGGAGGCCTCCGTTTCGCCTCGTGGCCCGTGATGTCGATCCAGGATCTCTGGGGGGGCGGCTGGTGGTCGGACTCGCCTCCATTCACGGTCCCGGATTCGACGTCACCGTGACGGCACGGAGCGGAGACGGCGAGACCGAGCTCTTCGCCACCCGGGTGGGAGGGGCAGGAGCCCCCCTCGCCGAGGCGCAGGCGACGATCGCCTCCGAGCTCGGGCTCGTGGATCTGGTTTTCTCGGCGCGGCCGCTCCCGGGTTCGAGTCCGGGGGAGGTCGCGCTCATCGAGCCCCGTTTCGTGAGGGAGGGGCGGCCTCCTCGCCGGCCCAGTATCATCCTCATCTCCCTCGACACGCTGAGGGCCGACTACCTCGGGCTCAACGGCCATGATCGTCCCACCAGCCCCTTCCTCGACCGGCTGGCCCGGGGCGCCGCCGTGTTTGACAACGCACTCTCCCAGGCTCCCGAGACCCTGGCTTCCCACATGACGCTCATGACGGGGCGGTACCCGTCGAACCACCGGGTCTTCAAGCCCGCCCATCGCCTGGCCGATCCCGCGGCTCTCCTGGCTCACCATCTGCGGCAGGGGGGATACCGGACGGCGGCCTTCGTCGAGGGGGGAATGGTCGAATCGGTCTATGGCTTCGATCTCGGTTTCGACGAGTATCACGATGGAACGGCGCCCCCTTCTCGTCCCGGGGGCGATGCGGCCCGGACCTTCGAGCTGGCTCGCGAGTGGCTGGGAGGTCACGACCACCACCCGTTCTTTCTCTTCGTGCACACCTACGAGACGCACACGCCCTACGCGGCTCCCGAGGAGTTTCAGGCCCGCTTCGTGGATCCGGCCTACCGGGGCTGGCTCCGGGGCCGGTTGCTCGACGACGATCTGGCGCGTGACCTCGTGGATACGGAGAAAAGACTTCCCCTGACCGAGGAGGACCGTCGATACGTCATCGCGCTTTACGAGGCCGAGATCGCCTATGTCGATTCGGTGCTGGAGGGCTTCTTCCGGTCTCTCGAGGAGACAGGGCGCCTCGATGACACGCTGGTGGTCATCCTCTCCGATCATGGCGAGGACTTCGGAGAAGCAGGGGGGGTAGCCGTCCACGGCCACTCGCTGCACGGGGCCCTCACCCACGTTCCCCTCATCGTGTGCGGCTGGCTGATTCCGCGCGAGCAACCGGTGCCGGCCCGCCGCATTCCTTTCCGGGTCGGTCTCGTGGATGTGGCTCCAACCTTGCTCGATATCGCCGGCTGTGACGCCGTGCGGGGAATGCAGGGTCAGAGTCTCGTTCCGCTGCTCCTGGGTGAGGTCCAGGATCAGGGAGACTGGCTGGATCGCGCGATCCTGAGCGAGGATCTCACCGGGTTCATCCGCACGGCGTGGCTCCAGGGCAAGGACAAGTACACGCATACCCTCGGCATCGAGAAGCATCGCTGGGAATACCTGCGCAAGGAGCGACCGGGGCTTCTCGACTTCTTCAGCCTCTACGAGGAGGACGAGCTGCACGATCTCTTCGACGATCCCCAGGAGCGCCACAACCTGGCCGCCGGCGCGCCGACAAGGATCCTCGCCCTGAGGGATACGGTGGCGACCTGGAGGCGATGGATCGACTCGTTACCGCGGCCACGACGGGGGGCGGCGAGTGTCGACTCGGGCAGCCTGCAGCGGCTCAGAAGTCTCGGCTACATCGAGGAGGCCGAGGAGGCCGAGGAGGCCGAGGATCCGCCGTCGGAGCTCGACATCATCGACAAGGCAGAAATGGAGAGGCTGCGGAAGGACTCGTGAGCGGCCGATCTGGCAGGAGGAAGCCGATCGGGAGCATGGGAAACCCGCACGTTGGTGCGGTGTCACCCCGCGAACGGGTCGCCCTGGTGAAGAATCCGGCCTAATCCTCGAAGTAGCCCAGCGTGAGCTTGGCCGCCTCGTGCATCAGATCCGGGTTCCAGGGGGGTTCCCACACCAGCTCGTGCTTGGCGCTCTTGACGCCCTCGACTCCTGCCACCTTGCGCTCGGCGTCCGGCGGTAAACTTCCCGCCACCGGGCAGGCCGGCGAGGTGAGGGTCATGACGAACTGGACCTGGTCCTGCTCGTCGATGTCGATCCGGTAGATCATACCAAGGTCGTAGATGTTGACCGGAATCTCGGGATCGTAGCAGGTTCGCAGGGCGTCGATCACCTTGCGCCGCATCCCCGGAGATCCGGCATCTCGGCCCGGTGCGATGGTGATGCCGTCCTCGCTCGTGACCGGCTGGTCCTGGGCAGGCTCCGCAGAGGAAGGTTTCTGGGAGGATGGCTCCGAATGAGGAGTGGAGGGCTCCGGCTCTTTGCTCATGTCATGACTCCGTGCTGATGGTTTCGGTGTCCTGGTGCAGGGCGGCTCGCAGGGCGTGCCAGGCGAGGGTGGCGCATTTCACGCGGACGGGAAAATCCCGCACGCCGGCCAGGACCTGGAGCTTTCCCATGTCTTCTGTCGAGGCTTCGGAGGCGGTCTTGCCCGTGACCAGATCGTGGAAGCGGGTGAAAAGATCGTCGACCTCTGCTCGGGTCTTTCCCCGGACTCGCTCGGTCATGAGCGATGCCGAGGCCATGCAGATGGCGCATCCCGTGCCCAGAAACGAGGCGTCGGCCAGCCGGTCGCCCTCGAGGCGTACAAAGACAGACAGTCGATCGCCGCACAGTGGGTTGAAACCCTCTGCCTGCTGGCTTTCTTCCTCGATCGCACGCCGGTTCCGCGGGCTCTTGGCGTGGTCGAGGATCATCTCCTGATACAGCTCGCGAAGGTCTGACATCAGCGGAACATCCGGATGGCCTTGTCCAGCCCCGCGGCCAGCGCCTCGAGGTCCTGGTAGGTGTTGTAGCAGCCGATGGAAGCCCGTGCCGTGGCGGGAAGCCCGAATCTCTCCATCGTGGGCTGGGCGCAGTGATGACCGGTCCGTACCGCGACCCCCTCCTGATCGAGCACCGTGCCGAGGTCGTGGGGGTGAATGCCGTCGACCACGAAATTGAGGATCGAGGCCTTGTCAGGAGCGGTGCCGATGAGGCGGACGCCCGGTATGGCGGTCAGGAGGGCCTCCCCCCGGCGGAGGAGGTCCGTTTCGTGCGCAGCGATGCTAGCAGGATCCAGCTCGCGCAGGAAGTCCACGGCGGCGCCGAGACCGATGGCCCCGGCCACGTGGGGCGTACCCGCCTCGAAGCGAGAGGGAGGAGCCGCGAAGGTGGTGCCTTTCTCGAAGGATACGGTGAGGATCATGTCGCCACCGCCCTGGTAGGGGGCCATCGTCTCCAGGTGGTCGAGCTTTCCGAACAAGGCACCGATGCCCATGGGCCCGTACATCTTGTGCCCCGAGATGACGAGGAAGTCGCAATCGAGGTCGCGCACGGACAGGGGGAGGTGGCTCGCGGCCTGGGCCGCGTCCACGAGCACGGGCACTCCCTTCCTGTGTGCGGTCTCGATGATGGACCGGACGGGATTGATCGTGCCCAGAACATTGGAGAGGTGGACGACACCCAGGAGGCGCGTCCTCTCGGTGATCATCGACTCCAGGGCCTCGAGGTCGAGCTCGCCCCTGTCGGTGATGGGAGCCGCCCGGACCCGTGCTCCCTTCTCCGCGCACACGAGCTGCCAGGGCACGATGTTCGAGTGGTGCTCCATGGTCGTCACGACCACCTCGTCTCCGGGCCGGAGGCGAGGCGCAAGAAAGGAGCGGGCCACCAGATTGATGCCCTCGGTGGCGCCGCGCACGAAGGTGATCTCGCGAGGTGTGGTGGCACCCAGGAAGGAAGCCACCTTGGCTCGGGCTTCCTCGTAGCCTGCCGTCGCCCGCTGGCTCAGCTCGTGCACACCTCGATGGACGTTGGCGTTGTCCTGACGATAGAAGCGGTCCATGGCCTCGAGGACGCTCACCGGTTTCTGGGTGGAGGCGGCACTGTCGAGGTAGACCAAGGGGTGGCCGTGCACACTCTGCTCGAGCGTGGGGAAGCGCTTCCGGATGGCCTCCACATCGTATTCGAGGGGAGTCGTCTTCAGAGAGCGCCCTGAACCAGCTCTCCCATGGGCAGTCGTTCGCACAGGAGGTCCTCCACGTGTTGGCGAAGAGCCTCCACCTTGATCCTCTCCAGGACATAGGAGGCGAAGGCACGGGTCAGGATGCTACGAGCAGCCTCCTCACGGATGCCCCGGCTGCGGAGATAGAAGATGGCGTTGGCGTCGAGCTGTCCAATGGTGGCGCCGTGGGTGCACTTCACGTCATCGGCGAAGATCTCGAGCTGGGGCTTGGTATTGATGGTGGACTTGCCGGACAGGAGCAGGTTCTGGTTGGTCTGCTTTGCGTCGGTCTTCTGGGCCTTCTGGGCGACGAGGATCCGGCCATTGAAGACTCCGTGGGAGCTCTCGTCCAGGATCGTCTTGTAGACCTCGAAGCTGTGACAATGGGGCTCGGCGTGGTGGATGAACGTGTGGTTGTCCACGAGCTGGCTGCCTCGGGCCAGGGTCAGGCCGTTGAGGGTGCACTCGATCCCCTCACCGTGCAGACCGGCGTTGAAGTCGACGCGCGAGATTCCACCTCCGAACACGAGGTTGTGGTCGGCGAAGTTGCTGTCGCGGGCCTGGTGGATCTGGAGGACCCCCAGGTGGAAGGCCTCCGAGCTCTCTTCCTGGAGGCGGTAGTGATCGACCACGGCCGCCTGCTCGAGGACGATCTCGGTCACCGGATTGAGGAAGTACGTGGAGTCCGTCGCCCCCACGTAGGCCTCCACCACGGTCATCTGGCAGGCCTCGCCGGCAATGATCAGGTTGCGGGGGTGGGCGGAGTAGGGTTCCTCTCCCGAGGTGGCGATGGACAGGAGCACGATGGGCTTCTCCACCACCTTGCCCCGGGGAACCACGACGAAGGCTCCGTCCCGGAAGAGGGCGGTGTTGAGCTGGAGGAAGGCGTGGTCGGGGTCGGTGGCATACTTGCCGAGGTGAGCCGAGACTTCGTCGGGATTCTCGGTGATGGCGGCGGCCAGGCTCTTGACCACGACGCCCTCCGGAAGCCCCTCCAGGTGCGACATCTCGGGAGAGAAGCGTCCGTTGACCACCGTCAGGCGGTGCGCGTCCTCGGACACGAAGGGGGGAATCTCCACGGGGGGAGCCGCCTCCGTCCCTGCGGGAGTGAACGCGACCCCCTCCAATGGCTTGAGGTTGGTGAAGCGCCACTCCTCATGTCGAGTGGTGGGGATGCCGGTGGCCCGGAACCGATCCCGGGCCTTGGTCCTCAGCGCCTGGAGCCAGGAGGCCTCCTGATCGGGTAGACCGGCCAGCCTCTTCTCGAAGGACTTCAGGCAATTGCTCATGGTGGATATGGCTTCCGTCATTGCGGTTCGATCTCTTCTCTTCGTCGACTCTACGCCGACTTCAGGAAGCGACAGCCTCCTGGAGCCATGAATAGCCCTTCTCTTCCAGCTCGAGGGCCAGGCTCTTGTCGCCCGACTTGACGATCTTCCCGTCGTGGAGGACGTGCACGAAGTCAGGCACGATGTAGTTCAGCAGCCTCTGGTAGTGGGTGACCAGGATGATGGCTCGTTCGGGGGAGCGCAGGACATTGACGCCGTTGGCCACCGTCTTGAGGGCATCGATGTCCAGACCGGAGTCCGTCTCGTCGAGCACGGCCAGTTTCGGGCTCAGCACAGCCATCTGGAAGATCTCGTTCCGCTTCTTCTCGCCACCCGAGAACCCCTCGTTGACGGGGCGCTTGAGGAGCGTCTCGTCCATCTTCAAGAGCTTTACCTTGGCCCGGACGAGCTTGAGAAATTCCATGGCATCGAGCTCGGGCTCGCCCCGGTACTTGCGGGAGGCGTTGACGGCGGCTCGCAGGAAATAGGTGTTTCCGACCCCGGGAATCTCCACCGGATACTGGAAGGCGAGGAAGATGCCCTCGCAGGCCCTCACCTCGGGGGCCATCTCCAGGAGGTCTTTTCCCAGGTAATGGATCTGCCCCTGGGTGACCTCGAAGTCCTCGCGACCCGCGATGACCTGGGCCAGGGTGCTCTTTCCCGATCCGTTCGGTCCCATGATGGCATGGACCTCGCCCGGCTTGACCGAGAGATTGATCCCCTTGAGGATCTCGGTCGAGTCTGCCGACGCGTGAAGATTCTTGATCTCGAGCATGTCTGATTCGGTCCTCGATTGAGGCGTCGCCGCGGCGCACGCCATTCCCTTCGATCAGATCGAGCTCCGGCCGATGGCGCGGAGCAAAGCGGGTCCGCCATCCAGGACGGACTCGTGGTCATTCAAGGCTCTATCCGACGCTTCCCTCCAGGCTGATTCCCAGGAGTTTCTGGGCCTCGACCGCAAACTCCATGGGGAGCTCCTTGAAGACCTCCTTGCAGAAGCCATTCACGATCATGCCCACCGCATCCTCGGTGGCGATGCCCCGCTGGTTGCAGTAGAAGATCTGGTCCTCGCCGATCTTGGAGGTCGTGGCCTCGTGCTCCATGCGGGCGGTGGGATTCTGGACGTCGATGTAGGGGAAGGTATGGGCGCCGCACTGGTCCCCGATCAGCATGGAGTCACATTGCGAGAAGTTGCGGGCGCCGTCGGCTCCTCGCAGGATCTTGACCTGACCGCGGTAGGTGTTCTGACCCCGTCCCGCGGAAATGCCCTTGGAGATGATGGTGCTGCTCGTGTTCTTGCCGATGTGCACCATCTTGGTTCCCGTATCTGCCTGCTGACAGTTGTTGGTCACCGCGACCGAGTAGAACTCGCCCACGGAGTTTTCCCCCTGCAGGATGCAGCTCGGATACTTCCAGGTGATCGCCGACCCCGTCTCCACCTGTGTCCAGGAGATCTTGGAAGACTTGCCCTTGCAGAGGCCGCGCTTGGTGACGAAGTTGTAGATGCCACCCTTGCCGTTCTCGTCTCCTGGATACCAGTTCTGCACCGTCGAGTACTTGATCTGAGCGTTGTCGAGAGCCACCAGCTCGACCACCGCGGCGTGCAGCTGATTCTCGTCCCGCATGGGAGCCGTACAGCCTTCGAGGTAGCTCACATAGCTTCCCTCTTCCGCGATGATGAGGGTTCGCTCGAACTGACCGGTGTTCTCCGCATTGATCCGGAAGTAGGTCGAAAGCTCCATGGGGCATCGCACCCCCTTGGGGATGTACACGAAGGATCCGTCGCTGAAGACCGCGGCGTTGAGGGCGGCATAGAAGTTGTCCCCGGGTGGCACCACCGAGCCGAGGTACTTGCGCACCAGGTCGGGGTACTTCTTGAGAGCCTCGGAGACCGAGGAGAAGATGATGCCCTTCTCGGCCAGCGTCTCCTTGAAGGTCGTGGCCACGGAGACGCTGTCGAACACCGCATCGACTGCCACGCCGGTCAAACGCTTCTGCTCGTCGAGCGAGATGCCGAGCTTCTGGTAGGTCTCGAGCAGCTTGGGGTCGACCTCGTCGAGGCTCTCGTATTTCTTCTGATCCTTGGGGACCGCGAAGTAGATCATGTCCTGGTAGTCGATGGGATCGAAGCGGACGTTGGCCCACCGGGGCTCGCTCATCTTCTGCCACTGCCGGAAGGCCTTGAGCCGCCAGTCAAGCATCCAGGACGGCTCGCCCTTTTTCTGCGAGATGGCGCGCACGACATCCTCGTTGATGCCCTTGGGGAAGAGGTCCTGCTCGATGTCGGTCACGAATCCCCACTTGTATTCGCGAGACGCTAGCTGCTCGATGGTCTGGTTGTCGGTCATCTTCGCTCCTGTTGGCTCCCGTCAGTCGCAGAGTTCCTGTCGCTCGATGCGGCCGAGGAACGCCCGGAAAAAACTGCTCGATCAGTCGCCGATCTCCGAGTTCACTTCTCCGAGTTCACTTCTCCGAGTTCACTTCTCCGAGTCTCACTTCTCCGAGTCACACCTCTTCGCGTCAAATCCGGTGCGGTCATCGCCGTGAGGGGCTCCGCTCGCCACTCCGGATGGGAGCGTGCTGGCGCAGGCCGAGCCCTTGCTGCTGCCCGAGCCCTCGCAACGAAGGAGGTCCCTGAGGGTCCTCGTCTCGAGCACCCGGTTCACCGACGAGGCGACTTCCTCCCACAGCCCCCGGATGGAGCAGTAAGAGAGGTCACAGGTGAGCCCGTGGGCGAAGTCCTGGCACACGGTGGCGCGGTAGAGCGGCCCATCAAGGGCCTCCAGAACCCTCGCCACCGAGATGTCCTGGGGGGCCAAGGACAGCCGGATCCCGCCAAGGCGGCCACGAGTGCTCTCCACGAGGCCGGCTCGCCGCAGAAGCATGACGATCTTGGCCACGTACGCCTTGCTCAGGCCTTCGCGGCGCGCGATGGCTTCGATGCCCCAGGTCGTCTCCGCCTCGCGGGCGAGACAGAGGAGACAGCGGAGACCGTACTCTTCGAGGGGAGAGACCTTCATGTCCACTCTCTTGGGGAGATCGGGATGACCGCAACGCCTTTGAGTCTATCGAAGTTGACTTTTTTGTCAACATATGATGCGACAGAAATGTCAACATTTAGCAAGGCGTTACCGCGAAATAGCTTAGATGGAGTTCAGGAGGCATTCCCGACGGGGATGAGGAGAGGGAGGGGGAAGGACCCTGGAGCCTGGCTCGAGGGACCCTCGCGGACGGGAAGTGGGGGCACGTGCGGACGGGCAAATATTTTCGTGGTTCCCGTTCCAGGTCCGAGACCCCAAGCACTTGCGAGTGGAGATCTCCGGGTCCACTACATGTTGAGAGCTGACGGGTCGCCTCGGGGGGGGCTGGAATGCGCCTTTCCGAGGCCGTCTTGACCCCTTGGGGCTCGGTGGTAGGATCGAACATCGAAGTGGGGAGATGTGGGAGACAGTGGGGTGGGAGACAGTGGGGTTGGAAACGGGGCCAATGGGGCCACGGGGTCTGGGGCCACGGGGTCTGGGGCCACGGGGTCTGGGGCCACGGGGTCTGGGGCCACGGGGTCTGGGGCCACGGGGTCTGGGGCCACGGACGGATCCGGGGCAAACCGAGGGGCCTCGGTGGTGCTGACGGGCAGGAAGGCCGCCGACGGTCGTCCGGATGCCCGTCGATCGGGTGTGCTTCGGGGATGTCGACATGGCAGGCGAGGAGCTCGTTCGGCCGCCGAGTGGTGACCGATCGCCTTGCGCAGGGAGGACGGATGTGTGGCGAAACGGGGGGCCAGGTATTGCGGCGCCTTCGACCACACGCTGGATCCCAAGTTCCGGGTCACGGTTCCGTCTCGCTTTCGAGAGGTGCTCGAGTTGAAGGGACTCCGACCACGGCTGGTCATCCTGCCGGGTATGCAGGCCTACCTCATCCTGGTCGACGAGGACGAGTTCGACGATATCGAGAATAACTTCGAGTCTAGCTCTTTTGCCAGCGAGGAAGCGGCTGACTTCGAGAGATTCCTCTATGGCATGGCCGAGGACGCGAGCCTCGACTCCATGGGCCGGCTCCTGATTCCGGAGCGATTGCGGCTGTACGCGGGTATCGACCGCGACGTGACGCTCGTCGGTGTGCGCAATCGCATCGAGATCTGGGACCGGGAACGGTGGAAGGAGAGGTCCGCGAGTGCACAGGGAAACTTCGTAAATAATGCGGCCGTCGTGTTCGGCTCCCAGCAGCGGGAGGGAAAGTGACGTCAGGCGCAACGGTCACGGACGAACCGAGGGCGGTGGGCCGGGCGCGGCGGGCCGCATGGATACATCAGTTCGACGGAGAGAGGGCGGTTGATTCTCTCCGGTTCCGGAGCCCCCGAATCCTGACGGGGGACGGGGGCTCCGGAGCAGGGTTACGGGCCAATGGGTTCCGGGCCAATGGGTTCGGGACAGGGGGAGATCTCGAAGGCGGGAGGCCACATGGCAGGGGGGGCGCATCACGAGCCCGTCATGGCGAAGGAGGTGCTCGAGTGGCTTCGACCCCGACCCGGCAACGAGATCGCGGATCTGACCCTCGGGCTGGCCGGGCACTCCCGGCAGCTTCTGGAACGTCTTCGACCGGGGGGGCGACTCCTGGGAATCGATGCCGACCCCGAGTCGGTGGCCCTTGCGGGCGAGCTCCTCGGCGAGGGTGCAAGCGATGTGGAGCTGTTGATCGGGCACTTCGACGAGGTCGTTCGTCGCCTGCCTGAGGGGCGCCGGTTCGATGGCGTCCTCCTCGATCTGGGTATCTCCTCCGTCCAGATGGACTCGCCCGAGCGTGGGTTCGGGTTCCTGAGGGACGGACCACTTGATATGCGCCTCGACAGGAGTCGGGGACGAACGGCGGCGGATCTCCTGGCCAGGACGTCCCAGGCGGAGCTCGAAGCTCTGTTCCGGGAGTACGGGCAGGAGCGCTTCGCGCGGCGAGTGGCAAGGGAGATCGTGGCAGCACGGCGGCGTCGCCCCCTGAGGCGAACGGTGGAGCTGGCGGAGCTGGTGGCGGGCGTGGTGAGCGGTCGATCCCGACAGCGCATCCATCCTGCGACCCGGGTTTTTCAGGCCCTGCGCATTGCGGTGAACGACGAGCTGGGCCGGCTGGAAAGGGCGCTCGAGGGTTGGGCTTCTCGCCTCGAGCCCGGAGGGCGCATCGTGGTGATCAGCTTTCACTCCCTGGAGGACGGCCGGGTCAAACGGTTCTTCCGGGAGCAGAAGCGCGAGGGGCTTTTCTCCGTCCTGACCCCCAAGCCCCAGAGGCCCACTTACGAGGAAGTCATGGGCAATCCCCGGGCGAGGAGTGCGCGGCTTCGCTGCGCGGAGAGGAGCACGCCATGAGGCTGGTCCCCGTCTTTCTCGCCCTGGTCGCCCTGTTCGTCATCGGTATTCGCACCGTGGAGCTCCGGGCGCGTTCGACCCGCCTCGGCTACGAGCTGAGCAAGATCGAGAAGAGCATCGAGAGGCTGCGTGACCGTGAACGCCTGTGCTCCCTCCGGGTGGACGAGCTCCGGTCGCCGGGGCGCATTCTTCTCGCGGCCCGCAGAATGTCGTTGTCGCCCCCCTTGCATGGAGACGTGCGGATCGAGCGCGTGGGCGTTGCCTGGCGGGGATCCGAGGGGGCGGAGAGGCCCTGGTGACCCATGCGCACCGTCGAAGCAGAAGGACGCTCTCGATCCTCGGGGCAAGCCGGATGGTTGTGGAGGGTCCTGTTCCTGGGATCGCTATTACTCAGTGGCTCATGCATGGCCGCCTACTGGATACTCGACTCGCTGTGAGCAGGGATCCGGTCCGGTCGACGACGAGCCAGGCCAAGGAGCATACGAGATCAGCTGAATACGGAGAGTCGGATCGGGAGGATCACGGAGGATCGAACCGGGATCGGCGGGTTTCCACTTTGCTTTGACGCCGGTTCCGGGGCGAGGGCGACGCTATCGTTCGCCGATGCCATCATTCTTCGCTGCTACCTTGATCATCGCGATGGAAAACGCCTTCTTCCAGGCCCTCGCGACCTCCCGAGGCCTCCCGATCCGTCCTCTCGATGACGTTCCGGTGTGGGCAACCTGGGGGGCTGCAAGTGGCGAGGAGTGGGTCACGTCAAGAGGAGGAGATCCGGTTGCGCGCGCGCACTCTGGCGCTCGCCGCCCACGTCCTCATGTGCCTGGGGTTCGTGCTGCTGGTGGCTCGCCTGTTCGGTATCCAGGTCCTGAGCCACGCCGAGTACAGCGCCAAGGCTCGCCGGCAGGTCCTGACCGTCGATCGGTCTCCCGGCCTGAGGGGGCAGATCTATGATCGCTGGGGCGAGCTCCTGGCCGCCTCCACCACCGCCAGTCGCCTCATGGCCCACCCTTCTCGCCTCGGACGCGGGACCGATCTGGACGAGGGCCTCGCGGGCACGCGGGCTGCCTGGCAGCTGATCACCCGGGAGCTGGCGCCTCTGGTCTCCGTGGATCCCGAGGTCCTGGAGGAGCGCCTGACCCTCGATCCCCGATGTGTCACCCTCGTGAAGGGGGTCGATCCTTCAGTCGCCGACGCCATCCGGGAGTGGATCGTCCGCGAGGGAATCCAGGGACTCCGCTTCGATGGCGACGAGATCCGCACCTATCCTCACGGCTCCCTCGGCGCCCATGTCGTGGGCTTCGTGGGATACAGCAACGAGGGCCTGTCCGGTCTGGAACATCGCTACGACGACCTTCTGTCCGGACAGCCGGGAAGGGTCCCCTACGAGCGCGATGCCGGCGGGCGCCTCATCCACGCCTTCCTGGGAGAAGGCGAGCCCCCGCGTCGGGGAGCGGATCTCCGTCTGACCCTGGACCTTGCCATTCAGTCCGGTCTGGAGGATGCGCTCGACGACATCGTGAGGGAGCACTCGCCCGAGGGGCTGGCGGGTATCGTTCTGGATCCGCGCACCGGCGCGGTCCTCGCCCTCGCCAACCGTCCGACCTTCGACTGCTCGACACCCTTCTCCTCGGGCAAAGAGGCCAGGGGCAACCGCTGCCTGACCCACCCCTACGAGCCTGGCTCCACCATCAAGCCCTTCGTGGTGAGTGTCGCCCTCGAGTCGGGCGAGGCCCGCATGACCGACGAGGTCGATTGTGGTCCGGGCTGGGCCGTGTTCGGAAGCCGGACGGTGCGCGACGTCAAGCCTCACCGTCTTCTCGACGTCTCCCAGATCCTGGTTCGCTCCAGCAATGTCGGCATGTCCCGCCTGGCCCAGAGGGTCGGCTGCCCGAGAATGCGTGCGGGGCTCCACCGGATGGGCCTCGGGGATCGGATGGGCATCGACCTCGGGGGCGAGAGCAGGGGCCTCCTGCGCAACCTTTGTGACTGGAGGGACAACTGGACCCTCGTCTCCGTCTCCTTCGGGTACGAGCTGACGGTGACACCGCTCCAGATCGCCACCCTGTATGGAGCCATCGCCAATGACGGGGTGCGGATGACTCCGTACCTGGTGGAAGAGGTCATCTCACCGGGCTCACGCAGCTCCGAGCCGCCTCGGAAGAGCCGGCATGTGGTCGAGGGACAACGGATCATGGAAGAGTCCACGGCCATCGCCCTGCGAGGGGTTCTTCGTCGCGTGGTCGCTGAGGCGGGGGGGACCGGCCGACGCGCCGACGTACCCGGCTTCGAGGTGGCGGGCAAGAGTGGTACGGCTCAGCGCTACAGGAACGGGGTCAAGGACGGATACAACGCATCGTTCGTGGGGTTCGCGCCCTGGTCCTCACCCGAGGTGGTCGTGGTTATCGTCGCCTATGGTGTCCACGGTGAGCACTACTACGGCGGCACCATCATCGCTCCCGCGGTGAGGAAAACGCTGGAATGCGTGCGTGCGCGGCTTGAAATGATTCACGGGAAGGCGATACTGGACCCGTCCGACCTCCACGATGGGGATCGTGGGACGGACCGATCTCCGGTCTTCGCTCGCGCCGATTGAACAGGCCGGCGAAGCGTCCTCGCCTCTCCGGGCGGTGGGGTGGAGGAATGGTGATCGCAGGGACGAGGGCGGTTCGTCCGGTGTGGGAGCAGGCTATGGCATCTACTTCCCGCAAGCGGGTCCATCGATCCGTTTCCGGGCCAGGTCCGGGTCCATGGCCGATCGTGTCGATTCTCCCTCTCCTCGACGTGCTCTGGGCCGACGGCCCCGTTGGCATTCGGGGTGGCCACGCAGGCGTGCTGTCTTGCTTCCGCAGCGTCACGGCCAGCTCGCACAGCGTGGCCGAGGGTGATCTCTTCGTGGCGGTGCCCGGAATCCGGCAGGACGGGGCCGAGTACGCGAGCGAGGCCCTTGCGCGGGGGGCAGCGTCCGTGGTCTCGGAGCGGGACTGGCGCGACGTGCTCCCGGGACGACTCCCTCCTGGTCGCTCCTGGATCCGGGTGCTCGACGCCAAGCGAGCGGTGGGAGCCATTGCTTCCCTCACCACCCGGGCTTCCCTCACCACCCGGGTCCCCTCCGGCTCCCTGACCTGTGTGGGGGTCACCGGCACCAACGGCAAGACCACCACCTGCACCCTCCTGCGGAGCGTGCTGGAGACGGCCGGAGTGCGCACGGGGCTGCTGACCACCGTGGAGACCGATGTTCTCTCGTCGCGGGAGGCCTCCCCGGCGACCACCCCCGAGGCGACTTTCGTGCACGGGAGCCTGGCTCGCATCCGGGAGGCCGGAGGGAAGGCGGCGGTCCTCGAGGTGTCCTCTCATGGCCTCGTGCAGGCCCGGCTGGAGGGGGTGCACTTCGACGGCGCGGTTTTCACGAACCTGACCCCCGAGCACCTTGATTACCACAAGACCCTCGAGAGCTATCTCGAGGCGAAGTCCTTGCTGTTCCGCCGCCTCGAGCCCTCGGCCTTCGCCGTGTTGAATGCCGAGAGCCCGGCCTCGCGCCGGCTTTCGGAGGTGACGCGAGCCCGGGTCGCCTTCACCGCCATCGAGGGGGTCGATCCGGTGCTCACCCATGGTCTCGATCGGTCCATCGTGGCTCGGCACCTCACGCTCGGGCCCGACGGCTCGCGGTTCCTCCTCGAGGGATTTGGCGGGGAGCCTCTGGGCGAGGTCCGCCTTCGGCTCGTCGGGCGTCACAACGTCGAGAATGCCCTCGGGGCCGCCGCCGCCGCGCTCCTCCTGGGTGTTCCCAGGACAATGGTGTGCCGTGGCCTGAGCGAGGCCGTGGCCGCTCCGGGTCGTCTGGAGCCGGTGGACGGACCCCAGGCCTTCCGGGTGCTGGTCGACTATGCCCATACCGAGGACGCCCTCGAGCGGGTCCTCCTGACTCTCCGCACGTTCTCGCCGGCCACCCTCCGCCTCGTCATGGGATGCGGCGGTGACCGCGATGCGGGAAAGCGTCCCCGCATGGGCCGGGTTGCCGCGCGGCTGGCCGACCACACCTACGTCACGAGCGACAACCCCCGGGGAGAGGACCCCGGCGCCATCATCTCGGACATCGTCCGGGGGTTCCCGGCCTCGGCGTCGTTCGTCGTCGAGCCGGACCGCCGGGCGGCGATCACCGCGGCCATCGGGGACGCCGGGCCGGGAGACATCGTTCTCATCGCCGGGAAGGGACACGAGTCCAGCCAGATCATCGGAGACCGGACTCTCTCCTTCGATGACCGGATCGTGGCGCGGGAGATCCTCGAGCTCCTGGCCGGGGAACGGGGATGGCCCGAAGGACGAGGGACGGGGGTGCTCGCATGAGGTCCGGTTTCTCGCTGGCCGAGGTCGTCCAGGCGACAGGTGGAGTGCCGGTCGGACCCGTTCCCTCTGGCTCGTTCCGTCGGGTCTCGATCGATTCTCGCACCACGGAGATCGGGGATCTCTTCGTCGCCCTCGTCGGGGATCGCCACGACGGGCACGCCTTCGTGGACGATGCCCTGAGGAAGGGTGCGCGGGCCGCCATGGTTTCCGGTGGCCCCCCTGCCGGGGCACCGGCGATCGTGGTAAAGGACACGGGAGCGGCCTTGACCGCGCTGGCGGTGCACCGGAGAGCGGCGACCTCGGCCCGCGTGGTGGCCATCACCGGTTCCAACGGGAAGACGTCCACCAAGGACCTGCTGGCTCGAATCTGCGCTGCCCACGGCTCCACGGTGGCCTCCCCACGGAGCTTCAACAACCGGATCGGACTTCCCCTCACCCTCCTGGATCTCGAGGCAGAGACGCGCTACTGCGTGGTCGAGCTCGGAACCAGCGGTCCGGGAGAGATCGCCGCTCTGGCCGATGTGGCCCTCCCGGACATCGGCATCATCACCCAGGTTTCCAGGGCCCACCTGGCGGGGCTGGGCGACGTCTCCGCCGTCCGTCGCGAGAAGCTCTCGCTTCTTGGCCGCCTCTCCCGTGACGGCCTCGCCATCATCAACGGCGACGATCCTCGCCTCGGCGGCGCTCCCGCCCTGACCGCGGCACGCGTGGTCACCTTCGGGTGCTCCCGGAATGCCCAGTGCCGGGCTCACGACATCTCCTCGGATCTCTCCGGGACGTCGTTTCTCCATGACGGGCGCCGGGTACGCATCCCCTTCCCGGGGAGGTTCCATGTGCTGAACACATTGGCCGCCCTCGCGGCGAGCCTCGAGCTCGGGATCGACCACGACCTCGCGGTCGAGATCGTGGCCCGATCGAAGCCGACCTCCATGCGTTTCGAGCCGGTGCCCCTCGGGAACGGGATCACCCTCATCGATGATGCCTACAACGCGAACCCCGGGTCGGTCCTTGCGGCGCTCGGCGAGCTGGCGGCCCTGGTGCCGCAGGAGCGGAGGGTGGCCGTGCTCGGACCCATGCGCGAGCTCGGACCCTCGTCGCGTAGATTCCATCGCGTCATCGGCTATCGGGCAGCCTGCTCCCTCGATCGGCTGATCGTGGTCGGGGAGGAAGAAGGAGATGCTTACCTGGAAGGAGCCCGGAGCGCGCGACGGCGACGAGCCTCCCTCCATCATGTGATCGGTCCTGACGAGGCGGCGCGTCTCGTGCAGGAGCTCGTGCGGGACGGAGACGCGATCCTGGTCAAGGCTTCACGCTCCGTCGGACTGGATCGGGTGTGTGCCCTGCTGAGACAAGAGCTCATGAAGGGGGCCGACCCCATGAACCGGCTCCTGGCCGCCTCCTAGGAAGGGAATCCGTGCTGTACCTGCTTCATCGACTCCAGGACGAAACGGGATGGGCGGCGCTCGATGCTCTCCGGTCCATCACGTTTCGGGCGGCCCTGGCCGGTCTCCTGGCCTTCGTGGTGTCGCTCCTCGTCGGGAAGCCGATCATCGCCTGGCTCCGCAGCGGTCGGCTGGCCGAACGCTCGGGCAAACACCCCTCCGAGAAGATCAACGAGCTGCATCGCGGCAAGCACGATACCCCGACCATGGGAGGGCTCATGCTCCTCCTCGCCGTCCTCCTGTCCACGACCCTCTTCGCGCGTCTGGACAACCTGTTCATCCAGGCCGCGCTCTTCGTGATGCTCGGGCTCGGGGTGATCGGTCTCCTGGACGACTACCTCAAGCAGGTTCGCGAGAATCACCGGGGCCTGTCCAAGATGCAAAAGCTCGGGGCTCAGGTGCTGGTCTCGCTGCCGCCGGTCCTGGCTCTCTTTGCCTGGGCACCGTCATTCATGGGCTCCGCGGAGGGAGCGAACAGCTACATGAGCCTCCAGGTACCGCTCGTCGACGCGACGCTTCCGCTGGGAGTCGGATTCCTTCTCTGGTCCGTCCTCGTCATCGTCTCGTCTTCGAACGCCGTGAACCTGACCGACGGTCTCGACGGGCTGGCCTCGGGGTGTGCCCTCCTGGCGGGGCTTTGCTTCGGGCTCCTCGCCTACCTGGCGGGGAGGGTCGACTCCAGCGCCCACCTGGGCCTGCTGTTCGTTCCGGGTGCCGGTGAGCTCGCGGTGTTCTGTGCCGCTCTGGTGGGAGCGACCCTGGGCTTTCTCTGGTTCAACTGCTTCCCCGCCGAGGTGTTCATGGGCGACACGGGTTCGCTGCCTCTCGGTGGCGTGATCGGGCTGGTGGCGGTTTGCGTGCGCCAGGAGCTCCTGCTGTTGCTGGTGGGAGGGGTGTTCGTGGTGGAAGCCGGATCGGTGATCCTCCAGGTCCTCTCCTTCCGGACATCGGGCCGCCGGATTTTTGCCTGCGCGCCGTTGCATCACCACTTCCAGTTCCGGGGGTGGCCGGAGTCCAAGGTGACGATTCGGTTCTGGATCCTGGCCGCCATCCTGGCCCTGTTCTCGGTGGCGACCCTGAAGCTCGGATAGTACGAGGGTAATGAACGTGGGGCGAGCGATCGCGAGTCGTGACGAGACCTCGACCAAGGGCATCGGCCCGGAGACGGCGGCGACATTCTACGTCACCACGGCTCTCCTCCTGACCGCCATCGGTCTGGTGAACCTCTACTCGGCCACCGCCTTCGAAGTCGACGGGGTGGGGCGGGTGCCGGGAGTGTTCTGGCGACAGCTCTTCTGGACGGTTCTGGCCGGGGGAGCTCTCCTCACCGTCTCCCGCCTCGACTACCGGTGGGTGGCCCAGAAGGCGTCGTGGATCCTGAGCGGAGTGGCCCTGCTTCTGGCATTCCTCCTTCTCGGGTGGCTTGGCATCGACCTCGGCGGCGAGTCCCACGGGGCCCACCGATGGCTGCGACTGGGGAGACTCTCGGTCCAGCCTTCCGAGGTGGCCAAGCTGGGCCTCATTCTCTACGTGGCGAGATACCTCGTGGTCAAGGCGGACCGGCTCGCCGACTTTCGTCGGGGCACGATGCCGCTTCTCGCGGTCATCTCCCTGGTCACGGTCCTGATTGCACTCGAGCCCGATCTGGGCACGGCCCTGTTCGTGTTCGCCACCTCGCTGGGGCTCGCCATCATCGGTGGACTGAGGGTCAAGCACGTCCTTCCGGTGATCCTCCTCGCGCTGCCGCCGTTCCTCGTGTTCATGGCGTTCAACTTCGGGCACGTGATGAAGAGGGTCGAAGCCTTCCGCAACCCCCAGGCCAGCTACCAGCTCGAACAGTCGCTGATCGCGCTCGGTTCGGGGGGTCTCGCCGGCGTCGGGCTCGGGGCCGGGAAGGGCAAGCTCTACTACCTGCCCGAGAGAACGACGGATTTTTCGTTCTCCCTTCTCGGGGAGGAGCTGGGCTTTCTGGGGGCGCTCCTGGTCATCGTGTTGTTCCTGATCCTCGTGACCCTCGGTACGCGGATCGCTCTCGAGGCGCGAGACTCTCTCGGCTTCCTCCTGGCCATGGGTATCACCCTTCTCGTCGGAACGCAGGCGGTGGCCAACATCGCCGTGGTGACGGCGTCGGTCCCTCCCAAGGGAATCTCCCTCCCGTTCGTCAGTGCGGGCGGCTCCCTCCAGGTCATGCTCTTCATCGGAGCCGGCCTCATGGTCTCGGTGGCTCGGGGTGCAGAGGCTCATCGGCGTGAAGCCAGGGAGAAGGAGGCCGAGGAATCGAGCTGATGGAGTTTTTCTTGGACGGAAACGAAATCGGGCCGCGATGCCGGGGTGGGGCGGTAGGCATCGTCGGACCTCTGGACTGTCGCCCTGCAGGAGTCGAATCAGCATGACCCAGTACGAGAAGGTCGGGGTCCTCGTCATCACGGGGCTCGTGGCCGTAGTGCTCGCTCTCGCTCTCTTCGGCACGGGAACGGGACGGCCTCTGGAAGGTGTTGCGGTGGCCGGTCTGGACGACGGGGGGGACCAGGGCTGGAACCCGCCCGGGACCGGGAGCGAAGGGCCGGACGCCGTGGCCGCGGTGGAGGAGGAGCCGGAAGGCTTTCTTCCCGTGCGGAGCGCCCCCTTCCACCTCATCCGCGATGAGCACTTCGCGAGAAACGAGGCCGGAGGAGCCTCGGCTTCGGGGACGTCCTCTCCGACCTCGGACATCACGGTCGAGATCGCCAAGGGCGACAGCCTCTACGAGCTCGCGCAGAGGCATCTGGGCAGTGGTGCCCGCTATCGCGAGATTCTGGCCGCCAATCCCGGGATCGACGCCATGAAGCTCCGGGAGGGAACCCTGGTGGTCATTCCCACCGCGCTCCGGTCGACGGCTTCGCGGGCCGAACCACTTCGCTCGAGCCCCCCGCGGGGAGGCGTCGAGACCTACGTCATCCAGCGCGGCGACACCCTGTCGGGCATCGCCAAGTCAAGGCTCGGGAGCGCGTCCCGGTGGAAGGCCGTTTTCGAGGCCAACCAGGACGTCCTTGCGGATCCGGGTCGTCTCAAGGAAGGAATCCAGATCGTCATCCCACGCCCGTGACGATCGACCGTGCGAAGGGGAGTTTCCCCGGGGCCAGCGGAAGCACCGACTCCGCAGGACGGCCAGCGCCGTCTGCCGACGGAGACGCTCCTCGCGTGGTTCTTGCGGGAGGGGGTACCGGGGGGCATCTCGCTCCTGGGGTCGCCCTCGCCGAGGCCCTCGTTCGTCTCGACGAACGGGCGCGCATCTTCTTTCTGGTGGCGGGCCGCGAGATCGAGGCGTCCTTCCTGGGAGACGGTCGCTTTGGCTGGGAGTCTCTGGGTGACCCGAGCCGCGGGGGTGGTCCCCTCGGGAAGGGGTGGGGCGTGGGCCGCTCCTTTTGCCGTTCCTTCGCGGTGTTGCAGAGAGAGAAACCCCAGGTCATGGTCGGACTCGGTGGAGGCGCGTCGGTGGGACCCATCCTGGCCTCGCGGGTGGCCAGACGGCCGCGCATCGTGCTTCTCGAACAAAACGCCACGCCAGGAAGGGCCACCCGGATCCTCGCCCGTCTCGCCGATCGCATCCATCTGGCCTTTCCTCTGCCCGAGCTCTCGCTACCCGCCCGCGTGGATGCCCGCCTGAGCGGCAACCCCGTCCGCTCGTCGACGAGGCCCCTGCCCCGTGGCGAGGCCATACGCCGCCTCGGCCTCGATCCTGATCGCCGAACCCTGGTGGTCCTGGGAGGGAGCCAGGGCGCCCGCTCGCTCAATGCCCGGGTGACGGCAGCGGTGGGGGATCTGGGCCCGGCGCTGGCCGGGATCCAGATCGTTCACGTGAGCGGCCGCGCCGACGAAGATTGCGTGGCGAGGGCCTACTCCGCTCGAGGAGTGGACGGACACGTTCTGGCGTTCTGCCAGGACATGGGGGCCCTCTACGGAGCGGCAGATCTTCTCCTCTCCCGGGCCGGCGGCACCACCGTGGCCGAGATCCTTCAGGGCCGGGTTCCGTCGATCCTGGTTCCCTACCCCTGGCACCGGGATCGCCATCAGTTCGTCAACGCCCGGCGCGTCGAGGAGGCCGGTCTCGGAGTCCTCGTCGAGGAGGCGCACCTCGGTGCGGATTTCTTCCGCCGCGTCGTGATTCCCCGGCTGCACGATGTCGTCCGTTCCTCCTTGCCCGAGGGCGACGCCCCGGTGGCCGCCGCCGACATCGTGGCGCGAGACGTGCTGGAGCTGGCCTCGGCCTCTCCCGTCGGCCGCATCATCCGGGGGTGGCGGCCAGAAACATCAGGTTGCGAAACCAGCCGATCGAGGAGGTGAAGGAGTGACCGGAACCGGGTTGCTTTCCGCGGGATCGAGGGTGCCTCGATGGTACGTGAAGGAAAAGAAGGTCACTCGAGCTCATTCGTCTTCGTGGGGTGCTCCTTACTCGAGCGGGCTCCCCGGCACCGCTCATCTGGTGGGCATCGGTGGATGTGGCATGGCCGGGCTCGCTCGGCTCCTCGTCCAGCTCGGGGTCCGCGTCTCGGGATCCGATCGGACGCTTGGCCGTCGTGTCGAGTCCTTGCGGCGCCAGGGAGTCCGTATCTCGCGAAGTCAGGACGCCTCGCTGGTGGGTGAGGCCGAGCTGGTGGTGAGGTCGGCTGCGGTTCCGGATACCGTTCCGGACGTCCGTGCCGCCCTCGATGCCGGAACCGAGGTCGTGAGCTACGCCGAGATGCTGGGGCGACTCCTGCGGACCAGGGATGCGGCGGTGATCTGCGGAACGCACGGCAAGACGACGACCACCGCCATGGTGGCGAGCTGTCTCGTCCGCGCCGGATTCGCTCCGGGATACCTCGTGGGAGGATCGGTGCCCGAGCTGGGCCATCCGGCCGATGTGGGGAGAAGCCCCCTCTTCGTGGCCGAAGGATGCGAGTACGGACGCTCCTTCCTCCATCTTCTCCCCCGCGCGGCCGTGGTCACCAATGTCGAGGCAGAGCACCTGGACACCTATCCGGGTGGATTGCCGGAGATCCAGGATGCCTTCCGGGCTTTCATCGGCAACGTGCGTCGCGAGGGCCTCGTGGTCTTGCCGGAGAGACTCCGTGGAGTCCTGCTCCCGAGCTGGCTGCAGACAAAGGTGCGAACCTTCGGAGACTCGCCGGGGGCCGACTGGAGAGCCGAAGAGCTCTTCCAGATCAGGGGGTGTTTCCGCTTCGTGGCCCGAGCACCCGCGTTCTCGGCGTCGATCCCCATCGGTCTCTCGGTCCCGGGAATGCACAACGTGTCCAATGCCCTGGCCGCGGTGGCGCTCCTTCACGAGCTCGGAGTCGGTCCGGCAGACATCGGTCGCGGGCTTTCGGACTTCAGGGGAGTGGAGAGGCGGCTCCAGACGGTTCCGTGTTCGGGAGCGGTCACCCTCCTCGATGACTATGCCCATCATCCTACCGAGGTGAGGGCCGTCCTTGCCGCCACCCGGGGATGTCACCCCACGGCCACGATCTGGACCGTGTTCCAGCCGCACCTTCTGAGCCGCTTGCGGGCCTTTCTCGACGACTTCGCCCTCGCCCTTCTCCTCGCCGATCAGGTGCTGGTGGCCCCGGTGTACGGAGCGCGGGAGGCGAGCGCCCCGGGCGAGCTCGTTTCCGAGAGCGTTCGTCTCACACGGGCCGTTCTGGATCGCGGGGGAGAAGCGATCTTCCTTCCCGACCACTCGTCCATCGTCGAGCACCTTGCCCGCCGGATCCAGCCTGGCGACGTCGTGCTCACCCTCGGAGCAGGAGATGTCACGGATGTCTGTCGAGTCCTTGCCGGCCAGCTCGCCTGAGCAGCCGAGGAGCGACGTTCCCCTGTCCCGCTGGACCTCACTGCGGGTCGGGGGGACCGCGTCTTGTTTCTGGGAGCCTCGCTCCCGCGAAGAGCTCTGCATTCTCGTGCGCCGTCTGGGAGAGCGCGGTCTTTCCTGGCGCATCCTCGGAGGGGGGACCAACCTCGTGGTGGGATCCCACCGGCTGGAGACTCCCGTCATCTCTCTCTGGCGACTTCGCGAGATCTCCTTCCCTGGCCGGGGCCGGGTCGAGGTCGAGTCCGGGGTGAGGCTGCAGCGTCTGGTGACCACGTGTGTTCGCAAGGGGCTGGGAGGTCTGGAAGGGCTGGCGGGCATCCCGGGAACGGTGGGTGGCGCGGTCGCCATGAATTCCGGCGGCAGCCATGGAAGCATCTGCGACCACCTGCGCGCGGTCACGGTCGTGACGCGGAGCGGGCGGCTGGAGACGCTGTGCCGGGAGCAAATCCGGCCCGCCTACCGCAGCACGGAGCTCGGGGGCGCAGCCGTGGTGTCTTGCACGCTCGAGCTCGAGGCGGCGAGCCCGACCACCCTGCTCGCCCGGAGCCGCGAGCTCTTGCTCCTGAAGTCTCGCTCCCAGCCCATCGATCGCCCCAGTGCCGGCTGTATCTTCAAGAATCCCCAGGGTTCGAGCGCGGGGGCGCTGATCGACTCCTCCGGTCTCAAGGGGCTCGTTCGGGGCTCGGCCCGCGTCTCCCGTCGCCATGCCAACTTCATCGTCCACGATGGTCGGGCCACCTCGCAGGACGTGGTCTCCCTCATCCGAGAGGTCCAGATCCAGGTGGCCGATCGCACCGGAATCGAGCTCGAGCTCGAGGTCCGGGTGTGGTGACCGGGCGCCACGGATCGCTTGCTGCCCGGAGCCCCTGGATCCGTCGCGGTCCAGGCGCAGCTCATGCCGTTTCCGGCCTCCCTTTTTCCGTTGCACAGGGGAAGGTGCGTGGTAGGATTGGGCCGGCTCGGGGGGCGTGCCGGGCCAGGGCGGTCACTATCACGGCTCCACCGACTCGTCTCGGATCGCGAGCCTCCCTTGCACCGGAAACCCGAGTTCCCCCGGTCGGACGATCCCGATGGACACCATCTCGTCCGGCCGAGTCGTCGAAAGGAGGGAGAGATGGAGGCTGAGGTCAGCAAGTTCGTGCAGCGTCGACTGCACCCGGTTCGGGTCACGGTGAGCCTGCTCACGCAGCAACTCGAGCTGGCCAAGGCGTCGAAGGACGTCACCATGGACCGAAGTCTGTTCGATAGCGTGGTCTCGACGCTGGAGATCTTCCTTGGCGACTTCGACGATCGTTTTTCGAGCGGAAGCGAGCGTTCCGAGCGCACCGCGGAGAAGAAGTTCGTCGAGGCCAGCAAGTCCACCATCAAGATCTAGCCTGCTCACCTCGAGCGTGTGCTGAATGATGGCGGTCTTGACGAGTTGCATCGAAAGGATCCGGAGCGTGGTCACGACCCGGGCCACACTCCGGGCCCTTGCCTTTGCCGGTGCCGTGTGTGCCTGCCTGTTCGCTCTTCAGCGCATGGCGAGGCAAGCCCGCGACCTCGAGGAACACCTCGTGCGGTCGGACGGGTGGAAGGTCGTCTCTGCACCGAGCTGGATGGATCGGCAGATCCTCGGCTCGCTGGGCGAGAACGCACCGCGGGCTGTCAGCATCTTCAGCCCCGATCTCGTGGACCACTTCGAGGCCCCTCTGTCGCGCAACCCCTGGGTCGAGCGGGTGGAGAGGGCGCGCCGCATCTACCCCGACGGCGTCGAGATCACCGTGAAGGTGAGGAAGCCCATTGCCCTGGTGGCCATGGAGAACGGGGAAGGGGGACGGTACTATCTCGTCGACCGGGACGGTCGCCGTCTTCCCGACCACCTCGAGGCAGTACCGACCCGGCCGCCCTATCCCTTGCCGCTCCTGGTGGGGATCAAGGGCCGCGTCCCCGAGCCCGGCCGTGAGTTCGAGGACCGGGCGGTGACGCACGGGACCCGGGTGGCCCTCGAGCTCTATGCCTGGCACAACTCGAGCCTCCATCAACAACTGCCCGTACTGCGGATCGACATGAGCAATTTCGAGGGACGCATCGATCCCCGGGCAAGCGAGGTTGTGCTGTACACCCTGGTCCCGGTGCCCGGGCACGAGGGTCTCGGGGACGGGGTTGCCGCCCACGAAGTCCCCATCCACTGGGGCCGGGCCCCGCGACGATTCTCGGTCGAGCCGCTGGACGCCGCGGACAAGGTCGGGCTGATCGAGGCTGCCCTTGCCGAGTATCCGGGACTTCAGGGGGTCGATGTCGTCAAGCTTCACCTCGGCGAGCTCATGATCGAGAAGGCCGAGGATCTTCGGCCCACGGGATGACCACGGCGAACCGACCCCGCCTCCTTCTCACGGCCTGGATTCTTGCGGGCGTCGCCTGGCTGGTCCTTCTTCTGGCGCGGGACACCCTGATCTCGGGCTGGTCCTCACTGGGGCGGATCGAGCTGATCCTCGGCGCATCCCTGCCGCTCCTCATGGGGGGGCGGCGAAGGGGAGGCGTCTCGGTCGTCTGGCTGCTACTCGTCGGTGTGACCTGCGCGCTGGCCCGACTCGAGACCATCCTTCTCGTCGAGCCCCCCGTTTCTGGATCGTCCCGCATGGCGCTCGGAGCCATGCTCCTCCTCATCGCCGGCGCCTCCACATTGGTGGGGGAGATCGAGGAACGGTGGGGGCGGAGGGTGCGCACCGCGTTTGCGTTCCTGCTCACTCTGTGGTGGGGAGTCCTTCCCCTCGTCGACGTGCTTGCCCGGGACGCGGGCCTGCCCCGGGGGCTCCCGCTGGGGTCTCCCCTCGCGGAGGTCGACGGCCTCGCGGTCTCCGCTCTACGGGTGGGGACCTTCCTCCGGGATTTCGTGGCCGGAACCCTTTGCTCCGTCGTGGGTGCCTTCTTGCTCACGCTCGCGTTGCCCGGGCGTCGCAACCGGGGCCAGGGAGGCCCCACGCGGGTCCAGGTGGGGCTCCTCGTCACGGCCCTTCTGGCGACATGTGCCGGGCAGGCCCGGGGATTCGAGATCCGGTCGGCCACGCCTCTTCTCGGAGGGGTGGGGCGAAGAGGTTGCAGCTTCCCGGTGGAAGTGCTGGTCACGGGCGACCCGGGTGCGAGCCAGGACGTCGTCCTCATGCAGGGGCGGGGGACCCTCGACGGCGCTCCCGTGATTGCCGACGACTTGCCGCAGCGTGTGCTTCTCGACCTGCCGCTGCGAGATCTCGTGACTCCCGTCCGGGTCGCTCTCCGGGACCACGTGGGAGGAGTGCTCACGGCCGAGCTTTCGATCCAGCTTCCCGCGCGCCTTCTCGGGGAGGAGGAGGTTCTGGTCGCGGTGACGGGAGGTCTCGATCCTTTGGTCGTGGCCGAGGCCGTCACTCGAGCCGTTGACCGCGAGTGCGTGGCGTTCACCCTGCAAGGACAGCTCTCCCTGCTGGAGCCGCATCACCTCTCGGCTCTCGATCTGATCATCCTGGGATCGGCGGGGAGTGCTCCCCGCGTCGATGTCCTCCGGACCTTTGCTGCGGCAGGAGGCCGGATCCTCGCCCCGCTGCCTGTGGCGAGCTCGATCCGCGGCTCCTCGTCCCTCATCGCCCGCAGAGTTCAGGATCTCCCCACGACTTCGTCCCTCGATGCGAGCCTGAGGCGTGTGCTCTCCAGGTACGATCCCGCGCGGGTACCGCTGCTTCGCGACGATGACCTCCTCCTGGCCGCTCTTCAGGATGTGGTGACGGGCGAAGGAGACGTCGGGCGCCGGGAGGTCCGGCGCGAGCTGCTGGTGGTCACGCTGATCTCGACGGCATTCCTCGTCGGGGTGCTCTTCGCAATCCGGGGGGCACGTGCCCTGGCGCTGGCGATCCTCATCGCCCTTGCCTCGTGTCTCGTCCCGCGCGCACTGAGGAGGGTGCGGGGGCAGGAAGGAGTGGCACTGCAGGGTGTGCGTCTTCTGATCGAGGAATCAGGACAGCCGGATCCTCTCCGCGCCGATGTCCTCCGGCTTCTTCCCTGCCCGGGTGGGACGATCCATCTCGACTCGAGCCCGGGCTTCTCCGGGTTGTCCGACGGGGACGGCGCGCCCGGTTCGGCCAGGGTGGAGGCCCCCTTGGGGGTGGTCGTGCGCGGAATCCAGTCCGGTCGCGCCATCCCTTCCCTGGGGATCGAGCTCGTACCCGGAGAGAGGCTCACCAACGGGTCGTCTGTCCGCCTCGACGAGGTGTGGACGCGCGAGGAGGCTGGATGGAGAAACATCGGGCCTCTCGGTCCCGGGGGCACCGCGCTTGCCGGTCATCGACGGGCCTCCTCGACCGGGTCCCTGGCCCGTGTCGTGCGCCAGCTGGAGGAGATTGGCCTCGTGCATCCGCCGGCCATGGTGGCCCGGATCGAGGCCCGGTCCTCGGGTGTCGCTCCCCTCGTCGCGGGATGGTCGGGACTCGGAGACCCCTGGGAGCTGCCGATGCTGCTGATCGTCCTCGGCCCCGATCCGTGAGTCGGGTGGGCTCGTCGCCTGGAACGGGGCAGCGGGGAGAGGCATAGTATCGAAGATGGATTCCTCGACCCCACGACACCTGTCCCGAGACGAAACCTGGATGATGCTCGCGCTGCAGTCGGCGCGGTCGGGTCGGGGAAGGGTGGAGCCCAACCCTCCGGTGGGAGCCTGTGTCGTGGGCGGGGATCGGCTCCTTTCCCTGGCCCACCATCGCGCCTACGGGGGACCACACGCGGAGATCCATGCCCTCCGGGGGGCCGGAAGCGCAGCCCGGGGAGCCACTCTCTACGTGACCCTCGAGCCGTGCTCGACCACCGGCAAGACGCCGCCTTGCGTGGATGCGTTGCTGGCTGCGGGTCTCGCGCGGGTCGTGGTGGCGACCGAGGATCCCAATCCCGCTCACCGGGGCCTTGGCCTGAGGAGGCTCCAGGAGGGTGGGGTGGAAGTCGTGCGCGGCCTCCTCTCCGGACAGGCCGACGAGCTCCTGAGCGGGTTCCGCGAGCACCTCGCCAGTCCGTTTCCCTTCGTCGTGGCCAAGTGGGCCATGTCGGCCGACGGAAAGATCGCCACTGCCACCGGCGACTCGCGCTGGATCACGGGGCTCTCCGCCCGACGGCGCGCACATCGGGAACGAAGGGAGGCCGATGCCGTCATGGTGGGGATCGGAACCGTCCTCGCGGACGACCCGGAGCTCACGGTTCGCCACGTCCGGGGGGAGTCCCGGATCCGGATCGTTCTCGACTCCTCTCTTCGGACACCGCCCACCGCACGTCTGGTCCGCACGTGCCACCGGTCTCCGGTGCTCATCCTCGCCGGAGAGCAGGCTCCCTCGGACCGGGAGGAGTTCCTGCGTGCCTGTGGATGCTCGGTGATCCGACTTCCGGTCAGGGAGGGACGCGTCGATCTGAAGGCGGCCCTGCGACTGCTGCGCGAGCGTGGGGTGGGAAAGATTCTCCTCGAAGGTGGAGGGGAGCTCCTGGCGGATGCGTTCCGCATCGGCGTCGTGAAGCGGGCGCTCGCCTTCGTGGCTCCGAAGATCCTGGGCGGGCGTGAGGCTCCGACACCGGTGGGCGGGCGGGGCGTGTCCGGCGTCATCGAGGGCGTGCGTCTCTCGCCGCCGCGGGTGCAGCGGCTCGGCGACGACGTACTCCTCACCTACCAGGTGGAGAGGGCTGGTGGACCGCCCGCGTGAATAGTGGGGGTCAGTTGACGGAGACGGCGGCCTCACTGCTCGGATTGTCCGTCACGCGGTGCAGCAATCCCGTGGCGAGATCATAGCGGTAGATGTCCCCGTTGCCGGTGCGCTCCGAGCGGAAGAAGACGGAGGTCCCGTCGGAGTTGAAGGTCGGATCTTCGTCGTCGAACGCGGGCGAATTCGAGATGTTCTGTCCCGTTCCGGACTGCAGGTCGTGGAGGATGATCTCCCGATCGGATCCCATGCGACGACGGAAGGCCACGTGGCGGCCGGTGGGAGAGATGGCTGGCTGGGAGTCCTTGACCCCCGGTGTCATTCCGGTGACCTCGATCAGGGCCTGGGTGGCTCGATCCCAGACGAGCACCTCGGAGCGATCCCCGTCGAAGCGACGGAAGGCTGTGCGCTGCCCGTTGAAGCTCACCGACGGCTGGTCGTCCGTTCCCGAGAACCCGGGGCTGGCCAGGGTCGCGATGTTCTGTCGGCAGTCGTACAGGATGATGTTGTTGTCGAGCTGATCGAGGGCGATGCAGGCCACGAAGTTTCCGTCGGGACTGATCACGGGGCAGAAGTAGCCGATCTCTCCGCCGAGAAGCACCCGCTCCTCGCCGGTCCGGAGGTTCAGGAGGCGAATCTCGCGAAAGCCGAGGGCGTTCCCGGCCTCGAACACCAGCAACGATCCGTCGGCGCTGATCTGGGGTGCGCGCTTGCCTCCGGAGGTGATGCGGGTGATCTCTCCGGTCTTCACGTCGTAGCGGAACACGGCAGTGGAATCATTGTGGTCGGAGACGAAGAATACGAAGCGTCCCTGGGCATCGATCACCGGCTCTCTCTCCACCGTCGTCGGGCCCACGGAGATGATGGCTTCTTCTTCGGTGGTGGAATCGAGGACCACCACGTCACGCCCGGAGGCTCTCTCGAAGACGACGAAGCGGCCTGAGGCGGGAAGAATCTTGAGGACCACGGCATTGGTGGAGGCGGCCCGGCCGTTGGGAGCGTTTCGGTCGAGGATGATTCCCTGCAGGGTCAGGCTGAGAAGATCGAGGGTTCCCAAGGGTCGATTCAGAACCGTGACCGGTGCCGCGCCGATTCCGCCGAGAATCCCCACTCCCAGCTCCTCCTCGAAGCCGAGGCTATTGGCGAGCACGAACAGTCCCCGTCCCGGGGAAACGGGAATGGACAGCGGAAGGGCGAGGGATCCGGTTCCCAGGGGGAGCTCGCTCACGGTCTCGGGACGCGGCTCGCCCACCTGAGCATAGAGGACGAAGGGGGCGGTGGCGGGTCCCGCCGGGGGAGAGAGGACTTCGATGCGAAGAGGGGTGCCTGCGGCCACGAGCACGACGTGCCTGTCGTTGCCGGTCTGACCGTTGACGAGGAGGACGGCGAAAGGTGGACCCCCGTCGCCCGTGTCGACCACGCCCTCTTCCGCGGGAAGACCGGATCCGCCTCCAGCTTCCGCCGGGCAAGGCAGGAGCCCGAGGCCGAGGAGCGCAAGAACCGGAAGCATCGCGAGGATGTTCGGTGCGAGGTGGAAGGCGCGAAGAGAACGGGATGCAGACAGAAATGTCGATGTCATGAGTGGGGACTCCTGCTTCCCCGCCGGACAGGCGTCAGGCCCGTGGAGTCAGGCATCGGTGGTGAAGGTTCGAGAGTTCACCCGGGCGAGGAGTCCATCCTAACCGATCTGGGAAAGGGGGGCAATCGGCCGTCGCCGTGCGGGAGAGCTCCGGAGCCGGTTTTTTCGGACCCCGCATCCGGTCACCGGGGCCGCACGGCTCCGTCCCTTCCTTCGGGGTCGTGGCGCCGGAAGTGTCCTTCATGGGTTCAGGATCGCCGGTGCGGAGGTTTGACGACAGCCGACATCCGGGCGGTGTCCGGCTCCGCGGCCCCTCGTTGATGAGCCATTGGACCCGTGCTAGCCTCCGGGCTTTGGTCCAGGGCGGGGCCAGAACCAATCCCGGGTTCCGCCATCCCGACCGGGTAACATGCGCCACGAGATTGCTCTCCTCCTCCTGTCCGTCCTCCTGGCCCTCCCGGCTTGCCGCACGCCCGGGCCGCCCTACGGCACCCCGGATCCCGTGGCTGTCCGGCTCTACGGCGAGGCTCTGGCCGCACAGCGCCGCGGGAACGAGGAGGAGTGCCGGGGACTTCTCCTCGAGAGCATGCGCATCGAGCCCCGGTATGTGGCCGCCCATCGCGTCTACCAGAACCAGCTCTCGGGAGAGTGTCGGCGATGGGAGCTCTTCCGCGACTATGGCGGGCGGACCGCAACGAGCCGCCAGGACGCGGTCTGGCTCTACCTCTATGGTCGTCTTCACCAGGATCTCGACGAGCGCGAGGCACTGTTCAGGGAGTCCCTCGCGCAGGGTCCGGACTTTGCGTATGCCCACTATGGCCTTGGCTTTGGCCTCGAGCAGAGGATGGATCCCGAAGGAGCGCTCCTTGCCTACGAGAAGGCCCAGGATCTCTTGCCGGACGAGCCGCTTTTCATCCTGCGATCTGCGGCCTGTCTGCGTCAGCTCGGGCGCAACGCCGAGGCCGATCTCGCCTATCGTGCGGCACTCGTCCTCGATCCCCAGGAGGCGGAGGCGAGGATCGGGCTGGCCCTCGTTGCTCGCGATGAGCGCCAGTTCGATCGTATGGTCGCCGAGCTTGCCGCGGCCTGCGTTCTCGCTCCTCGCGACGCCTCGGTGCTGGCCACGACGGGGAAGCTCGCCCTCGACCATGCGAGTCGGCCGCAGCTCCGTCTCCTTCGCTCCGCTCTGGATGGCATTTCCGAGGACGTGGGGCCGGGAGATCTGTGGCTCCTGCGCGGACGTCTCGATGGCGCTCTCGGGGATTCCTCTGCCGCTACACTGGCTCTCTCGCGTGCACGGGAGCGTGTGCCGGACCCGAACCTGATGGCCGTTGAACTTCGCCGGCAGCTCTTTCGACTGGGGCGCTACCGCGAGGCGTGGGCCGTCCATGCGGAGAGGATTGCCGGAGGACTCCTCGAGGCCGAGGACAACCGGGTGCGTGTGGTCTATTCGGACCTCGCCCGCGCGGTGGAGTCGGCATCCGGTGGCACCGGCAAGGAGCTTCTCGATCTGGCGGAGGCCTGCGAAAGAGCCGGTTGGCTCGAGGAAGCCCACACCGTCTATGCGGGACTCCTCCTCGACGACGGGAACAACCTGCGAGCCCGGCAGGGTCACGACCACACCCGGAGCCTCCTGCGCTTTCTGGATGAGCTCAGGAGACGATTCGTCGAGATCTACGAGGCACACGGAGAGGGTCGTCCGGTGCCCGCCCTGGAGGTGGTGGCCGGAGATCTCCGGACTCTGGCCCGCGAGGAGCTGGGAATCGACTGCGGAGAGCTCGATTTCAGGAGCTTCTCGCCGCTGGGTGAGGTCTGGTCGTCGTCTCACTTTCCCGCATCGCCTCTGGCGCGCCGGCTCGCCGAGTGCAACCTCTACGCCGTGCTCGGGCGCAGGATCGGAGGACCTCCCGAGCTCCAGGTGTCGACGCTGGTCTCGTTCCGACCCCATCTCTCGGGTTCGGCTCTCGGGTGGGACGCGCAATACGACGAGGTCGCCTGCCTCGACTCCTGGGTCCCCTCCTATCTGGCGTTTCGGGGAGAAGCGGTGGCGGGGGTGGCCATCGTGGATACCGTGGTCCTCGACCTGGACGTGCTGTGGAGCTGGACCGCAGGAACGGCCGCAGCGGCGGCCCGGTGGGGACGAACGCCCCAGCAGGTGAAGAGCGCGGGAAGCCTCCCCGCCGGGTCACGCAGCGAAAGGCTCAGGGTCACGGAGGATCTCTGTCTCGGTGAGCGCCTCGCCTGGGAGGAGGGTTGCGCCGCCATGTCGAGGAAGGACCTCTTTGGTCTTCTCCTCGGCCATGTTCGTCGACACGAGTACGGACATGTCGTGGACGCGGTCCGGTATCTTCCGGTCGGGGGCCATCTCCTGCGCGTGATGTCGTTGCTCGTGTCCAAGGGATTCTCGGCCCAGGCGATCCAGGAGCACCTGGAGGGCAGTGCGGAGCTCCTGGCTCTGGCGGAATCCGACCATCCCCGCCTCGCCCTCTCCTTCCTGGTGTCGGGAGCGCGACCGTCCGTGGGGGGGACGCCGCACGCCGAGGGTTACCGGGTCGCTCTGTCGCGGCTCGTCCGCGTCGTCGAGGACAATCCCGGCCGGTTTCCCGGGATCGATCGGAGCGCGAACATCTTGCAGCAGCTTCACCGGCTCTCGCCCCGGGATCTCCAGGATGTGGCTCGCGAGGTCGCCCGGGAGCGTTACTGAGAGCCCCCCGGCTCTACCTCGAACGCTCCGGGAAGGTGTTCGACGGTGGCCGACGCCCCATCCATGAGAACCGAGATCACGTCGAAGCGGATCTCGTTCTTCCTCGGCAGGCTGCCGTGCTGGAGGAGCCGAGCCGTGGCGCGCACGAGGCGACGTTGCTTGTGCCATCCCACCGATTCTTCGGGCATGCCAAAGAATCGCGACGACCGCGTCTTCACTTCCACGATGACCAGGGTGTCCCCGATGGTGGCCACGATGTCGATCTCGAGGCGACCCACCCGGACGTTCCGGTCCAGGATGTGATAGCCGGCTCGTTCGAGGTGATCGGCGGCGAGATCCTCGCCGTGTCGGCCGAGGGGGGATGGGTCCGGGGGAGGTCTCTTCTCGATGGACATCGATCCTCCTCCGGGGGAGAGGTCTACTGCTGGCCGTTGCTCTCGTCGTCCCCCCGGAAGATCCTGACGATGGCGTCGCGGGTGAACCGCATCCGCACGTTGTTCGTTTCATCCACCCGCAGGGTGACCTCGTCGTCGCGGAGCTGGACCACCGTACCCAGGATGCCTCCCGACGTGAGGACCCGGTCGTTCTTTTGCACGGTGGCGAGCATCTCTTTTCGCGCCCGGTCGCGCTTCTGCTGGGGACGGATCATCAGGAACCAGATGACCCCGACGATGAGGATCAAGGGGAGGTACTGGATGATGGCCGGCGGTCCCGTCGGCTCGGACTTCGTCTGGAGGAGAATCATCGAATCGACGAGAGTTGGCATATCCATGAGCTGCTCCGGAGGGCCGGCCCGGCGACCGGTGTGGGCGAATCAGGCCGGCGGAGTATATCATGAGAGACGGTGTTGGTTTCTCGAGGTGACGGACGGGGGGCGGGACCAGGAAGAGGACGGCTAGAGTGGCTCAGACGGTACTTCTGGCGATGAGCGGGGGGGTCGACTCCAGCGTTTCCGCCGTGCTCCTGCGGGAGGCCGGCTACCGCGTCATCGGCCTGTTCATGATCACGGGCGCCGTCACCGGCGGGGAGACGGGTGCCGGTGCCCGACGCTGCTGCGCCGCCACCGACAAGAAGGACGCCGAGCGCGTGGCCGGACTCCTGGGAATCCCCTTCTACGCCCAGGATTTCCGGCGGGAGTTCGACCGCATCCGCGAGGACTTCGTCCAGGAATACCGGAGGGGACGGACGCCCAATCCCTGCCTCCGGTGCAACCAGTGGGTGAAGTTCGGATCGCTCCTGGAGAAGGCCGATGCCCTGGGGGCGGACCTCGTGGCCACCGGGCACTACGCCCGGGTGGAGAGGTCGGGTGGCCACTATCTGCTCCGCAATTCCCGGGATACCGACAAGAACCAGACCTACTTCCTGTTCACCCTGGGCCAGAGAGAGCTCGGCCGGATCCTCTTTCCGGTGGGAGACCTGACCAAGGACGAGGTGAGGAATCTGGCCCGGCGCGCGGGGCTCCCGACGAGCGAGAAGCCGGAGAGCCAGGACGTCTGCTTCGTGAGCGGCACCACCTATCACGATTTCGTTCTCGCCCGCGGTGGGCCGTCACCCCCCGGCCCCATCGTGCTGTCCGACGGTCGCGAGGTGGGACGTCACCAGGGGACGATCCGATTCACCGTGGGGCAGAGAAGGGGGCTCGGCGTTGCCCTCGGCCACCGTCACTACGTGACCCGCATCGATGTGGAGAGGAACGAGGTGGTGGTGGGCCCCGAGGAGGAGCTGTGCGGGAGCTCCTTCACCGTTGACGAGCTGTCCTGGGTGGACGGCATGGCCCGCGACGATACCGTCGAGGCCCTGGTTCAGATCCGGTACCGTCACCGCCCCGTCGAGGCCATCATTCATCCCCTGGGTGAGAGGCGGGCCAGGATCGAGGTCCCCGGCTCCGAGAAAGGCATCACCCCGGGGCAGGCCGCCGTCTTCTACCGGGGCGACGTGGTGCTGGGCGGCGGCATCATCGAGTCGTGAGTGAGCCTTCGAGAGCCCGTCGAAGCAGCCTGGTCTCGCGCTCGACCCCGATCCTGGTGCTCGCATCCGCGCTCGCCTGCCTCGCCTCGCTCCTCTTCCCCGGAGGCAGGGCCCACCTGCGGGTCCACATCGTCGATGTTTCTCCGAGCGTGGGAAGCGATCCCGCGGAGATCGTGGAGCGGGAGGCGCGCCGCTTCCTCGACCCGAGGAGCGATCCGTGCGAGGCTGCCATGGTGGTGATGGCCGATGACGCCCGATGCGTTCTCCCTTCCACGGGAGGGAAGGGGTCCCTTGATCCGGAGATCCTCGCGAGCAGGGTCGACCCACCTTTGGGACGGGCGACACGCATTCTTCCCGCTCTCGCTCTCGCCGCCTCTCTCGCCGGTGACGACCGTGTCCTTTCGGTCGTGCTCCACTCCGATGGCTGCTTCCACGACGTGGCGGAAGCGTCCGACGTCCTGGGCCGACTTCCCCCGGGATGCGTGGTGGATGTCGTCTTCACGCCGGGCCCGCAGCAGCCAGATCTCCTGGTGGCGAGCGTGAGTCACCCCGGACGGGTGCCCGCAGGGGAGGCGATTCCGATCACCGTGGTGGCGACCCGTGTTGCCGCTCCTTACGCGACCGACCGGGGAGAGATCCGGGTGAGCGAGGCGGACAGGGTGCTCGTCCGCGCGTCGCTCGCAAGGGACGAGGGCTCGACCCGCCGGCGCCTGCTCGTGCCTCTGCTTTCCCCGGGGCTCCATCGCCTGACCGTCTCCGTCCACGGCACGTTCGACGAGAGACCGGGAAACGACCGCTGGGACATCGCGTTCCTCGTGGGGAGTCAGCCCCGCGGGCTCGTGGTCACGCGCCGGGGTGTCTCGCCACGGTCGGCGGTCTCGTTCCGCTCCATGGGGTGGGACGTCGACGTGCGGTCATCGCTTCCCTCGACCTCCGAGGAGCTCCTCGGGTTCGATGTCGTGGTGCTCGAGGATCCCTCCGTTGACGCGAGGCTCCACCTGCCCGCCACCTCTCTGGATCTCGCTGCCGTCGTGCAGAAGCGGGGGACGGGGCTGCTCGTCCTTGCCGGGCCCGAATCGCTGGGCGCCGGGGGCTGGATCGGGACTCCGCTCGAGAGGGTCCTCCCCGTTCTCTGCCGTCCGCCCGGAGAAGGGAGGCGCGAGCTCGTCCTCCTGCTCGATTCCTCGGGAAGCATGGCCGACGGGCGCAAGATGGAGATCGCTCGCGAGTCGGTGCGGCTCCTCCTCGACAAGCTCGAGCGCGGCGACGTGGTGGCGATTCTTCCCTTCACGGAGATCCCGCTGGAGTGGATCGGTCCCGCGACCCTGGGCGAGGGCGGGGGAGAGGAGCGGATCCTGAGGTCCCTCCATGGCCTTGCTCCCGGGGGCGGAACCCGACTCGCCCCGGCTCTGGCCGAGGTCGCCCGGAGCGTCCTTGCCCGACGCCTCGAGGGAGCTCATGTCCTCATCGTCAGCGATGGGATCGATGCGCTGCGCGGGGAGGATCGAGAGCGGCTGCTTGCTTCCGCACGGACACTTTCGGACCGCGGCTCGACCCTTTCTGCACTGATCACCGGCGAAGGCGGTGATGAAGAGGTCCTCTCGGGAATCGTGACCGAGGAGGGTCGCGTTCGAGTGAGGCGGCCTTCCGACCTGAGCGACGCGCTGCTCCTTCTTGCCCTGAGGACCGAGCGGCGGGAAAACGATGCTCTGGCTCTGGTGTTGCGAGACAGCGCCGGGCTTCCCTTTCCCGTGCCGCTCCCTCCCCTGTACGGGCTCGTCCGTTCGACTCCGCGCGAGGAAGCCACGGTCTGCATCACCACCTTCGACGGGGACCCGGTCGTCGTTCTCGGGAGAGCCGGGGCGGCAACGACGGCTGTGGTGACCACCTTGCCCGGGTCGCCCTGGGCTCCCGACCTCGGGGATCCGGCGCTCCTTGCGGCCCTCATTCAACGGGTCAGGGGACGTGTCGGTGGGCCCTCGCCATCATTCCGGGTGGACAGGTCCCTGGATGGCCAGGTAGTGGTCCGGGTCGAGCTGGAGACCGAGGTGGAGGCGGCGGCCGTCGAAGGCGAGTTCCTGATCGAGGGGCGGACGGTGCGGCTTCCTCGGGTCGGCCCCGGGATCTTCGAGGGGAGGTTTTCGCCTCCTCCGGGGGCGGACGTCCTTCTCGTGGGGGATTCCTCGGGAGGCGCTCCGGTCGGGTTCCTCCCGCTGCCATCCCTTCCCGCCCTGGAGGAGAGGCAAAGGGCCCCCCGGATCGGGTTCCTCGAGGACCTGGCGCGGGGTTCTTCGGGGAGGATGGTCGGCGAGGACTCCGTCCTTTCTCCCGTCCGCCAGCGGGCGGGCAATGCCGCCCGCACGGTGCTCCTTCTGATCGCCCTCGGGCTTCTCCTCGCCGGCGTGGCCGGACGGCTCGCAAACCGGATCTGACCCTCAACCCCCGGGGCGGGATCGGCCGATGAGAGATCAGGCCCGGCAAGGGGTTCCGGTCCATTTCGAAGGAGGCATGATCATGCGCATCACGCATCTGTTCCTGGCGGCTCTGGCTCTCTCCAGCCTCATTTCGGGCTGCGCTTCCACGGGCGGAGAACGCTATCTCGAGGCGAGCCCGGCTCTCCAGAAGGAGATCGACGAAAGGATCGCCAACATCCAGTTCCTGAGGGGCAAGGAGCTCTACCAGTCCCTCGGTCGGCTGAACTGGATCGGCGAGCCGGCCATTCCCTCGCTTCTCGACGCTCTCGGTCACGACGATGCCAAGACCCGGGGCGCGGCGGCGTTCGTGCTGGGGGAAATCCGGGATGGGCGCGTCGTGCCCCGCCTGAGGAAGTCTCTCCGCGATCCCTCCGCGGAGGTGCGCTACGAGGTCGCGGCTTCCCTGGTGACCATCGGAGACTGGGACGCCATGCCCGTCCTCATCGAGGGGCTGGACGATCCCCTGGCCATCAACCGCCGTCGTTGCATTCAGGTGCTGAAGGCCAAGGTCGGGGAAGACTTCGGATTCGCCTTCGATGGCCCTTTGCCGGAGCGAAAAGAAGCCATCCAGAAGTGGAGCGACTGGTGGAAGGCCTCCCGTGGGGGCGACCTTCTCTAGCTGGGAGCCTCGCGTCACGCGGCGCAGAAGAGCCGCTCAGGCGGGCCGCCGCCATGAATCGTTCTGTCTAGGGCTGCTCGACCCGGCTCAGGATGTCGGGAAATCGAGGATCGGCCCGGAGCGGCCCGAGATCCGGATCGCGGCCGAGCAGGCCTCGATCGTCGAAGCCGAGATCGACGGCTCTCTCGAGGGCGAGGAAGGCATCGTCGATGAGCCGCAGCAGGCTCAGGCTGCACGCCAGGTTGTACGTGTAGACGGCATTGCCGGGGGAGAGCTCCACCAGCCTCCGATCGACGGCGAGCCCGTTCTCGTGCTGACCCCGCCTCGTGTAGGCGTACCCCAGGGCTGACAGCACCTCTTCGTCGTCGGGGGAGTCGACGAGGCTGGTCTCGTAGAGGTCGATCTCGAAGTCCAGACCGAGCTGCTCCAGAGCCCCGTGGTCCAGGACATGATCGGGTCGGCCGCAGGTCTTGCTCATGGCTGCCACTCCAGGTCCCGGACACCACCTACCGATTTCGCTTCGAGGAAGGGACCCGGGGGGCGAAGACTCTATGAACCCTGGAGGGCAGATTCAAGGGGGGCGTGGCCGGGCCGCCATGGGCTACAATGGAATCCGTCCCGAGAGGTCGGCTCGCCAGCCATGAGGAGGATGGCCATGCAGATCCTGTTCTGCGACCGCTGCAACGAGAGCATCCCCCAGATCGATCTGGAAGAAGGGTTCGCCGGCTTTTCGGATGGAAAGGCATTGTGTCGCTTGCACTTCCAGGAGCTGGTGGTCCCCCGGCCCGCCGGCGCCACGGGGGCCCGATGGGCGGGAGTCCTGCTCCTGGTGCTTCTGTTCGGGGGGGCGGGATTCGTCCTGCGGGGCTTCGTTCCGGAGTCGGCCCTCGGCTTTCTGTCGCGGGCGGAGCCGGTCAATCCGGAGCTCGCGGCCTTGAGCGGGGAGGTGGCCTTCCTGGCGGCCGAGCAGGAGGCCGGCGCGACCGCGGCCCTCGCCGGGTTCTCGGATCTCCGCCTGCGAATCGACGGTCTTCTCGACGGTTTTTCGTCGGTCCAGCAAACCCTCATCCGGGAGGGGGACCTTCGCGACCGGGCCCGGGTCACCCTCGACGAAGCCCTGGCTCGAGGGACCGACGAACGGCGGCAACTCGGTGAAGGAATCGATTCCGTGGCCCGGCGCCTGGTTGCCCTGGAGACGTCCCTCCAGCAGGCCGAAGTGGCCCGCAAAGAGGAGCCCGCGGTTCTGACGCGAATGGATGAGGCGGTCGAACCGCCCCCGGATCCCGTGCGACGCGATCCCCCCGCCGGGGATCCGAAGGAGGCTCCCGATCCTGTGCGCGACCAGTGGATCCGTGCTCTGAGCAGCAAGGATCCCGGCGCACGCTTCGCGGCCCTGGTCGAGCTCACGACCCTGGGGGGGGACACCGCGGCGCGGGCCATTGCCGCGCTTCTCCAGGATCAGGACCCGTTCCTGCGCGCCTACTCGGCCCACAGCCTTTCCAGGCTGGCCTCGTGGGCCACGATTCCCGCGCTCATCGCCGCCCTCGGGGACGAGGAAGTCTCGGTCCGCCAGGCCGTGCTCGAGGCCCTCGTCCAGCTCACCGGTCAGAGCCAGGGCTATCGCGCCGATGCCTCGGCCTCGGTGCGTCTGAAGGCGGTAAAGAAGTGGCAGGAGTGGTGGGAGGAGAACGCCACCGCCAAGCGGTAGGCCCCATTCCGCGCCCTCTCCCGCCCCGGGTTGGCAGGCCGAACCGTCGGGGTTAGACTGGCCCGCTTTTCCCCAGCCGTCCCCACCCCGGAGCGCGCCATGAAGATCCACGAGTACCAGGCCAAGGCCCTCTTTCGGGAGGCCGGGATCGCCGTGTTGCGGGGAAATGTGGCCACCTCTGCCCGCGAGGTGGAGGGGATCGGCAAGGAGCTGGGTGCACCCGTTCTCGTGGTCAAGGCCCAGATCCATGCCGGAGGTCGGGGCAAGGGCGGTGGAGTCAAGCTCACCCGATCCCCGGCGGAAGCGGCCCAGGTCGCGGCCGGTCTTCTCGGCAAGCCCCTGGTGACGCCCCAGACCGGACCGGCGGGCCAGATCGTGCGCAAGGTCTTCGTGGAGGAGGGTTGCGCCATCGCCCGCGAGCTCTACGTGGCCATCGTTCTCGATCGCGAGCGCAGCACGCCGGTCATCATGGCGTCGGCCGAGGGTGGCATGGACATCGAGGAGCTGGCCGCCAACCATCCCGACAAGATCGTACGGGAGGCCTTCTTTCCCGAGCTGGGACTCCAGCCGTTCCAGGCCCGTCGAATGGCCTTTGCCCTCGGGCTCGGTCCTCCTCTTCTCTCCCCGGCGGTGAAGACCTTCCTGGCTCTGGCCCGGATCTTCCGCGAGAAGGACTGCTCGCTGGTGGAGATCAATCCGCTCGTGGTCACCGAAGACGACCGCCTCATCGCTCTTGATGGCAAGATCGACTTCGATTCCAGTGGCCTGTTCCGACACCCGGAGATCGCCGCCCTGCGGGACCTCGACGAAGAGGACGAAAAGGAGAGAAAAGCCGCCGACCACGGCCTCGCCTACATCCGCCTCGACGGCAACATCGGCTGCATGGTCAACGGCGCCGGCCTGGCCATGGCGACCATGGATCTCATCAAGATCTGCGGCGGAGAGCCCGCCAACTTCCTCGATGTCGGAGGCGGCGCGACCAAGGAGAAGGTGACGGAGGCGTTCAAGATCCTCCTGTCCGATCCGAAGGTGAAGGCGGTGCTCGTCAACATCTTCGGCGGCATCATGAAGTGCGACGTGATCGCCGAGGGGGTCATTGCCGCGGTCAAGGATGTCGGTATCTCGGTTCCGCTGGTGGTGCGGCTCGAGGGAACCAACGTGGAAAAGGGGCGCTCGCTCCTGCAGGAGTCGAAGCTCGCCATCAAGACGGCTCCCGACATGGTCACGGCTGCGAAGCTCGCGGTCGAGGCGGCGAGTGGAGCGTGAGCTCCCTCGACTCGCCAGGAGAATCTCGTTCATGAGCATCTACGTCGACAAGAAGACCCGGCTCCTCGTGCAGGGGATCACCGGAGAGTCCGGCAAGTTTCATACCTCCCAGATGCTGGAGTACGGCACCACCGTGGTGGCCGGCGTCACGCCGGGGAAGGGTGGAACCGAGACCCTGGGAGTTCCGGTATTCGACACGGTCAAGGATGCCGTGGAGAAGACGGGGGCCAACGCCAGCGTCGTGTACGTTCCCGCGGCCTTTGCCGCCGATGCGATCCTCGAGGGGATCGAGGCCGAGCTGCCGCTCGTGGTTTGCATCACGGAGGGAATCCCGGCGCTCGACCTGGTGCCGGTGAAGTCCCGGCTCTCGAGATCCTCGACGAGGCTCGTGGGGCCCAATTGCCCCGGAGTGATCACTCCCGGGGAGTGCAAGATCGGCATCATGCCCGGATACATCCACAAGCCCGGAGCCATTGGCGTGCTGTCGAGGAGCGGGACTCTCACCTACGAGGCGGTCTGGCAGCTCTCCGAGCTCGGGATGGGGCAGTCGACCTGTGTCGGCATTGGCGGGGATCCCATCATCGGCACCAACTTCCTCGACGTGCTCGAGGCCTTCAATGCCGACCCGAAGACCCACGGGGTGGTGATGATCGGCGAGATCGGTGGCCATGCCGAGGAAGACGCCGCCGACTACATACGCCGGGAGATGAAGAAGCCGGTGGTGGGGTTCATCGCCGGTAGCACCGCGCCACCAGGGAAGCGGATGGGCCACGCCGGGGCCATCATCTCGGGGGGCAAGGGAACCGCCCAGGGCAAGATCGAGGCTCTCCTGGCCGCCGGCGTTGCGGTCGCCGAGAATCCGTCGGTTCTGGGCAGGACGATGCAAGAGGCGCTGGCGAAGACGAGCTGAGGGGGCGAGGGGACGTCATCCCTCCAGTGGTGCGTCCATCCCCCTCCGTCACCGTCCGCGAACCCGTGACCGAATCCGCGACCGTGTTCCGTCCGCCCTCACTCCTTCACGATCTTGCCCCACTTCTCGAACTCCTTGTCCAGCTCCGCGGTCGGTCCCACGAGCACGATCACCCGATGCTCGGGGGTGAGCACCTTCCTCGCGATCTCGACGATCTTCTCCTTTCCCGTGGCGAGGAGCGTGGCATGCGCCTCCTCGAGCAGAGCCGCCGGCAATCCGAGCTCCTCGATGTCGGCCACGAGGTCGGCCAGGTCGTCCCCGGTCTCGGTGAGGGCCAGGAGCTCGGTCTCGTAGATGCTGCGCGCGCGATCGACTTCCTCCCGGGAGGGGGCCTCGGTGGTGAGCCGATCGACCTCGGCGAGGATTCCCTCGACGAGCCTGGCAGCGGTGCCGGGACGGGTGGCGCCACGGATCTGGACCTCGCCTCCGTGGGTCCGGTAGGAGCAGGAGCTCGAGAGGTCATAGGAGAGCCCTTGCTCGGAGCGCAACGCATGGAAGAGGCGTGAGGAGCTGGTGCCCCCCAGAATCAGGCTCGCCATGCGCAGCGGGATGCGTTCGGGATCGAGGCGTGAGAGACCGGCATACCCCACCACGACGTCGATCTGGGTGAGATCCGGGCGATCCACGAGGACCACCATCGGTCCGGGCCGGGGAGGGGAGTGCCGGAGCTCCGGGGCCGGGCTGCTGGATCTCCAGCCCTGGAACGACGCGTTGACCAGGCCCAGGGCGGATTTCGAGTACTCGAAGGGGGTTTCATGCTCCCGGAGGGGGCCGGCCACCACCAGGAACGCCCGGCTCGGATCGAGGAGCGACCGGGTGTGTGCGGCCACCCTGTCGCGCGTCAGGGCATCGAGGCTCGCCTCGCTCCCCAGCACCGGCCGGCCGTATCCTGTCCCTCCGTACAGAACCGAGCGGAAGCGCCGGATGGCCACCGCGTCGGGTTCTTCCTGGACGGCGCGCAGCTCGGCCTTCATCTGGGTGCGAACGCTCTCCAGCTCGACCTCGGGAAACTCGCTGTCTCGTACCAGCTCCGACAGGAGCTCGAGCCCGGCTCTCAGGTCATTCCAGAGGAGGTCGATCGAAATCTCGACATGCTCGTGGTTGGAGTTGGCCTCGATCGATGCGCCCATCCGCTCCGCCGCGAGGGCGATGGCCGAGGCGTCCTTCGAGCTCGTGCCCCGGGCGAGGAGACGCGCCCCCAGCTCGGTGAGACCTTCTTGACCCTCCGGATCCGAGAGCGAGCCCTGGCGAATCCGGAGGATGACCGTGACGAGAGGCGCGTCCTCCTTGGTGACGAGGAGCGCCTTGAGCTCGTTGCTCATGAAGACCTCGGTGGTCCGGGGCAGGCTCCACTTCGGATCTCCGGAGGCGAGTCCTCGCCACGAGCAGAAGCTCGCGGCCAGGGTGGCGAACAGAACGGAGGAGAGCCTTCGATCCATCATTTCTCTTTTGCCTCGAGAGTGACGCAGACGGTCGAGTCACGGCGGGCCAGCCTTCGGGCCAGGTCCCGGACCTCGTCCGGGGTGACGTCGAGAAACCCTTCGCGGGTGGCGCACCCGCGATCGAGATCATCGTGAAGGAGAGCGATGCTTCCGATGAGGTCGCCACGCCCGAATGCGGTACGCAGGGAGCGCACGGTGTCAATGGTGAGCTGGACCCTCGCTCTCTCCAGCTCGTCCGGTTCGAGGGGTTCCTCGGCGAGCCGGCCGATCTCCTGCAGGATCCGATCCCGAAGGTGCAGAGGTGAGGATCTTCCCACGGCGCGGGACTCGATGAGCAACTCGCTCCCGAGATCCTGCTCTTGCACCGACACGGAGACGTCGTAGGCCACCCTCTCCTCCCTCACCAGCCGCCGCACGAGGCGCGAGCTGTCGCCCCAGGACAGGAGGGTGGCGAGGAGCTCGGCAGTGGCCAGTGCGCGGGACGACTCCAGGCGGTCGGCGGGGGGAAGGGGGTGGAGCAGGGACACCGCCGAAAGCTCGGCCTCGAGCTCGAGGTGGACATCGGTCACCCCGGGGATGCTCGGTGCCGCCGTGAAACGGGGAGCCGGGGGCGACGGGGGCAGCTTGCCGAGGCTGTCACGAACAAGCTCCTCGACCATGGCGGGAGCGAGGGGGCCGGCCACCACCACGATCATGCGTGTCGGGCAGTGCATTCCCTCGAGGTACGACTGGCAGTCCGCGGTCGAGAGGCTTCGGATGTCATCGGCCACGCCGAGAACGGGAATCCCGTAGGGATGATCCGGGAACCCGAGCTGCGTCAGTGTCTCGAACAGCCGGCCCTGGGGAGAGTTGTCCACCGACTGGAGCCTCTCCTCCAGGATCACCTCGAGCTCGGCCCTCAGATCGTCGGGTACGAGGGCCGGTCGTTCGAAGCGGACCCGCTCCAGTTCGAGCAGCCGTCCGAGGACTCCCTCTCGGCAGTCGGTGGCATAGACGGTGGCGTCGGGCATGGTCCAGGCGTTGGCCATGGCTCCCAGGTTCTCCGCCTCGAGGTCGAAGTCGATCTCAGGGTGACGGAACATCATGTGTTCGACGCAGTGGGCCAGCCCCGACTTCCCGGGGGGATTGTCGCGGCTTCCCGCGGCAACGTGGATCTGCAGGCTGACGAGGGGGCTCCCCTCCGTGGTCACGGTGAGGATCCGGAGGCCATTGGGCAGCCGGCTCGGGGTCACCCGGGTCCTCGTGCCATAGCCGGTCGCCAGTCGGGGGAGCAGCTCGGCGAGGGACCGGGCCGGGTCCGAGGATCCATTGCTTTTCGGGTGCATCGCCCAAAGATAGCACCGTGGTGACGGGGCCTGTTGGCGTCCGGGTCCTCTCCGGGAGAGGGGGGCCCGGGGAGGACCCGGAGCGGGGGTTGACACCCTGGTTACAATCCATTGCACGGCAGCAGCTTGCTTCGACAACCGGACTCCCGGGAGGGGGTTCCCGAGGAAGGGCCATGGACGAATCACTCCCGACCGTCACTCCCGAGACCGGGTTCTCGGTGTGCGCCGAGATGGAACAGGAAAACGGCAACGACTACGTGGCCAAGATCTTCGAGAGGATCGAGCAGGAGAATCCCTGCGTGGCCCAGTTCATCAGCCGGCTCGCCATGCAGCACGGGGACCCGGTAGCGGTCTCGACCTCCGCCCTTCTCGTCTACCGCCTGCTCGAGTCCCAGCTCGAATCGGACGCGCTCAAGGGGGCCTTCAAGCTGGGCTAGGAGCTGCGCCTCAGGCGGAGAGGCCCGACCTCTCCAGGGCCGCCGTGACCGCGTTGCGGAGGAGCATGGCCCGCGTCACCGGGCCCACGCCTCCTGGCACCGGAGTGATCCATCCCGCCACGTCCAGGGCATCGGAGTAGACCACGTCTCCCCGCACCTCGCTCCGGATCTCCCCGTTTTCCCCTCGAACCTCCACGCGCGAATAGCCGATATCGATGACGGCGGCTCCCGGCTTGATCATGTCGGCCGAGATGAGGTGGGGCCGCCCGGTGGCGACCACCAGGATATCGGCCCGACGCGTGTGATGGGCCAGGTGACGGGTCTCCACGTGACACACGGTGGTGGTGGCGAAACGATCCAGGAGCAGGAGAGCCGAGGGTTTGCCCACGATGTCGCTCATGCCGACCACCACGCATTCCGCCCCCCGGAGCTCGATCCCGGTCTTCTCGAGGAGCTTGAGGGTCGCGAGCGCGGTGCAGGGCCCCACTCTCGATTCTCCCAGCAGGAGCCGACCGAGGCAGGTGGGAGTGATGGCTTCCACGTCCTTGAGGGGCGGAATCCGGCTCTGGAGGGTGCGGCCGTCGAGATGAGGGGGAAGAGGGAACTGCAGCATGACGCCCGTGATCCTCGGATCGGCTCCCGTCTCGTCGAAGCACCGCATCACCTCTCGCTCGGTGGCCTCGGAAGAGAGGGTGCGGAGCTCGACCTCGATTCCCACCGCCTCGCAGTTCTTACGGATGCCCCGGGTGTAGGCCTCGGTGGCGGGGGTGCCGCCGATCTGGACGATCGCGATGCGCGGCGTGTGGCCGGCCGCGACGAGTCGGGCGAGGGGCTCGCGGAGCTCCTCCAGTACCTCGCTTGCCACCAACGGTCCATCCAGGATCTGAGCACTCATCGTCTTCGGCACCAGGGAAGCTCCTTGGACAGGTCGGAAGGGGACATCGTCCCCATGGTAGATGGCCCCGGGGAGGATGCAAGCGGCCAGGAGTCCGCGTCAGGAGGCCGAGCCTTGCGTTGAGGCCCGGCGCCGGGGTGTTAACCTCTTTTTTGGAAGGCTCGAGGCGGGCAACCCGACCGTCACGGGAAGCGTCGGAGGTCACTCCCGTCGATTCCGGTCCGGGGCCCGCTGCCGCTCGACAATCTTCATCATGTGGAACGAAGACGACCGCGACCACGGCTCCTATGACTCCGAGTTCGAGGGTCGACCCCGGTTTGCATTCGCGAAGCCGACCACCACGAAAGTGGTGAGGGCTCTCCTGATCGCGAACGTGGTCGTCTTCGTCCTCCAGTCGATTCTTCGGGCCGCCTCTCCCGGCTTCTACAACGACTGTCTCTCCGTGTTCGGTCTGAGCTGGGATGGCGCGGTGATGCACCTCTGGGTCTGGCAGTTCGTCACCTACCTCTTCCTCCACCACGTCGACCATCTGTTCCACATCCTCTTCAACCTCCTCACGCTCTGGATGTTCGGGTGCGAGGTGGAGTCCCGCCTCGGGCCACGCCGTTTCCTGGCGCTCTATCTTTGCGGCGGGATCTTTGCCGGGCTCGCGTTTGCCACCTGGCACGCCTTCGGGCAGATGTTCGACGTTGCGGTCGGAGCCTCGGGCGCGGTCATGGCCATCCTGGTCGCGTTTACCCTGCTCGCTCCGAACCGGGTCGTGCTCCTGTTCTTCGTGCTGCCCATGCGCATGAAGACCTTGATGTGGGGCCTCATCGGAGTCGACCTCTGCATGTTGATGCTCGTCGAGGATGGCGGCATTGCCAACACCGCCCACCTGGGAGGGGCGCTCTTCGGGTACCTGTGGTTCCGCCTGGGGCCAGGCGTGGGACGGGTCCTGGCCGGAGTGGAGGCGGGACGCCAGCAAAAAGACCGCCTCAAGGAGGCCGAGGTCAAGGAGGAAGTGGATCGGCTCCTGGTGAAGATCAAGGAGCAGGGCATGACCTCGCTCACCTCGAAGGAACGCCGGTTCCTGCAGAATGCGTCGCGACGATTCTTCGATGCCGGGTAGCCGGGCGCGAGACCGACGGGCTCATCGAACCCGGATGATCGTCCGCGGGGCCCTGGGGGGAGGGGTGATTCTCGGCCTGCTGACCGTGGTGGTCCTGCTGCGATCCCTGCTGCCTCCCCTGGCCGACCGCCTCCACGCCATCCGGGTCGGCGGTGACGTGACCCTTCTCGAGGCGGACTTCGGCAAGATCTTCTCCCGCGTCCCTCTCGTGGTGGCGCAGAGGCTGGAGGAGGAGCTGTCCCGCTTCCTGTCCTCCTTCCTGCGGACGGCCGCCCAGGACTTCGACCTCTCCCGGGTGGAGGTCGGTGAGCTCGGTCTCACCATCGACCTCTGGGAAAGCCAGGAAGAGCTGGCCAGGTACTACCAATCGATCCACCGGGACGACTTCTCCAATAACGGTGGCTACTACGACCCGTCGTCCCGCACCATCGCCCTCGTGGCCGGCGCCGATTACGACTCCCTGAGGAGGGCCGTCTTCCACGAGGCGACCCATCTCATCTTCGACCTCTTTGCCAGTGGTCGCGGTGGCCGGTTTCCGCGCTGGTTGGGCGAGGGGCTTGCCGTCTATTTCGAGGGAGCGGTGGTCGAGGGGGGGGAGGTTCGGGTCGGGGGACGGGAGGCCTTGACCCCGGAGCTGGTGGCCCTGGCCCGGCTGGCTCGCCTCGGCCTCGGCTTCGGTGAGGGGCCCGGTCCGGAGCTTCCCGATCTCGACGACCTCCTCGCCTCCGAGCCCCAAAATTTCCGCTCCGAGACCAATGTCCTCTACTACGCCCAGTCCGCCTTCCTGGTCCACTTTCTCCTGGAGGAGGCGGGACCCGACGTGCGACAGGCCTTCCTCGACCTCTGCCGTCGTCCGGAGGTCCGTACCCGCACCACGAGGTCTCTGGCCCGGGCACTTCATCTCGCCCCGGAGGAGCTGGAGGGCTCGTTCTCGGCGTTTCTCGGCAATCTCCTGCGATGATCCTCACCGAAGAGGGGCTCCCCACCGCCGTCCGCCTTGACACCCTCTTTCGCTCGCAAGTACCATGATTGTCGAGGTCTTCCCGTCATTTTCCGCAGGCGACACATTTGATCCCGGAGTAGCCATCCCATGATCGCGCACACATCCCAGATCACGTGTCGGTGCCTTGTCGCCGTCCTCCTCGCGATCCTCGTGCTCACGGCCCCGGCCACGGCCCAGAAGCCCCTCGTCGACGATATCAAGGATGCCGTGGAGAGGAAGGACGATCGGGCCATCAAGCAGCTTCTCACCTCTCGCCCGGACGAGGTCCTGGGAGCCTTTTTCTCCGCGGTGGAGGCCCATCTCGAGGCTGCTCTCAAGGCTGAGACCGAGCGCGCCGAGGTGTTCGCGGAGGTGATGACGAAGGTGGCCAATGCCTACTACGTCACTCACAAGGACTCCAACTTCGAGAGGTATGTCCAGTTCATTCGCAACCTCCGCACCGTGAACAGGCAGTCCTGGATCGACGGCTGGAACGGCTACCGCGAGTATCGTGAGGCCGCGGCGTCAGCCTGGGAGGCCAAGGATGAGGCCGCGTTTGCGGCCGCCATCGAGGTGGGACGTAAGGTCTGTCCCCACTTCGAAAGGATCAACGACTACTTCCTTCTCGGCTATATCTATCAGGATCTCGGGCGCCTCGCCACCCAGAACAGGGCCACCGAGGAGGCCAAGAGCAACTACGATCAGGCCAAGACCTACTTCGAGGCCTTCGGAGCCAAGGACAAGGTCATGGAGACCCAGGGCCTGCTCGACCAGCTCGCCCAGGGCGAGCTCCAGACCGCGGCCGACATCGAGCGCGAGAGACGTGATGCCGAGGCGAGAGCCGCAGCCGAGGCCGAGCTCGCTCCCCTGTGGAAGGAGACCCCTCTCACCTATCGATCGTCGGAGAAGTTCGACTACGTCACGCCGGGCCCTCTTTCCACCGAGGAGTACGTGAACTGGGCCGGCGCCCGGGTGGAATCCGGAAAGTTCGGCCCCTTCTACGACGCGTTCAGCTTCGAGGTGGCGACGTTCATGGGGTACTACTCATCCGACGACGGGATCGGAATCCGGCCCCGCGCGACCTCGCCGCTGGTCCGCTACCAGATCATGAACGAGGACAAGAAGATGTACCTGGATCTCAACGACGATGGAGAGATCCAGAAGGATGAGCGCATCGAGGTCACGGGAAGACCCACGTTTCACGAGTTCCAGCTCCAGACCGCGGACGAGAAGCCCTTCCGCTATGCCGTGATGATGTGCGAGCTCAAGGAGGAGAAGTTCTTCGGCTTCAATACTCGTTATGGCGAGGGCAGCCTCCGCTGGCAGCGCGCGTGCTGGATGCAAGGAGAGGCCTTCGACGGACGTCCGGTGGTGCTCATCGACGACGATAGCAACGGCACCTACAACGACTATGGTGCCGATGCCATCGTGGTGGGCAAGGGCAAGCGGGCGGATTTCCTGAGCGAGATCGTCCGGGTCGAAGGCGAGCTGTACCGGGTTCAGGTCGATGACGTGCTGGGAGCCACGATCCGCACCATGCCCTTCTCGGGCCCCACGGGAATGGTAGAGGTGCACTACAAGGGGCCGATTCTTCCCGAGAGCCTGTACATTCGCGGCGCCGGCGGCGACCTGAAGCGGGTCGTGCTTCCCTTGCTCCAGAAGACGGCGGTCAAGGTTCCGGTGGGGAAGTGGGTCTTTTACTACGGGAGCCTCCGCGACGGCAAGGGACGCAACGCGAGCCTGGCCGAGATCCGCAAGGGGAAGTCCGAGGCCTTCGAGGTGAACGAGAACGCAACCACCGTGGTGGAGCTGGGTGCGCCCTTCACCTTCGACTACGAGGTCAAGGCAGATGGCAACAACTCCGTGCTGCGCGGTCGCGACCTGCGCGTTTTCGGATCCCGTGGGGAGCTGTACACTCGCTTCTATCCGGAGGTGCCACGAGGCGACGTGATCGTGATGGTGGGCAAGGGCGGAGTGGTGACCAAGGAGAAGCTCAAGCCCATCGATCAGGGCATCTTCAACACCAGCTCGGATCAGGCCTGGTTTCCCCGGGACGTGAGCTGGCAGAGTCCCGGTAAGGACCTCGAGTACCGCTGCCGGATCCGGGCCAAGCATGGCCTGCTCGGAAACATCGTGGCCGACGTGAAGTGATCCCGGAGGCCGTTCGAGTTCGACCCGTCCGAACCTGACCTACTTTGCGGTTGTCGCCAGGAGATCACTCGTCCCATGCTCGACATCAAGTTCATCCGGGAGAACCTCGACCTCGTCAAGGCGGGGGCCCGACGCAAGCTCGTCGATGTCGACGTGGACCACCTCGTCTCCCTGGATGACCGGCGCAAGACGCTCCGCACCGAGTGGGAGCAGCTGCGCGCCCAGCAGAAAGTCGAGTCCAAGGGCGTGCCCTCGCTCCAGGGAGAAGAGAAGCAGGCCCTCCTCCAGAAGCTCAACGGAATGTCCGAACGGCTCTCGGAGCTGGAGCCGGAGGTCAAGCAGATCGAGGCCGATCTGCACGAGGGTCTCCTCAGGGTGCCCAATGTGCCTTCCGCGGAGGCCCCCGACGGAAGGGACGACAGTGAGAACGTCGAGCTCCGGACGGTGGGAGAGATCCCCCGGTTCGACTTCCCGGTGCGTGATCACGTCGAGCTGAGCGAGATGCTGGACGTCGTCGACTTCTCGCGCGCAGCCAGGGTCTCCGGAAGCAGGATGTACTACCTCAAGAACGAGGGCGTGCTTCTCGAGCTCGCGCTCATGCAGCTGGCGCTGGATCTCATCGTCAAGAAGGGATTCGAGCCGTACCTGCCGCCCTATCTCGTCAAGCGTGACGCCATGGTCGGCACCGCCTACTTCCCCGGAGGGGAGGAGCAAGCCTACTGCCTGGAGAAAGACGAGCTCTATCTGATCGGCACCTCCGAGGTCCCCATCACTTCCCTCCACGCCGGCGAGATCCTGAGTCATCGGGATCTCCCGTTGCGGTACGCCGGGTTCTCGGCCTGCTTCCGGCGGGAGGCGGGGACCTATGGCAAGGACACGCGCGGGTTGTACCGGATGCACCAGTTCCACAAGGTCGAGCAGGTGGTGGTGTGTGAGGCCGACCCCGAGGTGTCCGCCCGGGAGCACGCGAGCATCCTGTCCAATGCCGAGGAGCTCCTGCAGATGCTCGAGCTTCCCTACCGGGTCGTGGATGTATGCACCGGCGAGCTGGGGCTGGGGCAGGTGCGCAAGTACGACATCGAGGTGTGGATGCCATCCCGCGGTGCCTATGGAGAGACTCATTCGGCCTCGGCCTTCCATGACTACCAGTCGCGTCGGCTCTCTCTGCGGTACCGGAGCAAGGACGGCGAGGTGACCTTTGCCCACACTCTCAACAACACCGTGGTGGCTTCGCCTCGGATCCTGATTCCCCTCCTCGAGCTGAACCAGTGCGAGGACGGAAGCGTGAGAATCCCCGGGGCGCTGCGGCCGTTCATGGGGGGGCGGGAGTGGATTCCGCCCCGGCGCAAGCCTGTGGAGAGCGCCAGGTCCTGACGGTGGGGCACCCGCCGTGAGACGCTCCCTGATCAGCGGTCCCGGCCGCCGTCGCGGCCACCACCGCCCCGTCGTGGTCCGAAGAGCTCTTCGGCGGCATCTCCACCCTGGCCGCGATTATTCCGGTTGTTTCGCCCACCACGGCCGCGCTGTCGCCGCCCTGCGCCTCCCCCGGCTGCGTCGCCCCCGGCCTGATCGCCTTCCTCGGAGAGCGATTGCCTCATGGAAGCGAGGAGGGGGCTCAGCTCGGTTGTCTTCATGTTGGAGCCGAGCGGAAGATTGATGATCTGCTCGAAGAGCCGGTACTCTCCCTCGGGGTCGTCACTGGTGGCGAGCTCGAGCTGCAGACGCAGCGCCTTGGGCAGGCGTCCTTCGGAGCCCGCCGACCAGCTCGATTCGCCCTCGACGTCCTCCTCCATGTCGGTGCCGCCTCCGTAGTACTCCACGTTGAAGCGGATCACCCGGTCGTGGACCTTGCGATAGCGACCGCCACGCTCGACCACTCCATCGATGAAGAACTGCTCTCTCCGGAAGAGCTCGAGGAAGGCCGGCTCCGAAGGGTTCTGGCGCAGGACGTAGCTCACCTCGCTGAGGTCGCTGGAGGTGGAGACCTGCATATCATCGGGGGAACGTGAGTTGCGCGTGGTGAAGAGGTGGAGGGAGTCGGCATCCTGGCTCATGCCGATGGACTTGTCCTCTCCATGGAAGGAGAGCCCACCCTTGATGTCGTACAGGTAGGCGCCTCGCACGTCGGTGGCGATCTGGGCCAGAATGGCAGGACCGCTGACGAGCCCCTCGATCTGCTGCTCCATCCGGCGCTTGACCCGCACCGTGGAGGTCACGAATCCATAGACGGCGACCATCATGGCCCCGAGGATGAGAATGGCCACGAGCAGCTCCACCAGGGAGAAACCCGCCGCGAAAGGAGATCGGCGTGCCGCTGGAGATTTACCCATCACCGAAGATCTCCTCGAGGGCTCGACCTGGAGCGTTGTCTCCGCGTCGGTCTCGCCCCTGACCGGCCTGTCCTGGCTGGCCTGGCTGGCCTGGTTGTCCCTGCCCCTCGTTCCCGGATTCGTTGCTTTCGGGGACGTCAATCCCCTCGAACACTTCATCGGTGATGAAGGGAGCAAGGGTCTCCAGCTCCAGCAACTCGTCGCTGTCGCCAACCTGGAAGGAGATCACCACCCGGAGACGCAGGGCCAGGATCTCCTCCCCCTCGTCTGTCGACTCCTCGTCGCCGCCTCCGAAAAGGCCACCTCCACCCCCGCCTTTGCCACCCTTCTTCTTCCCGTCCTTTTCCTCTCCGGGGTTGGCCCGCCGGGAGGTGGGAATCTGACCCTCACGAGTCCGGTCAGGTTTTTCGGTCCGGTCGAAGGCGCTCCCGGTCTCCTCCTCGTCTCGAGCGGAGGATCCGCCGGCGAGGGTCTCCTCCAGCACTCCGACCTCCCACTGGAAGCCGTCGTACTCCGAGGTCTTGAAACTCTCGTAGATTCCACCCTCGAGGGAATAGACGTCGCCCGTCTCACCGTCCTCGTAGTCATGCAGACCGAGGATGAGGTCCTCCATGAGCGCGCTTCCGAGGAGGTGCGCCAGGTGGAGCTTCTTGGCCATGGTGGCCTCTCGCAGGCTGTTGCTCTTGACCACGAGCAGGCTCACCACGCCCAGGGAGAAGAGGGCGAGGGAGACCATGAGCTCCAGCAGGGTGAAGCCACGTGTTCCGGCGACACGACTAGTTGAAGTCAAAGTCATCCTCGGTGACCTGATCGATCTCGCGATAGTAGTCGTAAAAGTTGACCAGCCCGGTCAATCCGTTGATCTCCAGCGAGAAGCGCTCCCCACGCTGGTCGATCAGGTGCAAGACGTAGCCGTAGCGTGGGCCGGCGATGTCGAAGCCGACCCGATAGGTGGATCCGGTCGGTGGATCCTCGATCACGTCACCGTCATCCTCGGTGATGTCTTCGAACCGCACTCCGTGCTCGAGATTGTTCCAGGACAGGAACTGGAGATCGTCGTCGGCCACATCCTGGTCCGGGGTCGCCCACTCGGGGAACTGGAGGAGGCGGTAGCGGTGGAGGTTCATGTCGAATTCGATGGAGTGGTAGATGCCCGAGACGATGGACTGGTCCTGGCCCAGCCGGATGGTCGAGGCGAGCCGTCGTGCGGAGGCCTTCAGCCTCGAGCTCTGGGTGATCCCGTCCAGGTTCACCGCCCCGAAGCCGACGAGCATCCCCACCACCACGATCACCAAGAGGAGCTCGATGAGGGTGAAGCCTCCTCGCCCTCGGTCGAGGTCGGGAGCCAGACGAAACGTTCCCGGCAATGCCATGGTGGTACCCGGTCGGCTAGAAGGGATTCTTCTCCTCGTCGCCGCCAGTGAGGTCCCGGTAGGAGATGTCCTTGGCCAGACCCTCGCCCCCGGGCTCGCTGTCATCGCCCAGGGAGACGACGTCGAATTCCCGACCTCCGAGCTCCTTGAGGATGTACTCGCTCCCCCAGGGGTCGACGAGAGTGTCCTCGAAGAAGGGGCCGCCGTTCTCCTTGCTCTTGAGCTCGGCAAGGCTGTCGGGAAGTCGGTTGTTTTCGAGGACATAGAGGTCCACGGCCTTGGCCAGCTCGCGCACCTTGCTCTCGGCGATTCCGACCCGGGCCTTGTAGAACTGGCGGATCACGGTGACGCCGACTCCACCTCCGATGAGGCCGATGAGCAGGATCACCACCAGCATCTCGACGAGGGTGAGACCGCGCTCGGACGTGCGCCGGGCGGCTCTCTCCCGGGCGATCTTCTCTCGAACAACGTGGGAAATCATGGCGACTCTCCGACTGGGCCGGGTATCCCGGCAGCTTCTGGCTTCCGTGCGTCCCCTTGGACGCGTCGCGCACTCTCCATCTTCCCAAAACCTCCCTGCCGCACTCAGTTGAGGTCACCGATCTCCAGGATTGGCAGGAGGATAGAGAGGACGATGAATCCGACGAGTCCGGCCAGGACGACGATGATGAGGGGCTCGATGAGGGCCGTCATCTTCTGGGTGGCCAGATCGAGCTCCTCGTCGTAGGCCTCCACCACCTTGTCCAGCATGCCTTCCAGGTTGCCCGACTGCTCTCCCACCGCGATCATGTATCCCACCATGGGGGGGAACACGCCACTCTGCTTGAGGGGGGTGGAGAGGTCGGCCCCCTGGAGGATCCTCGTTCGCACGTCCTCGAGGGTCTCCGCCAGGACCCGGTTCTTCACGATCTCCCGGACGATGGCCAGCCCCTCCAGCACGGGGACGCCGCTCTTGAGCAGGGTGGAAAAGGTGTTGGCGAAGCGCGACACGCTCGACTTGAGCAGGAGGTCGCCGACCACGGGGATCTTCAGAACGTAGCCGTCGTAGCGTCGTCGAAATTTTGGATTCTGGAGAGCGATGCGGAAGGCCACCATGGCGAAGATGATCCCCAGGAGCAGCGCCCACCACCTCTCGGCGGCGAGGTCGCTCAGGGTGATCAGGATCCGGGTGGGCAGAGGCAGGGCCTTGTCCGCTTCGGTGAGGAGCGCGGTGAGCTTGGGTACCACGAACGTCATGAGGGCCGAGACAACCACGAAGCCCATGACGATCATGATGATGGGATAGAAAAGGGCGGCCGTGACCTTGTTGCGCAGCCGGTTTTGCTTCTGCGCGTAGTCGGCCAGCCGCGCGAGCACCGCATCCAGGTTTCCCGAGGCCTCACCGGCCCGCACCATGTTCACGAAGAGATCGTCGTACCACGCCGGGTGATAGGCGAGGGCGTCGGCCAGCGAGGCTCCCTGGGTGACCTTCTCGCGTACGTCGCGAATCATGCGCGACATCTTCTCGTTCGCTGATTGCTCGATGAGGGCGGTGAGGGCCTGGGTCATGGGGATCCCCGCCCCGAGAAGAGTGGCCATCTGACGGGTGAGGAGCCCCACCTCGTCGCTCTTTCTCTTCTGCAGGAAGGCCGGAAGGCGGAAGGTGGCCGAGGTCTTTCCGCTCTGCTTGATGGGAGAGAGGCCGGTCACGAAGAGGCTCTGCTTGCGCAGCTTCTCCCGGGCGTCGCGGGGGCTGTCCGCGTCGAGGCTCCCGGAGACCGACTGGCCCTTCTTTCCGTACGCCTTGTACTCGTAGACGGGCATGGATCAGAACACGTCCATCTGGGTGACGCGGAGGACCTCGTCGAGCGTCGTCTGGCCCAGGATGACCTTTTGCTTGCCGTCCATGCGAAGGGTCTGCATGCCCCTCTCGACGGCCAGCTTCTTGATGGTGTTGGAACCGGCGCGATCCATGATCTGGCCGCGCACGATGTCGTTGACCTCCAGGATCTCGTAGATGCCGGTTCGACCGATGTATCCCGTGCCCAGGCAATGGTCACAGCCGCGACCGAAGGAGAGCTTGCCCTGGGGAAGGTGGTTGACGGGAAGTCCCACCTCGCGGAGCTTCTTGATATCTCCCTCGGTCGGTCGTCGCGACTCGCGGCAGTGCTCGCAGATGAGGCGCACGAGTCGCTGGGCCATCACGCAGATGACCGAGGAGGAGACCAGGTACGGCTCGATCCCGATGTCGAGCATACGGGTGACGGCGCCGGAAGCGTCGTTGGTATGCAGGGTGGAGAACACCAGGTGGCCGGTCTGGGCGGCCTGGATGGCGATGCGCGCCGTCTCCACGTCGCGAACCTCGCCCACCATCATCACGTCCGGGTCCTGACGGAGGAGCGAGCGCAGACCCGCGGCGAAGGTCAGACCCTTCTTGTTCGAGACCTGGATCTGGCTGATTCCCGCGAGGTGGTACTCGATCGGATCCTCGATGGTGATGATGTTCTTCTCTGCGGAGTTGATCTCGTTGAGACCGGCGTACAGAGTCGTGGTCTTTCCGCTACCCGTGGGGCCGGTCACGAAGAAGATGCCGTTGGGGTAGGAGAAGTAGCGGCGAATGATTTCGAGGTCGGACTCGGTGAAACCGATGTCGTCGAGGTGGTAGAGCTTGGTGGTCTTGTCGAGAAGGCGGAGGACGACCCGCTCGCCCTGGTCGGTGGGAACGCTGGAGATGCGCAGGTCCACCTCGGCATTGCCGATGCGGATGGAGGCCCGGCCGTCCTGGGGGAGACGCCGCTCGGCGATGTCCATCCTCCCCATGACCTTGATGCGGGTGATGATGGCCTCCTGGACCTTCTTGGGAGGCGCCTCCATGTCATAGAGGACACCGTCGATACGATAGCGGATCTGAACCCGGTCCTCGTAGGGCTGGAGGTGGATGTCGCTGGCGCGCATCTTGAGGGCCTGGAAGAGGATCATGTTGATCAGCTTGATGATGGGGGCCTTGTTGGCCATGTCGAGGAGGTCTTCCGACTCCTCGATCTCCTTGCTGATCCCGACGATGTCCGCGTCCTCGAGGTCGCCCAGGGCCTCGTCCACCACGTCGGCCTTGGCCTTGTAGGCGCGACCGATGAGGCCGGCGATCTCGGTGCGTGGGGAAAGTACGGGCTCGACCTCCACCGAGAGGAGGCCGGCCAGGTCGTCCATGGGATTGACGTCGAAGGGCTGGCAGGTGGCCACGCGGAGGATCCCGTTGTCCCGGGACAGGGCCACCAGGTTGTGGTTCCGTGCGAACTGGACCGGAATTCCCTGCACGAACTCGGGGGGCACCCGGTAGCTGTCGAGGGAGTCCACGAACGGGATGCGAAGGGCCGTGGAAAGAGCCTTGAGCAGGGCCGGTTCCTCGACGTAACCCTTCTTGAGCAGGATTCTGTCCAGGCTCTGACCGGTGTCCGCTTCGAGCTTCTCGCACTCTGCGAGCTGCTCGGCGGTCACCACTTTTTCATCGAGGAGTGTCTTGGCGATGGCCTGCCACATGGCGCTTCCTCCGGGCCGGGAATCAGGGCTCCCGTTCCCGTAGTCTACTTAGAGCGATCGGCAACGGTTCCCCGGGCGGGCACGGACGGTGCCGCGGACGACTCCTCGGTGGCCGGCGGCGCCGATTCCTTCGGGGCCGCCGGAGTGGGCTCGTCCTCGTCCGACGGGCTCCGGTAGTACGGCATCTCGGGGAGCTGGTCCATGAGGGAGTCGATCTGGGCATCCCTCCGGCTACCCACCGGAACCGGTTCCGGCCGCTCCTTTCCGTACTCCGTGTCGATGAGCACGATGCGGTCGCCGATGAGCCTCTCCACCTCGGTCTCCTTGACGCGGGTCACGTCGAGGAGATCCCCGAACCCGGCCTCGCCGAGGATCTGGGGAGTGATGAAGAGATAGAGCGTCGTCTCCTGCTTGGTGGTCGAGCGCCGCCGGAAGAGGGCGCCGAGGATGGGAATGTCCCCCAGCACCGGGACCTTGGTCACGGTCTTGGCATCGTTGGTCTGCCTGAGGCCACCGATGACCACGGTGGATCGGTTCGGAACCGTGATCACGGCACTCAGGGCGCGGGTCGAGCGGGGAGGAGGAAGTCCGACCTGCGGCGGCTCGCCGTTGAAGGAGTCCACCGTGAGCTCGACCGAGAGGCGAAGGTATTCGTCCTCCGAGATGTGGGGGGAGATGCCGAGCGTGATGAGGGCCTCGGCATAGCCTCCCAGCGACTGCTGCGAGTTTCCGCCCCCGGACAGGGTCGAGGTCGAGAACGGAACCTCCTGGCCGACGGAAATCTCCGCGTACTGGTTGTCGTTGGTGAGGATCGAGGGCAGCGACAGGAGGTTGTTGTTTCCCTGACGGGCCGAGGCCTGCACGAGGATCGGGACCGCGAAGTCGTTGTTGGTGAAGATGCCGCCGATGCCGCCTCCGAGAGACGAAATGGAGCCGGGGTCGATCTGGATCTGCCCGTTGGTGATCGAGAACTGCCGCCCCCCGAGGGTGGTCACTCCGAAGAGGCGTGAGTCATTAGCGCCTCCGTTTTCGACGCCACCGAGCTCGACGCCGAAGACGGAGCTGAAGTCCTCGGTCAGCTCGACGATCGCCGCCTGGATGAGCACCTGGGGTAGACGCACATCGAGGGACTCGATGATGCGCTTGACGCTCTCGTACTGGGTCCTCGAGGCGTGGATGAGCAGCGAGTTCGTGTGGCCGTCGGCCACGATCTGGACCTCCTGGTCGTCGATGCCCCCCGGTCCCGCCAGCACCTGGGCCTGACCACCCTGGACCTGACCTCGTCCCCCGGCCCGGCGCCCTCGCGACTGTCCGGACACACCCGACAGGAGGTCGGAGATCACCTCCTGGATGTCGGAGGCGAGGGCATGCTTCAGGCGGTAGATGTGGATCTTGCTCTGCTCGCGCTCGACCTCCTGATCGAGCTTCACGATGAGGTCGGTGATCTTGTCCATGTCCTCCTTGACCGCATAGATGATCAGGGAGTTGGAGCGCGGCTCGGTGATGATCTTGGGATCGGGCTTGCTGAGGGCCGCCGGCTCGCCTCCAGCGGCCGCCGCAGTCCGACGAGCACCGCCTCCGCCGCCTCCGAAGGGAGACTCGGATCCGGCGTTCAGCAACTCGACGAGGATGGGCTCGATGTCCTCGGCCACGAGGTGTTCGAGGGTCACCTTCTGGAAGAGGAGCTCTCGCTCGGACTGTTCCTGGTCCATCTGCCCCAGCATCTTCGAGATGGCCCATACCACGGGGCCGAACTCCGTGACGATGAGCGCATTGACGGACTGCACGGCGTTGATCGACCCGTACTGCTGGTTCACGAGGTTGGCCATCTCCGAGCGGGCGCGGCTGATGTCCATGTAGCGGAGGGCGATCACCGTCCGGATGAGGTCGGTCTTGTTGCGGTACTCATCCAGCCGGTCGGCGTTCACGAACTCGGCCACCGGCACCAGTGCCGCGCGCGCCGATCCGGACCGGAGGTTCTGGACCAGGTAGAGCGGAGCGCTGGCGGGGCCGATGGGGATGAGAACGAGATCGTGAGCCTTGAGGATCGCCTTGTAGGTCTCGAAGATATCTTCCTGCGGCACCTCGTAGCGCTTGACGTTGGTCAGGGCGAGCTTCTTGCTCCGGATCTGGTTCTCGATCTCCTGGGTGATCACGAGGGTGGCCCCGGTGTCCTTGGAGATCGCGGACAGGAACTTCCGGAGCTCCACCTCCTCGGCCGTGAAGAGGCCGGAGAGCGCCGAGGGGGCAGGATCCTCGGCTTGCGCGCGGGCCGGGTGACCGAAGAAAACGATCGGGCAACCGAGCAGGATAAGGCTGCCCAGAGCGAGGCCAGCAATCTTCGGAGCGGGACGGGACGACGGATTCATGGGTGGTGCACCCCCTTCGGCATGGTTCGAAAGACGGGGAGTGCCCGGTTCCGAGCTCCGGGTCCGACTCGTTCCCCGCCCACAAGCTATCGGCAAGCCCGGCCGGAGACTTCCGCGAGAATACGCCAGGAAGGGGCGGGTTGGCGGGTCCGTCGGTCGCCGAGAAGGACTCGTCCCGGCATCTCCCGGCAGGGGGGAAGGCTGGAGAGCCGGGCCCGGATCGGTTGCGGCCATCCGCAACTCGTTTGAAAGTAGAGTCTTGCGATCCATGTCGGCTCCTGCGAGCTTGGAAGAGAGCAGGGATGTGAAACAAGCCCCCGCAACCGCTGGAGGCACCCTGTCGAACGTTGGACGGTGACCCCGGCCAGGTTCTTCCCTTCCCGTGGGGAGATTCTCGACCAGAAGAGAATGAGTCCGGGCCGCTTGACCGTGGAAGACGATCCTTCTATCACGAAATCCCATGAGACCGGAGCTTTTCAGCATCCCGCTGCCGTTTCACCAGACCCTACCCGTCTACGCGTACGGGTTCATGGTCATGCTCGGCTTCGTGGTCGGTATCGGGTTGGCCGCCCGTCGGGCACGAACCCTGGGAACGAACCCGGCCCACCTCGTGGACCTCGGGCTCTGGTCCATGGTATGGGGCATCCTGGGGGCTCGAACCCTCTATGTCATCCAGTTCCGGTCCGAGTTCGACTGGTCGATCTTCGCCTTCTTCGGTCAGGGGATGGTGGTCTGGCCCACCCTCTTGCTGGGCGTGGGAGGGGGTTTCCTGGCCTGGTGGCGTCTTGGCGGCACGTCGCACTCCATCGGATCCAAGGGCTTGCGCATCGGGGCGACGTCGGCGGTTCTGGCTCTGATCGGCCACGTCGTGGCCAACCTCGACCGGGTGGATTTCGGCCTCGTCCGCATCGACCGCGGCGGCCTCGTGTTTTACGGAGGGCTCGTCGCTGCCACTGCCGCCGGGATCTTCCTCATCCAGCGCAAGGGCCTGCGCCTGGGCAACGTCGCCGACTGCGTGGCGCCCTCCCTGGCCCTCGGCCTCGCGTTCGGTCGGATCGGCTGCTACCTCAATGGCTGTTGCTGGGGCAGAATCTGCCATGGTCCCCTGGCGGTGACCTTTCCCGCTTCCTACGCGGGCAGCCGTATCATCCCGAACCCCGTGTTCTCGAGCCACCTGGCCAAGGGTCTGGTCGACGCCGATGCCCCCCGGTCCCTGCCCGTTCATCCCACCCAGCTCTACTCCTCGCTGGCCGCGTTCACGATCTTCCTGCTTCTCACCTGGTGGTTCGGTCGGCGCAAGAGGCGGGGCGAGCTCTTTGCCATGTTCGCGGCCCTCTACGGGGTGGCGCGCTTCACCCTGGAGAGCTTTCGGGCCGACAACGCTCCGATCTTCATGGGGATGACCCTGTCGCAGTCCATCAGCGTGGTCATCTTCGCGGCCGGAATCGTCCTTTTGATCTGGCTTCGCAGCGGTCGTTCACCGGCCTTCGTGGGCGTCCAGGGAGAGCCCGCGAAATCGCCGTAAGTGCCCATTTGGAAGAAGTGCGAAAACTCCCTAACTATAAAAAAAAGGAAACTTTAACTTGACAGAGGGGGGGGTACCGATAGACTAGCCAGCCGACTTCCGGTGGCATCGGGAACCAGGGTAGTGGATCCCGTTCCACGTGGCCGTTTTTCCTTCGGGGAGGACGGCCGGATCACGTCTCCGGCGTTGGCCACACCGAGTCCCGGTGGCCCTCGCCAGGGCGCGCTGCTGTTCAGCGCTGGGGACGCGGAGTGCGCCACGCTGTAGGCCTGAGGCGGGTCCGACCGGAGGGTTCGATGCTCGTTGCCTCGAGCTCTTGGTCGGCGAGGGAGGGCCTAGCACCCTTCGATCGCGAAGCGTCCTCGGTGCCTTTGCCACGATCGTGGCGCTTCGTCGATTGGACTGGCCCTTCGAAGTTGAGACGATTGGGAGAGGCTTCGACTAGCAAAGGGGGCAGGAATGGCCACGATTACCAAGCAGCAACTCATCTACCGCATCTCGGAGTCGAGCGGTCAGAAGAAGGTCGTCACCAAGGAGGTGATCCAGTCCTTCATCGATGAGATCATCAGCGAGCTTGGCAAGGGAAACCGTCTCGAGTTCAGGGAGTTCGGGGTGTTCGAGCTGAAGGAGCGCGCTCCCCGCAAGGCACGCAACCCGCAGACCGGCGAGAGCGTGTACGTGCCCGCGAAGCGGGTCGTCCACTTCAAGCCCGGTCGCCTCATGAAGGAGAAGGTCCTCGGCCTGGCCAAGACCGAGACCGCCACGACCACGACCAACACGACCGGGTCCACCTCGACCGGAACGCAGAAGAACCCGTACTGACCCGAGAGGGCTGACGCGACGACGGACTCCCCGAGGGGTGCCGGACGACGGGTTTGCCCGGCGATGATGAAGTCGAAGCGACGTTCGCGATCGAGACCGGTGGCATCCTGCCAGAGCCTCGGACGGAGGGCGGCCACGCCAGGCGTGACCCCTTCTGACCGGGGCTCGTGACGTTTCTGGGGTGACGAGAAGAACGTGACGATCGCGCGGCTTTGCGGGCTCCTCTTCGTCACCGGCGCCGCGGCGCTGGTGCTGGAGGTGGCCTGGATTCGACGGCTCAGCCTCGTCGTGGGAGGGACCACCACCTCGCTGTGCGTGGTGGTCGCCACATTCCTCCTTTGCCTGGCCGCGGGCTCGGCCGTAGCGGCGCCCATTGCCGATCGATCTCGACGACCCCTCCGCCTCTTCGCCCTCCTGGAGATCTCGATCGGGATCTACGCGATCGTCTTTCCCCTCACGTTCGGTCTCATCGACGGGATCGCGGGGCCTCTCGCTCGCTGGGCCTCGCTTCCTCTCGCCGCGGCGATCATCGTCCCGCCCACCCTCCTCATGGGGGCGACCTTCCCACTCGTATGCCGGGGGGGTCTCGAAGGCCACGGAGTGCCGTCCACCACGTTCGGGCTGATCGCCGGGGTCAACACCCTGGGGTCGGCGGTGGGCGCAGCGCTGGGAGGGCTCTTTCTGCTCCCGTGGCTGGGTCTCGACGGGACCATGACAGCGGCGGGCGGGGCCCTCGTGGCGGCGGGGCTCGTGGCCCTGGTCACGCTGCACGATCGCCCGGGCACGATCACCCCGTCCCCGGCTACCGGCACGGCCCCGGCCTCGCCTCGGCTTCTTCACGTCGCCGCTTTCGCCTCGGGATTGGTGCTCCTCGGGGCCCAGACTCCCGCCACCCGTGCCCTGACGTTCTTCCTCGGGGGCCTCGCTCCGACCTATGCGGCCGTGCTCACTGCCTACCTGGCTGGCATCGGCCTCGGCGCCGTCGTCCTGCCGAGATTGGGTATGGCGACCACCCACCCCCTCCTGCTCCTGGGAGTTTGCCACCTTCTGGCCGGGCCGTTGCTCATCTTGCCCCTCCGGGGTCGACTTGCCGATGCCCTCCTCCTCGCCCTCACGGGCACGGTCCCGTTCGCTCCGGCCGTCTTCGGAACCGTGCTGATCCTGACGCTCGCGGCTCCCCTCCTGCTCGGGGTTGCCCTCCCTCTTTTTTCCGCAGCGGGGCTTGGCCAGGACTTTCTCGTGGGGCGCAGCTCGGGGCGGGTCTACGCGGCCCATAGTGCCGGTGGGGCTCTCGGTTCCCTCCTCGTGGGGCTCGTTCTTCTCGACCTCGTGGGTACGAAGGGATCCATCCTGATCCTGGCGTCACTGTCGGTCGTCCTGGGGACGATTCTCTGCTGTCGCGGGGACCACGCCCGACGTCCGGTGTTTCCGGCCTCGCTGGCGCTCCTGGTCGCGATGGTGGTCATCGTGCTCGGAGTCGCTCCGTGGCGTCCCCTGGTGATGGACTCCCACGTGTTCCGGGGACGCCTCGGAGAAGCGCGGAGGCTCATCACCTTTCGCGAGGGGCGAGAGGGAGCGGTGACGGTCCTCCGCACTCACGATGGCCAGGGATTCGGCCTCTACACCGATGGATTCGAGGCGGCGGGAACGACCCCCGCCTATCGGTACATGCGCATGCTCGGTCACCTGCCGGCCCTCGTCGCGCCGTCTCCGCGCACCGCGCTCGTGGTGGGGTTCGGCTCGGGAACCACCGCCGGCGCGCTCTCGCTTCACGAGCTGGAGAGGCTGGACATCGCGGAGATCTCGCCCGACGTTCTCGACGTGGCGGGCTACTTCCGCGAGGTCAATCACGACGTCCTGTCCCGGGCCGAGGTCACATGCATGGTGGAGGATGGAAGGAAGGTCCTCCTCCGGACAGGGGACGACTACGATATCGTGACCCTGGAGCCGCTCATGCCCTATACGCCGGGGGCGGTGTACCTTTACACCGAGGACTTCTACCGGATTGCCTCCCGTCGCCTCCGGGAAGGAGGCTTTCTCTGCCAGTGGATCCCCATCCATTCCGTCTCTCACGAGGACTTCCGGATCCTCCTGAAGAGCTTCGCCCTGGTGTTCCCCGAGGCGTCGGTCTGGATCTACGAGCAATCTGCGGTCCTCCTCGGATCCAAGCGACCCTGGCGCATCGATGTCCCCGAGCTGTTCCGCAGGTGCCGAAAGGGCCCCGTCCAGGAGTCGCTGTCCCGGGCCGGACTCAACTCTCCCTACGAGGTCCTCGGCGCGTTCGTCCTCGGGCCCGAAGAAGTGCGGGCCTACGTCAAGGACGCCCCGATCATGACCGATGACTGGACCATCCTCGAGTACCATCCGCTGCCCCGGTTCGCCGTCACGACCTACCTCGCCGACAACATCGGGCAGCTCCTGCAGGGGGGGGCGAGGGACTCTCGAGGCATGCTCGACGTGAGTGCGATCGAGCCCGCTCGCAGGGAGACCGTGGTCCGGGAGGCCTTCCTTTACTCCCAGGTCGCGCGCAAGGTGATGGAGGCCCACCGGGAGAGGTGTCTCTTCGTGCACGCGGCGTCCACCCTTCGCAGCGCGGACGCGGTACGGCACCGGAAACGGGAGATCGAGCTCCTGGAGGCCGCGCTGGCCCTGGTGCCTGACAGCCAGCTGGCGCGCGATCTCCTCCTGCACGCTCGTGGCGAGGGCTCCTAGCCAGCCAGCTTGGCTACGCTAGAGCCGCTTGATGTGATCCCCGCCGTTGTCCTTGGCGAGAGCCTCCAGGAAGTCACCATCGGCCAGCTGGCCGATGGACACGGTATGGATCCGGATCTTCTGGAGCTTGTTCATGCGGAGGATCTCCGCGCGGATGCGGTCGGGATCGATGATGCGACCGTGGGAAGGAGCGCCGTCCGAGAGGAGGAAGATCGTATCCACGCTGCTCCGGTAGTACTTGTCGTAGGCCCCGAACCCGCCGAGACCGAAGGCGGCCTCGAGGGCATCGAAGATGTTGGTGCCTCCCTCGGCCATCAGGCCGTCCAGGAATCGAAGGGCCAGGGTGATGTTGGAGGGATTGGCGGGCACCATCTTGTCCTGCCACTTCCTCACGTTGTGGTTGTACACGATGATGTTGAAGTAGTCCTTCGAGGTCAGGGATCGGATGGCCGCCTTGAGCTCGTTGCGCGCCGACTCCATCTTGGAGCGTCCGGGCGCGTCGCGCTCTCCCACCCGGCCGTCGAGCAGGGTCTGGGACGCTGCCCGGTCGTTCATGCTGTCAGAAATGTCGAGCACGAACACGACCCGGTCCGACGTGGTCTCGATGCCGCTGTAGGAGATGGGGGGGAGCGAAGGATCTCGCCGCATCATGATCGGTGGTAGGGGCGCACGCCTGAGGATCGTCGCCCCTTTGAAGTCGTCCTTGGCCTTCTCCCACCAGTCCCGCCAGACGTCGTATTTGGCCAGGAGTTTCTGCCCGGTCAGGAGCCGGAGCTTGGAGCAGATGTCACCGAGCAGCCGTCCTTCCTCCCGCCCCAGCGCAGCAATGAGAGCCTGGACGCAATCAGGTGTTCCCAGGTCTGCCACGGCATCGACGGCGGCGGCCCGAACCTGCCAGGCCTCGTCCTTCTCCAGGCAGCGGATCAGCGAGGCCTCGGCCTCCCGGGCGCGGAACGAGCCGAGGGCCTCCACGGCCGCGGTGCGGACACGCGCGTCTTCGTCGCGGAGGAGGGGAATCACCTTGGACAGGGCGCTCGTGTAGCCCGCCCGAGCGATCACCTCTGCCGCCGCCCAGCGGACCTTCCAGTGCTCGTGACGAAGGCCCGTGAGGGCGACCTTGTCGAGCACCTGTTCCTCTCCCGTGGCAGCCAGGATCTCGATGATGACGTCCTGGGTGCCCTCGCCGTCGGTGATGATCGTCGCCAGCTCGTCGCGCTTCTTGCGCAAGGAGTCCAGCTCGTCGCGTTCCTCGGGATAGAGAAGGTCCTTGGCCAGGGGCTCGAGACGGCGCAACACGTCGCCGTAGGTGATCCGTTGCGGTTCGAGCCAGTCTTCCAGCCAGGCCATCGCCTTCCAGTAGAGGGCAACGGCTTCCGGGCGATCGTGTCCGCGAAGGGCCTCGATCGAGGCTCGCCTCTGCGCGGCATCGCCGACCTCGCTGAAGGCCAGCTCGTGGGCGCGCAGGACGTCCCGCCAGGGGTTCTGGCCCAGAGCCGGAGTCGACAGGAGCGCCACCGTGACGAGAGTGGCCCGGAAAAGAACGAGGACGGGGCGAGCGGGTCCCGCCCCGTCCTTGCTGGATGATGTGAGGGGCATCAGAGTGACGCCACGTACTCCTTGAAATCCTTCTCGAGCTCGCTGATCTTGAACGTCTTGGCGAAGGTCTTCATGTCGTTGGCGCTCTTCGTCATCTTGGAGAAGTACTCCTTGAGGAGCTTGTTGTACTTCTCGTTGTGAACCATGAAGTAGATGAGGAAGCCGGCCTGGGTGGCGTGGTTCGAGTCCGTGCTGAGGTTGAAGCCACCTTCGTCGTTGTCGGACAGCCCCTCGATGTCGAAGAAATCGTTCAGGGGGATCATGCGGCGTCCGGAGAGCTTTCTCTTGATCTCCTTGAAGGGGGGCTCGAAGTTGGACCACAGCTCGAAATAGGTGGCGATGCCGTTGAGCATCCAGGTGCTGGCCAGGTTGGGCAGCGCCTCGGCGAGAATCTGGTGCGGCACGACGTGGTGGAACCACTGATCGGTCCACAGGTAGTTGTAGTTCTCGTCGAAGTGGTAGAAGGTCACCGCCGGCGCGTCGGGATGGGAGAGCGCGTAGAAGCAACCCATGGCCGAGGACCGGAATCCTTCGTCGCCGTTGGCGTACTGCGAGCCAAAGACGTTGTACTCGTCGAGGTCCTTGAAAATGTACACGGGGAGGGGGTCGCGTAGCTCCGGCTCGAAGCCGAGGAAGGTGGTCATGTTGGCAAAGAGCTTCTCGGCCGCCTGGGACATCTTGGCCGCGAAGTCATAGTCCATATCGGTGCGCAGGACGAAGTGGTCGGACTCGATCTCCCACGCGTCGTCCCACTCGCCGTGGAACTTGTTGGCCGCGGCCTTGTCGACCCACTCGCCCTTGACCTTGAAGAGGCCCTTCTCGATGTTGGCCAGGTCCTCCTTCGAGATCCAGGTTCCGGCATGCTTGACGAGGCCCTTCTTCATCTTCTCCATGTCGGTCTTCGTGACCCACTGGTCCTCGTACTTGACGAGGCCCTTCTGGAGGAAGGGCAGATCTTCCTTCTTCACCCAGTCCCCGCGGTAGGGCACGAAGCCCTGGGCTCGCATCTCCTCGGGCGACGCCTTCTTGGTGGCCTGTGGCTGCTCCTGCAAGGGGAGAGCCCACGCGGAGGAAGACACGATGAAGGAGAGGGAGCAAACAATCAGAGATCGGACCATCATGGAAAAGCCTCCTTGGCCGCCTCGGTGGAGCCTCGAAACGGCCGGCAACCCGCCCCGCCCTGGCCCAGTGGCCTGCGACAGGAACGTGGTGGCGCCGCGGGGCCGATGGCTCCACGAATTCACACGTAATATATTCAGGGGACAGGAAAAGGATACCCGGTACAGGTCTACGACGCTTCCTCGTCCCGGCCAGGTGTCTCGGGTTCCCGTCCGGAGTGTCATACGGAGAGGACGGCCCGGTTGCGAATGCCATTCTTCCGGTTGCGTGATCAGCGGGGCTTGATTCGGTCCCGATTCGGTCGGGTCCTCGCCCTTCTTCTGGTGGGCGGGGTGGCGGGCTGCGCTCCTCCGCCCCGGAGGCCCGACGTGCTCCTGATCACCGTGGATACCCTCCGGGCTGATCGGCTCTCGTGCCTGGGGGCGCCTCCCGGCACGACGCCGGAGATCGATGCCCTGGCCAGAGACGGCGTGGTCTTCGAGACCGCCATCTCCCAGGGGTGCTTCACCGCGCCTGCCATGGCCAGCCTGTCCTCGGGACAGTACCCGCTGACCCATGGCGTGCTCGACTGGGAGTCGTCGGGGGTGCTCGGGGATCGGGGTGGCCTGGCGAGAGCCTTCCGGGACGCCGGCTACCAGACCGTCTTCCTCTCCGGACACGGTGGGCTGGGGGGGATTGCTCCGCTCACGGATGGCTTCGGCACGTTCGTCGACCATGCGGACCTGACGGCGAGCAAGCTCGTCGGGGCGGCCCGGGAGCGGATCGAGTCGGACCGTACGGCTCCCCTCTTTCTCTGGGTCCACTTCTTCGATGTCCATGCTCCGTATGAGCCTCCCCTCGACATCCGACGCCGCCGGATGGGAGACGACGACCTGACGCGACTGGAAGGGCATGCACCTGATACATGGACTCGTCGCGTACTCGAGACGTTTTCCATCAAGGATCAGAAGCGCTTCTTCACGTCGATGTACGACGGGGAGGTCGAGTCTGTGGATGGGGCCGTGGGTGACCTCCTTCGGGCCTTCTCCGGTCGAGCCGGAAAGGGGGGCATCGTGGCCTTCACCGCCGATCACGGCGAGAACCTCGCGGACCATCTCCCGTACTTCGATCACCGGAACGTATTGTTCGACTCGCTCGTCCGGGTGCCTCTCATCGTCTCGGCTCCGGGGCGATTGGCCGGGGCGAGGCGGGTCTCCTCGGTGGTCGAGACCAGGGCCCTGGGAGGGCTCCTGCTGCGTCTCTGCGGCCTCGAGGTCGACCGCCCCGCCCTCGACCCTGCCGCGGCCGATCCGCCATCTGCCTTCTCCGACAGCGGCCTTCAGGAGGTGCCCCACAAGGCCGTGCGCACCGATGTGGCCAAGGTCGTGCTCCGCCTCGCGGATGGCTCTCTTACCGGCTATGACCTGCGGGAGGATCCCGGCGAGGAACGGGGCTTTCCCGCCGAGCTCCGGCCCGATACCCGGGAGCTGGCCCGGGACCTCGTGCAATGGATCGAGGAGACACCCCGGTCTCCCGAAGGCGGGTCGGTGCTGCCAGAGGACGTGAGACGCCGCCTCCGAGAGCTCGGGTACCTCGGGCCGATTCCGCCGGGAGAGGCCGGAGAGGGGCGGTGATCGTCCCTCGCGGGATCTCAGGGTTTTCCCTCGTCACAAAAAATGCAAAAGGTCCTTCCCAGTGGGGTCCGCTTGGCGTAGAATGCGCCGCAATCCTGAGGGGGCCTCGAAGTTGAGGTCCTCTCACGGGATGAAGTACCGCGGTCCGGAGGCTGCGGTGGGGGTATCTGAGACGACCCGGCGAAGCCGCCCCGGGCGGCGCAGGTTGGAGACCCTGTTCCGCCGGTTCGCAGCGAACTCAAGTTCGCCCCCCGGGTGTCGTCGATAGGTCGGGTCGGGCCCCTGCGCCAGGGGTTCGACGCAACCGGGAACAACGGCACAAGGGCACATGGTACTGAAGATCCTCCTGACCGTCTGGGTCCTCAGCTTCCTCATGTTGGCCATTTTCTACTTCGAGTCGGAGCTCTGGCGCCGCAACGAACGCGGCGAGTAGAGCACCGGATCGAAGTGAGGCCTGCCGACCGTCCGTGCGGCGTCGGGTGGGTCCATCGGCCGACGAGGGGAGCCGGGGACACCTCCCAGGCTTTGCCGTCACGCTGGCTCTTCGTCCTCCCGCGGGCTATCATTGGACCGCCACCCGGAGGGACGGACATGAAGGAGACCGGCGAGGACGAACGCCGTCGCTATCCCCGGATCAGCGACGCCACCCGCCTGTCCTGGCGCAAGATCGACCAGACGGAATTCTTTCCCCGAGGCGCCGACGGGATCACCCAGAACATCAGCGGGGGCGGAATCTGCTTCCGCACACCGGCGATGCTCCAGACAGGTGACATGCTTGCCCTCCACCTGGGGCTCTCCGAGTTTCCTGCCCCCATCCTGGCTCTCGGAAAGGTCGTGCGCTCGAGCGCGGTCGAAGAAGGGGAGCATGAGATTGCGGCGGAGTTCTGGTGGATCGGCTGGGACGATGATACCGCCCAGAGGGCCATCGGTGACTACATCCGGACCAAGCTCGGATGAGGGCCCACCGAAAGGCAGGCGCTCCGCCACGACGGAACCTTCCGGGCGCCCGCGCGAGGCGGGTTGGCAGGGTGTGGTCTCGGGGATAAACTCGGGCTCTTCGGGGAGCCGAAGGCCCGGGCCCGGACGCCGCCGGGTTTCCGCGAGGAGGAAACGATGCGCCATGATAGCGGGAGAGTCCTGACCACGATCCTTGGCCTCTTCGTGGGGCTGGTGGTGGTCGCTCTCCTGGGTCTTCTGGGGCGGGAGCTCTACGTCTACGTGCAGTCGGATCCGGGCGTCGATCGGGACGCAGCTCCGGCGACGAGCCCATCCCCCCGGATTCAACAACCCCTGGAGTCCAGCGTCCAGCCTCCATCGGATCCCGGGAGCCGGGCCAAGGACCGCCGCGTCGGTCCCAGGGAGATCCGGGGCATCGTCCGCGACGAGAGTGGAGGACCTGTGGGTGGCGCTTCGGTCCTGTTCGAGGAGTTCGGCGGTTCGGCCGGCGTCCTCGCCAGGAGGGAGTCCGGGCCCGATGGACGGTTTTCCGCGACGGATCTCCACGTTCGCTTCTGCACGGTCACGGTCCGGTGCGAAGGGTTCGTGTCGCAAACCGAGACCCGGATCAGCCCGGGGGAGACCGGGCTCGAGTTCCGTCTCGAGCAGGGAAGCCCCGTCCGGGGGACGGTGATCGCCGACGAAGGTGGCTCCCCCGTGACCGGCGCCATCATCCGTGGCCGGTCCTATCTCCAGCAGCGGAGACAGTGGCGGGAGGAGACCCGGACCGACGCCAGCGGTCGATTCGAGCTCGGTCTGGCGCCGCCGGGTTCGGTGACTCTGGAGGTGGAGGCTCCGGGCTACCAGGCCCGGGTCGTCCCCAGCCTGTCCGTCTCCCTGGGGACCCCACTCGAACAGGAGATCCGGCTCCGTCCCGGGCTTCAGGTTCGAGGACAGGTCGTCGACGGAGAAAACGGCCGGGGGATTCCCGGGGCCTCCGTCACGTTCGGGGTGAGGCTCCTGAACGAGAAGACGATCGAGACCGACGGGGACGGGATGTTCCTCATCGACGATCTGCATCGCGGCATCCAGTACTTCGAGGTCCGAGCGGAGGGCTTCGGGGTCACCAAGCAGAGCCTCACCGTGACGACCAAGGACAACGAGGCCGAACCCGTCCGGCTCGAGCTCTTCCGCAGCCGGACCCTGACAGGGGTCGTGAGGGGGGCCGGCGACCGCGGCCCGGTGCCGCAGGCGGCCGTGTTCCTGGCCGTCGACACCACCTACTTCCCGCCGCGAGCCGAGCCGGCCACGACCACGGACGATGCAGGGAAGTTCTCCATCGCGGATCTCACCGCCGGCCACGAGTACTTCCTGCTCATCCGGCACCCCGAGTTTCCGGACAAGATCGTGCCCTCCATCAATGTTCAGGAGTACGTGGACCGGTCGCTGGTGGTTCAGCTCGTGTCCGGAGCCCGGGTCGTCGGCCGGGTGCAGACCTCGGACGGGGAGCCGATTCCGGAGGCCCGGGTCCTGATCAGCGACGTTGCGGACCTCGATGAGCCGGACGAGCGGATCTTCGCCAGTCCCGCCCGGATGGAGCGCGACAAGGGGATCGCCGACGAGGAGGGTCGATTCGCCGTTGGCAACCTCTCTCCCGGCCCCAAGAGGCTGGTCGTCTCGGCCGGTCCGGAGTACCTGACCCGGACGGTCGACATTCCCTCCCTCGAGGAGGGGGCAACCACGGACGAGATCCTCGTGGTCCTCAGCCGTGGGGAGCTGATCGCCGGCAAGGTGATCGACGGAAGCGGGACTCCCCTCGACGATGTTCGCCTCCAGGCCAGCTCGAATGATCCGCAGAACCCCAGTTACGGCTCGGCCACGACCGGAGTCGAGGGCGAGTTCCGGATCCCCCAGCTGAACGGCGCCGCGTTCAAGATCACCGCTCGCAAGCCCGGATACTCCATGGAGGTGATCGAGAGCGTCTTGCCGGGAACCGACGCCCTGACCATCGTGCTCGAGAAGAATGGCACGGTGTCGGGAAGCGTGCGGTCCAAGACCACCCTGGTGCCGGTTTCCCGCTTCCTGGTGAGAGTGACCCGCCTGGGACAGGAAGAGCAGCCGTTCAGTCGGTCCCGGCAGTTCACGTCCGACGAGGGAGGGTTCTTTTTTCCCGACATCATGCCGGGCGAGTACCGGATCGAGGTCACGGCCAGTGACTTCGCCCCAGGCTCCTTCGAGCCCGTGCGGGTCGTCGGCGGTCAGGAGAGCAAGAACGTCGACATCCTTCTGCCGGAAGGGGGAGTTCTCCAGGGTACGGTGACCGATGTGCACGGTGCCCCCATTCCGCGGGCCACCGTCTTTGCCAAGGCCGTGGATGCTCGACCGACTGGTCCTTCCGAGACGCCTCTGACGTCCCAGAGCAAGAGCGTGCTCGTCGAGGACGATGGAAGCTACAGGATCGGGGGGCTGGGTTCCGGGACGTATGATGTGTACGCTTCGGCTCCGAAGCACTCGCTGAGCGATACGGAGTCCATCCTGCTCAACGATGCCGTGGTGAGTCAGAAGAGTTTCGTGCTCTACGCGGGAACGACCCTCGTCGTCGATGTCTTTGCGGACGGGCAACCCGTGCCGGGTGCCAAGATCGATGTCTTTCAGGGTCAGGGAGAGGTTCTCCCGGCACGCATCCAGAGGATCCTCGAGCGGTATCCGAGCGACGGTGAGCAGAGGGAGCAGTTCAAGGCGCGGCTCCACCGGACCGATCGCAACGGTTCGTGCCGGATCACCAATCTTCCGCCGGTCGGTCGCGTCACCGTCTCCGCCTCCGCCCCTGACGGGCGGGGTGGGCGTGAGACGGTGGTCCTCGAGGAAGGGCAGGAGGTCAGAGTGGAGATCCAGGTTCGCTGACTGCACGTGTCGCAGGAACGAGACGTGAGGATGCGACCTCTGGACGAGGCGGCGGACAGGCTCCGCGGCGACGCCGTCCAGGTCGGAGAACAGGCCATCTAAGTCATTGCTGGGTAGTGACTTAGTAGGTTGGCCGGGCGGTAGCCTTTTTTCTTGACTTGGGGTCTCTCCATTGCAATAATGACCCTGCTCTTTCGAAACACCAGACTTGGCATACAACCTGACTGACGAGATAAAATAGTGGGATAGGCTGGGTTCAGAGAAAATTTCCCTCCCCAACCGCCCTCTCTTTGCTCGGGCTATTCCAACTATTTATCTGTCTCCCGGGGAGTTCGATTCGTCGGACTTCCCGGGATTTTTTTTGCCTCCGACCGGTGCGGTGTCGCTCCCTTCCGGCCCTCCTCTGGTGGATTTCCCACCGGAAGTTCTCTCCCTGAACTTGCTCGACCGGGCCCTGGGCCTGAGGTGCAGAGCGAAAGGAGTGAAGGGGGCGTCGCGGTCTCGCGGGAAGGGGCCGACGGGGGAGAGGGAGCCTTCTCTCAGCGATTCGGGAAGATGCGCTGCTGCAGGACCCGGACCGCGACATCGATCAGATCACGGGGCAGGCGGTCGTTCCGGTTGACGTGGTCGAGAGCGCGTTCGGCGGCATGAGGAGCCATCCGGGCGATGGCCCGGAGCGCGAGGATCCGCGTGTCCATGTCGTTGTCGTTGTGGACGACGTACTCGAGGGTCTCGAGCAAGCTGTCATCGTCGGTGTCGTCGGTCATGACATCGGAAAGGGTTCGCACCGCTTCCCGCCGGACCTCGGCCTGGGTGGCGGCGTCGGCAATCTCGTTCTGAATGGCGAGCAACGCCTCGGGGCTCCCGATGTGACCCAGGGCGCGGATCGCGTATCCCAGGATGACCGGATCGCTCTCGAGAGCGAGCAGCCGCAGGAAGAGGGTCGTGGAATCCCCGGGGGCCGAGGCCGCCATGACGGCGAGCATGGCCCGCTTGTGGAGGATCCGATCCTCGTCCTCGATGAGGTCCATGAGAATCCGGGTGGCCGACTCGCCTCCCACCGCCCCCATGGCTTCGACGAGGACGCGATAGAGGTCGGGATCTTGCTGGCGGTCCTGGAGCCGGGTCGCCAGGTAGGTCACCAGATCGTGGACCTGGACCTTCATCTGGTCGAGTCGGCTGAGGATGTCCTGGACCCGGGTCTCGTCTCCCGACAGGTGGGCGTCGATGAGGAGCTGCACGATGTCGGCCGGATCGATGGATTCCTCGGGGGAGGTCGTTTCGGTGCCTTTCGAGTGCACGAGATCGCCGATCTCGGCATTGGCCCCTTCGGGGCGGACCCGGGGAACGGTCTCGTGCGATAGAGTGTTGATGGCGGGAAGCTCGGTGGCGAGCCCGGGGACGACGCTGCCCGGCTCGTGGGTCTGGCCCCGGGAAGCGGAGCTCCCGGAATCGGCGTGCAAGGAGGCAGGAGATGTGTCACCGCGACCGGATTCCGACTCGAGCAAGGGGGCCAGGAAGAGCCCCACACAGGCCAGAGAGGCGGCAAGTGCCACCGGAATGAGCCCGGCCCGCACCAGGCCCCATCGCGATTCTTCGGTGTCGCAAGCCCCCGGAAGGCTGACCCGCAGCTCGATGGAGTCCATCGTCCTCTGGGCGAAGGAGTCGGCTTCGGGCCGCAAGGGAGCCACGCACGCCCGCAACCGGGCATGGTCCATCTTCATCTGGAGGTAGAGCCCGAAGCAGCTCGTGCACGTCTCCAGGTGCTTGTTCACCCCCGCCGTGGCCTCGGGGTCGAGTTCCTTGTCGAGGAAGGGCGAGAGGCGCTTCCTCAGCGTTTCACATTTCATCGCCCACAACACCCCTCACCCGGGACATCCGGGTCATCCTCTCGCGCAAAATCTTGCGCCCCTTGACCAGCCTCACATTGATGGCGGAGGCCGAAACGCGCATAATCTCCGCGATCTCCTTGTAAGAAAGCTCCTCGAAGTAGCGGAGGACCAGTGCCTCACGATAAATGGGCGGTAGCGAACGGACGGCACGCATCAGGTCGGCGTCCTCGGCCCGGCAATCGGGTCTCCCCCGTCGATCCATGGCCACGTCCTCGATCTGGTCCAAGGCGTCGTCGAGGGAGAGTGGCTCCGATCGGTGGCGCCGGATCCAGTTCAGGCAGATGCGTCGCGTGATGCCGTAGATCCAGCTTCCGAAGCTCGCGGGCTCGCGTAGCTTGGCGAGGCTCCGAAATGCCTGGAAGAAGACCTCCTGGGAGACGTCATCGAGGATGTCCCGTCGACCCGTGAAGTGGTAGACGAGGCCCGACACCGTCCCCGCATACTTTTGAATCAAGCCACGAAACGCCGGAGTGTCCCCTGCCAGGACCCTCCTCACAATTCTCGCGTCAGTCAAGTTTGGCACCCCGCTCGTGCCCGGCGATCTCTCCGCGGTTCCCGATGGATGGTGGCTCGCCGAGCTTGCTCGATCAAATATTTCTGGGGCCAATCCAGGCCCGGGCCATTGTACGGGACAGGGGGGGTGGGATCAACGGGGGGTGGAGGAAGGGTCCGGAGGGGTCCGGGGAGCCGGGCTCTCGGGAGGGGTTTCCTCGAGGTAGCCCAGCTCGCGGAGCTTTTCCGCCACACCCGGGGGGAGTTCCACCGGTTCGACTCCCTTCCGCGGAAGGGCGTCCCGGAGCTCCTCGGTGAGGTGAATCAGGTCATTGAGCCTCCTCACCGCCTCGTCGGCGAAGGGTGCGTCGCCGGCGCCGAGGCTCCTGCGCTCGCCGGGGTCCCGCTGGAGATCGTAGAGGACGCCTTGTCCCTGGTACTTTCCGCCCGGGGTCACGTTGTAGATGACCTTGTACTGCGGGGTCCGGAGGGCGCGCAGGTGGCGTCGGAACTTGACGTCGTCCATGGTGAGCTCGGAGAAAACCAGGGAGTCTCTGGGGGGCTCGCGGTCGAGGAGGGCGGGGGCGAGGCTGTGGCCATTGGACTCGGACGGTACCTCCAGGGAGGCCAGCTCGAGCAACGTCGGCATCATGTCGATGAGCGAGATCTGCTGCGGCAGCCTCCTGGGGGCGATGTGGCCGGGCCAGGACACGATGAACGGCACGTGGAGGACCTCGTCGAAGAGGTCCTTCTGGTGGCCCTTCTGCCCGTGCTCGAAAAACGCCTCGCCGTGGTCCGAGGTGATCACCACGATGGTGTTCTCGAGGAGGCCCCGCTCGTCGAGGTCGTCGAGAATCTTGCCCAGGTAGGCATCGGTGTAGGCGATCTCTCCATCGTAGAGGCCCACGAGATGGGCGAGGTCCCTCGGGTCCATCTTGGCGTTGATGGCCGCGTTCGTCTCGAACGAGGAGAAGTCGAGAGGGCTCTCGTACCCGGGATCGGTGAACCGCGTGGCGTACTCGCCAGGGGGGACGTAGTCGTAGTGCACGTCCCACATGTGCACGAAGAGGAAGTACGGCTCGGAGACCCCCTCGTCGAGCCAGCGCCTCACGTCCCGGTGGATCCTCGGGCTCGTGATGTCGCTGTGGGACGCCATGTGAGTCTCGGGCTTGTAGCCCCGGCTGTCCTTGTGGCTCAGCTCCGCCGGCTCGAGGTAGTCGAAGCAGGCGATGTACTTGTCGAACCCCTTGCCGAAGCCGAAGGCCGGGATGAGGTAGGGTCCGCTGAAGAAGCCGGCGGTCCGGTAGCCGGCGGACTGGAAGACCTCGGGGAGGGTCACCCGTAGCGGATCGAGGGCCTCACGATGGGTGGTGACCCCGTGCACGGTGTCGTACATGCCCGTGAAGAGGGCCATGTGGGAGGGAAGCGTCCAGCTCGTGGTGCTGAACGCGTTCTCGTAGACGACGCCGTTCCGGGCCACGGCGTCGATCCGGGGGCTGGTGGGGCGGGAATACCCGTAGCAACCGAGGTGGTCGGCTCGAAGGCTGTCGATGGAGATCACGACCACGTTCGGCCGCCGGGGAGAGTGGGAGCAGCTGGCGAGGAGCACCACCAGCAGGAAGCCCGGCAGGGCGAGGCGACCTCCCTTGACGTGGTCTCGACCCCGGAGCTGCTCCGCCGGGCTCGGCTCCTGGCCGCGGCTCCCGGACGAGGCTAGACTCTCCCCTCCACAGGTGAGCCGCCCCGGTGGCGAGGAGCTCTTCATGTCGACCTCCGATCGTCCTCCAGTCTCCGTCATCGTCCTCAACCACGATGGTCTCGAGCATCTGGAGACGTGCTTGGACTCGCTCACGGGTGTACGGTTCCCCCGGGGGCCGGTCGAGATCATCCTCGCTGACAACGGGTCCCGCGACACCTCGGTGGCCTTTACCCGGGAGCGATTTCCCGGCGTGCGGGTCCTCGACTTCGGGGCCAACCACGGTTTTGCCGGGGGCAACAACCTCGCGGCCCGGGAGGCCCGGGGTGAGGTGGTGGTCTTTCTCAACAACGACACGCGCGTCGATCCCGCATTCCTCGAGCCTCTGGTCGAGCCGGTGCTCGAAGACGCCGCGACCGCCACGGGGTCCCTGATCCTGAGCTTCGACGGCCACCGCGTCCTCTACAAGGGGGGACGGGCGAATCTCTTCGGCTTCGGGTACCAGATCGGTCTCGGAGACGAGAGCCGGGGGAGCGAGAAGGACGCTGCCCCCTTCGAGACGCTCTTTCCCTGCGGCTGCGCCACCGCCATGCGGCGGGACACCTTTCTGCGCACCGGCGGGTTCGACGAGGACTTCTTCGCCTACTACGAGGACGTTGACCTCGGCTGGCGGACGTGGCTGCTGGGGGGGAAGGTCCTGGTCGTGCCGCGGTCGGTCGTCTACCACAAGCACGACGGCAGCTTCGGCAAGGTCTCCTCGCCCCGAAAGCAGCTTCTGTGGAACCGGAACGTCCTCTTTCTCCTGTTCAAGAACTGCGAGGAAGCTTCCCTGCGACGGATCCTCCCCCTGGCCATCCTCCTCACCCTGGAGAGGGCCACGTACTTCCTCCACCAGGAGACCGACGAAGAGAGGTCGGCGGTCCAGACCATGTTCGCCTCGATCGTTGACGATGAACGCCGCGAGCAGGAGATCCGGGACGTGGGGATTGCCCATCTCCGGGCGGTCGGCGAGTTCGTGGCGTCCCTTCCCGGGTTGCGCGAGAAGCGGGAGCGCATCCAGTCCGCCCGGAGTCTCGACGACGCGGAGCTGAGGAGCCGCTTTCCCCAGGAGCTGACCTTCGAGGATCAGGTCAACGGTCTGGTCCATCCGAGCTGGCACGACCGACTCCTTCCTCTGTTCGAGCTGGACGGCCTGCTGGGCAAGACCTCCATCGAGGGTCATCTGTTCTCGCGCCTGGAGAAGCTCGAGGACTCCGTGCTCGATTATCGGCGCACCGTCGATACGCTTGGCGAGGAGCTCGTGCGCAAGACCCGCGACCAGGACGAGAAAGCGGCCCACCTGGACCGGATGGCCGCCCATATCACCGATCTCGAGCGGGACCGGGCCGAGCTCTTTCGCCTCCGCTCCAAGGCCTGGTTCAAGGCGATCCAGCGGCTGGGAAGGTTGCTCGGCCGATGAGGGTCCTCCAGGTCGTGCACCAGTTCCTGCCCCGGCACCTGGCGGGTTCGGAGATCTACACCTATTCCCTGTCGCGGGAGCTGCAGAAGCAGGGGCACGACGTGTGGGTCCTCCATGGCGAGATCGAGGCCGGGAAGAAGGAGTTCGAGGTCGAGCGCGACGAGGTGGACGGGCTTCCCGTCTTCCGCATGATCTACAACTACCGGCCCGCCGACTTCCGGCAGACGTACCTCCGGCCCGAGGCGGAGGCCGTTTTCCGGACCGTAGCCTCCGAGATCCGTCCCGACGTCGTCCACATCCAGCAGCTCCAGAGCTTCTCGCTCGGTCTCCCGGCTCTTGCGGCCCGGCGGTCCCCGGTGGTGTACACGCTCCACGACTACGGGCTCCTCTGCCCACTCTGGGGGCGCATGCGCAAGGAGGACGGAACCATCTGCACCGCCCCTCCGGCCGAGGAGTGTGCGCAGTGTCTGAGCTCGGCGCCCTATTTCGGCGAGCTGCTGGCGCGAGGAGGGGGAGGCTCCGTGGTCGAGAGGCGGCGCGTCGTGGACGGGCTCGCGCGGGCCGTGCATCGTTTCCTCGCGCCGTCGCGCTTCCTGCGGGGCAAGTTCGTCGAGCTCGGCTTTCCGGAGGATCGCGTCGATCACTGGCCTCTCGGTGTTCCCTGGCCGGAGGAGGCGTCCCTGGCCGGAGGAGGGGAGAAGGGAGCCGGCCCCCGGGTGTTCGCCTACCTCGGCACGCTCGTTCCCCACAAGGGAGTTCACATCCTGCTGGAGGCGTTTGCCGGCCTCCCGGCGGAGATGAGCTTTGTCCTCGATGTGCATGGCGACCCGACCAAGGACCCGGCCTATGTCGAGGACCTTCGGCAGAGATTTGCAGATCCCAGGATCCGCTGGCGGGGCGAGTTTCCTCCGGACCGGATCCGCGAGGTCCTCGAGTCCGCCGACTGCGTCCTGGTGCCGTCGATCTGGTACGAGAACTCACCGCTCACCATTCTCCAGGCCTTCAAGACGGGAGTTCCCGTGCTCGTTTCCCGCTTCGGAGGGATGGCGGAGCTCGTGGAGAGGGGGGGCGGCGAGACCTTCGAGATGGGCTCCGTCACGGACCTGCGCCGCAAGCTCACGGGGCTTCTCGACGGGGATTCGGAGCTCCGCCGCCTGCGAGAGAGCATCCCCGCCGTGCGCACCATGAAGGAGGACGGAGAGGCAACCCTGGGCCTCTACTCGTCGCTTCTTTCCTCGCGAGGCGGCCGGTTGTGGCGACTCCTCGGAAGGTTGAAGGGACGAGGTCCCTAGTGGTCTGATGCCTAAATAATAGGCATATTCTTTTGCTGTTCTTGGGCTTCTCTCCGTATATCCTCTCGGAGGGAAACGCCCATGCGAATAGCCATCGAAATCAAGTTGACCACGGCCGAAC